>Ga0255057_10000043_pt1 | contig 61579 bp, 50 predicted proteins | sample Cases_109_6_MG_FD_189022 | JGI IMG/M metagenome (GOLD analysis project Ga0255057, IMG submission 189022) | Seawater microbial communities from Amundsen Gulf, Northwest Territories, Canada - Cases_109_6 | ecosystem: Environmental > Aquatic > Marine > Gulf | place: Canada: Northwest Territories... | reverse complement strand
CGCTTTCAGCAGGGTCAGACGGTCGACGCCATGAATACCCCGCTGGTGCGCCTGATAGTGGGTTGGCTCATACTCGTGCCCGCCTGGGCCGCCGTGGTGCACCTGCATTCGATGGCCGCGTCGGGGCCGTGGCTGGTGTTGTATCTGGTGTTTCTCGTCTCGACCGCCGATAGTGCCGCATTTTTCGTCGGCAGGCGCCTGGGTAGCCGCCCGCTCGCGTCCAACGTCAGTCCCGGAAAGTCGCTGGAAGGCGTGGCGGGGGCTCTTCTGGCGGCGGCCATGCTCGCCATCGCCGCCGGCTTGGCTTTCGGCTCCGTCCCGCTGCTGGGCTTCGTTGTCCTGAGTCTGATCACTGTATTGGTATCCATCGTCGGAGACCTGACGGAGAGTGTCTTCAAACGCCGCGCCGGATTGAAGGACAGTGGCAGCATTGTTCCGGGCCACGGCGGTATACTGGACAGAATCGACAGTTATACCGCGGCCGCGCCGATTTTCGTGCTCGGCACCTTCTGGCAGGGCAGCGCGCTGTGAAAAGGCTCACGATTCTCGGTGCCACGGGCACCATCGGTCTGAATACCCTGGACGTGGTGGCCCGTAATTCCGATCGCTTCGAAGTGTTCGCATTGACAGCGAATACCAACGACCAGCGGCTCGCGGAGCAATGCATCGAGTGGCAGCCGCGCTTCGCGGTCATGGCCGACGTCGAGGGTGCCCGGCGTTTGCGCGAGCGTCTCAGGGGCCTGTGCAAGAACACCGAAATTCTGGATGGCCTGTCAGGCCTGGAGCAGGTGTCGGGTAGCCCGGAGGTGGATTTCGTCATGGCCGGGATCGTCGGTGCCGCAGGTCTGCTGCCGTCGCTGGCGGCTGCGCGGGCCGGCAAGCGCGTGCTGCTGGCGAACAAAGAAGCGCTGGTCATGTCGGGACGCTTGTTCATCGAAGCCGTGCGGGACAACGGTGCCGAGTTGCTCCCCATCGACAGCGAGCACAACGCCATTTTCCAGTGCATGCCGCCGAACCACCATGGCGGATTGGATGCGGCCGGAATCCGGCGGATCCTGCTCACGGCCTCTGGCGGCCCGTTTCGGGAGTCCTCCCCGGCAGAGCTCGCCAACGTTACACCGGAGCAGGCCTGCGCCCACCCCAATTGGGTCATGGGCCGGAAGATATCCGTGGACTCGGCCACCATGATGAACAAGGGCCTCGAGGTCATCGAGGCTTGCTGGCTGTTCGATACGACTCCGGAACGCCTGCGCGTGGTCGTGCATCCGCAGAGCATCGTACATTCGATGGTCGAGTACGACGATGGGTCCGTTCTGGCACAACTCGGTAACCCGGACATGCGCACTCCCATCGCCCATGCCCTCAGCTGGCCCGAGCGCATGGGATCCGGCGTCGATGGCCTGGATCTGACAGTCATCGGCGGGCTCAGTTTCGAAGACGCGGACATGCAGCGATTTCCCTGCCTGCGCCTCGGCTTCCAGGCCGCCGCTGCCGGCGGCGCCGCCAGCGCCACCCTCAACGCAGCCAACGAGGTCGCCGTAACGTCGTTCCTTGACGGAAAAATTCGCTTCACGGATATCGCCGGGGTTTTGGAATCCGCCCTCGACGGCCAGCCGGGCGGTGAGCCGGAAAGCCTCGACGAGGTGCTGGCCATCGACGCCGCCGCACGGCGACGGGCCTTCGAGCAGGTCGCGCGTCTGGCGGCATGACGGGCGGAATTTTGCCTAACCGTTCGAGTCGAACCCGGCAGCGCACCGACACGAACCGTCTTCTAAGCTGATAACAGGAGTCCCGATGTCCGTTTTGTCGTCCATTCTCTGGTTTATCCTCGCCATCGGCGTGTTGGTGACCGTGCACGAGTTCGGTCATTTCTGGGTCGCGCGCCGCGTCGGTGTCAAAGTGCTCAGGTTTTCCGTGGGCTTCGGGCGCTCGCTGTGGAGTCGGCGCGCCGGTGCCGATCAGACCGAGTACGTGATCGCGGCGATCCCTCTGGGCGGCTACGTGAAAATGCTCGACGAGACCGAGGGCGAGGTCGCCGAGCACGAGCGCCACCGGGCCTTCAATTGCCAGCCGCTGTGGAAGCGCTTCGCCATCGTGGTCGCCGGCCCGGCATTCAACTTCCTGTTCGCGATCTTTGCCTACTGGCTCACGTTCGTCATCGGCATCGGGGGGCTCAAGCCGGTCATTGGTGAGGTGGACCCGGATGGTATCGCGGCGGCCGCGGGCCTGGGCGCCGAGCAAAGAATCGTCGCCGTCGACGGGCGCGACACACGCACCTGGCAGAGCGTGGTGGAGTCGATCATCGGCGCCACTCTCAGGGACGGCATTCTGACGCTGGAAATCGAGGAGCCCGGCGCCGTGCGTCGCACGATTACTCTGGATCTCGAGGGCTTGGGGGTCGACGAGTTCAGCCGTGGGCGGCTCTTCGAGGCCCTCGGTCTGGCGCCGAAACGACCGACCATTCCACCCATCATCGGCGAGGTGGAAGCGGGCGGACCGGCCGATCGTGGGGGGCTGCGGCGCGGCGATCGGGTGCTGGCGCTGGATGGCGACGAACTCGGCTCATGGAGGGAGTTCGTGGAATTCATCCGCGCTCACCCGGAACAGACCGTCGAGATGCAAGTGGCGCGCGACGGCGCGACCGTCACCCTGATGGTGCGCCCGGCAGTGGTCTCGGTGGATGGGGCGGATGGTGGGGCCGCCGGCCCCGGCTACGGGCGTATTGGCGCGGGCGTGACGCCGCCGGGCACCAATACGGGGGACTACTACGCGACGGTGCGCTATGCCCCATGGACGGCACTCTCCAAGGCCGTGGTCAAAACCTGGGACATGTCGATTCTGACCCTGCGCATGCTGTGGAAAATGGTGACGCTGGAAATTTCCGTCAAGCATCTCAGTGGCCCCATCAGTATCGCTCAGTATGCGGGGTTTTCGGCCGAAGCCGGGATCACTCGCTTCCTGGAATTTCTCGCCATCGTCAGTGTCAGCCTCGGAATACTCAACCTTCTTCCAATACCGATCCTCGACGGGGGCCACCTGTTTTATTACCTGATAGAATCCATCACCGGGCGCCCGGTTTCCGAGGAGGCACAGTTTCTGGGGCAGCGCCTGGGGGTTGCGATGCTCGTCGGCTTGATGGGGCTTGCATTCTATAATGATCTGGCACGCATCTTCGGGTGACGGCCGGCCGAACTACTGGGTCTGTGCGCGAGCAAGTTGGGGTGCTCACTCGCGTCTGGGCTTGGAGCTGCTTGTAGCGACATAACAACCACGATGCATGCAACTCGATTCGTACGAGCCTGCCTTTTTGTCGTCGTCGTCAGTTTCGCATCCGCCTCAATTGCCGCCGAGCCCTTTGTCGTCACGGACATCAGACTGGAAGGGCTGCAGCGGATCTCCGCCGGTACTGTTTTCAACTACCTGCCAATAAAAGTTGGTGACCGCGTCGATTCCAAGCGCACCGGTGAGGCGCTGCGCGCGCTCTACAAGACCGGTTTTTTTCGCGATATACGCATTGAGAAAGAAGGGAACGCGCTGGTTGTTTTCCTGCACGAGCGACCCTCCATTGCCAACATCGAGATCTCGGGTAACAAGGAACTCAGCTCGGAAGATCTTCTGGAATCCCTGGCGCAAGAAGGTTTTGCCCAGGGCCGGGTATTCAATCGTTCGACCTTCGACCTGGTTGAACAGGAGCTTCGGCGCACGTACTTCGCGGTGGGGAAATATGGTGTCAAGATCGAGAGCACTATTACTCCACTGGAACGAAACCGAGTCGGCATATCTTTCGAAATCTCCGAAGGGGCAGTTGCGACCATCAAGCAGATCAATATCGTCGGCAATACCGTGTACGACGATGATGAATTGGTCGACCTATTCAATCTGGGGACCACGGGGTTCTGGTCGTGGATCACCAGCAACGACCAGTATTCCAAGCAGAAATTATCCGCCGACTTGGAAACGCTGCGTTCTTTCTACCTCGACAGCGGTTACATCAACTTCAATATCGATTCGACTCAAGTTTCCATAACGCCAAACAAGAAGGATGTCTATGTCACGATCAACATTACAGAGGGAGATCAGTTCACTATCAGTGAGATTCGCATGGCGGGTGAGATCCTGGTGCCACAAGAGGAGCTGTTCGGTCTCGTCGTCGTCGAACACGGAGACATTTTTTCTCGACAGAAGATTACGGAAACCAGCGCCAATATCAGCGACTGGCTTGGCAATGAGGGGTATGCATTTGCCAATATCAATGCGGTCCCGGAAATCGATGACGAGAAAAAGCATGTCGCTTTGACGTTCTTTCTCGATCCCGGCAAGCGGGTATATGTGCGGCGTATCAATTTCAAGGGGAATTCGACGACCGAAGACAAGGTGCTGCGCAGGGAAATGCGGCAGCTTGAAGGTGGCTGGATTTCCACCGGCGCCATCGAGCGATCCAAGGAGCGACTGGAGCGACTGGGATTTTTCGAGAACGTCAATGTCGAAACACCGGCCGTTCCTGGGACTACGGACCAGGTAGATGTCAATTTTTCCGTCGACGAACAATCTTCCGGCAGTCTGATAATCGGCGCCGGATTCTCACAGGTCGCCGGGATCACGATTAACATCGGACTGACTCAGGAAAACTTCCTTGGCACCGGAACTCGGGTGAGTGCCACGTTCAACAACAGCCAAATCAACCGGACCTTCGCCGTCGGCTGGCGGGATCCTTATATTACCCAGGATGGCGTCAGTCTTTCTGTGGACGCCTACATTCGGAAGACTAACGCGGGGAATGCGAATCTCGCCGACTATAGCCTCGATCAGTTGGGCTTCAGAATCGGTACCGGCATTCCCATCTCGGAGTTCAATACGGTGGATCTGGCGATTAAGCCGCAGCGCACCAAGTTCGAGCCTGGCGTCGACCCATCCGATGAGGTCTTGGCCTTCGAGGCTGAGACCGGCGGTGAATACGTCACGTACACGTTATCGGCCGGTTGGGCGAACGATACCCGGGATAGTTTTCTGCTGCCGACGAAAGGCTCACTTACCTCCTTCGTCGCCGACGTGGCGACTCCGGGCGGGGATCTGACTTTTTACAAGCTCACCTTCCGGTACCAGCAAATATTCGACCTCACCAGACTTTTTGCGTTTCGATTCGATACGGAAATCGGTTATGGCGATGGCTACGGTGACACCCGGGACCTTCCATTGACCGAGAATTATTTTGCCGGCGGTATCCGATCCGTGCGTGCCTATGAGGCCAATACCCTGGGTCCTCGTGATTCGAAGGGCCAGCCCCTCGGCGGCGATCGCAAGCTGACGGGTACCCTGGAGCTCATTCTGCCGCTACCATTTATTCGCGACTCGAAAGCATTTAGAATCACCACCTACCTGGACGCCGGGAACGTGTTCGGGCCGGGGCAGAAGTTCGAATTCTCGGAGTTGCGTGCCTCGGCCGGCGTTTCCGGCATCTGGATTTCGCCATTCGGGCCGTTGACCATCAGCCTTGGATGGCCGTTCAATGACCAGCCGGGTGACGATATTCAGAATTTTCAATTTACTCTGGGAACAGCCTTTTAGACATGGGTTACTTGATGCAATCGGGATTGGGAGGCCTCGTACGTGCCGGGTTGGTTTTGGCCGTGGGCATGCTGGCTGCACAGGCGGCTAGCGCCGAGGTCAAGGTCGGATTCGTCGACGTGCGTAAGATAATGGAGCTCGCGCCTCAGTCGGAAAAGGCCAGGAATGGCATAGAAAAGGAGTTTGCCCCCAGGGACAGGGAGTTGCTGCAGCAGCAGAAAGACGTCCGGAGTCTCGAGGACCGCCTGGTGAAGAATGCGGCAGTCTTGTCCGAAGCCGAGCGCCAGCGCAAGGAGACGGACATTCGAGCCTCGAAGCGCGAGCTCCGTCGGGCCCAGGACGAATTCCGCGAAGACCTCAATCTGCGCCGCAGCCAGGAGCTCAGCAAGATTCAGCAGAAGGTCACTGAGGTGATTCAGACGCTCGCCAAGGCGGAAAAATACGACCTGATCGTCTCGGACGGAGTGATTTTTGCCGGCAAACGCGTGGACATCACCGACAAGATCCTCGAGCGCCTGCGTGCGGACTTCAAGAGCAGCAGTCAGTGATGGGAGTGCGCACAGTCTGGCTGCCGGCTTGAGCCCGGGAAGCCTTCGTCATACAGGGAGCCGCGGGTTGGGCTATTCGCTGCGGGACATCGCCGAAGAGCTCGGTGCGCATGTGCATGGCGATGAAAATTGTCGCATCGACCGCGTGGCGACGCTCGCCGATGCCGAACCGGGCGGTATCAGCTTCCTGGCCAATCGTCGTTTCCGGCCCCAGCTTCTAAGCACCCGTGCGTCTGACGGCAACATCCTTATGCGCCAACTCGACGAGGTGGCAAAGCGCCTCAGGGACCTTGAGACAAATCTCGATGAAGGCTGAACTAAGGGGAACATAGCATGGCGGAAATGGACATCGGCGAGATTCTGAAGTACTTGCCGCACCGGTATCCGATGCTGCTGATCGACAGAGTGGTGGAATTTCATCACGGCAAATCGTTGGTCGCGCTCAAGAACGTCTCTTACAACGAGCCTTATTTCCAAGGGCATTTCCCCAATCGGCCGGTAATGCCGGCCGTGATCATCCTGGAAGCGATGGCGCAGGCGACGGGAATACTGGTGCTGCGAAGCGTGGACAAACTTCCCAGCGAAAAATCCATCTACTATTTCGTGGGCATAGACGGCGCGAGATTCCGGCGACCGGTCGTGCCGGGCGATCAGCTGCGTATCGAGGTCAATCTGCTGCGTTCGTCCAGAGGCGTCTGGAAACTCCGTTCCGAGGCATCGGTGGCCGGCGATGTCGTGGCAAGTGGGGATCTGATGGGTGCGATGAGGGAAATCGACGCTTGATTCATTCTACGGCACTTGTCGATGGCTCTGCGAAAATCGCGACCGGCGTAAGTATCGGGCCTTATTCCGTCATCGGAAGTGACGTCGAGATAGGGGAGGGTACGTGGATCGGCCCCCACGTGGTCATAAACGGACCCACTCGCATCGGTCGGGAAAACAGGATCTTTCAGTTCAACTCCATCGGTGACATTTCCCAGGACAAAAAATACGAAGGCGAGGTATCGTCACTGGAGATAGGTGACCGGAACACGATAAGAGAGTATTGCACCTTCAATCGCGGCACCAGGCACGGCGGTGGCATCACCCGAGTCGGCAGCGACAACTGGATCATGGCCTACGTACACATCGCCCATGATTGCCAGGTCGGGAACGACATCATCATGGCCAACAACGCCACGCTCGCTGGCCACGTGACCATCGGGGATCACGCCGTCCTGGGTGGATTCACCCTCGTGCATCAATTCTGCGCTGTTGGCACGCACAGCTTCTCCGCGATGGGGACGGCAATCGGAAAGGATGTTCCGCCGTACGTTTTGGTCGCCGGTCAACCGGCGAGCCCCCGTGGTTTGAACAGCGAGGGACTCAGACGATGCGGCTTCGGCAGCGCTACCCTTCAATCGCTGCGCAAGGCCTACAAGGCCGTATACAGGAGCGGGCTCAAGGCGGAAGAGGCGGTGGCGCAGCTCGATCGTTTGGGGGCGCGATCGCCGGAGACCCAGGCTATGGCGGAGTTCATCAGAACTTCTACGAGAGGTATCGTCAGGTAGGAAACCCGAGCCGGCGCCAGCCTGCCCGAGACTCCCTGATTAGCGTGTAAGCAACCAACATTGCGCATTGCCATTATTGCCGGGGAAGCCTCAGGTGATCTTCTGGGTGCCGGGCTGATTCGAGCCCTGGCCGCCCGTTATCCGCAGGCGCGATTCGAGGGGATCGCCGGACCGCGGATGATCGGCGCCGGTTGTGAGGTCCTGTATCCCATGGAAAGGCTGGCGGTTATCGGACTGCTGGAAACATTTCGCCGTTACCGGGAGTTGCGGGGCGTGCGTCGAAGATTGGTTAAGCGCTTCATCGACGATCCGCCGGATCTGTTCGTGGGGGTCGATGCGCCCGACTTCAACCTGTCCCTGGAGCTTGCGCTTCGCCGGGCCGGCATCTCGACAGTTCACTATGCGAGCCCACAAGTCTGGGCGTGGAGGAGATACCGCCTGCCCAAGATTCGCAGTGCCGTCGACATGATGCTTACGCTGTTTCCATTTGAAGAGAAGTTCTTCCGTGAGCGCGGAATCAGGGCGCGTTTCGTCGGTCACCCGCTCGCCGACATCATCCCGGAATCGCCCGACCAGGGGGCTGCGCGCACCGAGCTCGGGCTTGGGCCGGAGGCCGAAGTAGTAGCAATACTGCCCGGCAGCAGGCTCACCGAGGTGTCGCTGCTGGCCGGACCCATGATTGGGGCTGCGCGCTGGCTGGTCAGGCGGCGCCCCGGGGTTCGATTCGTGGTACCTCTGGTCAACCAACAGGCGCGCGAACGATTCGAAACGGCACTTTCCACGTGCCGCGACCGTCCCGAGATGCAGTTGCTCGAAGGAAACGCGCGCACCGCGATGGTGGCCTCCGATGCGGTTCTACTGGCATCGGGCACGGCGTCGTTGGAGGCGCTGCTTCTCAAGCGTCCGATGGTCATCACCTATCGGCTGGATCGGTTTAGCTGGTGGATTGCCAGCATGGTGGTAAAGGTACCCTTTGCGGGGCTACCAAACCTTCTTGCCGGCAGGGCCGTGGTGCCGGAACTGTTACAGGGCGATGCTACGCCCGAGAAACTCGGTGCCGCGTTGCTACAGTTTCTGGAAGATCCAAAGCATGCCCAAGCCCTCAAGGAGGAGTTTCGGCGAATACACGGTATTCTGAGGAATAATGCCGACGAGCGTGCGGCGGACGCGGTGCTGGAAGTCATGGGGGTGCCCCAGGGTGGACCATAGTGGCCCATAGTGGACGGACGATTGCGGACGGTATGGTTGACCATGAGCTGACAGCCGGCGTCGACGAGGCAGGACGGGGACCATTGGCGGGGCCTGTGGTGGCTGCCGCCGTAGTGCTCGATCCGCTTTTTCCCATCGATGGTCTGCGTGATTCGAAGAAGCTGAGTGCCGCCCACAGGGAGCGGCTCGCGGTACTCATCCGCGAACGCGCTTACGCTTGGAGCGTGGGGCGCGCCGACGCCGGCGACATCGATCGCATCAACATTCTTCAGGCCACGCTGCTGGCCATGGCGCGCGCGGTGGCGGGCCTGCCGACCCCTCCCCGGCACGTGCTGGTCGACGGGCTGCATTGTCCCCGATTGCCATGTAGCGTGGAGGCGGTGGTGGGTGGAGACAGACGCATCGCATCCATCAGCGCCGCATCGATACTCGCCAAGGTAACGCGCGACGCCGAGATGGTGCAGCTGGATCGCCGCTATCCACAGTACGGATTCAGGCGGCACAAAGGTTATCCAACAGTTGAGCATCGCGAGGCACTACGCCAGCATGGTCCATGTCCAATCCACCGGCGCACCTTTGCGCCGGTTCGATCGTCTATAGAGGCGAGCTCAGTGAAGCCTGGCGGAAGACTCAATCCGTGAGCCGCCCGTTCGTTCATCTTCATCTGCACTCCGAGCACTCGTTGGTCGATGGCATCGTACGCGTTCCCTCACTAGTGGAAGCGGTGGCTGCGGCGGGCATGCCGGCTTGTGCCGTCACTGAGCAGAGCAATCTTTTTTCCCTGGTAAAGTTTTATCGTGCGGCCCAGACGGCCGGGATCAAGCCGATCATCGGCGTGGATCTGTGGATGTGCGGCGACGAGGTGCTCGATCACCCATCCCGTCTCGTATTGCTTTGTCAGACTGACGCCGGGTACCGTTCTCTCAGCAGGCTGATAACGCGAAGCTATTCCGAAGGTCAGGCGCGAGGCGTGCCGATGTTGCGGCACGACTGGCTCGAAGGCAATATCGATGGCTTGATTGCGCTCTCCGCCGGTGTCGCCGGAGATGTCGGGCAGTTGATCATCGCCGACCGTGCACGCGATGCCGAGCGGCGTTTGAAGAGATGGCTAACGCTGTTTCCCGATCGCTACTACATCGAGCTACAACGAATCGGCCGCGAAGCGGAAGAACATCACATTCAAACTTCGGTGGATTTCGCGGCTAGACTGAGCGTCCCGGTGGTAGCTACGAATGACGTCCGGTTCATCGACAGCGAGGATTTCGAGGCGCACGAGGCGCGTGTTTGTATCCACGAAGGACGCACTCTCGGCGATCCGCGCCGGCCCAGGGCCTACAGCTCGCAGCAGTACCTGCGCACACCGGCGCAAATGTCGGCCTTGTTCCACGACATTCCGGAAGCCATCGAGAACAGCGTCGAAATTGCGCGCCGTTGTAATATGGAACTGGAACTCGGCAAGGATTTTCTTCCCGAGTTTCCCCTTCCCGAAGGGGCAGATCTCGACCGTTACCTGATAGAAGAGTCCCGGTCCGGGCTGCAAAAGCGATTCGACTCAGGCGTACGGGCGAGCACCGAAAATTCTTCAGATAGCCGCCGCGTATACGAGCAACGTCTCGATCGCGAGCTCGATGTCATTACGAAGATGGGTTTCGCGGGTTATTTCCTCATCGTGGCAGATTTCATTCGCTGGTCCCGTGAGCAGGGAATTCCCGTGGGGCCGGGCAGAGGATCCGGTGCGGGCTCACTGGTTGCATATTCGCTCGGCATCACCGATCTGGATCCAATCGAATATGATCTTCTCTTCGAGCGATTTCTGAATCCCGAACGCATTTCCCTGCCGGACTTCGATATCGATTTCTGCATGAACGGCCGCGACCGGGTCATCGATTACGTAGTGCAGCGATACGACCGTGGCGGAGAGCACGGCGAGCGTGTCGCGCAGATTATTACCTTCGGTACTATGGCGGCAAAGGCGGTAGTGCGTGATGTGGGCAGAGTGCTCGGCCACCCATACGGATTTGTGGATCAGCTCGCCAAACTCATTCCCTTCGAACTCGGAATAACACTGGAGCGAGCACTTGCCGAGGAGCCACTTCGCACCCGCTACGAAGAAGAGGACGAAGTCCGTACCCTCATGGACTTGGCGCGCAAGCTCGAGGGACTGGCGCGCAATGCGGGGCGGCATGCGGGTGGCGTCGTCATCGCGCCGAGCGCCTTGACGAACTTTACACCGCTCTATTGTGAGCAGAATTCGACCAGCCTGGTCACCCAGCTCGACATGAACGACGTGGCAGCCATGGGCCTGGTCAAGTTCGATTTTCTCGGCCTGCGCACGTTGACCATTATCGATACGGCGCTACGGACAATCAATGAACGGCGGCGGACCGAAGATGAAGAGTGTCTTGATATCGGCGCAATTCCCACCGATGACGCGGACACTTACGAGCTCATCAAATCCGGCGCTACCACCGCTGTGTTCCAGCTCGAATCGCGCGGAATGAAAGACTTGATCCGCCGGCTGCAACCGGATCGATTCGCTGATGTCGTCGCTCTCGTTGCGCTGTTTCGGCCGGGTCCGCTGCAGTCGGGCATGGTGGACGATTTCATCGAGCGCAAGCAGGGGCGGGCAACCGTGGAATACCTGCATCCAGATCTGGCGCATATTCTCGAACCCACCTACGGCGTCATTCTCTACCAGGAACAGGTCATGCAGATCGCGCAAGCGCTGGCAGGTTACACACTGGGCGGCGCCGATATTCTGCGAAGCGCCATGGGAAAGAAAAAGCCGGAGGAGATGGCCAAGCAACGTCAGGTATTCGTGGACGGCGCGACCGCGAGAGGGGTAGAAGAAACGACAGCCACGTTCATATTCGACCTCATGGAGAAATTCGCCGGATACGGATTCAACAAGGCGCATTCCACGGCCTATGCCCTGATCGCTTACCGGACTGCCTGGCTGAAGGCACACTATCCGGCGGATTTCATGGCGGCCGTTCTATCGGCCGATATGGACAATACCGACAAGGTTGTCATTTTCATCGATGATAGCCGTGCCCTGGGCTTGGCCGTCGAGCCCCCCGACATCAATCGATGCGCATTTGCGTTCACGGTGGAAGGCAACGACGCGATCCGCTACGGCCTCGGTGCGATAAAGGGCGCCGGCGAGGCGGCCATCGAGTCGGTCATCGATGAGCGGGCTGCGAACGGCCGGTTTGAGGATCTGTTCGATTTCTGCCGCCGGGTGGATACTCGCAAGGCAAATCGGCGAGTCGTCGAGGCATTGATACGGTCGGGCGCCCTGGACGAGCTTGGCCCCGGGCGCGCATCGATGGTTGCATCGTTGACCCTTGCGTTGCAGACAGCGGAGCAGCACGACCGCGATCAAACCACCGGCCAGAACGACATGTTTGGCGGTGCGGTCGCTTCCGGCGAGGATCAGAACCGATTCAGCCAGGTGCCCGATTGGGCTGACGAGGAGCGTTTGGCCGGAGAGAAAGATACCCTCGGGCTGTACCTCTCAGGGCATCCGATCGCGCGTTTCGAGGCTGAGTTGGATCGCTTTACCAGCGTGCGGCTATGCGACCTTCGGGCGAGATCCGGAGAGACGCAGATCGTGGCGGGGCTGGTAGTGAGTCTGCGTACCCTCAACAGTCGAGCCGGGCGCATGGCGGTGATTACTCTGGATGATCGGACCGCACGCATGGATGCCGTCGTTTACTCGGACTTGTTCGCGGCGCACCGTGAGCTGTTGGTAAAGGACAAGCTTCTGATACTGGAAGGTGAGGTGGGAGTCGACGACTTCACCGGCGGATGTTCCATGACCGTTCAGAAGTTGAGTGATCTGGATACGGCCCGCGAGGCTTTTGCCAGGAATGTCGTCATTCGACTCGGCGAGGATCGTGTCGGCAATGGGTTACTCGATGAAATACGTGACACCATCAAGGTGCATGGCCATGGCAGGACCGGGCTGTGTATCGATTATCTGCGTTCCGATGCCAGCGTGCGCTTGGCCTTGGGCAACGACTGGCGCGTACACCCGACCCAGGAGTTGTTGAAGCGATTGAGCGATCTGGTTGGTCCGGAAAGTGTCGAGGTGGAGTATTGATTGCGCCGGCGCTCATGCAGACTTGTAACCCGATGTTATTGCCGCTAAGTTTTCCTGGTGCCCGGCGATTTCCAAGCTCATGAATCTCAACTTTCTCGATTTTGAACAACCCATTGCCGACTTGGAGGCGAAAATTGAGGAATTGCGCCATGTGGACACGGAATCCGAGATCAACATTGACGAAGAAATCGATCGCTTACAGGCCAAGAGCCGGGACCTGACAAAATCTATTTTCTCCAACCTCAGCGCCTGGCAGATCGCCCAGCTTGCCCGCCACCCTCAAAGACCTTACACCCTGAACTACCTGGACAGTTTTCTGACGGATTTCGAGGAACTGCACGGGGATCGCAGCTTCGCCGATGACCCGGCGCTCATCGGTGGCATCGGACGCTTGGACGGGCGACCGGTCATAGTGATTGGCCATCAGAAGGGGCGCACAACCAAAGAGAAGCTGGACCGGAACTTCGGCATGCCCCGCCCGGAAGGCTATCGAAAAGCGCTACGGCTGATGCATATGGCAGAAAAGTTCCGCCTGCCAATCCTGACCTTCATCGACACGCCGGGCGCCTATCCTGGTGTGGGTGCCGAGGAACGGGGACAAAGCGAAGCCATTGCCCGCAATCTGTACGTCATGGCGCGACTGCCCGTGCCGATAATCTGTTCGATAATCGGTGAAGGCGGCTCCGGTGGAGCATTGGCCATCGGGGTCGGGGACAGGGTGCTGATGCTCGAGTACAGCACTTATTCCGTCATTTCGCCAGAGGGTTGTGCATCGATCCTCTGGAAGAGCGCCGATAAGGCCGCCGAGGCGGCGGCGGCCATGGGGATTACCTCCCGGCGTTTGAAGGAACTGAATCTCATCGATCGTATCGTCGACGAACCCCTCGGCGGTGCCCACCGCGACGTGGACGATACCATCTCGCGCCTCAAAGCTGCGCTGGTGGAAGAGCTGGCCGATCTTGACGCCATCGAGCCCGACAATCTGGTAGAGATGCGCTACAAGCGCTTGCAGGGTTTTGGTCAGTTCCGTGAGTGACGCTCCGGCTAAACGTTATTTCAGCGTCGCGCAGGCGAACGCGATGATCGAAGCTCTGGAACTGACCTTCGGGCGGATGCTGCAGATGAAGGCGCAGATACGCGCGGTCTATGCGCAGCTGGAGGAGGTGGGTTTCGCACCCGGAGGGGACGATTTCGATATCGTGCCCGATGGCGCGAGCGCCGCGGTAATCAACGGTCTGACGACGCTCAAAACCCTGATCGACGCACTCAAGGTGGAAGTGAATGCGCTCAACGATGCTGGCTGCCTGATAAAGGATATGGACGAGGGAATCGTGGACTGGTACGCGAGCCGGGGAGACCGCGACGTGCTCCTGTGCTGGAAGCTGGGAGAAAAAGAGGTGGGTTTCTGGCACGATTCCGACACCGACTTCGCCGGGCGGCGCCCAATTTCGGAGCTCGTCGACGATTGAAAAGAATAGGGGAAAGAATAGGGGGACAGTATACATATTTCCGCGGGGTCAGAGCGGAGCTCTGACCCCGCGGAAATATGTATACTGTCCCCCTATTCTTTCCCCTATTCTTTTTATTTCTGGTCCTGGTTCTGCTGAATGACGGTGAACAGCAGCTCCCCGGAAAATCGACACATGAGCGTAAGCAGGGTCTGGTCGCCCACGCTGAAAAGCTTGTCTTCCTTCTTATTGAGCATCTCGATGACGCCCAGAACGCGCCCGCCGCCGATTATCGGTGCTGCCAGCACGGATAGGGTCTTGAATCCCAGCTCGCGATCAAGGGCGGGATAGAATCGATCGTCGGCCTGGGCGTCGTTGACGATCGTCGCCCGGCGGTTCTTTGCCACCCACCCGGCGATTCCCTCGCCTGGTGGCAGCCGCTGCCACGCGAGCTGTTTTTTTGCCGATTCGCCCTGGGTGATCACGAACACCAGCTCGTCACTGTCCTCATCGAGAACCAGAAGGGAGCCATCGCTGGCGCCGATGGTTTGCAGCGCATTTCTCAGAACCTCGGACAGCAACTCCATGAGTTCGGCTTCCGGGAGGGGTTGCTCCACGGCCTCCATGAGATTCTGCATGGAGTCGATGAACTGGCGCAGGGACAGAATCTCCTCGCGCAAGGCCGCGTTCTCGGTTTCGAGCTGCGCGATCTCGTCGTGAATTCGTTCGTCCGATTCACTCATGTGATCTACTCGGGCCAAGGCAATTATGCCTGTTCCGCATTTCGCATGCTTTGTGTTAATTCGACGTCGGAGATGAGGCTGTGAAGCAACTCGCCGGCGAATCGGCACATGAGGGTCAGCAAGGTCAGGTTGCCGGTGCTGAACAGCTTGCCGTCCTGCTTGTTGATGACTTCTACCACGCCCAGCAGGCGATTACCGCCCAGCAGGGGCGCGGCAAGCAACGAGCTGGTGCGATAGTCGAACTCTACATCCAGCTCCGGATAAAATCGGTCGTCTGCAGGTACGTTGTTGACGGTGGTGCCGCACCGGTGCTCGGCAACCCAGCCGGCGATGCCGCGGCCCGCAGGCAGCCGTCGGCCGATGAGACTGGCCTTGGTGGACTCGCCCTGCACGAGCACGAATACCAGTTCGCCGGTGTCAGTATCGGGTACCAGCAGCGAACCGTCCCTGGCGCCGATGGCACGAATCGCGCTGTCCAGCACCTGGCTCAGCAGGGTGAGCGCTTCGGACTCACGATTCGGACTCTCGATCGCCTCGATGAGCTTGTCCATGGTTTCCAGGAACTGCCTCAGCACACCGGCCTCCCGCTCGAGGACAAGATTCTCCTCGCGCAATCGTTCGAGCCGCTCGAACCGGTCCTGTTCACTCACTGCTGTTTCGGTCATTCCGAATTCATCGCCCCGGGGAAAACACCGGCCATGGGCCGGGCGTCGGGCCCGAGGAGCGGCCCCGAATCTGCTCCAGGCACCGGCCGCTGTGCCTCACAATCGGGCCCGAATAGACCGTAGTCGGGGCACACAGCGCCATCGCGGCTGCTCCTCAGCCGGTAGTCGGCTGGTCCGCTGGCTTCGAGTTCAATAGGATGAGTCAGATTATGGCGTGGAAATCACCCCCCTGTCAGGGGCCTATCTTCCGGACTGTGACCCACTCCCGCACCGGGAGCGAGTGCGGTGCTGTTCGAGGACCCCGGGGTTCCCGGGGGCTCGCTATCGACGTTGCCCGGATCCGGAAGGTAGGCTTTGCTGGAGCCGTGCCGCCATCCACCGTCGTCGAGTGTCCTCGGTACTCGGCGCGGCGGCCCAGCGAGGAGCCCGCTCGGCCGTGAAACGCAGCGTATTCTTTGTCTCCGACAGCACCGGTATCACCGCCGAGACTTTCGGCCATGCGCTGCTCAGTCAGTTCGAGGCCCTGGAGTATGCCCAGACGACGATTCCCTTCGTCGCCGATGCGCATCAGGCCCGCGAGGCGGTGCGGCGAATCGATGCCGCCGGTGCCGAGGACGGTTACCGGCCCATCGTGTTCAGCACGCTTACCGATCCGCTGCTGAACGAGACTCTGCGCGAAAGCCGGGCGCTCATCGTGGATTTTTTCAGTGCCTTCATTCGACCCCTGGAGATCGAATTGAATCGTGGCTCGTCTCATGCGGCAGGCCGATTCCACGGCCTCGTCGACCCCGCGTCCTATGATGGCAGAATCGATGCCATGGACTACGCCCTCGATCATGACGACGGCGGTGGCGTGCGCCACTACCGCGACGCCGATGTCATCCTGGTGGGCGTATCGCGTTCCGGTAAAACGCCTACCTGCGTTTACCTGGCCTTGCAGTTCGGTATCCGCGCGGCCAACTATCCGATCACCGAGGAAGACCTGGACGTTGGAGGTCTGCCCGAGTTGCTCGCACCCCACAAAGAGCGCCTTTTCGGTCTGACCATCGTTCCGGAACGGCTGCGCCAGATCCGCAGCGAGCGGCGCCCGAACAGTCGCTACGCTTCGCTCAACCGCTGCCGCAGGGAGGTCGCAGACACGCAGGCCATGTTCGAGCGCGAAGGCATTCGGTTCATCGACACGAGCGGCAGCTCCATCGAAGAGATTGCGTCGAAAATACTGCAGCAGACCCGTCTTACGCGGCGTTCCTTCTGAGTGTTCCTGTGAGCGAACGATTGAAAACGAGAAGCCGGGTCGTGGGAGGGGCAAGCGGTGGATTTTCGCCGGCCTGTCTGGCCGACGTGTTGGCGCGGATGCCGTCAATGCTTCGATACCGCGTGGCGTTGAGCGGCGGGGCGGATTCTGTCGCGCTATTGCATGCTCTGTGCCAGCTGCGTGAGGTGCTCGCGCCGGCGGCCGTCGCGGCCGTCCATGTGCACCATGGACTGCATCCCCGGGCCGATGCCTGGGAGAGTCACTGCCGCCGCCTGTGCGCGGACCTCGAAGTGGCGCTGGTGGTGCCGCGGGTCGATGCGGGCGCCGCCCGGGGGGAGAGTCCGGAAGCCGCGGCGCGCCGGGCGCGCTATCAGGCGTTGACGGAGCTGGTGAGCGACGGCGAGGCCATTTGCACGGCCCACCATCAGCGCGACCAGGCCGAAACCCTGCTGCTGCAGCTGGTGCGCGGCGCCGGGCCCGCCGGTCTTGCCGGCATGCCGGCGCTGGCGTCTCTCGGCGAGGGTTGGCTCGCCCGCCCGCTGCTCGGTACCAGCGCGCAAGCCCTGCGTGATTATCTGGTCCGCCACGATCTGCCGTGGGTGGAAGATCCCGGCAATGCCGACCAGGGTTTCGACCGCAACTACGTCCGCCACGAGATCCTGCCACACCTCGAGCGTCGATGGCCGGGGGTACAACGCACTCTGGCGCGGGCGGCTTCCCATCAGGCCGACAGTGCCGCGATTGCGCAGGCACTGGCTGGCATCGACCTGAACGAAGCCCGCGGTCCGTTGCCGGGCACCTTGTCTGGACCGGCGCTCGCGCGTTTGCCGGCGGCTCGCGCCCGCAACCTGCTGCGTGGCTGGCTTGCCGAGCGCGGCCTGCCGCTCGCGGCTGCCACCCATCTGCAGGGCATTCTCGACGAGCTGGTGACAGCGCGCGCTGACGCCACGCCGTTGGTGAGCTGGCCGGGGGCTGAGGTGCGGCGCTACCGCGATGCACTGTACGCGCTGCCACCCATGCCGGCCCACGATGCGGCCCGGGTGATCGTCTGGAATCCCGACAGCCTGCTCGAGCTGCCCCACGGCACTCTAGCGGCAGCCGCCGCCGAGGGACGGGGACTGAGTGTGGATCGCTGTTCGGACGCCCGCGTGGAAGTACGATTCCGGCATGGCGGAGAGCGTTTTCAGCCCGCCGGGCGCCCGCATTCCACGGCGCTCAAGAAGCTTCTTCAAGCAAGCGCCGTGCCGCCGTGGCTGCGGGACCGCATTCCATTGATCTATATCGACGGCGAGCTTGCGGCGGTCGCAGGGTTGTGGGTGGGGGAATCCTTCGCCGTCAAGCCCCCGGGTTGCGGCTGGGTGGTGAGCTGGACGGAGTTGCCGGGAACAGCCGTCTGAAACCTTTCTTGCCGGAATTGGGTCATAAAGAATATGCCCTTCGACGAAAATCTCGCGCCCGACATCGACTCGGTGCTCAACGCAACGGCTCTTCTCGACATCACCGAGTGGGATTTTTTCAATCTCGCCTACGATCGTTGGCACGGCGAGCCAGCCCGAGAGGGCATCATGGAGCCCATTTTCGCCGCCTACATGTTCAACGACGTCGTGCCGCTATGGGTGCGTCACTTCGCGCGCCTGGTGGAGCGGCTGTACCGGCGGGGTGTTCTGGATCGGCAGGCGCTGGGGGTGGATCGCCTGCCGGGCAGCAGGCGAATGGTGAATCGCGGCGTGCGCTACGGTGTATTCGTCGTGGTAGTGATCGTCGCGCTCATCGTGTTCGCCGAGTTCATCGCGCAGATAACCCGGCTGGGAGATCGCTGCTTGTTTCCGCCCTGCTATTAACGACATCAGCTAACGCCATCAGCTAACGCCATCAGCGGCCAACGTGCGGGTTGGAAGGGTTAGACAGGGCGCAATCCCTTTTTCTTGTCCGGCGGGCGAAAAGGTGTGACGGTACTGTCCGTGCTGCCGTCGAGATCCAGACGATCGTGGGCGGCGAACACCGTGAACTTGAGTGTCACGTCACCCAGCTCGATGAGATCCCCGTTGCTGAGAATGGTGCTGCGCGCCTTGCGGCCGTTCACATATACGCCGTTCAAGGATTCCAGATCCCGGATGACGTAGTGGCTGTTCAGTTCGTGCCTGATTTCCGCGTGAAAGCGCGAGATCGAAGCATCGGCCACCATCAGCTCGTTGTCGGCGTGGCGGCCGATACGAAAGGTCTCGCCGGATACCGGATGGCGCGTGTGGAGCTCGTCCTGGGTCTCCAGATAGGCGAAGGAGCGGGCGTTGAGCTCCAGGGTCTTGGCCCAGGCCGATTTTCGCCGGCTATTCCGCGGCCGGCGTCTCAGGAACCACGCGAGCAGCCCGCCCGCCAGCAGCACGACGGCGCCAATGCCGATCCACAGAAGGTTGCGGCCGAACCAGCCCTCTGGGTGCACCGGCGGCGCGGGCTGGGGGCCGGTTGCGTGGGCCGGTGGCGATGCCGTGGGCGGCGCGCTGGTGGTGGCGCCGGTCTCGGCCAGGCCCGCGAGGCGCAACGGTATATGGGCCGAGGCGCTGCTCGCCGCCCCCCGCCAGTGCAGCTCCAGCACCGCCTCTGACGGCAGCGGCACCGTGTCGGCAAGCGCCGGCGCGAGATCCACCACCAAGCGGCCACCGCCCGCGAGCTGGGCAAAAGCGCGCGATGCGAAATTCCGGGGTAGCGTGGTGCCGGCTTCCGCGCTTTCGTACAGTCCGCCGGTTGCCTCGGCGAGCCGCCGCAGTCGCTCCAGGGCCGTCGACGGGGCCGGGCTATTGACGGTGCCGATGGCGAAAATGGCCACGTCGTACTGGCGCGCGGCGTTCACGACGTCGTCGTGAAAATAGGCGGAATCGTCGGCCAGCCCGTCGGACAATAGAAACAGCGCGCGGCGCTGCGCCGGGTAGTGACCCAGGAGCCGCACGGCTTCCAAAGTGCTTCGGTAGAGCTCGGCCGGCTCGTCACCCTGGGTGAGCTCGCCCAGCACGTTGCGGATGTGGTCGGTGCCGGGGGCCAGAGGCGCGTGAAGCTCCACCTCGTTGGTGAAGCTGGCGAGACCGTAGTGTTGATGGGCCGGAGCCGCGTCCAGCAGCCCCAGCAGGTGGTCTCTGGCGGCGACCGGCGCCACCGCCAGCTCGGCGTCGCTGACATCCACCAGGAACATGACGGCGTTGGTACCGGGCTCGGTGGACTCGGGTGTTACCGAGGGTGCGGGCAACTCGCGGCCTGCCAGGCGCGCCGTTACCTGCTCCGGCTCCGGCGGCGCGAAACGGCGGTAATCACACACCAGTCGGCTGCGCTCCATTTGCCAACAAGCCAGCTGCACGCCGTCGCCGTAGACGTGGTAGTCATACGCGGCAACGGCGCCGGCCCACAGGAGCGCGGCCGCGCCGGCGGCGCACACGCGCTTTCGCCGCCCGCCATCCGCCGTTGCCATGACAGAACCCGGATCCATAAGAGCTGTTCCAGTCGCTCCACTTGGGGCTGGCCCGGCGCGTCCATCGAGGGCCATCCGCGAGGTCGCTAACGGCAGTTATCTTAGCCTGATTGGCGTCAGGATTCTGCCCCGCGAAGCCCGAAAATACACGGGATATTCCTGAAAATTCCGTGGCTTAGAGCCGGTTCGTCGGCTCGGGCTCCTGCTTCGCCCTACCTCGTCCATCCCTGGACTCGAATGCTGTTACGGGGATCTGAGACGGTCCAGGCGCAGGCGCTCCCGGCCATCGACCAGGCGCTGGCAGGCAAGCTGGACCGCGAGCGCCGTGCCGGCAGTGGTGGCGCCCATGATCAGGCACATGATCAGGATCTGGTATTTGACCGCCTCCACCGGCGGCGTGCCGGCCAGGATCTGTCCGGTCATCATCCCGGGCAGGCTGACGATGCCCGCCGCGGCCATGGCATTCAGAGTAGGGATCATGCCCGCGCGCATGCAGTCGCGGCGGATGTCGGTGACTGCCTCGCTCCAGGGGTGACCGAGCATGAGCCGCGCTTCCACCATCCCTCGACGCTCCCACAGGGTTTGGGTCAGGCGATCGAGGCTCAGGGCCACGCCGGTCATGGTGTTACCGAGCAGCATGCCCAGCAGGGGTATGGCGTACTGAGGCGTGTACCAGGGCGAGGGGCCGAGGATCACCGTGAGGCTCAACACCGTCACCGTAAAAGCGGAGACAAACATGGCGCCCACGCCGACGCCCATGCTCCACAGGCCCGCCATGGGCCGCTTCTGCCGGGCCGTGGCTTCATAACCCGCCACTATCAGCATGACGCCGGATATGAGCGCAATCCAGGCGAGCTCCGCCCGATCGAACACCGCCTTGAGAACCAGACCGACCAGCAGCAACTGGATGACCATGCGGGCCCCGGCAATCAGCAGGCTCCGGGAGATGCCTAGCCGCAGCGCCCAGGCGAGCGCTGCGGAAGCGACTACCAGCAGCGCCGCCAAGGCCAGATCCATCGGGTCCAGCAGGATCATGACGGACGGTCCTGCATGGGGCGGGGCGCCGGCTTCTGGCTCAGCTTGCCCGCCTCCAGGTAAAGCTGCCGGTGGGCAACCCGGGCCGTCTGCAGCGGGTCATGGCTCACCCACAGGACCGCCGCGCCCCCGGTCGCCGTGTAATCTGCGATCAGCTTCTCGACCCGGATCACGTTGTCTGGATCCAGGTTGGCGGTGGGCTCGTCCAGCAGCAGCACGCGGGGCCGATTGGCGAGCAGTCGCAGCAGGGCGAAGCGCTGCCGCTCGCCGCTGGAGAGTCTGGACACCGGCCCCTCCAGCAGCGCGGGTGCCAGATCCAGGGCCTCCAGCCGCCCGCTGGTCGGCGGCGTGTCGAAATGCTCAGCCACCCGATCCCGCCACCACTGACTGTCCGCCGCCAGCATGCCGACCCGGCGGCGCCACTGGGACGGCGACAGGTCTTCTGCTGCCGTGCCCTGGCAGGAGACGCGGCCCTCGTGGGCATCCAGATCCGCGATGGCACGCAGCAGACGGCTCTTGCCGGCGCCGGAAGGACCACTGAGCACCAGGCACTCGCCCTCGGCAAGGCACAGGTCGATGGGGCCCAAGCCGTCCACGCGCAGGTCGGCGACATCGAGCTGGCGGTTGCCCGTCATCGCAACTGCCTCACGCGCGGCGCAGCTGGGAAAGAAGCGTGGTGGCGTCGCTGAGTCGTTCGATGAGGGTATGCACGAAGGCCTTGTGAAAACGCAGCTGCGTGGCCTCGGCGGCCCGGTCGATGGTGGAATCGTTGACCTTCATGAGCGAGACATCGGTGCGGGCGATGGCGCTGGCGATGCGCCGGGCCCGGCTCAGGTAACCCATTTCCCCGAAGCAGTCGCCTTCCCGGAGAATGTTCACCACGCTGCCTTCCTTTTCGATGATCACGACCCCGGCGAGAACGATATAGAAGGAGTGGTCCATATCGCCCTCGCGAATGATGGATTGGCGCGGTGCAAATGTCTGCCAGGTGCAGGCCCGGATCAGCTCCCAGATGTCGGCGTCGGAGAATCCTTTGAAGAATCCCAGGCTCTTGATGGCGCCGAATTTTTCGCGCAGGCCGTCCTCGTCGGCGACGGCATCCAGATCCTCGAATATGAGCGCCAGGTCCGCCGCCAGATCCAGGCCCGTGCCGTATCGCTCATCGGGGTTCTTTTTCAACATGCGTCCCAAGGTGTAATTGAGCTCCTCAGGGAGATCCTTTCGGTACTCGGTCAGTGGCGGCGGCTCGTCGTTGCTGATTTTCTGATTGATGGCGACCAGGTTTCGCGCATTGAATGGCTGCGTGCCCGTCAGGAGTTCATAGGTGAGCGAGCCCAGTGAGAAAATGTCGCTTCGCCCGCTGATGGGCTGATCGTTGATCTGCTCCGGCGACATATACAGGGGCGACCCAAGTACACCGGTAAACTGGGTCTGCATGGTGTCGGACCGGGTTATCATCGCGACGCTGAAGTCGGCGAGCTTGATGTCGCGATCCCGCGTCAGGAGGATATTGCTGGGCTTGATATCGCGATGGATGACGCCCTGGCGGTGGGCATAGTCGAGCGCCTTGGCGATCTTGTAGACGATGCCAATCACCTCCGGGAGCGGCAGCAGATTGTCGGAACTGCAATAGGCGTCCAGAGTCTCGGCGCCCTCGATGAGCTCCATCACCAGATAACAGGCGTTGCCCTCCATGTCGGCGTCGAACACCCGCAGGATGTTTGGATGGTCGAGTACACCGGCGGCGTGGGCTTCGTTGAAGAAGAGCTTGCGAAATTGGCGGGCATTGGGGGTTTCTTCCGCGAACTGAGGATGCGCGACCTTGATCGCTACCAGCCGGTCGGTGAAGGGATCGTGGGCAGAATAAACCGTGCCCATGTTGCCGCTGGCGAGACGCTCGACGAGCTCGTACTTACCGATTTTTTCTGCGAGCATTGAACCTCCGGTCTGCTGACGGCGCCGGATGCTTCCCCCGCGGCCATGTTAGCTCAAAGCCCGGCTGTGCGTAATCCTGATTGGTTGGCGATGGGCTGGCACATCAGCAGGCACCTCTATAGAATCTGCCCGCTGTTCGCGGCCGTCGCTCCGTTCCCGGAGGTCACTTGAAAAGCGTCGCCTTTCGTACCTTCGGCTGTCGTCTCAACCAGTACGACACCGAGACCATTCGCACCCTCCTCGACGAGTACGGGGGATGGCGCAGCGTGCCTTTTCGCGAGACTGCCGACGTCTACGTGGTCAACACATGCAGTGTTACCGCGCGTGCCGATGCCACCTGCCGAAAGGCCATCCGACGCATCCACGCCGAGCGGCCCGAGTCGGCAATCGTGGTCACCGGCTGTTACGCCCAGCGTGCTCCCGGGGAACTCGCCGAGCTGCCGGGGGTGCGATTGATCGTGGGTGCCGCCGACCGTGGCAACATCGCGCGGAAGATGCATCGGATGCCGGAAAGCGGGTTGGAAATTGCCGTTTCACCGATCGCCGAGGCGCGCGAGTTCGTGGACCTCCCCATCTCCGAGATGATGGAACACAGCCGGGCCTTCCTGAAAGTGCAGGAGGGCTGTAACGAGTCCTGCAGCTTCTGCATCGTGCCGCAAACGCGCGGCGCGTCCCGAAGCCGCAGGCCCGAGAGCGTTCTCGCGCAAGCGCAGGCGCTGGTGGCATCCGGTTACGTGGAGGTGGTGCTTACGGGCGTGCATCTTGGCGACTACGGATTGGACCTGCCCGGAAACCAGCGCGCGCTGACGGATCTCGTACGGGAAATCCTGGCGATACCGGAATTGCAACGCTTTCGCCTGAGCTCCATCGAGCCGGCGTCGATTACCGACGAGCTTATCGAGCTCATGGCGGGGCACGATACATTCGCGCGGCACTTCCACATTCCGTTGCAAAGCGCGAGCGACGCGGTTCTGTCGCGCATGAAACGGCGCTATACGGCCGAGCACTTCTCGAAGCTGATTCGAAAAATCGACCGGGCGATTCCGGATTGCGGCATCGGCACCGACGTGATCTGTGGTTTTCCCGGGGAAACCGACGAGCACTTCCAGGAAACCTTCGACTGCCTGGCGGAGCTGCCCATTACCTATGTGCATCCGTTTACCTATTCGGTACGGCCGGGATCGGAAGCGGAAGGCTACGGAGATCAGATCCCGGGAGACGTCAAGAAGCGGCGTACCCGCGCCCTCAAAAAACTGATGCGGGACAAGCAGCGGGCATTTCGCGAACGTCATGTGGGTAAGACTTTGCCTGTGCTGCTCGAATCATCACGTCGCAATGGGAGCTCATATCTGGCCGGATGGACTGACAACTACCTGCGTGTCGAGTTGGGTGAAGGCGAGGCTCAGGGAGGCGTCGTAGACGTGCACATCGTGGCCACCGAAGGCGATCAGCTGCGCGGCGATCGCGTGCTGGTCGGCGCTCATGAATAGGCCGGGTTAACTCGCTCAGTTGATCGCGCCGTACACCGCATTCGCAATCGTTATATCCTGCACGGCCACGCCGGTAGAATCGAAAACTGTCACCTGGGAAGCTGTCGTACGCCCCTGGGCCCCACCGCTGATGAGGTGACCGAGTTCCACCACAACGTCCTCCTTGATGACGCCGGCCTCCAAGGCCTTGAATATCTCACCGCGCAGCCGACACTGCGCTATGCTGTCCGCCACGACTTGGTCGGTGTCGGCGAGGATCCCGACGTCAAGCTCCTGCTTGTGCGGTGTGTCGGAGCCGATGGCGGTGATATGCGTACCGGGCTGGATATCCCTACTCCGCAGGATCGGCTCCGTGGCGGACGTGGTCGTCACGATGAGGTTGCAGGTCGCCCCTATCTCTGCCGAGTCGAGGGTCGTCTCTATGCTGAACCCGCACCCTTCCAGCTCGCGGCGGAATTGCTCGAGTTGCTCGACGCCCCGGCCCCAGGCGAGGACCTCACGGCAGCCAACAACGGATGTCAGGTACTTGAGCTGCAGCCGCGCCTGTGTGCCGGTGCCCATGATTCCGATACGCCGCACGGGTCGCGGCGCCAGGTACTTGGCGCTTATGGCACCTGCCACGGCGGTGCGCACGCCGGTCAGGTGACCCTCGTCCAGCAGAATGCACACCAGCTCGCCCGTCTGCTGGCTGAACAGCAACATCAGTCCGTTGCTGGAGGGGAGGTCGAGTTTTGGATTGCCGTAAAAGCCTGATGCGATCTTGATGACGTAGAAGGGATCATCGGTGAGGCAGCCATACTTGATGTGGACCTCACCCTTGTCCATGAGCAGCTCGCCGACTGGCGGAACTAGGCATCGGCCTTCGGAATAGGCTACGAAACCGGCCTCGATGGCGGTCAACAGATCGATGTCCGACAGGGCGGCATTTATCTCGTCGAGGGTTACGAGCTTCATGATGCGAGTACCTGTTTGAGCATATCGAGGCTGATGTTTGCGCCGCAAACGACGATGACGACGTTTTTGCCTATGAACATTTCCTTACGTTGTAAATACGCGGCGATGGCCACGGCGGCTGATCCCTCTATGAGCAGGTGATGGGTATCGATGAACGCGCGTAACGTGTCTTTGACTTGCTCTTCGGTGACGGTGGCGAAATCGTCGACAAGGTCTCGGACCAACTCGAAGGTGATAGCATCGGCTTCGACCCCGCCAGCGGTGCCATCCGAAAGCGTGGGCAGAGAGGGTAGGTCGAGGATACGGCCCGCTCGTACTGACTGTATCATTACCTGCGAATTCTCGGGTGAGCAACCGAACACTTCGACATCTGGCAAAACAGATCTCAGATAGCCGGCAATGCCGGAAATCAAGCCGCCTCCGCCGAGCGATACGAAAATCGCATCGATGCGTTCGAGCTGCCGGGTCAGCTCTACCGCGATCGTGCCTTGGCCGCCGACGACTTTTGGGTCGTTGTAGGGCGGCACATAGATAAGGCCGTGTTCCTTCGCATACCCCCGTGCGTGGATTTCGCTCTCGCCACAGTCCGTGCCGTAAGTGTGCACATCCGCGCCCAGACGTTTGATGATTGAAAGCTTTGTCGGCGAGGCATTCTCCGGTACAAAGACAATGCTTCTTGCGCCCACCGTCCTCGATGCGAACGCGACCGCTGCCCCGTGGTTGCCGGTCGACGCGGTTACTACCCCGCGGGCACACTCAGATTCAGGTAGGGAAAGTATTTTGTTCAAGGCGCCGCGCGCCTTGAACGATCCCGTGTGCTGAAGGTTTTCCAGCTTGAAGAAGACCTCACCTCCGCCGAGCGCGCTGAAAGCGGTCGAGTGTTCGAGGATGGTTTCGCGAATATGGGGTCGGATGCGCTTGTCGGCATCACCGACTTCCCGGACGATATCCATGGCTAGCTCAGTTCGTTAATCACTTCGTGAATACGATCGAGACCGGCGGTCAGATAAGCATGCGGGAGGCCGAAGCTGATCCGCAGATAGTGGTCAAGACCGAAATGATCACCCGGTACGATAAGCACGTTCTTTTCGTCCCGAATGCGTTTGACGAGCTCGGTGGAGTTGATGTCCAGGCCATAGCGCACGAAGGCAATGGCAGCGGCCTGGGGCGGCTCGAGATCGAAGGTGTTGCCGTGAGGGCGCATCCACGCTTCGAACACCGGATAGCCCGCGCGGATATAGTCCCTGGTGCGTTTGAGGATGCGTGGCCGAACCTCAGGGGAGAGCGCGAGCGCGGCGAGCCTGTTGGCCATCATGGCGCTGCTGATGGTGGTGTACTCGTGACGCATCCACATCGCGTCCATGGTCTCCCGCGGTCCCACGGCCCACCCGATGCGCAAACCGGGCAGCCCGTAGGCCTTGCTCAGGCTGCCGGTGCCGACCACCTTGTCGTAGCGGCCGTAAAACGACGGTGTCTCATCGTCGGTAAGACGCTCGGCGCCGCTATAGACCTCGTCTGCAAGAATCCATGCGCCGACTCGCTCGGCCGCCGCCACTACCGCAGCCATCTCGGCTTCCGTCATGATCCGTCCGGTGGGATTGTTCGGGTTGCAGACGGCGATCAGCCGTGTCTGCGCCGTCACAACCGCATCCAGCTCAGCGAGGTCCGGCGCCCAGCCGTCCTCCTCGAGCAGGCGGAAGCTCTTGACACGCAGTCCGTGGTTCTTGGCGATCCCCCATACTTGCATGTAGTTGGGGAGCATGATCACCACCTGGTCACCTGGATCGACGAGCGTGTGCAAGGCGAGATAGTTTGCTTCGGCCGCCCCGACGGTGACCAGCACGTTGTCCCGCGTTGCTCCGGGATACAATGCCGCGATTGCTTCTCGCAGCGGGATCTCGCCGTTCGCTTGCGCATAATTGAGCTCGGTGTCGAGCAGCCGCTCGACACCCCCGGGGTCGGCGCCCAGGAGTTCACGCACGGTCATGGGGTGCACGCCGCTCTCCGACAGATTGTATTCGACGACGTTCTCCCACTCGGACATCATGCGTTCCATCTCGAAGGGCTGAAACTCACTCATAAGTCTGGACTCCGCTTACTGGTCGATTTCGAGAGCTGCTCAGACTTCTGCAATAAACCTTCGTCGAGCGCGCTCAGTGCCTGTGCATGCATCCGCGGGTCTCCGGCGGCGAGGATTCGCCCTTGCCACTGGAGATCGATGCCCTTCCCGGACCAATCGCTGACCATGCCGCCCGCGCCCTCGATGACCGCCGCCGGCGCGAACACATCAAAGGTGTCGAGTTTCGCGTCCAGGCCGATGTCGGTACGACCCGAGGCGAGCACCGCGTAGGCGTAGCAACTGCCCCCGTATTGCACGTAACGCACGCGCGATTTGAGCGCAGTGAAGGCAGACATCTCGTCTGAGCTGAAAAAGTCCGGATTGCTGTTGGTGACGAAGGCGTCCGCCAACCGCTCGCAACGCCTCGAATGCACGGCTCTGCCGTTGTGGCGCGCAAAGCTGCCGGCCAAGCCGACCCAGCGATCGTCGGTGGCCGGGTGATCGATGACACCGATGAAGGGCCGCCCGCGTCGGGCCAAGCCGATGAGCGTGCCGTAAACCGGGATGCCGGCGATGAAGGGCGCTGTGCCGTCTATTGGGTCGAGCACCCAGACCAGCTCCGCGTCCAGGTCCCGACTGCCGTGCTCCTCGCCGAGGATCCCATGTTCCGGGTAGCGATCGTCGATGAGCGCGCGCAATCGCGCCTCGATGCGGCGATCGAGATCCGTGACCGGGCTATCGTCGGCCTTGTATTGAATATCGGTGGGGGAAGCATTGGCTGCGTACAAGATGGTGCGTGCTTCGTCCGCCAGAGACTCGGCGAAAGCGATCAGCTCGTCAGAATTCACGCGTTCGGAACTCATCGGCAGCTTCAGTGGGTCAGGATCTGACTGAGAAACAACTTGGTCCTCTCGTTCGAGGGATTGTTGAAGAAAACGTCGGGGCGCTCAGCCTCGACGATCTCTCCCTTGTCCATGAACACCACTGAGTCGGCGATAGAGCGGGCGAATCCCATCTCGTGAGTGACACAAATCATGGTCATGCCTTCCTTGGCCAGCTCCACCATGACATCCAGCACCTCGTTGATCATCTCCGGGTCCAGGGCAGAGGTGGGTTCATCGAACAGCATGACCTCCGGGTTCATGCACAAGGCGCGGGCGATGGCGACCCGTTGCTGTTGCCCGCCGGAGAGTTGACTTGGGTACTTGTCCGCCTGATCCGGAATATGCACCCGCTCGAGATAGCGCGTGGCGATCTGTCGCGCCTCGGATTTCGGCGTCTTGCGTACGAGTTTCAGGGCCAGAGTCAGGTTGTCCAGAACTTTCAGATGCGGGAACAAATTGAAGCTCTGGAAGACCATCCCGACCTCCCGGCGAACCGCATCGATATCTTTGACCTCACGGGTGAGTTCTTTGCCGGCCACGATGATGCGGCCACTGTCATGTTCCTCCAAGCGGTTGATGCATCGAATCATGGTGGACTTTCCGGATCCGGAAGGCCCGCAGACGACGATTCTTTCCCCTTTCTGAACGGTAAGATTTACATCACTCAGGGCTTTGAAGTCACCAAAGTATTTGCAAACGTTCTCGAGGATGATAATCGACTCTTGTTCGCTCATTTTAATCTCAAATTTCCTTGATCTATCCGGCCGTCGGCTTGAGGTGCCGACTCATGCGTTTTTCCGCCATACCAAAGCCCTTCTGAATCATCCACGCCATGGCTATGTAGATGAGCGCCACCGAGATGAAGATCTCATAGGGTGCGAAAGTCTGGGCCACGAGGGTTCGCGCCACGCCGGTCATATCCAGCAACGTGACCGTGCTTGCCAGAGCGGTTGCCTTGGTCATACTGATGATGTCGTTGCTGTAGGCCGGCAGCGAGAGTCTTATGGCGATGGGCGAGGTGATGTAGATAAATCTGTGGGTCTTCGAAATACCCAGCGCCGACGCCGCTTCCAGCAGGCCCTTGTCTACACCGAGCACGCCGCCGCGCAGTATTTCCGAGACGTAGGCGCCAGCATTGAGGCTCAGCGCGAGAATGCAACACCAGAACGGTTCGCGCAGAAGTGGCCAGAGCATACCCTCGCGTATGAATTCGAACTGCGGCAGGCCGTAGTAGATGACGAAAATCTGGACCAGGATCGGGGTGCCGCGAAAAATGTAGATATAGACTACCGCCGGCGTCACGAGAAACCAGCGGCCGCTGATGCGCATCAGCAATGTGACGAGGGCCAGCGCCAGGCCGATGAAGGACGACAAAAACAACAGCTCGAGGGTCAGACCGAGCCCGACCAGCATTTTCGGAATGCTGCCGAAGACCAGCCCGACGTCGAATGTCATCGGCTGGCCGCCAGGTGCTTGTTGGCATACTTCTCCAGCGCCATCACCGCGAGCGTGATCACCGAGGTGATGCACAGATAAATGAGTGCCACGACGATGTACATGGTGAACGGCTTGAGGGTCACGGTGGTGGCCATCTCCGCCACGAAGACGATCTCTTCCACACCGATGACGGAAATCAGCGCCGTGTCCTTCATCAGTGACAACATGTGATTGCCGAAATTCGGCAGCGCGAGACGCCACATCTGTGGGATGCGCACATAGACGAAGGTTTGAAATTTGCTGAGCCCCAGGGCGCGGGCCGCCTCCACGAGACCGGGATCGACGCCGAGAAACGCGCCCCGGAACGTTTCGGTCATATAGGCGCCGACAATCAGTGCGATGGCGAATGCGCCCGCCCAGAATGGCGGCACATCGATAAATTTGATGCTTGCGTCGAAGGATTGGGCGATCGCCGTCAGGGTCACCGCCGCGCCGAAATAGACGATGAGCAGAACCAGCAGTTCGGGCGTTCCCCGAAAGACGACGGTATAGGCGTTGGCTATCGTCTGGGCCAGCCGATTCCCGGACAGCTTCATCGCCGATCCGACCAGGCCGATGATTATTGAGAGGGCTAAAGAGATCGCGAATATCCGGAGGATGACCATTGCCCCCCAGAAATAGTCGTCCCCCCAACCGGCAAGCGCTGACACAGTGCCCTACCCCCAATGGCATGCCGCACAGACTGCCCGGCCCGGAAATCCGGGTGTCGGCGCGGGTCTGGACCGCGCACCCCTGGCTGGGCCTCGGTGTCTGAAACGGCGACATGGGCGGCCGGGAGGCTCGCCCATGTCGCGAGGACCGTTAAACTAGTTCAGTTTGACCCATTTCGCTGGATGAATCGCGAACGGAAAAATTTTCAGTGCATACTTTTCCAGCGAGCCGTCATCCGTGAGTTGTTTCAGCGCCGCGTTGATCCGCTCTCGCAGCGCGTCGTCGCCCTTGCGCATTCCGATTCCAACACCAACTCCGAAGTACTCCACCTCGTCGATGGCGGGACTGACGAATTCGAAACCCGCGCCGTCTTCCTTGCTGAGGAACTTGAGGAAGGCTTTCATCGGGTTCGTCATGATCACGTCGGTGCGGCCATTTTGCAGGTCAATATACATTGCTTCGTTGTTGTCGTATAAGAGGAGCTTCGCGTCAGGCACTTTGGCCTTGAACCAGTTCTCATAGGTCGTTGCCCGTCCCAGGCCGACCTTGACACCCTTGAAGCCGGCCGCGTTCACCGATCCGTCGGCGTTGAACATATTGAAGCCGCCATTCTTCTTGCCGACCAAACGCCCAACGGAAATACGGTAAGGACCGGAGAAATCGATCTTCTTGCGGCGCTTTTCAGTAATCGACATGGAAGCCACGATCAGATCGAATTTATTCGCCAGCAAGGCGGGAATCATGCCATCCCACTTCTGGCAAACGAACTCTACATCCGCGCCAAGGATGCCGGCCACACCCTTGGCCACGTCGACGTCGTAACCGGTCAATTCCCCATCCGCGGTTCTGTAGTTAAACGGCGCATAGGTACATTCCATGCCGACCCGCAAGGTCTCTGCCTGTGCGGATAGCGAAAACGCGCCCGCTACGAGCGCTATGGCAGCCAATCGGAAAAGTTGTCTCGTCATCGTGTCACCCTCCGTTCATGTGCGCGCCGAAGGGCCGGTTCGAACCGTTATTGGAGCCGGCCGGGCGCATGAATCGTTTTTATCGCCGTGCCATAGTCTCAGGACTCGTCACCCCCTGCCATCCTCCCAAAGGAGGAATCCCCCGGCCAGGGCCCGGTCCGGCCCGGGGCCCTAGTCTCGCTTACAACCCCTTTAAAAACAATGAGAAAAGCTCGAAATGCGTGGCGATGCCGAGCTTCCCATAGAGATTCTTGCGGTGGGTCTTTACCGTCGTCGTCGAGATCCCCAGCTGCGTGCCGACGGAGTTGCCGGAGTGGCCGCGCAGAATCAGCTGCGCGACCTCCCGCTCCCGGGGGCTGAGAACGTCGCCTCCGAAACGATCGAAGGCGTCCTCGATGGCCGAGTCCGTGCCCTGGTGGGCGATGCGTGAGCTGGCGCTGGCCCAGTAGCGGCGATAGACGGCGGCGATGAGCGGGGCGATCGCGACCAGCGCGCCAACGTCGGCCTCGGAGAAGCCGCCCTTGCGTACCGGGCGCATGAGGGCGATCTCGGCGAGCTCGCGGCCCGGCAGCTCCACCGCCACGTCGATCTCCTCCATGCCCTGGGGCCAGTCGTTGGTGAGGTAGCCCAGCTCTTCGGTGGCGGACAGGGTTACGGAGAAGGACTTGTGATGCTCGCTCTCGAGGTAGGCGTCCGGGGCGAGGTCCCGAATGCGGTAGACGCCGCCCTCGAGGCCGCGCCGGTAGGCGGCATAGAAGGGATTCAGAACGTAGGTGTTCTCGACGTAGTTGGCGAGTCCCCGCTTGGCCTTCTCGTCGCTGAAGGTGTCGCATACGTGGACCGGGCGCGAGCGGCCGCTGTATACCAGGGACATGGCCATCTCGACGTCCACCACCGAACCGGTGGCCGCGATCAGCAGCAAGGGGCAACGGTCGTTATCGAGATTCTCGATGGCCTCGGCCAACGAGTCACGCCAGGGGGGCGAGGGGCTCAGGCGATCGGACGGCGGCGCAATTTCTAGTTTCACCGGATCTCACCCGGCTCGATTGGCAACCCGGGGCGGTAGTCTCGCCCCGATGATAATACAAAAAGGTGCCGGGTCGCGCGGTCCTCAGCCGATCACGCTTTCCAGGACCCCAAGGGTCCGTTCCACTTCGGCCGCCGTGTTGTAGTGGGCGAGACCGATTCGGACCACGCCGGTGTCCTCGTCCAGGCCCAGATGACGCACGGGTTCGTAGGCATAGTTGTGCCCTGACCAGACACAGATCCCCTGCTTGCCCAGGGCTTGGGCGATGGTTGCGGGTAGCAGGCGGCGGTGGGTGAGGGAGACTGTGGGCACCCGCTCGCTCAGGCGGTTCGAGTTGCTTATACCGTGGATGGTGGTCTCATCCAGTGCACGCAGCCCTTCGATTAGCTGCATGGTAAGATTGCCCTCGTAGCTGTCCGCGGCCTCGTAGGTGGCCGCGATGCGGGCCCGCCGGTCGCCACTCGCACCGACCTCGGCGCCCAGCCAGGCGAGATAGTCGACGGTTGCGGTGAGTCCCGCCAGCAACTCCGTCTGCGGTGTGCCGAGCTCGAACTTCTCCGCAAGCCCATCCGGGGCGCAGCGGCACTTGTAGGCCGTCAGTCGCTCCAGATGTTCGCTGCGGCCCCACAGGATCCCCAGGTGCGGGCCGTAGAACTTGTAGGAGGAGCAGGCGAGGAAGTCGCATCCGAGCTGCTGCACGTCCACCAGGCGGTGGGGTGCGAGCTGCACGGCATCCACGTAGACGAGGGCGCCCGCGGCCTTCGCCATGGCTGCCAGCGTCGCTACGTCGTTGATGGAACCGGTCAGATTGCTGGCGTAGTTCAAGGCCAGCACGCGGGTGCGGTTGGTCAGTGTTCTTTGCAGGTCTTCCGGCTCGATGCGCCAGCTTTCCCGATTGAAGGGCAGCCACCTCACTACCAGGCCGAGGTCTTCCGCCAGGTGCAGCCACGGAGAAATGTCGCCTTCGTGGTCCATGCGGATGACGATGATCTCGTCCCCAGGCGATAGCTCCCGGCCGATACTGCGCGATATGTGCAGGGTGAGGGCGGTCATGCACGGACCGATGACGATCTCTCTCGCCGTGGCCGCGCCCAGCATGTCCGCCATGGCTTCATGGGCATCTTTCCAGATGCCCTCGGCGGTCCGCGACTGGGTGAAGTAACCACCGAGATTACTGCTCGCCGCGAGCATGGCTTCGGCAACCGCGTCGGCGACCCGGCGGGGCACCTGAGTGCCGGCGGGATTGTCCAGGAAAACAGTGGCGCCCGCGTCGCTCCGGGATGCGAGCGCCGGAAAGGCTTCGCGGACGATGTCGATGGGGAACTTCTGCATGGCCGGGATCACTCCGAGTATGCGCCACCTGATCAGTCGCAAGAGTAACCGCAGTGCCTGTCGGCCAGTATCCTCCCCGGGGAGGATAAAGCGGGAACCAGCGAAGCTGGACGAAATTCCGTGCGGCTGTCGGGCTACGCGTCGGCCAAACGCCGCAGCACGGACATCAGCGGGGCCCCGATGACCGTCTCTCGCCAGCCGCGCAGCTCTTCGGGGAGCTCGTGCTTACCGGTGGCGGCGGCCACCACCAGGGACTCGAGCGTTCGCGCCTGCGCGAGCACTGGGGCCGGCATGTTCAGGGATTCCGCTTTTTCTTTGACCAGCTCCTTCACGGTCTTGAGCCACGGGCTAAGGCGGCGCTCCATGGCAGGATTCGGGGTCGGGGGAGTATCGCCGGGAGGGGCCTGCTCGATGGCGCCGAGCAGCGATTGCGCGTATCGCTTGACGACGTTCGCCGACAGCTCCGGGATGTCGGTGAGCTCGCCCGCGTTCGCAGGCCCGCTCACGGCGATCGCCACCAACGACCTGTCTGGTACGATCATCTGACGTGGCAGGTCCCGATCCCGCGCCGTTGCTTCACGCCACGCAGCCAGCTCGCGAAGTCGGGCAAGCTCGGCAGATGCCAGCCGCGTCTGGCGAATTCGCAGGTAGGCACGGCGCGGATCACGATCGGCTGCGCGCCGTTTCTGCACCCGACCGATTTCTTCGCGCAGCCACGCGTCGCGACCCAGATCGACGAGTGCGTCTCGAAGCTGCCGGTACATGGGAAGCAGATGCACGACGTCGAGTGCCGCGTAGGCTACTTGAGCGTCACTCAGCGGGCGCTTCAACCAGTCGGAGCGTGTCTCACCCTTGGAGAGTTCCTCGCCCAGAAGCTTCTGCACAAGCTTGCGATACCCCAGGGAGTATCCATGGCCGGTGAAGGTAGCCGCCATTTGCGTATCGAAGATCGGCTGCGGCGTTGTACCGGTAAGTTGCTCCAGAACTTCGATGTCGCCCTCGCTCGCGTGCATCACCTTCGTGACATCGGAGCATCGCAGTAGCTCGGCCAGCGGCGCGAAGTCTTCGATCGCTAGCGGGTCGATGAGTGAAACGTGCTCGCCGTCGAAAACCTGCACCAGGGCCGGACGGGAGTAGTAGGTGCGGGTGCGCTCGAATTCCGTATCGAGCCCGACTGTGTCGAGGTTCAACCACTTCTCACATGCGCATTCGAGTTGCGCATGGGTTTCGATGAATGTTGGACTCGCTCCTACAAGCGGTCTCATCATGATTGATTATTACCTGAACCCACAAAAAAAGCTCGCCGCACGCGGATTCTGCTATGCAGTATCGGCGTGCGACGAGCCAGTGCCGACTTCCCTCTCGGCGCCCGTCACGGCCTCCACATGAAGTCGTGGTAGAAACCCTGTGTGGCCAAACTCGTTGCTATTCAGTTACTCCCGGGTGCTCGGCCGTCAGCCGCACTTCGAGTCGCCGCAGTTCAAGCAGGTGAGGCAGCCATCGGTCTGAATCACGGCTTTCGCGTGGCAATGCTGGCAGAACGCCGCGAATTCGGGGAATGCGAGATCATCGGACGCGCTGCCGTCTCCGCCCTTGTTCTCGTATTTCGCGTCCATGCGCGCGCGCGCCTCAGTCAGGTATAGCTGCTGCTGCTCGTCCAGCGGTTCGCCGGTAATGAGGCCGATGCAGCGCAGATGCGATTCGATGGCGTCGCCCAGCTCCGCAACCAGGGACGGCATGTACTTGCCGCCTTTCTTGAAATACCCGCCTTTGGGATCGAATACCGAGCGCAGCTCTTCGACGAGAAATGTGACGTCGCCGCCCTTTCTGAATACGGCGGAAATGATTCGGGTGAGCGCCACGATCCACTGGAAATGCTCCATGTTCTTGGAGTTGATGAAGACCTCGAACGGTCGACGTTGCTCGTGCTCGGTGCCCGAGTTCAGGACGATGTCGTTGATGGTCACGTAGAGGGCGTGATCGGAGAGCGGTGTCTTGATCTTGTAGGTCGATCCCACCAGCATCTCCGGGCGTTCCACCCGCTCGTGCATCTGAATGATTTCGGCGCTCTTCGGCGGTTCACTCGCGTGCTCGGCGGATGCGTCACCGCCGGATGGCGGGCCTGCGTCGGCGGTGTCCGCCTTGACGGGTGTCTTAACCTCGTATTCGATGATCTGTTTGTCTATCTTGATCGCCATGGCATTTCGCTCTGTTAAAATTTGCCGTAATAGCCTTCCTTGATGGCATCGTAGAGATTCGCGGCGCTGTGTATTTCGCCGTCGTACTCGATTTCTTCATTACCCTTGACTTCGATGACGCTACCGTCCTCGAGGGTAAAGCGGTAGATGGTCTTTTCCAGATCCTTGTCTTTGACCAACACACCCTGGAACGCCTGGGGATTGAAGCGGAAGGTCGTGCAGCCCTTCAGTCCCTTGGTATAGGCGTACTGATAAATATCCTTGAACTCCTCGTAGGCGTAGTCCGTGGGCACATTCGCGGTTTTCGAAATAGACGAATCCACCCACGTTTGAGCAGCGGCCTGTACGTCCACGTGCTCTTTCGGCGTGATGTCCTCCGCCGTGATGAAGTAATCGGGGAGTGATTCGATGCCGACGCCATCGGGTGATGAATCGGCGTTCATGAGCTCCCGGTAGGCGAGCAACTCAAAGGAGTACACGGCGACCTTCTCCTTGCTCTTCTTGCCCTCGCGGATGACGTTACGTGAATACTGGTGCGCAAAGCTGGGCTCGATTCCGTTGCTCGCGTTATTCGCCAGCGCCAGCGAGATCGTGCCGGTGGGCGCGATGGAGGTGTGGTGCGTGAAGCGTGCTCCCTCTTCAGCCAGCGCATCGACGAGCTCGGGCTCGATTTCCGCGATCCGCTGCATGTAACGGCTGTAACGGGCGTGCAGCACCCGGCCTTCGACCTCGTCTCCTAGGCGCAGGCCATCGGCCTTCATCTCGGGTCGCCGGCGAAGCATTTCCTCGGTGACCGTGAAACACTCGTTCATGATCGCAGCCGGTCCCTTCTCCCGGGACAGCGCCAGCGCCGCTTTCCAACCCTCGACGGCCATCTCCCGGGTAACGCGCTCGGTGAATTCCAGCGAGGCTTGCGCGCCGTATTTCATGCCCAGCATCGTAAGTGTGGATCCGAGCCCGAGATAACCCATGCCGTGGCGGCGCTTGCGCTCGATCTCCTGGCGTTGCTTGCCGAGCGGCAGGCCGTTCACCTCGACCACGTTGTCGAGCATGCGTGTGAATGTGGTGACCGTTTCCCGAAAGCTTTCCCATTCGAAGCGTGCGCGATCGGTGAACGGATCGCGCACGAACTTCGTGAGGTTGACCGAGCCCAGAAGGCATGCGCCGTAGGGGGGCAGGGGCTGCTCACCACAGGGATTCGTGGCGCGTACGGTTTCGCAGAACCAATTGTTGTTCATCTCGTTGATTTCGTCCACGAGAATGAACCCCGGCTCGGCAAAGTCGTAGGTGGAAGCCATGATCAGATCCCACATGCGCCGCGCGGGTATGGTGCGGTAGATCTTGCAGGCCACGCGCCCGGTATCGTCGACCAGATAGCTCTCGCGCGTAGGCCATTCGCGCCAGATCACCTGGGACGCGTCCTCCACGTCGAGACCGTCGTCCTCGATTTCCCGTGGCATGACGGGAAAGGCGAGGGACCAGTTTTCATCGTTGCGCACCGCTTCCATGAACTCGCGGGTTATCAGCAGCGACAAATTGAACTGGCGCAGCCGGCCGTTCTCGCGCTTGCTGCGGATGAAATCCATGGCGTCCGGGTGACCGACATCGAAGGTCGCCATCTGCGCGCCCCGCCGCCCACCGGCGGAAGACACGGTAAAACACATCTTGTCGTAGATATCCATGAACGACAGCGGCCCGGAAGTATAAGCACCGGCACCCGAGACGTACGCACCTTTCGGGCGCAGGGTCGAGAACTCGTAGCCGATGCCGCAGCCTGCCTTCAGCGTGAGGCCGGCCTCGTTGACCTTCTCGAGGATATCCGCCATGGAATCACCGACCGTTCCCGACACCGTGCAATTGATGGTGGAGGTAGCCGGCTTGTATTCCTGGGCGCCGGCATTGGAGACGATACGTCCAGCCGGGATCGCGCCGCTTTTGAGCGCGCGAAAAAACTTCTCGAACCACAGCTCGCGATCACTTTCCGTGCTTTCCACGGCCGCCAGCGCTTTCGCGACGCGGCGATAGGTGTCTTCGATGTCCTCGTCGAGCGGCTTGCCGTCCTTGGTCTTCAGGCGATACTTGGTATTCCAGATGTCCAGAGAAGCTGCCTGGAACGGGATGTCCGAAGGATGAACTGAGACGAAGTCACTGGTCTTGCGATGGGCCAGCTTCATGAATGATTACCCCCGAAAGCGCGAAGTTCTTGGTCGATTGCATCCGTGTTATGGCCATGTTCTGTGGCATCTTCTCTATTAAAGAGGCAATTCGACCCAAACCTTCCCGAAAATCCCATCCCGTGGATGGGGCTGTTAGCACGACTGGGGCTCGCCAAGCTCATGAGCGATTCGCGATCGACACTCCTGTCTCGTGGAGCCGTGATGTCACGGATGGCCTTAGCGTTCCGCGAAAACACCTCCCCACCGAGCAGCCGTCCGCTTACCCAGCGCTCCTCCCCTGATGATTCTTTTGCTCTGAAGCTGCCCGGACCGAAGCCTTGATTCAGTCCCCGATCTTGTCCAGATTGGAGCTGTACCCGACAGTCAGAATAATAGTGTAAACCACAAGGGATTGTAGTCAAGGACCCAATGTAACTCAATATATTGTGGTTAACTGGTGAAAAACAGCGTAACAAGTTGTGGATAACCGGTGGAAACGGTTAGGGTAAGGCGGATGGCCCCGCCAACGGCCTCGGAGGCCCCGGATGAGTAACAATTCCGCCCAGAGAGCACGCCTCGCCGAGCTCGCTGCCTTTCTCGAACAACATCCACGGGTGGACCATGTGGATGCCTGCCTGGTCGATGTCTGCGGCATCATCCGCGGCAAGCGCTACCCGCGCGCGGATCTGGAAAAGCTGTTCCGCTCGGGTCTGCAGTTTCCCTATTCCACCTATCTGCTGGATGTCACCGGGAACTGCGCCGACCCGTGTGGCCGCGGCGTCAGTGACGGCGATCCGGACGGCATCTGCCTGCCGATTCCGGAGACTCTGGTGCCGACCCCCTGGGTCGGTGAATCGGCGGCCCAGGTGCTGGTGAGCATGGTCGACGGCGACGGTGCACCCGCTATGATGGAGCCGCGCAATGTGGCCGCCGCGGTGCTCCGGCGCCTGGATGAACTCGGACTAAAGCCCGTCATCGCCTTCGAGCTGGAGTTTTTCCTGCTCGACGAGGTTGCGGACGCCAACGGCCGTCCGCAGCCGCCACTTTCACCACTCACCGGACTGCGCGACGAGAGCACTCAGGTCTATGGGGTCGATGAGGTAAACGGATTCGCGGATCTGTTCAGCGACGTGGAGCGGGCCGCCGTCGCGCAAAGGGTCCCGGCATCGGTGACGACGGCCGAATTCGCGCCCGGCCAGTACGAGATCAATCTCAAGCACGTGCATGTGCCGCTGTCGGCGGCGGATCATTGCGCGCTGTTGCGGCACATGGTCAAGGGCGTCGCCAGGCGACGGGGTATCCGCGCCACCTTCATGCCGAAGCCCTTTGCTCGTCGCAGCGGCAACGGCATGCACGTACACATGAGCCTGCTCGACGAGGACGGGCGCAATGTTTTCGACGACGGCAGCGTCGCAGGCGGCGAGCTGCTGAAACACGCCATCGGTGGCATGTTGGCGACCATGCCCGATGCCATGGCCGTTTTTGCGCCCAACATCAACGCATATCGCCGTTTCGGGCCGCGCTTGTATGTGCCCGTTACCAAAAGCTGGGGTATCGACAACCGATCGGTAGCGCTGCGCATTCCCACCGGGCCGCCCGCCAGTCGGCGTTTCGAGCACCGCGTCGCCGGGGCCGACGCCAACCCCTATCTGGTGTTGGCGGTGTTGCTGGCAGGCGTCCATTACGGCCTGAGCGAGAACATAGACCCGGGCCCGCCATGGTCTGGCAGTGCCTGCGAAGAGGTGGATAAGGACATACCCTTCGATTTGACCTCTGCGCTGGCGCGCCTGCGCGATTCGGCGGTGCTCAAGTCCTATCTCGGCGACACCTACGTGGAGCTTTACTGCGCCACCAAGGAAGCCGAGCTCGCGAGCTTCCTGGATCACCTTACGCCCCGCGAGTACCAGTGGTACTTGTAAATGCGGCCAGTAACGCGTGACGGCGATCGTGTGGACCACTTTGAACGATCCACACTCAATTACTTCTCGGCCGGGGATCTCGATCGGGCGACGGGGCTCCGTCCCAGGGACGAATGGCTGCAGGAACGCCTGGCGGATCCGGCGACACGCATCGTTCCGCTCTGGCAATCGCGGAACCTCTTGCAGGGCGACAGCGCGCCGCGACCGGTGCTGTTGTCGCCAGCGGAACTCGGCGACGCGGGCTTCGATTGCGGCGCCGCCGTTCTCCTCGGCACGCGCGGGTCGATAGCCTACTTCGCGCTCGACCTGGTGGTTGACGAAGCGTCACTGTCACGGTTGATCCCCGCCGGTGCCGGCTTTCGAGAGCTGCGCGATGTGGGCCCGTTGCTGGAAGCCAGCGCCGGTTCGCTACTTGCCTACGCTCGTGCCATCGCCTACTGGCACGCCAGGCACCGCCACTGCGGTGATTGCGGCGCTGCCACCCGGGTCGCCGAGGGGGGTCACCTGCGGGTGTGCAGCGATCCGGCCTGCGGGCAACGGCATTTTCCGCGCACCGATCCCGCCATCATCGTGCTGGTTCTGCACCGGGACGCTGCCGGCGCCGACGAGCGCTGCCTCCTCGGCCGTCAGCAGGAGTGGCCCGAAACCCTGTTCTCCGCCGTCGCCGGCTTCGTCGAGCCCGGCGAGAGTCTCGAAGATGCCGTGGTGCGCGAGGTGGCGGAAGAGACCGGAATCACCGTGACAGCCGTGCACTACCATTCTTCTCAGCCCTGGCCATTCCCGAGCGCGATCATGCTTGGTTTTACCGCCACCGCCGGCGACCATGTCATCGTGCGCCACGATCAGGAGCTGGCCGACGCGCGCTGGTTTACCCGCGGCGAGATCGTGGAAGCATTGCGCGACCGGCGTCTGCGGGTGGCGCGCCGGGTGTCCATTGCTTACCGGTTGCTGGAAGATTGGTTCGACGCCGGCGAGCTGGGGCCCCTGGCCGGTTACCTGTCCGAGTGAGGGTTCATGCTCACTTTTCCACCAACAGATCGAGAAGCACCAGCGCCCATACGACGCCGCAATTGATCAGGCTGATGAGCACGGCGGCGCTGCCCGTGTCCTTGGCGCGCTTGGAGAGATCGTGGTGCTCGTCGGAGATCCGGTCGACCAGCGACTCCACCGCCGAGTTCAACAACTCCACCAGCAACACCAGCAACACGCTTGCCACCAGCAATGCGCACTGGGTCCAGGTCAGCGGCGACCACAGCGCCAGCGCGAGCGCCAGCGGCGTCAGCAGTGCCGCCAGGATGAGCTCCTGGCGAAAAGCGGCTTCGTGGCGGAAGGTGGCCTGCAGTCCCTGCAGGGAGTAGCGTGTCGCGTGCCAGATCCGCCCCGGATCCAGGGCACTGCTACGCCCGCCGCCTGCGCCCACGGCTATTCGCCGGGGCCCAGTGTGGTGGAACTCAGCAGGCCGTGGCGGGCGAGTCGGTGCTTGAGGTTGAGCATGGCGGCGGCCGCGTCCCGGCAGTTGGGGGGCACAATTATGCGCGTGCCGCTGCCGGTGAAGAACAGATCCGGGGAACGCACGTAGAGTCGCCCCGGGTTGTTATCGTCGATTTCGATGAGCGGCGAGGAGACGGGCAGGTTGACGAGCAGGCGCGCCTCCTGCTCCTGGCGCCGTTCCTGGTACTGATAGAGGTGCAACAACTCGCTGACGAGAATACGCACCAGCGCGTAAATGCCCTCGGGCTCGGCGACCTTGTCGCTGACCACGCCTATGGCGGCCAGCGGGTCCCGCAGCCGCGCCAGGGATTCGCGGACCTCGGCATCCTCGTACTTGACGCGGTAAAGGGTGCCGGCGGCGCGGCTCTTGTCCACCGATGGTCCGGGCAGGATCGGTCGGCGCACGGGGTCCAGGGGCCTGGAGCTCGCGCGCTGCTGATCGAAGGCCGAAAGGGGCGCGACGATACGCAGCGGTTGGTCCCCGTCAGCGGCTGCGCGCATGGTGGCCGGGCCGTCGCAGACGAGGCTGAAGCTCGCCTGGTACACGGCATAGTCGCTCTCGGGTCCGTGGTCGGTGTCGGGTGCGTCGCCGAGAAAAGATCCCAGCAGCAACGCATCGTCGTCATCGATCTCCGTGAGCCTGCGGCCCTCCCAGGCGTCGGTGCAGTAGGCGACGTGGTACAGGCGCACGTGGTTGGCCATCGGTACGCCGCCGCCGCAGGGCAGCATCGACTCCAGCATGCTCCAGGGGGCGAAGTGCACGACGCCGGCGGGCGCCGCTTCCACGACGTGATCGTTCTTGATGCCGCGCACCGCGGCCAGCAGGCTGTGAAGCGCGGTGGATAGAGCCTCGCACTGGGACGCGTCGAGAATGGATCGAGATTTCAGATGCGCGAGCTTGGCGGCGATGAGTGCCTGGCGATGCCCGGCATCGGCGGCCCGCGTTATCCACGCCTGGAACTCTTCCTCGTCGACGTGGCCGCCGCTCCCATTCTGATAGGCCAACGCGGTCAGATACATGGCGTCCACGTAGCCGGATTCGGCGCCGCGGCGCATCCAGCCAAGATAGCGGCCCGGGTCCCTTTCCGTGCCGATGCCGTCCTGGTAGCAGAGCGCTGCGTTGAACATGGCCACCGGCTCGCCGTCCTGCGCGGCAGACAACAGCCATTCCAGATACTTGCCGGTGTCGATCTCCACACCCTTACCGTCTTCATAGGCCAGCGCCAGGTTGAACTTCGCCGCTGTATCCCCTGCGCCGGCCGCCTTGCGCGTCCACTCGAAGTAGCGGGGTGCGTCGGCGGCCAGACCGGTACCGCTCCAGTAGGCCATGGCCAGGTTGAACATGGCGCGGGATTCGCCGGCCTCCGCCGCGCGCCGGGTCCACTCGAGAAACTTGCCCGCGTCCTGCCGGGTGCCCTTACCCTCGTCGTAGGCCAGCGCCAGGCTCATCATCGCGTCTCGGTCGCCGGTCTCGGCGGCCTTGCGGATCCAGGTGAAGAAGCCGGCGGCGTCGGTTGCGGTACCCTCGCCCTTCTCGTAGGCGAGCGCCAGGTTCGCCATGGCCGGAGTGTGCCCGGCCTCGGCGGCTTTTCGGGTCCATTTAAAGTAACGCGCCACGTCCCTGCGGGTGCCTTCGCCCTTCTCATAGGCGAGTGCCAGGTTGAACATGGCGCCCGGGTGCCCGGTATGGGCCGCCTTGCGGGTCCATTCGAAGTAGCGCGCCGTGTCCGGGTGGGTGCCGATACCCTCTTCGTAGGCGAGCGCCAGGTTGAACATCGCCCTCGCATGGCCGGCGCGGGCGGCGCGCCGGGTCCACTCGAAGTACGCCTGGTCGTCGGCGACCGTGCCGGTGCCGTTGCGATAGGCCAGAGACAGGTTGAATATGGCGCCCATGTGACCGGCTTCCGCGGCCTTCTGCGTCCACTCCAGGTAGGCGGACATGTCGGCGTAGGTGCCGCGGCCGTGGTAGAAGGCCTGACCGAGATTGAACATGGCACCGGCGTGGCCGGCCTGGGCCGCCTTCAGCGTCCATTCGAAGTACTCGGCGTCGTCGCGGCTGCGCTCGTCGCCTTCGGCATAGCTCAAGGCGAGATTGAACATGGCGTCCGGGTCGCTGGCCTCGGCGGCGCGCCGCGTCCACTTTACATAGGCTTTCCGGTCCGGCGCCGTGCCCTTGCCCTTGCTGTAGGCCAGCGCCAGATTGAACATGGCGCCGGCATGTCCCGCCGCGGCCGCTTTGCGGGTCCATACGAAGCATTGCCTGAGGTCGGGCTCGGTGCCGGTGCCACGGTCGTAGGCGAGCGCCAGGTTGTACATGGCGGTGGTGTCCCCCGCCTTGGCCCCGGCCAGGGTCCAGTCGAAGAACTTCCCGGCATCGGGCTCGGTGCCGGTGCCGTTGAAGTAGGCGAGCGCCAGATTGAACATGGCGCCGGTGTCGCCCGCCGCGGCGGCCTGACGGGTCCACTCGAAGAACCGCGCCTGGTCGCTGTGCTCACCCTGGTAGTAAGCCCTCGCGAGCCTGAGCATGGCGTCGGTGTCGCCTTGCTCGGCCTTGTGGGTCAAGGAGGTGAGGTCTTCGGCAAGGTTCATTAAACACCTTAACGGGCGGACGGTGCGTGGTGGGTCGGGCCCCGCCATCGCGATGCCGTTGTCCGGGGGCCTTCGGAATCCCTTTTATATAGGTCAGATCGCGATTTTGAACCGTGTTCCGGGTCACTGTTGGCTCCATTGGAGGTGACCGACCGGCGGGCATCACCGGAACCGGGACGAGAGCGGACGGGACGGGAGCAGCGACGGGAGCCCCCCTGGCGGGGGCCGGTGCGCTCAGGGCACCTTCTCGGTGATGGCCACGTTGACGGCGGAATCGCGAGGCGCGGATACGGGTCCGCTGAAGCCCTGCAGATCGCCGCTGCTGGCCGTGGGGGTACCGCTCATGGAGATGCGCGCGCCTACCACCACACGGTCGAAATTGGACAGTTTCATCCCCGGTGCCATGGCCATGGAATCGTCCAATGTCACGGTCAGGGGCAGATCGCTGACGCGCCCGCGGGTCACCGCCAGCGGCATCGGCGGTCCTTGCGCGGCACGGGCAAATACGAACAGCGTTTCGCTGCCGTCGAGTTCCGCGGCCAGGCGGTCAGCGAGAATGACGTTGACCGTCAACCCCGGCCCGGCGCCCGCGGCCATTCTGTCGCCGGTCGCAGCCGTCTCACCGGTGTCGGCACCGGCGGCCACATCGGCCCCGGTAGCGGCATTGGCGATGAGGTTGCGCAGGATATTCGCCGCCTCGGAGTCGCTGGGCTGGTTATCCAGCAGGCTTTGCCAGCGGCGCACCGCAAGGGCGGTCTCGCCGCGCTGCATGGCGGCGAATGCGCCCAACCAAAGCGCCCTGGGGTATTCCGGATCCAGCCGCAACGCCGTTTCCAGACGCTCGCCGGGGATGCCTAGAAAATCCTGTCCCTGCATCAGGGCTTCGGCCTCGGCCAGGTCCGACAGCAGCTCCGCGCTGTCGCCCAGCAAGCGGTGGGCCGCGCCGTAAGCGTCGGCGGCCTCCGCATAACGTTCCAGCGCCATGTAGGAGCGCCCGAGCAGAAGCCAACCCTCGCTGCTGTCAGGCTCGGAAGCCAGGCGCTCGGCCAGGCGTGCCACCATTTCCTCGACGGCCGGTTCAGCGGCGGCGGCGGTCGCCGCGGGCGGTGGGTCGATGGCAGCGGGCTCGCCCAGGCGCTGATACAGGGTGACGGTGAGCAGCGGCACGCCCACACCCACGGCGATCGCCAGCCATGGGCGGGAGACGAAGACAGGCCTTGCGCCGCCGTGCTTGCGCGCCGTCCCCGCGCTCGCGTCGGCGAGCAACTCGCGTCCCAGCTCGTCCCTGGCCTGGGCCAAGTCGTCCTCAGTCAGTGCCCCTAAGCGGCGCTCCTCGTCCAGGGCCGCGATGCGCGAACGGTAAACCTCCAGGTCGTGGTTTGCGCCCTGGGCGTCGGCGGATGCGGGTTGCGTGCCGAGCAGAGGAGGCAGTACGAACGCCAGAGCCACGGCAACCAGCCCGAGGGCACCAAGCCAGAACAAAATCATTCAGCGCCTCCGCGCCCGCAAGCGGAAAATTTCATGGCAACACCTGTTCGAGGTAGCCCGCACATTGCATCGAACCCAAGCCTGGACTCACATGAATAATCCAGGCTAGACGCAATCCCGGTCAGCGGCAAGTTACCAGCGGCTCGCGACCAGGCGTGGGTGAATGTCACCTCGGTCGCACCGTCAGAGCAGATCGCGTATTGTCGCGGCCACCACAAAGGTGTCGTCGTGGGGACGTGCATGAGTAAGAGCAGACTGCTGCTGGTGGTGATCGTCGTGGCACTCATCGGGGCGTTTTTCGCTTTCGACCTCGGTCGCTACGTCAGCCTCGAAGAGCTTCGTGCCCGCCGGGAATCAATCGTCGCTTACCGCGACCAGCACATGCTCGAGGCAGCGCTTACCTACTTCGCGGTCTACATCGGCGTCACCGCGTTGTCCCTGCCGGGCGCCACCATCATGACGCTCGCCGGCGGTGCCTTCTTCGGATTGCTGTGGGGCACCGTGGTGGTGTCCTTCGCATCCACCATCGGCGCAACGCTGGCGTTTCTGCTCGGAAGGTTCCTGTTTCGGGATGCCGTGCAGAGCCGCTTCGGCGCAAGTCTGCGCGCGGTCAACGCCGGGGTGGCGCGCGACGGCGCCTTCTACCTGTTCACACTGCGACTGGTGCCGCTGTTTCCTTTCTTCGTTATCAATCTGCTGATGGCGTTGACCCCGATTCGGACGCTGATCTTCTACCTCGTCAGCCAGCTGGGCATGTTTCCGGCGACGATCGTGTACGTAAATGCGGGAACCCAGCTGGGCAAGCTCGATTCCCTGGCGGGGATTCTTTCTCCGGGGCTGATCGTATCGTTCACGCTACTGGGATTGTTCCCGCTGATTGCGAAGAAGATGGTCGATGTGATCAAGGCGCGCCGGGTTTTGAAACAGTATTCGAAGCCGGAAAGGTTCGAGCGCGACATGGTGGTAATCGGCGCCGGCTCTGCCGGCTTGGTGAGCGCCTACATCGCCGCCGCGGTCAAGGCGAAGGTGACGTTGATCGAGAAGCAGGACATGGGCGGCGACTGCTTGAATACGGGTTGCGTGCCCTCCAAGGCGCTGCTTCGTTCCGCCAAGTTCCTGGCCCAGGCGAAGCGCTCGGAGCGCTACGGCATCCGGCAAGCACGCGTCGAATTCGACTTCGCCGATGTCATGGAAAGGGTGCATCGGGTCATCGAAACGGTCGCGCCCCACGATTCGGTCGAGCGTTTCGAATCTCTGGGGGTGGAAGTTATCAAGGGCGAGGCGCGCATCACGTCGCCCTGGAGCGTCGAGGTCGGGAAACGCACCCTGACCACACGCACTATCGTCGTGGCTGCCGGCGGCCGGCCGTTCGTGCCGCCGATTCCTGGAATCGAAGACATCGACTATTTGACCTCGGAAAATCTCTGGGAGCTGCGGGAGCTCCCTCAACGATTGGTGGTGCTCGGCGGTGGCCCCATCGGTTGTGAGCTCGCCCAGGCCTTCGCGCGATTCGGCAGTCGCGTCGTTCAAGTCGAGATGCTGCCGCGTATCCTGATACGCGAGGACCCCGAGGTTTCCGAGATGATCACCGCGCGCTTTCGCGAGGAAGGCGTGGATGTGCGCGTGAGTCACAGGGCGACCGGCTTTCGCGTCGACGATGGGCGCAAGTATCTGATCGCCGAGCACGAGGGGAAGGAAGTGCGCGTGGAGTTCGACGCGTTGCTGGTGGCAGTCGGACGGGTCGCCAATACTGCGGACTACGGACTGGAGGAGCTGGGGATACCGTTGACGAAATCGCGAACGCTGGAGGTTGACGAGTTTCTGCGAACACGGATCCCCACCATCCATGCTTGCGGCGACGTCGTCGGCCCCTATCAGTTCACGCACATGGCGGCCCACCAGGCGTGGTACGCGAGCGTCAACGCATTGTTCGGCAGCTCCGTCAAGCGATTCAGAGTGGATTATTCCGTGGTGCCCTGGGCGACCTTCACCGATCCGGAGGTGGCGCGGGTGGGACTCAACGAGGAGGAGGCCCGCGAGCAGGGGATAGCCTGCGAGGTGACGGTATACGGGATCGACGATCTGGACCGGGCCATCACCGACGAGGAGGCGCAGGGCTTCGTCAAGGTGCTCACGGTGCCGGGCAAGGATCGTGTCCTGGGCGTCACTATCGTCGGTGAGCACGCCGGCGACATCATCGCCGAGTATGTCTCCGCGATGAAGAACAAGGTGGGGCTCAACAAGATTCTCGGCACGGTGCATATTTACCCCACCCTTGCCGAGGCCAACAAGTACGCCGCCGGAGAGTGGAAACGTGCCCACGCGCCGCAAACGCTTCTGAACTGGGTGGCGCGCTACCACCGCTGGCGCAGAGGATAATACGACTCCCTCACCCCGGCCCTCTCCCCCCCGGGGGAGGGTCGGGGTGAGGGAGCCGGCGGAAACAGTGCTAACTCATTGTATGAAAAAGGAATTCTTTGCCTGCAGCCGCCAAAGAGCCATAAATGGGGGGTGAACTGGATCTGGAACGATTCCCGGCAACATTGTTATCCTTGGGCCGTCGCCGAGCCTAGAAAAAATGACAATCCGGTCGCGTTGACGGGTGATCGGTGCACCGCGCCGTGACGGGGCCGAAGGAGACTCAGGCATGAAGCAGCAAAGGGCGCATCCCCTCGGGGTTCCGACCATGCCCGGCAGCCAGGCAGCACCTACCGATGACGGCGGGGCCGCGCGCGCCGCCAGAGTCACCGGTGCGGATCGTCTGCTGGTAAACCGTCTTGCAAAGGCCGTAGGATCTCCGCCCGTTGCATTCGCGTTGTGGGACGGCGTAGACGCGTACGCACCGGGTGATGAAGCGACCGTCGTCGGCCGATTGACTTTCCGTGATCGTGCCGCGCTCATCTCGAGTATTGCGTCTCCGGAGCTCGGCTTCGGCGACGCCTACAGCGCCGGGCGCATCGACATCGACGGTGATATGCCGCGGGTGTTTTTCACGATATACCGAAGCATGGCCGAAGCCGGTCCCGGGGCCCGAAAACGCAGCCTGTTCGGACGGCTTCCGAAGCCCCAGGTGAACACGCGCGCCGGATCCAGGAAGCACATCCATCACCATTACGACTTGGGCAACGAATTCTATCGCCTATGGCTGGATGAAAAGATGGTCTACACCTGCGCCTACTATCCCAACCGGGAAGCCAGCCTGGAAGAGGCGCAAATCGCGAAAATGCACCATGTATGCCGCAAGGTACGGCTGAAAGCCGGAATGCGGGTTGTCGAAGCCGGTTGCGGTTGGGGATCCCTCGCCATGCACATGGCGGAGCATTACGGTGTGCAGGTGAAGGCTTTCAACATCTCTCACCAGCAGATCGACTACGCACGCGAGCAGGCCAAGGCCAGGGGGCTCGCCGATAGTGTGGAATTCATCGAAGACGACTACCGGAATGTATCCGGCAAATTCGACGCGTTCGTGTCGGTGGGCATGCTCGAGCATGTCGGCAAGGACAACTACAAGACCCTCGGCGACGTCGTTTATCGATCATTGAAGCGCGGCGGACTCGGCATCATTCACAGTGTCGGGCGCAGCCGTACGGCACCCCCGAACGCATGGCTGGAGCAGCGCATCTTTCCCGGCAGCTACCCGCCGAGCTTGCGCGACATGATGGACATCTTCGAGACTCACGAATTTTCCATCCTGGACATCGAGAATCTCCGCCTTCACTATGCTGAGACCCTGATGGAATGGCTGCGGCGCTTCGACGGCCACGCCGATGAAATCACGCGCATGTATGACGAGTCGTTCGTGCGCGCGTGGCGACTCTATCTCGGTGGTTGTGCGGCGGCGTTTCTCGCCAGCACCATTCAGCTTTTCCAGGTGGTGTTCGCGCATCCGGACGACAATCGTATTCCCATGACGCGGGGACATGTGTACGGCACAGACAGTCCCGACTGGGATCTGTAGCGCGCGACGGATGCAGAATTACGATGCCCTGATCGTCGGTGGTGGGCCGGCAGGATCCGCCTGTGCGCGCAAGCTCGTGCAGGCAGGGTGGCGCGTGGCAGTGCTCGATCGCGAGGAATTTCCCCGTACCAAGTTATGCGCCGGATGGGTTACGCCGGAGGCCGTTGCGGATCTCGAGCTGGACGTGGACGCTTATCCCCATCGCTTCAGTACTTTCGAATATATCATCGCTCACATCATGGGCATCACCATCAAGCTGGACACGCCCCAGCATTCGATTCGGCGGTTCGAATTCGACGACTATCTGCTCAAACGATCCGGCGCCGATGTCCACTTCCACAATGTTAAGAACATCGAACGAGAGAATGGTGACTTCGTCCTCGACGACGAGTTTCGCGCGCCCTTTCTAATAGGTGCGGGCGGCACCCGCTGCCCCGTGTACCGTACGCTGTTCCGCGATGCCAATCCCCGTGCCAGAGAGTTGCAGGCGGCCACCTACGAGCACGAGTTTCCCTACGATTGGCACGACGCCTGCTGTCATCTGTGGTTCTTCGACAAAGGCCTGCCCGGTTATGCCTGGTATGTGCCCAAGGCGGATGCCTATTTGAACTGCGGCATCGGTGGCATGGCCGAAAAGCTCAAAGCCAGGGGCAACGACGTCAAGACGCACTGGCGGCATTTTACCGACGTTCTCGAGAAGCGAGGGCTGGTCACGGGTTTCGATTACGCGCCCAGAGGTTACAGCTACTATCTGCGTGGCAATGTCGATGTAGTGCGCATCGACAATGCGTTCATCACCGGCGACGCGGTTGGTCTCGCTACTCGTGATCTCTGCGAAGGTATCGGTCCGGCGATAAGAAGCGGGCATCTGGCGGCGGAATCCATTCTTACCGGTAGCGAATATTCTCTGGATGCAATCAATGCCCTGAGCGCCGAGCATGCGATCGTGCGAAAGCTGCTCGAGTACATGTTCGTCAAACGCCGCACGCGCCCGTCCAAGCATTCGCGCTCCACCGACATTCGTCAACAAGCCCGGTAGGCGCCCCGCAGGGGCCTCGTTCCTACAGGCGATGCTGAAGCTCGAGAAAGTCGATCTCCTGCGCGGCGGCCGCGCGGTGCTCCGCGACGTCAACCTGGACATCCACTTCGGGAACAAGATCGGTGTCACCGGCCGCAACGGTGCCGGCAAGAGCAGTCTGTTGCAGCTGATAGCCGGAGATCTGCACGCGGATTCCGGCCACGTCGCCGTTGCGAAGCGTTTGCGTATTGCAAAAGTGGTCCAGGAATTCGAGGTCACGGATCGTATCGCCATCGAGTACGTGCTGGACGGTGATCGCGAGCTCCGGCGCCTGCAATCGGAGCTTCACGTGGCGGAGCGGGCCGGCCACGGTCACCGCCAGGCGCTGATCCACGGCAAGCTCGATGATATCGACGCCTATGCGGCGCCGGCGCGGGCCGCGCAGATCATGCGTGGTCTGGGATTCGAACGCGCCCACGAGGGCGTGCCGCTCGCGTCGTTGTCGGGAGGATGGCGTATGCGGTTGCACCTCGCCCGGGCGCTGATGTGGCGTTCCGATCTGTTGCTGCTGGACGAGCCCACCAATCATCTGGACCTGGACGCGGTCATCTGGCTCGAAGGATGGCTGCGAGGCTATGCGGGGATCTTGCTGCTGATCTCCCACGATCGAGAGTTCATCGATCCTCTCGTAAATCACATTGCCCATGTGGAAGGCGGCAGGGTACGGCTTTACGCGGGCAACTACTCGTCGTTCGAGCAGCACCGCGCCACCGAGCTTGCGCAACGCGAGGCCAACTACCGCAAGCAACAACGCGAGGTCGCCCACATGCGACGCTTCGTCGATCGCTTTCGCTACAAGGCGAGCAAGGCGCGCCAGGCGCAGAGTCGATTGAAGGCGCTTGCGCGTATGGAATCGATCGCTCCTGCACACGTCGACTCTCCTTTTCACTTTGGCTTCGCTTCGCCGGCACACCTGCCGGCACCGCTGCTGCGGCTCGAGTCCTTGAGCGTCGGCTATGAAGGGCAGGTGGTGCTCCAAAACGTGAACATCAGCCTGGTACCGGGTGACCGAATCGCGTTGCTCGGCACCAATGGCGCCGGCAAGTCGACACTCATGAAAGCGTTGGCGGGTGAGCTCTCGCCGCTGGGCGGTGAACGCCTGCCGGCGGCACGCCTGGGCGTGGGTTACTTCGCCCAGCATCGGGTCGAGCATCTGGACGCGGTGGGCAGCCCGCTCCGCCACATGCAGCGACTGGACGCGCGTGCCGGCGAGCAGCGGCTGCGGGATTTTCTCGGTGGTTTCGGCTTTCACGACGAGCGCGTGCAGGAGCCCGTATCACGCCTGTCCGGCGGTGAGCAGGCGCGGCTGGCGCTGGCGATAATCCTGTTCCAGGGTCCCAATCTCTTGTTGCTCGACGAGCCCACCAACCATCTGGATCTGGAAATGCGTCACGCCCTGAGCCTCGCTCTGCTGGAATTCCCCGGCGCCGTCGTGCTGGTGTCCCACGATCGGCACTTGCTGCGTACCGTGGCCGACCGCCTGTATCTCGTGGCCGAGGAGGCTGTCACGGACTACGACGGCGATCTGGAAGACTACGCACGCTGGCTGGCGGAGAAACGCCGTGCGCCGAGGCAATGCACGCCCGAGCGTGCGCCGCGTACCGGCGAAGCGGGCAGGGCGCGCCGACAGGCGAGCGCCCAGCACCGCCAGAGACTCAAACCGTTGCGCCAGGAACTCGCACGCTTCGAGGCCGAGCTCGCGCGACTAGGCCGTGAACGGGCGGTGCTCGAGGAGGCGCTCGCCGATCCGGCCGTGTATCAGGACGACGCCAGGGATCGTCTCAAGAGCTTGCTCATCGATCGCGGCCGTATCGATCGCACTGTTGCGGAAATCGAGGCGGGGTGGATGGCGGCCGGAGAGCGTCTGGAACGGTTTATGGCCGAGGCCGGCGAGGAGTAATCGCCAAAATTCAGCCTTGCCTGCAGGGGCAAGCTCGCTCCCGCAGCAACGCGGGCTCAATGGGGATAGAGCACCGGAAGATCGTCTTCTTTCTCCGGGCGCGCCGGGGCAGGCCGCAGGAGGCCTTTGCGTGCCTGTTGCCACAAGGGCTCTCCCCGCCACGCTTCCTGGTCCGACGCGTAGAGTGCGCGGTCCAGGCTTGCCAGCTCCGCGTGCAGCTCGGCATTCGCGAGGCGCTTTGCCAATTCCTGGAGGCTGCGCGGCGCATCCTCGGGCCAGCTGGCCGCCGCCCACCGAAGCAACGCCTCGCGGGCGGCTCGGGGCTCGTCCGAGAGACAGGCGCGACGAAGCGACGCGGGTGACCGCGGCGGCGCTTCCAGGCCACGGTAGCGCTTGACACCGGCCGCTTGTGGCTTCGCCCGCGCCCGGCGCCAGGCGATGAACGTGGCGAGCCAAAGGAACAGCAGCAGCACCGAGACACCCTGCCATAGCAGTGGCCGTTGCCACAGCGGCGATGCAGGTTGCTGTTCTCTTTTTGCAGCATCGCCAGCTGAAATCGCCGCCTCACCATCCTGCGTCCCGGCCGCCACCCGCAGGACGCGCGCCGGAAGCGTCGCCTGTCGCAGCGCATTGCGCTCGGTATCCCACCAATCGATGCGGATCTCCGCAAGCGTATAGTTGCCTTCGTTGCCGGGCACGAGCGCCGTGCGTTGCTCGCGCACGCCGTGTACCCAGTCGGTATCCGTGGTCGTGCGTGTGATGGGCTGATCGCCGTATTCCTTCACGCCTTCGGTGGCAGTGATGGCAATTTCGGGGAGTTGCTCGGCGCTCAGTCCCACCGCCTGCAGATGCAGGGTGCGCGTTACCGGCTCGCCGGCGTGCAGAGTATCCGGATCCTTCGACCACTCCTCGGTGAGCTGCAAACTCTTCGCCGGTAGCCATGTTCGCCCCGGATAGTTCGCCGGTGGTGGAAGCGCCTTAGCCCGAACCACGGGCGTGCGCAGGCGCACGCGTTCGCCGCGGGCGAACAGTCGGCTCAGGCCCGAGCCTGCCTGGCTCGGATCCACCACTTCACCTTCGAACTCCACCGGTGAAATTACCAGCTCGCCGCTGGCTTGGGGAAACAGGGCGTAGCGCCGCTCGAGCACACGATAGGATTGGCCGTCGCGGGTCGTCGTGTAACTGATGTCGCGTCCGAGGCGGCGCAGCACCGCGTTGGTGGCGCTGGGCTCGGTGAGCGTGCCATCCACGACGTCGACGGAACGCAGCAGCCGCACCACGTAACGCATCTGCGCCTGCACGTAGGCCGGGTCAGGGGAAACTTCGGCCTCCAGAAATATGTCACGATTGCCGGCTTCGTTGCGTGACCGCGGCGGCAACACTTCGAGCGCCAGCTCGGGACTCTGAAACTGTCCCACCGAGATGGATGGAATCGTGAACGCACCTTCGCGCTTCGGTGTCAGCTCGATGGTCCAGCGAGTAATGGCCGATTGCAGGCCGTGAACGAACTCGATTTGGGTATTCGCCGATGTGTGAAGAACTTGAAAATCTCTATCGAGTGGGCCGAGATCGGGTTTGAGCCCTCCGGCGGCGCGCCGCAGCTCCAGAACCAGGCGTACGCTTTCACCGGCATGTATGGGATTGCGCTCGACGCTGGCCTTCAGTTCCTCGGCGTACGACTCGGCGGCACCGAAGAGCAACAGGGCCACCACCAGCAAATTTATCGTTCTGGTCATCGGGGCTTTCATGCGTTGCGCCGCACCCACGTCTCACAGAGCGTGAGCAGCGCGTTCAGATCCACCGTCGACCCGCGGGCGTAAGGAGCAGTTGCGAGACAAGCGCCGACACCGTCGGTGAAGCGGTGCCCGTCATCATCCAGAAACTTCAACCACTCTCGGCCCGTGAGTCCCGCCACTTGCGCTCGAGGATGTCGGTTCATGGCGGCACGACGCAGCAATATCGCGAGCTCGGCGGTCAGAATATCCGCTGCTTCGCCGCCCGCGTGTCGGCTGCGCAGCTCCTGTATCGCACGAACCGCCGCCCGCCGCGGCCGAGCGCGTCGCCACGCGGCGCGCGCAAAGCGCACGCCCAACACCAGCAACGCGATCGCGACGACGGAGACTACCCACCAGCCCGGCGCCGGTGGCCACAAGGGCGGAGGTGGCGGCAGGTGAATATCGCGAAGCTCGCTCAGAGGATTCATGGGAAGCTGAGCGAGCAGACGCACGGCTAACCGGCGACGGGCGCCCTTTCCAAGGCTTGCGCCGACGCACCGCGGCGCAACGTTTCCGCCACGTCGTCGCCGGTGACGATGGGCAGCAACGGGATTGCCAGTCTGCCGAGGGTTGCACGCAAGGCGTCGAATCGGGCACCGAAGCTCGCCGCATAGCGCGCGCGAGCGCGCCTGCTGACCGTGTCGAGGGTTGCCGTCTGCCAGCCGTCGGAGACCCCGTAGCGTCCGGGGGGCGGAGGCTCGATCTCCAGCCGATCGTGGATCCAGCACGCGAGCATGTCGTTGTGCTGGCGCATGCGCGACAAATGCCCCGCGGCTTCCTCGTCGAGATCGTAAAAGTCGCTTATCACGACCAACAGGCTGCCGGGCCGCGCCACATGCCGCGCCCGCAGCAGACTGTCACAGAGCTTTATCTGTTGATCTTCGTCGTTGCTTGCCTGTCGGCTCAACGCCGCCAGGGCGCGCAGCACACGCAGCACACCGCGGCGCCCGGAAACCGGCTCGAGCTCCAGATGGTGGCTGCGCCCCGCTACCAGGGCGCCGACCCGATCGCCGCCGTGCATGGCCGCCCAGGCGATGAGCGCGGCGGTTTCCGCGGCGAGCACCGACTTGTACGCGGTGCGCGTGCCGAAAAACATGCTGGCACTGAGATCCACGAGCAGGATGACCGGCCGCTCGCGTTCTTCCTGGAAGAGCTTGGTGTGGGGACGGCCGGTGCGTGCCGTCACCCGCCAGTCGATGCTGCGTACGTCGTCACCGGGTTGGTAGATGCGCGACTCGGCGAATTCCATACCGCGTCCACGAAAACGCGAGCCATGGGCACCGGTCATGGAGTGGCGGGCGCGACGGGCGATACCGAGCTCGAGGCGCTGGGCGCGGAAGCGCAGGCCGATCAAATCGTCGACACTGACCTCGATGCCGGAAAGGCCGGCTGCGCAATCGCCGCCGCCGGTCACGGCACGGGCACCAGCTCGAGCAGCTCGGAGATCACGGCGTCGGAATCCATGCCGTCGGCTTCCGCCTCAAAAGAGATCAATACGCGGTGGCGCAGAACATCGTGGGCAATGGCCTGCACGTCGTCGGGAGATACGTAGTCGCGGCCGTTGATCCAGGCATGGGCGCGGGAACAGCGGTCCAGTGCGATGGTGGCGCGCGGGCTCGCCCCGTAGCTCACCCAGCGCCCCAGCTCCTCCCGGTAGCGGGCCGCGTCTCGGGTCGCCAGCACCAGCTCGACGATATAGCGTTCCAGCGCCGGCGCCAGATGCAGCGAAAGGCAGTCACGCCGCGCGCTGAGTACGGCATCCGCGTTCAGCACCGGCGTCGCGGCGGTGATCGCGTGGGTTGCCTCGCGCGCCGCGGCTTCACGGTTGAGTTGCAGGATGGCGTGCTCGGCGTCGGCGGCCGGATAGTCGATACGCACGTACATCAGGAATCGATCCAGCTGTGCTTCCGGCAGCGGGTAGGTGCCCTCCTGCTCGATGGGATTCTGTGTCGCCATGACCATGAAGAGCTCCGGCAACGGATAGGTCTGGCTTCCCACCGTCACCTGCCGTTCGCCCATGGCCTCCAGAAGCGCCGATTGCACCTTGGCGGGCGCGCGGTTGATCTCGTCGGCAAGCACCACGTTGTGGAAAATGGGCCCTTTTTGAAACTGAAAGCTGCCGTCCTGGGGCCGGTAAACCTCGGTGCCGGTGAGATCCGCCGGCAGCAAATCCGGCGTGAACTGGACGCGGTGAAAATCGCCCTCGATGCGCGCCGCCAGCTCCTTGATGGCCGTGGTCTTGGCGAGCCCTGGCGCCCCTTCCACCAGCAGATGGCCATCGCCGAGCAGCGTGATGATGAGCCGATCGACGAGCGCTTCCTGGCCGATGATGCGGGTGCGGAGCTGCGCCCGAAGGGTGCCGAAGCCGGCCAGGGGATCGGCGGAACCCGGCGTACTGCCGGAGTTGGAATCAAGATTCTGCTTCAAATCCACGACAAGATGTGCGGCATGCGGGCGGAAAGAACAATTGTACTCGAACTATAGTGATAGTTCGGTGCCCACTTCTACGCCAGGGCCATATCCAGGCAATCCCGGCCTAGTCCCGCCTCAGGCTTTCGCTTACGGCAATAGGCGTCGGGTAACGGAACATGATCAGATAGGAGGAACAGATGAAGGTCAGCAGGGTCGTTGCCTGGATCAAGAAGGAGGCTTGCGCGCCAATGACACCGCCGCTGACGGCAAGCAATGCGATGAGCAGCGAGAACTCGCTCACCTGGCCGAGGCGTACGCCGATCTCCCGGCCAAGGCGTGGTTGCTCGCCCTCCCACTCGAGCAGTGCCTTGAACACCAGTGGCTTGAGCGTCAGCATGACGAGCGCCAGCGCGATCGCCGGGACCGCCACCGTCGCCAGCACGCTGAGGTCGAATCCGGCGCCCAGGGCGAAAAAGAACATGATCAGAAAGAAGTCCCTGAGTGGCTTGAGGCTCTCGGCGATGAAAGTGGCGATGGGGCTCGTTGCCAGGGCAACGCCAGCGATGAAGGCCCCCATCTCGTAGGACAATCCCATGGTGTGGCCCAGCTGCGCTACGCCTAAGCACCAGCCGACCGCCACCAGGAAGACGTACTCCTGGATGGTGTCGAAACGCTGGATGACGCGCACCAGGACGTAGCGTTCGAACAGAAACGCAAAGCCAGCGAGTGCCGGTAAAGAAACAATCAGCAGCAGAGTATCGGTCAGGTCCAGCACATCGCGACGCAGGCCTTCGAGCAGCAACAGTATCAGTATCGCAATGATGTCCTGGAGCAGAAGCACGCTGATGATGATTTCACCCACATGGCGGTGATGTAATGCCGTGGTTGGCAGTAGTTTCAATCCAATGATGGTGCTGGAGAACATCATCGCGGCACCGATCAAAAAGCACTCCACTGTGGAGTAGCCGAATGCCAACGCGATCAGGTAACCGACAAGGGCAAACGCCAGCGAGCTCAACAGCGTCACGCGTGTCGCTTCGCGCAGCATCTGCAGCAGCTTCTGGGGATGCAGGTTGAGGCCGAGCAGATAAAGAAGGAATATGATGCCCACGTGGCCGATGCCTTGAATAGTGGTAGCGTCGGTGACGAGTCCGAGTCCCCACGGCCCCGCCAGGCAGCCGAGCGCGATGTAGGCCACCAGCATTGATTGACGCAGGTAAAGGGCGGCGCTGGCGAACACTGCGGCGCCGGTGAAAATCAGAAAAATCGAAAAAACGATTATGTCGCTTTGCATGAACAGTCCAGGCTAAGCACTCTCTCCTACGCTTGCTTGTGACCAGCTAGAACCTGCAGATGCTCGTCGACGCAAAGCGGCAGCTTGTTGATGTTGTATCCGCCTTCCAATAGCGAGATCAAGCGGCTCTCGCAGTGCCTGTCGGCGACCTCCATCAAGCGTGCGCTCATCCAGCCGTAGAACTCGGTGCTCAGACAGATGTTTGCCAGCGGATCATCCACATGACCATCGAAGCCCGCGGAGACAATCACGAATTCGGGCGCGAACTCGTCGATCTTCGGCAAAATCTTTTCTACGAAGACCTGGGCGTACTGCTCATCACCGGCGCCGGCGGGCATCGGGCAGTTGAGCGTCGCGCCTTCCCCGCGCCCGACACCGGTCTCGGAATAGGCTCCGGTTCCGGGGTAGAAAGGATACTGATGAGTGCTCACGTAAAGCACCGACGGATCGTCCTCGAAGGTGTGTTGGCTGCCGTTGCCGTGGTGCACGTCCCAGTCGAGAATCAGGATCTTGTCCAGTCCGTGTTCTTTCTGCAGGTAACGGGCCGCGATGGCGACATTGTTGAACAGGCAGAAACCCAGCGCCTGGTTATGCTCCGCGTGATGGCCCGGCGGTCGGCAGAGTGCGAAGGCGTTGTCCACTTCTCCGGTGATAACCTTGTCGGCGAGCGTTTGCGCGCCGCCGACGGCGAGTAGCGCGATGTCGAAAGATCTCCTGGAGATGCCGACGTCCATGACATCCAGGAAGGGAAGCTCCTGCTCGCAGGCACTGCGCGCACGGCCGATGAGATCGTGGCTGTGCACGCTTTCGATCCAGGTCTCCTCGGCAACCCGGGGCGTGAGCATGCGGAGTCGTCCGAACCAGTCTTGGGCTTGCAGGTGCGCCATGGTGCTGGAAAGGCGTTCGCGCCGCTCGGGATGCCGCGCACCGGCATCGTGATCGAGAAAGCGCTCATCGTAGAGAAACCCCGTAGCCATGCGTCTATCAGCTCCGATGCAACCAATCGCTAGTCTGGCTCGTTGAGCCGGGTTTGTATATCGATCTCGGAGTGCAAGGTGCGGTGCACGGGGCAACGATCCGCGATTCGTAGAAGGCCGCTGCGCTGCTCGTCGGAAAGATCACCGGCAAGCTCGATATTCCGTTCGATGCGATCGATTCGTCCCTCGCGGGTTTCGCAGTGTTCGCAGTCGTCTGCGTGGATCTTGCCGTGTTTGAGGCGCACCGCGACATGGGCAAGCGGGATTTTCTTGTGCGTGGCGTACATGCGCACGGTCATCGCCGTGCAGGAGCCGAGCGCGGCCAACAGCAACTCATAGGGAGACGGTCCGCTGTCTTTGCCACCATAGCGCAACGGCTCGTCGGCACGCAGACGGTGTCTGTCCGTATAAACGTCCTGCGCGAATTTGGCGTCGTGCTCCTGCACCAGAAGCTCACCATCGGCGACCCGTGGACGTGAGGGTGGCGCTTCGCTTTTGCCGTCGAGCAGATAACGGCGTGCCCATGCGCCGATGGTCACGGCTACATACTGCGAATCGGCGCGCCGCGTGAGCAGATGATTGGCATTGTCGAGAGAGATGAAGCTCTTCGGGTGTCGTGCCGCCAGGAAAATTTCCGACGCGTTGTCGATAGAGACGATTTCATCCACCGGCGAATGCATGATCAGCAGCGCCTTGCGCATGGTGCGAATTCGCTCGGCGAGCCGCTGTGATTCGATGTCGTGCAGGAACTGACGCTTGATGGTGAATGTTCTACCCGCCAGATTCACTTCCGCCTCTCCCTCGGTCTCGATTTCCGCTTGGTTGTCCTTCAGGAGATGCGCAATGTGGGCCGGGTCGCTGGGCGCTCCGATGGTGACCACCGCCCTGGCTTCGGGGATGTCGCCGGCAACCGCGAGCACGGCGGCGCCGCCGAGGCTGTGGCCGATGAGTAATCCGGGAGCGCCGAGCTGCTCGCGCAGGGCTTGCGCGGCGTTCAGCAAATCCGCCACGTTGCTGGAAAAGTTGGTGTTGGCGAATTCCCCTTCGCTGTGGCCGAGGCCGGTGAAATCGAAGCGCAGCACGGCGATACCCTGGGTCGCCAGGGCGCGCGAGATGCGGGATGCGGCGGCGATATCCTTGGAGCAGGTGAAACAGTGGGCGAAAATGGCGCAGGCCGCGATGTCTCCTCCGGGTCGCTCGAGAGTGCCCACGAGCTGCTCGCCCGTGTCGTTTCGAAACTCGAATCGTTCCTTTCTCACCTCTGAAGCCGCCACCTGGTTCATATTATCTCTCCCTGTCGAATCCGCCGGGCACGCCGCACGTACGGTTGCCGCCAGGGCGTGAGCTTACAACGATCCAGAGCCACCGGCGGCCCCGCCCCGCGGTCGAGGGCCGGAAATGGTTGCGTGCTATGCTTTTTCTTTGGTCTTTTGTAACCGAGCCCGCGTCTTGACCGTCACCGACCGCACCCAGATTGCGCTGCCGATGGGATACCAGGTCCACTGGTACGAGATCCGTGCCGTGGTGGGGCAGGGCGGCTTTGGCATTACCTATCTGGCCAAAGACGCCAATCTGGATCATCTGGTCGCCATCAAGGAGTACCTGCCGACGAATCTGGCGGTGCGCTCCGGTGAAAGCGCCGTGCACCCGGTATCCGAAGGCCGCTCGTCGGTCTTCGACTGGGGACTGGAGCGTTTTGTGCGTGAGGCCCGCACGCTGGCAAAGTTCAAGCACCCCAACATCGTCACCGTTTACAGTGTCTTCGAGGCCAACGGCACGGCCTACATGGTCATGGAGTACGAACGCGGTGTGAATCTGGAACAGGCCATCGACGCGGGGCTTATCCTCGGTGAAGCGCAGTTGCTGGGCATCGTCCATCCGTTACTGGATGGGCTCGAGGTGGTGCACGCAGGTGGGTTCATTCACCGGGATATCAAACCGGAGAATGTTCTCCTGCGCAAAGATGG
>Ga0255057_10000042_pt1 | contig 61965 bp, 65 predicted proteins | sample Cases_109_6_MG_FD_189022 | JGI IMG/M metagenome (GOLD analysis project Ga0255057, IMG submission 189022) | Seawater microbial communities from Amundsen Gulf, Northwest Territories, Canada - Cases_109_6 | ecosystem: Environmental > Aquatic > Marine > Gulf | place: Canada: Northwest Territories... | reverse complement strand
GCAGATCTCAGACTTCAGACTTCAGACTTCAGACTTCAGACTTCAGAATGTCTGATGAGCTGCAAGCTGCCTGCTCGCTACTTCTTCCTCAGCCTGATGCGATCGACTCGATTGCGGTCCATCCTGACGACTTCGGCAGTGAATCCGTCCAAGTCGATAGTGTCACCGCCGACCGGAATGCGGCCGGCAACATCCAGCAAGAGTCCGGCGATAGTTGTGTACTCCCCGGCGGGGAACCCGATCGCCAGGCTATCCGACAGATCCTCGACAGTCACCCGGCCGTCGACCATCCACTCGTTGTGTCCCAATTCGAGCACGGTCGGCTCTTCGGGGTCGTACTCGTCCTGCAGTTCGCCGACCAGTTCTTTTATCAGGTCCTTGGTGGTGACCAAGCCTTCCACCCCACCGTGCTCATCGCTCACCAGGGAAAATGTGAGTCTCGACGCTCGCATCTCCAGTAGAAGATCGAGCACCGACTTCGTCTCCGGTACGAACACGGGTTGGCGCAACACCCGGTTGATGTCGCTGGGAGATGGCTCGTGCGGCATCGCCAGCAGGTCCTTTACGTAGAGCACCCCGAGCACGTTGTCGAGATCGTCTTTGATCACCGGGAAGCGACTGTGTCCGGTCGCAGCCACCATCGCCTTTACCTCGTCGAAGGTCGCGGGTGAGCCGAGAGAGTGGATTTCGACCCGGGTCGTCATCACGTCGCGAATACTGAGGTCGGCGAGCGAGAACAGCGAGTGGATGATCTCGCGCTCGGCGGTCTCGATATCGCCCGATCTCTCTGCCAAAACCGACAAGGCTCGGATGTCATCCTCGGTCACCGCGGTGTCGGGCCTGCCCGCTCTGACTCCGAAGATGCGCATGAAACCGCGGCTGATTACGAGGAAGAAGCGAGAGACGGGGCGAAGCAGGCGAGACAGCCGCCACACCGTCGGAGCCACCACCAGCGAATAGCGCTCGGGGTAGCGAGTTGCCAGGCTCTTGGGGGCTATCTCTCCGACCACCAAGATCACCGAGGTCACTGCACCCGTTGCCACCCACGGTCCCCAGGTCGATCCAATGAGGTCGACGAATAGCACCGTCGCTACCGATGCGGCGAGGATATTGACGAAATTGTTGGCGACCAGCAGGGTGCTGAGCATGGCATCGGTGTCGCTGATGAGGGCATCGACGTATCGGCCGCGACGTTCCTTCTCTAGTAGTTGGGCAACCCGCTCCCGCTGGATCCCGATCAGGGCCGTCTCGGATCCCGAAAAGAACCCGGAAGCCAAAACGCAAACCGAGAAGATCACCAAGTACGTGATCTGAACCCCACTCATATCTCGCTCTCCCCTTGAGGGGGGGTCTGACAACTCTCCCCTTTGGGGGAGTCAAACGCCGCAGGCGTTTGGTGGGGGGTGGTACCTGGAGGTTCCCCGCGATCGGTCACGAGGGATCGGGCGCGATGGCGAGTACTTCGTCGATGGCCGACCGGAGGGCGTCGGACGAGAATGGCTTGCGAACCCATCCGTCGGCGCCGGATCGGCCGGCTAAGAAGGCGTCGGCGTCGCGGTCGAGCAGCAGGATCACCGGCGGCCGGGTGCTGTTGGAGGTAGCGGCGCCATCACGCACGGCGCGCGTCAGCGCCATTCCTCCCATGCTCCCCACCTGGAAGTCGATGAGGAGAACGTCGGGCATCGACTCTGAGACCCGTTCGGTGACGGTGCGTGGATCGTCCACCGTGGAAACCGTAAACCGAGCTTCGGAGAGGGCGGCGCGTACGTCGTTGACTATCCAGGCGACGTCGGCGACTAGGAGGATGTCGGCCATGTGGAGTCGAGCGTAGTCCTGTGCTGTGGCCGTAAATCGACCTCCCTAGCATGCGGCCGTGCTTCGCCGACTCCTCATCATCTCTGTCCTCGCCTTCTCGGCGATTGTGGCCGGGGTCCCCGCACTGGCGCACGGGGATCACGGCATAGATGTCGTCGTAGTGTCGGGCTCGCTCGATAGCAGGCTGATCGACTTTGTCATCGACGCGATAGAGGACTCCGATGCTGGGGTAGTGGTCCTGCAGATCGACTCCGCAGCCACGTTGAACGGCGACTTCGAGGAGCTGCTCGAACTTGTCAGCGACCCTCCGACTCCGGTGGCCATCTATGCCGGTCCGGCCCCGGCGAGGGTTTCCGGCGGTGCACTGCGGCTGTTGGCGGCGGCTCCGATCGCCGGTGCTGCTCCGGGGGTCGTGCTCGGACCTGCGTCTCCGACCCGGGCCGGTGCCGCCGACGATTCGGATGTGATTCGGGGCGTCCACCCGGACCTTCCGGGGCGGCTCGTCTCGCGTTCTGATCCTGTCGTCGATGACTTCGCTGGCTTCCTCGACCTGGTCCAGCCATCAATAGGGCAGTTCGTGGTTGGCTTGCACAATCGCCAGGTGATGATCGGTGGAGCGCCCGTAACCTTGGAGACGGCGATAGCAGTCATCGGGGATGGGGTGGTGAACCTCAGACCGTTGGGGGAGGTGACCTTCATCGAACCAGGTCTGATCGATGCGACACTCCGGCTCGGAATCGGACCCGAGGCAGCCTTCTTCTTCTTGATGGTTGGCTTCTCGCTTGTCGCTTTCGAGTTCTATGCAGCCGGCCCCGGGGCTGCTGCGGCCGTCGGTGTGGTGAGCCTGTTGCTGGGAGGATACGGAATCTCGGTGTTACCGGTTCGCTGGTGGGCTGTGGTGTTGATTCCGGCGGGCCTGCTCCTATACACGATCGACTTTCAGCGCAACGATCTTGGTTGGAAGAGCATGCTCGGGACGGGTTCGTTGATTTCGGCCGGGTTGTTCTTCACCGATGCGGCACCTCAGATAGTGCAGACGTGGTGGATCGTGCTGATCATCGTGCTGGGGACCGCTCTCTGGTTCGGATTCGCTCTCACGACCATCGTGCGATCCCGCTTTTCGACCCAGACGATCGGCCGGGACCATCTCGTCGGTCGAATCGGTGCCGCCGACACCGCGATTGCTCCCGATGGCACGGTTGTGGTCGACGGTGCCAAGTGGCAGGCGCGTTCAACCCGGGCTTCCGGGATAGAACCAGGTGACCGAGTGGAGGTCGTTGCCGTCGAGGGGGTCGTGCTCGAGGTCGACCCGGCTTAGTTTGCCCGCCCGCTGAGCGGGCTCTCCAACCGAATGTTGATGACTCGGTGCCATGCAGCTCATCGCGGTGTGTCGCCCCAACGGCGAACGGTATTCCGCGGCTCAGCGCGGTGCTGCCCGGTGCCGGCCCAGGCAGCCGGGGGTCCGACCGTCGCACGACCCTCTTTTGGCAAATAACCAGCACTTCTTCCAGATTATCCCTGGCGGGGATGGTCTACCGCTGGTAGCGTCCGCCGCCGGTCGGACATCGGAGGACCCGAGTGATAGACGTGGCTGCAGCGGATCGTTCCTGGCAGATGAAGGGTCTGTGCCGCGGAAACCACTCCTACTTGTTCTTCCCGCCGAGTACGGCGGAGCGTAAGGAAGAGCGGGAGCGTCGCGAGATCAAGGCCAAGGCGATTTGCATGGTGTGTCCGGTCAAGGGCGACTGTCTCGAGTTCGCTCTGGAGATCAAGGAGCCATACGGCATCTGGGGCAGCCTGACCGAAACAGAGCGGCGCCAGGTACTGGCACGGCGATCCGCCGCGATGGTCGGGTAAGAAGAGGGCGCGCCGACAGGCGCGGACTCGGCGACCTGGGGCTGGGGCCCCGGGTCGCACAGCCATGAGCCGTATGGCGAAGAGCCATGGGCATGGCGTCTAGGAACCGGTTCCCGTTTCCAGTCGATTCAACACGATGGAGTCCGGATTCCGGAGTTCGGAAAATGGAACGCACGCCCTCAGCCCGAGCGCTCTAATCCCTTCGGATTCGCCGGCCGTCGCCGTCGCGGATCGTCACCCCGTCGGCGTCCATCCACTCCAGCAACGGGATCGCGTGCTTGCGGGTGATGCCTAGCGCGTCGCGGAAGTCGGCCACCGTGAAGCCGTCGGAGAGTTCCCTGGCTTGTTCCACGATGCGATCGAGAACTTCGGGCAGATAGATCAGTTCGTTTGAGACTTCGACCACGCTGCCCCGTCGGATGAGAGCGTGTTCGAGTTCGAGGCCCAATTCCAGCTCGATCCGTCGTGGGGGGCTGAACCCGGCCTCCCCGAGTACTGTCAGCGCCGTTTCCCAGACTTGCTGATCCATATCACCGAGGTCGGCGCCGAATCCAACGCGTCTCACCTCGGCCCCCGTCTCCTCCAGTTCGATCGTCAGGCCAAGCAGGGACTCGAGGTCGTCTGCGTGCACTCCTATTTGCTCGGCGAGCCTTGCCTTGGGGATTCCAGGTCGCAGCGGATTGGCATCGTGGAAGCCATCGACCGATTCAGCCATTGCGGCCAGCAGAAGCGACACCTGAGCCACCGAGAAGACGCGTTTCCGACTCACCAGCGCCGCGTTGGGGCTGCCCCCACCTGTCTGGGCCGCTAGGTCATCTATTGGGTACGCACCCCGGCCGGCCAGGAGTGCGTCGGCAGCCTCCTCGGCGGTAGTGGCGGCTCGGAGCTCGCCAAGAGCCGACGCCGCATTCCGCGCCTTTCGTGGCGGGTCTGGATCCAGCACTCTGCCGCCGGCGACGACCGCCTTCCTTCCCACCTCGCGGAGAATGAACCGATCTCCCCACCTGACCGGAAGTGGCGTATCGACTTCGATGAGGACACCACCGGTCCCTTCCAGTGTCTCGCCCTCGAGAAGGCGAATCCGTGCGGGCCATGAACCGCTGCCGAGATGGAGATGGAACGCTCCGCGTTCTCGAATGGGACTGCCCAGCGAACGAACGGTGGTCGCCGTACCCATGAAGCGGTGGGTCAGGAACCATTCGTGCTCCCTGCCCAGCATCGATCCCCGATCGATGGCGTCCCTCTCCATCCCAACGAGGTTGAGGGCAGTGCGATTGCCCGGCCCCACTCGATCGAGTACGCGTTCGTGCGACTGGATCGAGCGGACACGGCCGGCGGAACGCGCCGGGAACAGCATCAGGGACTCGTCGATTTCGATGGCTCCGTCGACCAGCGTTCCGGTCACAACCGTGCCGGCCCCGGAGATGCTGAACGAGCGATCAACCCAGAGCCGGGGTCGGTCCAGATCGGCAATAGGAGTGGCGGCGAGGGCGGTGTCGATCGCCGCTCTCAATTCCTCGATGCCACGTCCTTCGGGGGCGGCAGTCGCAATGATCGGTGAGCCCTGGAGCGAGGTTGCAGCGAGACGATCATCGATTTCGAGTGTGGCGATTTCTAGAGTGTCCTCGTCCACCAGGTCGGCTCGGGTGAGGGCAACTATTCCATGGTCGACACCTAGAAGATCGAGGATCGCAAGGTGTTCCTCCGATTGCGGCATCCAGCCTTCATCCGCTGCCACAACGAAGAGGGCCACGGTGATCGCATCGATTCCGGCCAACATGTTCTTGATGAAGCGCTCGTGCCCCGGCACGTCCACGAATCCGGCTTCGGTGCCCGACGGCAGAGTCGTCCAGGCGAACCCCAGATCGATCGTGAGCCCTCGTTTCTTCTCCTCGGCCCATCGATCCGGGTCACGGCCGGTGAGGGCTTGCACCAACGTCGATTTCCCGTGATCAACGTGGCCTGCCGTCCCGACTACCGGCATGCGGTGGTGATTCCCGCTGCCACGGCGGCATCGTCATTCGGCGACACAGCCCTGAGGTCGATGATCAGACCCCGCTCATCTCGGCGGCCGACTATCGGGGTCTCCCCCTCCAGCAACGAACGCCATGAAGACTCGACGTCACAGGAGATAAGAATCATCGGACCCGGAATCCCTTTGCCGGGGACGGTTCCGGCGCCGGGCAGGGAACGATCGGAGATGATTGTCCCGGCGACGTCTGCGTCGTCGACGACCCTCGAACATCGAGCCTCGAGGACTGCCTCGGAGATTGAGGCCATTGCCCAGAATGGGATTTCAGCGCCTCGCCCCGCGGCATACATCTCGAGGGTCACCGCCAGGGTGTCGAGCGACGGTCCGGCGATTCGTACCGCCCTCGCCACCGGATGGGACTGCATCGCCTCGATGACGTCGGCCGCGCCGACTGCGATTCCTGCCTGCGGCCCGCCCAGCAGCTTGTCGCCCGAGAAAAGGACCACCGATGCGCCATCGGCGAGCGTCTGTCGTACCGCCGGCTCCTCCGCCAACCAATCCGGGGGCGGGCCGTCGAGCCACGGCACGCGGGCGTCGAGGAGGCCACTGCCGACATCGGCCACCAACGGCAGTCCGCGGTCGGCGGCCAAAGCACCCAACTCTGCGTATGAGGCGGCGTCGGTGAACCCCTCGATTCGATAGTTGGACGGGTGGACCTTCAGGATCGCTCCTACCGACTCATCGAGCGCACGCCGATAGTCCTTCAGGCGGGTGCGGTTGGTGGTCCCGACTTCCAAGAGCCGGGCGCCCGAGGCCGCCATCAACTCCGGAAGACGAAAGGAACCGCCGATCTCGATGAGTTCGCCCCGAGATACGATCACGGGGCGGTTGTCGGCGAGGGTGGCGAGGGCCAGGAACAGGGCTCCGGCGGTGTTGTTGACCGCCAATGCCGCCTCGGCACCGGTGAGCGCGGTGAGCAGGGCATTGGTGTAGGCGCCACGACTACCCCGTGCCCCCGTCGTCAGATCAAACTCCAGTGGAGAGGCGTGCGACGCGGAGATTTCGCCGGCGCTCGCAGCATCGGACGCCACCTGTGCTCGTCCCAGATTCGTATGCAGAAGCACCCCGGTGGCATTGATCACGCGCTGGGGTCGCAGCTTGGTGAGCCGCTCCGCTTCGGCTCGTGCCGTGGCCTCGGGGTTGTCTCCAGTAGCCCGGCTGGCGTCGATGGCACGGCGTGCCACCTCGACCAGCAGCGAGCGCGGTAGGGATCCGGTGTCGAGAGACGTCGCCAGGGAGTCCACCGATGGAGGACGAGAGACCATGGTCACAGCCTACCGAGGCCCCTATATTCGAATCATGGCTGACACCTTCCCCACTGAGGTGCCGATCCGATCGGCCGCAACCATCGTCTTGGTTCACGATGGAGCAACCGGCGTCGAGGTCCTGATGGTCCGCCGTAACCGCAAGGCCGTGTTTATGAGTGGTGCTCACGTGTTCCCCGGCGGGGCCGTAGATGAAGTCGACGACAGCCACCTGGCACGCCGTGCCGTGACCTGGTCGGGAGATCCCGAAGAGTTTCGATGGAGAGCTGCTGCCTTGCGAGAACTCTTCGAGGAGGCTGGGGTGCTGGTGGGCCCACGATCGGATGTCGATCAGGCTCTCGAAGGGGCCGACCTCTACGAGGCTCTCGTGGCCTCGGGCGAACGACTCGACGCCGACGTGCTCGAGTACGTCGGTAACTGGGTTACCCCGCTGGGCCCGCCCCGCCGGTTCGATACCCGTTTCTTCGTCGTCGCGGCCTCCGGGGATCCCGTCACCGACGATCGCGAGGTGTTTGATGCAGTGTGGATTCGGCCCGGCGCCGCGCTGGAGGCTGCCGATAATGGAGAGTGGCAACTCGAGTTCCCCACTCGCCACACCCTTGCGATGTTCCTCGACCATGCGACGGCAGCCGAGCTGATGGTTGCGGCCTCCGCGATCGATGTGGAGCAAATTGCACCCCGGATGGTGACCGCCGAAGACGGAACGATCGAGTTTCTGATCCCGGGTGATCCCGGCTTCGACGAGGCGATAGCGTGAACATAGAAGTCGTGCTGGCTCCCAATCCCGGGCTGTTCACCGGACCGGGAACCAACACCTGGGTGATCACATCGAGAGGTGAGTCGGTCATCATCGATCCTGGACCGGTCATCGATTCTCACCTCGCCGCTATCAGGGCGAGCGTATCTTCCGCAGACGTGCGCGCCGTCCTCGTCACTCACACCCATCCCGATCATGCACCGGCTGCGAACGGTCTTGCCGAGGATCTCGGGGTACCCGCAATCGGTAGCGCGGCCGGTCCTGAGTTCAGGCCGGATCGGGTGATTGCCGATGGAGAGAGTGTCGGTTTCGGCGGTCTCGAAGCCGTCTGTGTGGCGACTCCGGGGCACACGCCCGATTCGGTGTGCTTCAGGGTTCGTAACGCATTATTCACAGGAGACCACATTATGGGTGGCTCAACCGTGGTGGTCGAGGAGATGAGTGACTACTTGGAATCGCTGCGAAAACTGCATTCGACTGGGCTGCAGACCCTGTATCCGGGGCACGGCCCCGTGATCGACGCGCCCGACGCCACTATCGCGGAGTACATCTCGCATCGGCTGGAGCGGGAAGCTCAGATCCTCGACGCCATTGGGAGAGGCGCCGGTTCTCTCGGTGAAGTGGTGGCCGACGTCTATCGAGATGTCGATCCGAACCTGCATCCCATCGCCGCGATGTCGGTCGCCGCCCATCTCGCGAAGTTGAGCATCGAAGGCAAGGTGGACGTCGAATCTGACCCGACGTGGGAGTCTGAGGTGCTACTGCGGTGAAGCGTCTTTGGATCCCTCCGTTGGCGTTTGTCGCTCTGATTGCGACCGCCCTACCGGCCATGGCGGAGATCACGCCGGCCGATATCGACGATGCACGGGAGGCGATTCGTCAACTGGCGTCGCGGCTCGAGGGTCAGGTCGCCGACTACGACGCGGCGGTGATGGAAGAGGCCCAGCTGCGCGATCGACTGGACGATCTCGTCGTGGCCTTGGCCGCCCGAGAGCGCGATCTGGTCTTGGCGCGGCGGGCGGCCCGCGACCGGGCAGCCGAAATGTACATGTCGGCCGGGGTGGACAACGGAACCACGGCCCTGGTGTCCGACGAGGAGATGGGTCAGTTTCCGGCCAGGTACGTCTATCTCGCCAGCGTCTCCCAGACCGACCTGGACGTGGTCAACCAGCTCGAAGCTGCCCGCAGGGACTTCCAACAGCAGAAGGGCATCGTGGACGAGGCCATCGACGATCAGGAGGGTTTGCGCCAGGAGATGGATCGCCTACTCGAAGTGATCTACACCGAACTCGAGGTCGCCAACGACGGCTACCAGGAAATCCGGGCGGCGTACGACCAGCAAGAGGAAGAGCGAATACTGCGGGAGTTCCTTGCCACCTCGACGACGACCACCGTTCCGCCGCCCACGACCATTCCCGTGAGTGCCCCCCCTCCCACCACCACGACGACAATCGGGTCGACTGCGACGACGGTCGCGTCCACCACGACCACGGCCGGTGGAACCACTACAACGGCTGCCGGCGGGCCGCCTACCACCACGATTGCGGGCGACACGACTACGACCACGTCCGCGGTGACGACGACCACGGCTCCTCCGCCGCCACCTCCACCCGCCAGTCGGGTGTGCCCGGTCGACGGAGCCGTCACCTTCCGCGACTCGTGGGGTGAACCGCGCGGTGGCGGAAGGACCCACAAGGGCACGGACATGATGGCGGCACGCTGGACTCCGATGGTGGCGATCGAGGCCGGCTACATCTATCAGGTGAGTTGGCACTCGGCCGGCGGACTCGGCATCTACATCAAAGGCGTATCGGGTGCGATGTGGTACTACGCCCACTCCCAGGCAGCCGCCGAAGGGATTCGCGCCGGAACGTCGGTGGTACCCGGCCAGCTGATCGGGTACGTGGGCTCTTCCGGTAATGCCTCCACTCCCCACCTCCACTTTGGCTACCAGCCGAATGCCAATTGGATCTACGCCAACCCCTATCCGATCGTCAACGGACTGTGCCGGTAGTCAGCGGCGTCGTCTCTGAACCCGCATTTCCGGATCCCGGTTAATCTCACGTCTTCGAGCGAAGGATCAATGGAACCGCTTGTGAAAAGCCTCGCTGCAACAACTTCTTTTCTTCTCGTCATGAGCCTGGCGCTGCCAGCCGCCGCTGATGTGACCCGCTCCGAATTGGACGCGGCTCGTGCCGAGATCTCCCAGATCAATGCGGACCTCGAAGACGAGCTCGACGAGTTGGAGGCGGTGCTCGGTCAGCAGTTCCTGTTCGAGGAACAGATCTCCCGGATTCAAGAAGACATCGTGGCGCGGGATCGCGAGATTGCGCTGGCTGCGTTCGAAGCCCGCGATCGGGCTCGGTCGATGTATGTGAGTGCCGGGGCCGGCGACTTTCAGGCCGCAGTGAGCCCTGAATCGATCACCAGGCTGGGCACCAAAACCGCGTATCTCGAGGCAGTGGTGGACCTCGACGTCGATGTCGTCAATCGCTTGCAGTTTCTCCAGGTCGATCGCACCGAACTCCAGCTGCAGGTCGAGAAGCTGGTCGCCCAGCAAGAGGATGTCGCCGCCGAACTCGACGCCCGAACCACCGAGATACTCGGTCAGTTGACCGCGGCCAATGACAGGTATCAGACCCTCTACAGCCAGTGGGAAATAGAGGAAGCAGAACGCCGGGCCCGTGCTGCTGCCGCCCGCCGAGCTCAGGCAGCCGCCGCCGCTGCGGCCGCTGCCGCCGCCGCCGGATACGCCAGCAGCGCATATGTCGATCCGAGCGGCCGGACCTGCGCGGTGGCGGGGGCGCATACCTTCAGCAACACCTGGGGTGCTCCTCGGTCCGGTGGACGCACCCACACCGGGCTGGACATGGTGGCCGCGATGGGCACGCCCATCGTGGCTGTCGAAAATGGCTATGTCTGGAGCCCGAATTGGCATTGGGCCGGTGGTAATGGTGTCTATGTTCGGGGCGACAGCGGCGACATCTACTACTACGCCCACCTCCAGGGGTACGCGCCCGGGTTGTACGACGGGCAGCGCGTCGGAGTGGGTCAGGTGATCGGCTACAACGGAAACTCGGGCAACGCCGCCGTCCCGCACCTTCATCTCGGGTATCAACCCGGTGGCGGTCCGCTCACCAATCCCTACCAACTGATGGTGGCGCTCTGTCGTTAGTCGTTAGTCGTTAGTCGTTAGTCGTTAGTCGTTAGTCGTTAGCAATATCACTCCTGACCCGCCGGGAATGAGACGACCGTCTTTGGAGTTGGTCTGTGCAATCTCCGGAGCACGAAAATCATGACTAGTCGAGGCCGAGTTCGGGTCGAGGACGGACACAAGAGGGTTCGGGTGTACTTCGGCGGCGAAGTCATTGCCGACAGCATCCATGTGAAGCTGGTGTGGGAGAAGCCGTACTACCCGGTCTACTACTTTCCGGTCGACGACGTCCGGATGGAACTCCTGACCCCCAGCGATTACACCAAGCGTTCACCGAGCCGGGGAACCGCCAGCTTCTTCGATGTCAAGGGTGGTGACGGCGTCGCCCAGAACGCCGCATACCAGTACGTGATCGACAGCAAGATTGACGGCCTCCAGGGGTGGATGGCATTCGATTGGCACCAGATGGACGCCTGGTTCGAGGAGGACGAAGAAGTCTTCGTTCACGCGCGGGATCCGTATACCCGGATCGACATTCTCCCGAGCTCGCGCCACATCGAAGTGGTGGTGAACGGCGTCAAGGTCGCCGACAGTCATCGGCCACATTTGCTGATCGAGACGGGTCTGCCGACTCGCTACTACTTGCCGAAGACGGATGTTCGAATGGACCTGCTCACCGCAACTGAAACTGCTACCGACTGTCCCTATAAGGGCACCGCGCAGTACTGGTCGGTGAGCGCCGCCGGCGAGGCGTTCGACGACATCGTGTGGGGCTACAAGACACCGGTGGAGGAGAGCATGCGGATCGCCGGTCTCGTCAGCTTCTACAACGAGAAGGTAGACATCTACGTGGACGGCATTCTCGAAGAACGTCCCAAGTCGGTGTTTTCGTAAGTTCGGCTCCTTCGGAGCCTCACGCTGTCGCCGCAATGCACCCTGATGGTGACGCGTCCAGGATGCGAAGGTCGCCCATCGTTAGGCCAAAGGTCCTGTTGCCTGGGGCCGCTCTCCCCTAGACGACCGGTCAACTTCCGCAGACAATCGGGCCATGCGTTTCTCTCACCGAGGGGCTTTGTCGGTCCGCCGCTGGATCACGATCGCACTGGGCGTCGGCCTGGTCATGGTGGCGTGCGGAGGGTCGGGAGGCTACGTCCCCGCTGGAATTGTGCGAAGCCCGGCACCGGACGTGAGTGGGGTGAGCCTGCTCGACGTGGCGAGTGGCAACGACTTTGCGTTCCAGGCCGAACCGGGGGGCCTGCTCGTGGTGTTCTGGGGCTATACCTCGTGCCCCGATGTGTGTCCGACGACGCTGGCCGATCTCCGTCGGGCAATGCGCGACATGGGTGAATCGGCCGAGGTGATCGACGTGGCGATGGTCACCATCGATCCGAATCGCGACACGCCGGAAGTGTTGGCTGCTTTCGTGCAGGTCTTCTTTCCCGACGGTCGGGCAATTCGGACCGAGGATGCCGCCGCACTAGCTGCCGCCGCTGTCCCGTTTGGAGCTTCTTATGAAGTCACCGCCAACCCAGACGGACTTGTCGATGTCGCGCACACAGGGTTTCTCTACGCAATAGACGAGAACGGACTGATCAGATTGACCTGGCCCTTTGGAACCAACTCCGACGACATCCGCCTCGACCTCGAATCACTCCTGAAAGAAGGAAACAATGCCTAGAGCAATCCGTCTGCTGTTACCCATCACGGTCTTGGCTCTGGTTGGGAGCTCCTGCGGTGGCGACGATGAGGGGGTCTCCATCTACGAGCCGTGGGCGAGACCTACTGCGGCGGCTCAAGACACGGGAGCGGTCTACTTTACGATCGTGGCCGCAGAAGAGGACTCCCTGATCGGTGTGTCCGTTTCCTCGGGGGTAGCAGGTTCGGCCGCACTTCACGAGACTTCGATGGACGAGGCTGGGGTGATGATGATGTCGATGGTGCCGGACATCGAGGTGCCAGCAGATGGCGAAGTCGTCTTCGCACCGGGTGGCTTCCACGTGATGATGAGGGACTTGGTCGAGCCACTGCTTGATGGTGCAAGCTTTGAGATGACCCTCGTGTTTGCTCAGGCCGGCGACATCACCGTCGAGGTCGATGTGAGGGACCAATGATCCGGAGAATGGTTGTGGCCGTGACACTCGCGACGCTTGTCGTCGGAGCCTGTTCATCGACTGATGCCAGGAATGGCCCGCTGGTGGTGGCCGATCCCAATGCCGGCGATGTCGACTACGACTACTTCATTGCCGCCGGGACCGGTGAGCGGTTCGACAGCGGCGAGTTCATCGAGGTTCTCCCTGCCGAGCTCGAGGGGTCGGTGGGCGAAGTACTTAGAATCGTTAATGCGGACGATCGGGATCACCTGATCGGCCCATTCTTCGTGGGAGCCGGGGAGACGCTGATTCAGCGTTTTGCATCACCCGGGAGTTTCGGAGGCCTGTGCACGATTCACCCCAGCGGTCAGTTCCGGTTGACGATCAATCCCTAATCGACCTATTTCTGGACGCTGTTGCTGGGCGCTCAGGCCGGAGCTTGCTCTTGCAACTGATCCATCAGCACCGCGATTCGAGCAGTACACGTCTCGTCGGCAGCTGGTGGTACCAGTTCGACCAGCCGGGCTGCTGCTGCGATCAAGGCCGAGCCGGATGGCGAGTCGGGATGCGACTCGATGACCGGTTTCCCTTCGTCGCCTCCCCCCACGACCAGCGGGTCGAGGGGTATCTGACCGATAAGTGGGACGCCCAGGTCGGCAGCCAACTCGGTCCCGCCCCCGGATCCGAACAGCTCATAGTGGGTGCCGTCGTCGGCGGTGAATCCGGACATGTTCTCGATGACCCCCACAACGGGAAGAAACGACCGGCGCGCCATATCGGCTACTCGGGCCGCGACCTTCTGAGCCGCCTTCTGAGGTGTGGTTATTACGACCATCTCTGCTTGGGGAAGTAGTCGGGCAAGTGCCATCTGGACGTCACCGGTGCCGGGAGGCATGTCGATCAACAGGTAATCGAGATCTGCCGGCCAAGCAACATCGTGCAGAAACTGTTCAACGGCCTTGGAGAGCATGAGTCCTCTCCACATCAGGGCGGTCTCTTCATCGTCTATCAGGAGTCCGGTGGAGACGAAGTGGATGCCGTTGGCCTGCGCCGGACGAATCTTGCGATCAGGATCTGCTTCGAGTCGTACATTCACTCCCAGCATGCGGGGGATGGAGAACCCCCAGATGTCAGCATCGAGCAGACCTACTTCGAATCCAGCATTGCGCAGGGCGACGGCGAGATTCACCGTCACCGAGGATTTGCCTACGCCACCCTTGCCCGAGCCGATGGCGATGACCCGGGTGAGTGGGTTCACCATGGTCGATGCCGCGCCTTCTCGCGCCATCCGACGCGCCACCGACATGAGCTCGGATCTCTGCCGTTCGGTCATCGCAGTCACTTTGACCTCGGTCCGCTCGATTCCCGGTAGGGCGCCCACCTTGCGAATCACATCGCCTTCGATCTGGTCGCGCATCGGACAAGCTGCGATGGTCAGGGCGATTCCGACTGTGGCGACTCGGTCAGAGATCGAGATACTGCTCACCATGCCGAGTTCGACCACGTCGGCACCGAGTTCGGGATCTACGACCCCCCGCAAGGCGGATTCGACATCTGCGATGGTTACGGCGGTGGCCACCCCGTCACCGTAGTGATGGGGTTTGTCGTACCGGGAAAGACCCTATCGATAGGCCTCCCGAATCATTACAATCGATTTCCTGACCACGGACGAGGAGCTGAAATGCAGACGATTTCGATCACCCCGAGGAGCGCTGCGCCCAAGGTGATAATGACGTCGGCGGCGGCTGCCAAGGTGGCCGAGCTCATTTCGCGCGAAGACGACGAGAGCATTGCTCTGCGTCTCGGGGTGCGTCCCGGAGGCTGCTCCGGCTTCAGCTATGAGCTCGAACTCGACTCCAAGATCGATGACAACGACATCGTCAACGAGTTCGACGGCGTCAAACTTGTGGTCGACGCTCAGAGCATGGAGAAGGTCAACGGAGCCGAGATCGACTACCGCGACACGCTCCAAGGCGCCGGATTCCACATCAACAACCCGAACGTCCAACGTTCCTGCGGCTGCGGCAACAGCTTTAGCTAAGTATCACTCCCCCCTTGAGGGGGAGTCGACGGTCCAAGGCCGTCGGAAGGGGTCCCGCTGAGCTCCCCTGGCGAGGGTGTCTGATCACTCTCCCCTTGAGGGAGAGCCAGTCGGCGGAGCCGAATCGCAGCAACGCGCGCCCGTTACCCTCCGTCTGAGTTCGATGTAAAGGGAGCAGCAATGCCCAAATCCGTGCCAACGATCACCAGCGGACCTGCGCCAGTGGGGCCGTATTCGATAGCCGCCGAAGCCAACGGCTTCGTATTCTTGTCGGGGCAGGTGGCCTTCGATCCTGCGACCGGGGATCGTGTGGACGAGACCGTCGCCGGTGAGGCGGAGCAAGTCATGAAGAACATCGGATCGATCTTGGGGGATCTCGGCCTCGAGTACGACGACATCGTCAAGACGACCATCTTTCTCACCGACATCGGGGACTTTGCAGTCGTCAATGAGGTCTACGGAAGTTCTTTCACCGGTGAGCCTCCGGCACGCTCGACGATCCAGGTCGCGGCGCTCCCGGTCGGCTTCAGAGTCGAAATCGAAGTGATTGCAGCACGATGAGCCGTACGGCGAAGAGCAATACATTCAGGGAAGCGGTTGCGCTTGGCGACGCTCTGAGAGGAACAACACACATGACCAGGGATGAGATCTTTGCCGCGTTGGGGTTGGAAGACGTCAACAGCGGCGGGTATGCGGCCGGGTGGCTGGAGACGACCGGAGACCTCCTTGAGGTGGAGAACCCGGCCACCGGCGAGATGATCGGCGCCGTAAAGCAGTGCTCTGAGGACGACTACGAGAAGATCATCGAGTCGGCCCGCGAGACCTTCGAACGGTGGCGCATGGTTCCCGCTCCCAAGCGCGGCGAGTACATACGGCTGATAAGCAATGCCCTGCGCGACAAGAAGGAGGCCCTCGGAGCCTTGGTGTCGCTCGAGATGGGCAAGATCCACGCAGAGGGTGAAGGCGAAGTCCAGGAGATGATCGACATCGGTGACTTCGCGGTAGGCCTGTCGCGTCAGTTGTATGGACTGACCATGGCCTCGGAGCGGCCCCACCATCGCATGTACGAGCAGTGGCATCCGCTCGGTGTCGTGGGCGTCATCAGCGCCTTCAACTTCCCGGTGGCCGTCTGGTCGTGGAACACCTTCCTGTCTGCCGTATGCGGCGACACCAACGTGTGGAAGCCGTCCTCTCAGGCTCCGCTCAGCGCGGTGGCCGTCACCAAGATCTGCCACGACGTCATGGCCGGTACCGGCTTCGAAGGCGTTTTCAATCTCCTGGTGGGCAGTGGGAGGACGGTGGGCGACCGGCTCATCAACGATCGTCGAGTTCCACTCATCTCCGCCACCGGGTCCTGCAACATGGGCGAGAAGGTGGGCGTCGCGGTGGCCAAACGGCTGGGGCGCTCGCTGCTCGAATTGGGCGGCAACAACGCCATAGTCGTCCTGAACGACGCCGACATCGACATGGTGACTCGAGCCGTACTGTTCGGTGCGGTTGGCACCGCCGGCCAACGTTGCACCTCGACGCGACGGCTGATCGTCGAGAAGGGGATCAAGGACGAGGTGACCAAGCGCATCCTCGATGCCTACCAGCAGGTGCGAATCGGTGATCCGCTCGATGCGGCGACCCTTATGGGACCGCTCGTCAACGAGCAGGCCGTCAACAACATGCTGACCGCTATCGACATCGCCGTGAAGCAAGGCGGCAAGGTGCTCACCGGTGGCCAGCGGGTCGAAACCGGGCTCGATGGATACTTTGTCGAACCGACGATTATCGAGATCCCCGGCGATGCGGAGGTCGTGCAGGAAGAGACGTTCGCACCGATCCTGTATCTGATCGAGGCGGAAGATATCCAAGATGCAATCGCCCTACAGAATGGTGTGCGTCAGGGTTTGTCTTCGGCGATCTTCACCGACAGCATGCGGTCGGCCGAGCAGTTCCTGTCCCACGAGGGGTCGGACTGTGGCATTGCCAACGTCAACATCGGGACCTCGGGTGCCGAGATCGGTGGAGCCTTCGGTGGCGAGAAGGAAACGGGCGGTGGAAGGGAGTCGGGTTCCGACGCCTGGAAGGCCTATATGCGACGCCAGACCAACACGATCAACTGGGGATCCGAGCTGCCGTTGGCTCAAGGCATCGAGTTCGGCTAGAGCTGCAGACGGGGTTCTGAACACTCTCCCCTTTGGGGGGAGTGATCCAAACACCAAACCATCGGGCGTTAGACGCAAGAGATCACCTGAAGGGGAGAACAAGAAATGACACGACGACGCCCAAGAGAGTCGGTTGCGGGTCGCTACGGAGCGTTGGCGGCCACCGACGCCAGGAGGACGGCGATGCCCAACACGGCCACCGCCACCGCGATAATGATCGCCACCGCCGGAGGATTCGTCTGCTGCGACCGCTGTCGCCGCGGTCGCGATGAACCGGAAAAAGGATCGGGTGGAAGCCGTGGGCGCGATTTCTTGAACGTTCGGCGCGGTCTTTGAGCCCGAGCCGTCATTCGTGGCTCGGGGTCCTCCGAATCGGGATCATCGTCCGGGTCGAGATCCTCGGCGGCTTCCTCCTTGTCGGGAGGTGGGTACGTGGCGGCATGCGCCAGGTCTTCCCGGGCTCTTCGGATCATCTCCTCGCTGGTGAGCGGTCGGTCGTCAGCCATGGACGAACGGTACCTCAGGTGAGGTGAAGATTGCAGTGCATCACTCCGATGTAACGGGCCGACCGCTATCCGAATCGGTAGCCAACGCTCCGGACGGTCGTGATCCAGGAAGCCCGCTCTTCTCCCAACTTGGCGCGCAGTCGCCGAACGTGCACGTCCACGGTGCGGGCTCCACCGAAGTAGTCGTATCCCCACACGCGGGAGAGGAGTTGTTCCCTCGACCAGACCCGACCGGTGTGGGCCACGAAGAAGCGCAGCAACTCGTACTCCATGTAGGTGAGGTCGATCGGCTTGCCTTCAAGAGCAGCCTGATAGGTGGCCAGGTCGAGCGACAACTCCTTGAAGGAGAGCACTTCGCCGGCGTCGGTGCTGTCCGGCCGCGCCAAACGCATGATTCGGGCGGCTAACTCGCCGGCATCGATCGGGGTGAGCACGAAGTCGTCACACACGGCATCGCCCAGCATCTGGGTGTCGGTTCGCGCAGCACAGATGAGCACGGGAGCGATTCCTTCGTCGTGAACCCGCCGGGCAACCGCTAGGCCTACGGCCGGATCCCCGTCGATCTCGATCACGGCGGCGGCCCAACCTTCTTCGGGTTCGAGATCGACCACACCGGCGGCGTCGCTAACCGGTACCGGTCGAACTCCGGCCTGGAGCAGGGCCTTGGCAAGGCCCTGCGAGGGGCTGTGTGGGTATACCGCGACAAACATGTCTGTCTCAGAGTATCGGCAGATACTGCTCTAGTTCGTAGCGACTCACATGGCGCTGATATTGGTCCCACTCGTTGCGCTTGTTGCGGAGGAACCATTCGAAGAGATGCTCACCCAATGCGGTTGCCACCAGTTCCGACGATTCCATGGCATCCAGTGCCGAGGCGAGGTTGCCCGGAATCCGGGTGATTCCCGCCGCAGCCCGCTGCTCGCCACTGAACCCGGAGGCATCGAATCGGACCTCGTCGGGGAGTTCGTAGTTGCCTTCGATCCCCGCCAACCCGGCCGCCAGGATCACCGAGAAGGCCAAGTAGGGGTTGCAGGCGGGATCGGGCGATCGGTACTCGATCCGGGTGCTCCCCGGCTTTCCCTTCTTCGGCGTCGGAACTCTCACCAGAGCCGATTGGTTGTTGCGGGCCCAGGTGATCCAAACCGGAGCGTCGTAGCCGCTGACCAGTCGCTTGTAACTGTTCACCCACTGGTTGGTGACGGCGGTGATCTCGGTCCCGTGATGGAGTAGTCCTGCAATAAAGCCCTGGGCCACTTTGGAAAGCCCGTATTCGGCTCCCGCCTCGTGGAAGGCATTGGTATCGCCTTCAAAGAGGGACAGATTGAGATGAAGTCCGCTTCCATCGACAGCCTCTATCGGCTTGGGCATGAAGGTGGCGTGGATGCCATGCTCCATCGCGACCTCTTTGACGGCCAGTCGTGTCGTCATCAGGGAGTCCGCCATCGTCAGCGCGTCCGTATACCTCAAGTCGATCTCGTGCTGACTGGGTGACACCTCATGGTGTGACGATTCGACCGGGATACCGAGAGCCTCGAGAGCCATGATCGTGCGCCGCCGGTACTCCTGAGCAACGTCGAGTGGGGTCAGATCGAAGTATCCGCCCCGGTCGAGCGCTTTGGGTTCCGGGCCCGAATCTTCGAAGTAGAAGTATTCGACTTCAGGACCGACGTAGAAGGTGAAGCCGAGGTCGGCCGCCCGTTCCAGGTTCCGCTGCAGCACCGATCGAGGGTCGCCCTCAAAGGGTTCGCCGTCGGGGGTGGTGAGGTCGCAGAACATGCGCGCCACACCGGACTCATCCCGTCGCCACGGAAGGATCTGGAATGTGGTCGGGTCGGGATGGGCCAGCATGTCGGCTTCCTGCACGCGGGAGAACCCGTCGATAGCGGAGCCGTCGAACTGCATTCCCTCATCGAACGCGGTCTCCAATTCGGCGGGAGTGATGGCGAACGACTTGAGGTAGCCGAGCACATCGGTGAACCAGAGCCGTATGAAGCGGATGCCCCGCTCCTCGACGTTGCGCAGTACGTAGTCCTCTTGCTTTCCCATTTCTGACCTCCGGGTCTCAGGAGCCTGCTGGATAACGCCGTTGTTCAGATCGGCGGCCAGACGCGCCAGTCGCAAGGACTTCGGCTTCGGCACTCCTCACGTAGGAATGACGGAGCCGAGGACGCAGCGAGTGGTGATGGATGGTCGTCGAGCTGAGCACCATGTGTTGTTCAGCGGGCTCCAGATCATCGTACGGGTGCTTTTGCGCCCTGAGAAGACCGATCGGCAACCTGAAACACACTGTTCACACTCCGGCAACGGCTAAGAAATGACCGTGAGATAGAAAGTGGTATCACTGCAACAGGAGGAGTGGGATGTCGTCGCCTAGTGACGTTCTCAAAATGGTGGCCGACGGAGGCTACGAGTTCATCGACTTGCGCTTTGTGGATTTGCCGGGCCAAGTGCAGCACTTCACGGTTCCTGCCACCCAGTTGACCAAGGCGTCCTTCGAAGAGGGGTTCGGGTTCGACGGCTCATCGATTCGGGGTTTCAAGGAGATCCAGGAATCGGACATGCTGCTCATCCCGGATCCATCTACGGCCGTCGACGACCAGTTTCGCGATCGTCCCACGCTCATTCTCTACTGCTGGGTGAGGGACCCGATCACCGGTCAGCCGTATGAGAAGGATCCCCGATATGTCGCCAGCAAGGCTGAGGCCTATTTGTCGGGCACCGGGATCGCCGACACCTCATACTGGGGACCCGAGGCAGAGTTCTATATCTTCGATTCGGCCAGGTTCCATCAGGACCAGAGATCAGCCTTCTACGAGGTCGACTCGATCGAAGGAGCCTGGAATTCGGGGGCCAACGAGTCCGGTGGCAACCTGGCGTACAAGCCTCGCTTCAAAGAGGGCTACTTCCCCGTACCCCCTACTGATCACTTTCAGGACCTGCGCTCGGAAATGGCGGCGCGGCTCATCGATGCTGGAATCGACGTCGAGGTGCAGCATCACGAGGTCGGCACCGCCGGTCAGGCCGAGATCGACATTCGGTACGGCCCCCTCCTGGAGACCGCCGACAAGGTCACGATGTTCAAGTACATCGTGAGGAATACGGCATTGATGTACGGCAAGACGGTCACGTTCATGCCCAAGCCGATCTTCGAGGACAACGGATCCGGCATGCACAGCCATCAGAGCCTATGGCTCGACGGCGTACCTCTGTTCTATGACGAATCCGGGTATGCCGGGCTGAGCGATATGGCTCGTTACTACATAGGAGGCCTGCTCGAGCACGCTCCTGCGGTTCTGGCGTTTGCCGCCCCGACGACCAACTCTTATCGACGACTGGTTCCGGGATACGAGGCGCCGGTCAACCTGGTCTACTCGCAGCGCAACCGCTCTGCGGCAATCCGGGTTCCGGTCTACAGCCGTAAGCCCGAGCTGCGCCGCATCGAATTCCGTTGTCCGGATCCGACCGCAAATCCCTACCTGGCCTTTGCTGCGATGCTGATGGCGGGTCTCGACGGCATCGCCAACAAGATGGATCCAGGCCCCCCGGTCGATAAGGACCTATACGACCTCCCGCCCGAGGAGCTGGGCCAGGTGCCCTCGGTGCCCGCCTCGCTGGAGGAGGCTCTCGACGCCCTCGAGGCCGACCACGACTTCCTGCTGGTAGGGGACGTGTTCACCGAGACTCTCATCAAGGACTGGATCGACTACAAGCGAACCTCGGAAGTGGATGCCATTCGGCTGCGCCCCCATCCGTGGGAGTTCATGCTCTATTACGACCTCTAGGCCGGCACGCAACCCAAATGTCGGGCAGTTGGCTGTTGGTGGTCTCGATCGGAAGAACCAACGTGGTTCGTAGCTCGTAGCGCCTCACACCGTGCCGATTCCATGGTGACAACGGTCCTTTGGCCCTATGCCGGGGTCCGGGGTTGCTTGATATCGTCGGGACATAGGACCACGGAGGAGATGCGGGGCGCTGGGCGTCTCCGCGTGTCCATGGAGGATTTCCACGTCATGCGAAATATTCGCTTATCGGTGAGAATCATGATCGGTGTGGGTGCTCTCGCACTCATTGCGGCCGCCTGCTCTTCGGACGATGCGGCCGGTGACCAGCTGGTTGCCGGTGGTGATCGTCCGAGAGTCACGGTTCAGCCCGATTTCTCCGCCGCTGCGCTGAACGTGAACATCAGGCTCACCGACGAAGGCATCGAGCCCAACATCATCTTCCTTCCCGCGGGACGTCCGATCCGACTCGTACTCACCAACCACGGTTCGACCGAGCACCACTTCCGTATCAAGGGCCTGGTACCGACCCAGTTGCGCTGGATGGAGGTCCCCGAGATCGACGAATACGACGTCGCGAGCATGTCGACTTCTGATTTGGCCGCCTACGGGATCGCGGAGGCAGCCAACATCACCGACGAGGCAGAGTTGGCGCACTACTTGCATCACCTGATTCCAACGTTCGTGCCTCAGAAGGCGGCCTCGCCGACTGGCATCAAGCCACTCGGGACCGAGGTGCACGGCTATGTGACTCGGGGCCGGCTGGACGTGATGGAATTCTTTGCTCTCCAGACCGGCGAATACATTGCCGACGACGTGCGATTCCCCGAATTCACCGCCAGGGTGATCGTATTTGACGGTTCGGGCGCCTAGCCGCCGACAGAGTCGCTGAAGGCCAACTTGCAAGCCGTGATGAAGACTTCTTCTTCGAGCAGATCGGCCGACACCGCGCGGGTGGCTGCGTCCGAATTCATGCCGGAGCTCTCGTATTCGGCCCGGAGCTCGCTCGCCTGAGCATTCATCTCTTCTACCGGCAGGCCAAGGGCGAGTCCAGCTTCGAATATGAGATCGAACCGAAAGGCACTCTCGTCACTCCCATCCTGGAAGCTGCACCACTCCCGCTCGGCGGCGGTGAGTTCGGTCGGCGAACCGGTGTCCCCCGCCTCATCGGAGTTCGAGGCATTACCTCCGCAGGCGACGAGGGCGATGGACATGACGAGCATGGTGGAGAGGCGTTTCATGGAGAGCGACGGTAGCGGCGATCCCAGGTGAAGATACCGTGGTTCTTGGGTCTTTCGACCCTATTGAGCGACCTCTCTGCTCAATATCATCGCCTGGTCGTCGTGGCGTAACCTCGGCGCGGACGTTGCCGACCGCCTGTCGGATTGTGGCTAGATTGGGCAGGTGCCGATGCCGAGAGGGACTTCGATGACTTGGGTGAACGCGTACGTCCGTGGCCTGCTCATCTTCGTGTACTTCGTTGTGGCGACCGTCATCGTTCCGGACATCGTCGTACGACTCGACGTGATCACCGGTGCGTCGTCGGTCGTGCAGGATCTGGTCGTTCCCGGGGTGTGGGCTGCGGGCCTGGTTGGAGGTCTCTATCTCTTGCGGCGCTTCCAGCGCACAGGTCTCATCTAATGGCGATCCCTGTCGAGTTGGCGTACTACGACCGGAACATTCCGTGCATGGCCGCATGTCCGGTGCACACGAATGCCGGTGCGTATGTGGCCGCCATCGCCGAGGGGGACGATAAGACTGCATACCTAACTGCGAGGATGCCCAACCCTTTTGCGTCGGTGTGCGGGAGGGTCTGCGCTGCCCCGTGTGAGGACGCCTGTCGGCGGGGCGAGATCGATCAGCCGATCGCCATCCGTGCTCTGAAGCGGTTCGTGACCGAGAAATACGGTCCGGAGGCGGCTCCCTGCAAGCCTTCCGTGATTGCCATGGATCGGCCGGAGAAGAAGGAATCGATCGGGATAGTGGGTGGTGGACCGGCAGGTCTCTCCGCCGCTCACGATCTGAGACTTCATGGCTATCAGGTCACCATCTATGAGGCCACCGACATCCTCGGTGGAATGATGGTTCTGGGCATTCCCGAATACCGCCTCGATCGGACGCTGGTTCAGGCCGAGATCGACGCCATCATCGAAATGGGTGTCGAGGTGAAGCTTGGAGACAGGCTTGGCACAGACGTGACGCTCGAGGAGCTTCGTCGACGCCACGACGGAGTGATGCTGGCTCTCGGGGCGACCTTGGGCCGCGGCCTCGACATCCCGGGTAATGAAGCCGACGGCGTGCTCCGTGCCATCGAGTTCCTCATCAACGTCAATCAGGGATTCAAGGCCGATGTCGGAGAGAAGGTTGTTGTCATCGGCGGCGGCAACGTGGCGATGGATGCTGCTCGCAGCGCACTGCGCGCCGCCGAGTACGGCGGTACCGGTGAATCGCTGGAGATCGAGGACGACGGCTCCGACCTCTCCGAGGCCGTAGATGTCGCGCGAGCTGCGGTCCGAGCCGGAGCGAAGGAAATTACCATCGTGGCGTTGGAGAGTTTCGAAGAGATGCCCGCCGCTTCTTTCGAGATCGAAGAGGCCGAGATCGAAGGCATCGAATTCAAGCACCGTTGGGGGCCTCATCAGATCGAGGTCGCTGCCGGCTCGGTCACCGGTTTGACCACGGTGAAGGTGCTGTCGGTGTTCGACGAGGAGGGGCGGTTCTCGCCCACCTTCGATATCGACGTGAAAGAAACGATCGAGGCGGACACGGTGATAATTGCCATCGGGCAATCGATCGACCTCGATGCTCTCGGTGGAGATTCGGGCCCGGCGATCTCACCGCGCCGCACCATCGAGGTCGACCCGGAGACATTTGCGACCTCGCTGCCGAAGGTGTGGAGCGCCGGTGATGCCGCATTCGGTCCTCGTCTGCTCATCGATGCCATCGCTGAAGGTCGCAAAGTTGCCGCCGACATCCACAGCACCTTTGGTGGAGAACAAGACGCCGCGGCCGATGCGATTCTGATTCCCCTGAAGAGCTTCCATCGTCTGGAGGATCTCTACGACCGGGTTCCGCGCCAGGAGATCCCCAGCCTGCCGACCGAGCGCCGGATCGGCCTCGCCGAAGTAGAAATAGGATTCAGCGAAAGAGAGGCACGGGCTGAGGCCTCGCGTTGCTTGCGCTGCTTCTCCAACATCCAACTGGACATCGATTTGTGCGTGCTGTGCGGACTGTGCGTCGATGTATGCCCGTTCAACCTTATCTCTATCGTCCCGGCCGATGAGGTGGCGTCGGAGGAGCAGGGGACGGCGCTCTTGCTGGATGAGTCCAAGTGCATCCGGTGCGCTCTGTGCATCGAACGTTGCCCGACGACGGCTCTTTCGATGTCGACCTGGGTGGGTGTCGGGGCACTACCCGATCTGGACAAGGTGGAGGTACCCGCTTGAAACGCTTGAAACTGCGCGAAACGACCGTTGGTCGTTCCTTCTTCCGGAGCCCCGACCGGGCAACCGAGCGGGATCAGGCCGCCGGTCACTGGGCCAATTTCCTGCTCCACATCTATCCGGTGAAGGTGAAGCGTAAAGAACTGCACTTCAGCTACAGCTGGTATCTCGGTGTGGCGTCGACGGTTCTCTTTGCATCACTGGTGGCGTCGGGGGTCTACCTGATGTTCTTCTACCTGCCCTCACCGTCGAGTGCATACGGCGATATCCAGACGATCCAGACGCAGGTGGCGTTCGGACAGTTTATTCGCAACGTTCATCGCTGGTCGGCCCACCTCATGGTGCTGACCGTTGCGGCCCACATGGCGAAGATGTTCTATCGCGGGGCCTACAAACCGCCACGGGAGGCCAACTGGACGATCGGAGTCATGCTGCTGGTGCTGACGCTGTTGCTTTCGTTCACCGGCTACCTGTTGCCTTGGGATCAGCTGGCCTTTTGGGCGGTAACCGTCGGGTCGTCGATGGCGGACTTTGTGCCGTTCATCGGAGGCGACGTGCGAGAGGTGCTGCTCGGAGGCACCCAGGTCGGTTCGCAAACGTTGTTGCGCTTCTATGTGCTCCACATAGCGGTGCTGCCGATCGCCCTCGTTGGTGCCTTGATGTTCCACCTGTGGCGCTGGCGCAAGGATGCAATGTTCGATCAGGCCCAGTCAGAGGACGGGGGCGAAGCATGAGCGATTCAGATCCTCGGGTCGTCGACGGCAAGCGCGTTCTGGGCGTGGTGCCGGGAATGCCTGCTGTAGGAGAGCGCAAGGTGCCGGACGACCAGGACCTGGTGATGACCTCGCCCCACCTGCTGATACGTCACGCTGTGGCGGCCTTGGCAGTGTTGTTGGTGGTGTTGATCATCTCGATCCTCTTTGACGCTCCCTTGCGCGACATTGCCAATCCGTTCGAGACTCCAAACCCGGAGAAGGCGCCTTGGTATTTTGCTGCCCTCCAGGAGCTGCTCTCTCACTTCCATCCGCTGATTGCGGGGGTCTTGATCCCGACCGCGATCATCGGAGGTCTCTTGGCTCTGCCGTATATCGATCGCAGCCCGGAGCTTGCGGTGAAAGCGCGCAAGGTGGCCGTCGCCGCGTTCACGATCTTCCTGGTCGTTTGGATCATCCTGACGTTGATCGGTTTCGCATTCCGCGGTCCCAACTGGGGCTGGGTGTGGCCGTGGGAGGAATGGCACGGTGAGCTATGAGTAAGGGCATCAACAGGAGGGACTTCCTCGACCGGGGCTGGAAGGCGGGCATCGTCATGATCGGTGCCGCCGGATTCTGGACGTCTTGGGACGTGCTGCGCCCGCTGCCGGGATTAGGACTGGGCGGTGTGATCAGCACCGTCCCGCCGACCGATGTGCCGGAAAGCACGACGGTGTATGTACGCACCGCCCAGACCTATCTCACCAAGATCGATGACGAGATCGTCGCTCTCTGGCAGAAATGCCCTCACCTTGGATGTCGTGTTTCGTGGTGCGAACCGTCGGGCGAGTTCGAGTGCGCCTGCCACGGTTCGACCTTCAACCGTGCCGGCGAGGTCCGATCCGGGCCGTCGCCTCGTGGCATGGATCGGTTTGCGGTCACCGCTACCGGTGATCTCGTCGAAGTGGACACCGGAGCGATCACCGAAGGCTCTCCGGCAGGTACCGAGGAATCGATCGACGAGCCACCGCGGGGAGCCGGGTGTGCGACTCATGGCTGATAAGACGACGAAGACGGATAAGTTCGACCTCGAAGCATCGACAGACAAGTGGCGACTGTGGGGTTTGATCCTCATGGGTTTGTTCTTCCTCGCCTTTCCGCTCTTTCGGTTGTATGAGCCGGCGCAACGCGCCGATGCTCGCGAGGCTCAGCTGGGATATCTCGCCGCCGAGGGAGCCGATCTGTTCGAGACGAATTGCTCTGAGTGCCACGGCCAGGACGGTGCAGGAGCCATCGCCCCTGCGATAGGTTCGAAGGAGTTCCTTGAGTCGGCGGACGACTCGCAGATCACGCAACTGACCGCTCTCGGTGTCCCCGGCACCGAGATGGTCGCGTATTCCAACGATCTCGGTGGACCGCTGACGTCCCAGCAGATCAAGTCCATTACTACGTACCTGAGGTCGTTAGAGGAAGATGCGTTCTCGAAGCCGAACTGGCGGACGCCCCTGGAGGATGAAAACCTGACTGCCAGCGAGATCTTCCTGCTGGCGTGCTCGCGCTGCCACGGTGTGGATGCCGAAGGGATTGAAGAGGTCGCTCCCGACATCTCGCAGGATTCGTTCACGATGATGGAAGCCGACGATTGGATCGTCGGTCGAATAGCGGACGGCTACAAGCTCATGCCGCGATTCGGTCGAATCCTCACCGAGGGCCAAATTGCCGACATCGTCACATATCTGCGGTTTGGCGACGATCTGCCCCCGACGGCGACGACTACAACCACGACTCCGTCGGGAACCGACACCACGGTGCCTGAAACGACCCCGACGACCGGGGCGGGTCCGAGCGAAGACCTACTCACTCTGGGTGAGTTCCTATTCAACGAGAGCTTTGGTGTTGAAGGGTGTCAGGAATGTCACGGACTCGACCTCAACGGCAGCCAGGACGGGCCGGCCATTCTTGGGGCGTCGCGTTCATCCATCACTACGGCACTCAAAGAGGTTCCGGACATGGAGGTCGACAACCCGCTCACCTCCGGAGAGATCGAAGCGGTGGCTGCCTACATAAGGCAGCTCACATCTGAGCTGAGCGAGTAGAAGCTATAGGCCTGACGGGGCCGACAGCGTCGTCGGTCTCCGTCACTACGCAGAAGGACCCGCAACGTGAGCTGCGGGTCCTTCGTCTACTCGAATCAAGCGACTGCTACATGTCGTCTTCGACGATGAACTCGCCGTTCATCGTGAGGGCATGGGTATCACAGAAGAATTCATACACGCCGGCCGTTTCGATCGTGAAACTGATCGTCTGGGTGTTGGGTGCCGGCTCGATGTTCGTGAAGAAATTCTGATCGCCGGCTCGCACGTGGAAGTTGTGCGGGTCGTCGGTCTCGGTGTCCTTGTCGGTGACCACGATCGTGACTTCCTGGCCCGCCGCCACCCGAATCTCGTCCGTGCTGAAGGCATCTCCCTGGGTCGTGATCTCAATGGTCACTCCGGTCGTGTCACCACCCGGTGCCTCGGTGGTAGCCGGTGCAGCTGTTGTTCCAGGAGCCGCAAGCGTCGTTGTTGCCGGCGCGCTGGTGGTTGCAGCCGTCCCGGCCGGAGCATTCGTCGTCTCGGTACCGGTGTCGCTGCCACCGCAGGCGGCTACGACGAGCGTCAGAACAGCGATGGCTGTCAGTGTCTTGGCTTTCCTCATGGTTCCCTCCTCAGGATCTATCCGATGTATCTGCGGATCTCTCAGTGACCAGCGCACCGTATCCCGCCGGTTTGAGCGGTGTGAGGGCCGAATGGAGGTCCTCATAGGCCATACGGCCCTGAGATCGACGGTGCTCGTTTCGTATCGTGTCCTCAAGTCGACGCACATATGAGAGGGCCTGTTTCAGAAGGAGCAGAGGCAGCTTTTGGACGCTCTTTCGGGCGGTTGACACCAAATAAACAAACGGGAGAGCGTAATGATTCGACATTGGCGGCCGGGCATAATGACCCGGCTCGTTGTCTTGATCGCCGTCATCGCAATGGTCGCTTCTGCTTGCAGCAGTGACGACGACGATGCTGGCGATAGCGGCACTTCGCAGGGCGACCTGGATGCCGTAACTACGGAACTGTCAGACGCAAACGATCAGATATCGGCTCTTGAGGGGCAGCTCGCTTCGGCCCAGGTGACGACGCAGGTCTTCCAAACGGGAGAACTTGCGGCAGCACCGACCGGGGCCCCGATCCCCGATGATGGCTGGACCAACGCCGAATCAGTCCGTGGTGGGCTGTTCCTGGTGGCACAACTCGATTCGAGCGGCCCGGACGCCTGGGACATCGAAGCGCACCCGAGGGTGTACTTCACCTCTGAGTCGTTCCAGAGCAACTTCTACAGCGACAATGAGCTGAGCGACGAGCTCGGCAACTTTGCCGGCTGGCACGTCATCGACGCGTACAGCAAGGAAGTCGTTGCTTCGGCGCTGTATCAGGATCTGGTTCCTGGGACGGTCAACCGTGGTCCCCACGGAGTTTCTGTCTCACCAGACGGCAAGTGGGGGTATGTGGGATTCGCCACCAACCCGGCTGACGATTGCGACGAGACGGTGCAAGCGTGCGACCGTGTTGGCTACGTGATGATCGTCAACGTTCGGACGATGAAGGTCGACAAGATCCTCCGTCAAGAGTCCTATTTCGAGGGCGGCTTCCGGAGCCAGGCAATCCACCACATCCAGTGCTGGACACAGGACTCGAGCGGCGAAGACTTCTGCATTCTGCAGTGGGGCTTCGGCGCCAACGGTGGGCCGCACTACATTGTCAAGCCGGGCGACGACAACCGCGTGTTCCGTTCGATCACATATGACGACATCAAGCCGATGGGTCACCCTTTCACGACTCCGTCGCCTGATGGTGATTTCGTCTACATATCGATGTCATCCAACTGGATCCGTGACGGCCACGACACGGCTGGTGTCGCTAAGTACGACATCAACACCGGCGACCACGAGGTGATTACGAACACTGGCTCGCACCCGATTGGAATCGCTCACACACAGGATGGCAAGTTCACCTATGTAGTGGACGGTCACGGCAGCACCCTGTACAAGGTCGATAACGAGCTTGGGGAAGTCGTCGACCATGCCGCCGCCGGCATTGCGGGCCCGTACGGGATCTGTCTGACTTTCGATGAGACCGAGGCTTGGATCAACGGCAAGGGCGAGGGCACTGCAAACCTCGGTAACTCGATGTCGATCTTTGACCTCGTTGACCGGTTCCGTGCCTCACGGGCTCACGGCAGCACCCCGTTCTACCTTGGTGGATCGGCCAGTTCCGTGGACCACTGCGCGATGCATCCGGACCCGGAAGTAAATGAAGTGTGGATCTCGAACATGAAGGGTTGGGAGACCATCGTGGTCAATCTCGGCACCGACACTGTGACGGATTACATCAACACTCCAAACAGCGGCGATACCCACGGCATGGCGTTCGTGTGGTACGACGAAGGTTGGGACAGCGGCGAGCTCATGGTCGACCAGGGCGGGCCGAAGTCACAGGCACTGCAGGACTACATCCTGGAAACAGCAGCTGCGGCAGCAGCCGGCTAAGCGCCTTCATCACCAACTAGACGTATGGACCCCCGGCATCAGCCGGGGGTCCATCGCGTGGCGACCCTTGGGGGTGGCAGTAGCCAGTAAGCCCCCAGTCCAGAACTGTCCTGGTTTCTGGCGTCTGCTGCAGCTACGGCAGGATTGAGAGGATTGCCGGTGAGACAACGATGTGGAAGAGGATTGCTCCCGAGAAGAACCCGGTGAGGTACACGAATGATCCCCCGGATCCCTGGGCGGCTAGGACGTGCTGGCGGAAGGGGCAGCCATTGGCCAGCACCGATATGTAGCCGACGCCGAGGCCTCCGGCCACGGTTAGGAGGAGGTCCGTGACGGCGGGCCGGCCGAACTCTCCCACCGGGGCGCCGCCGGCCAACTCGCTCAAAGGAAAGGCGATCCAGGCAACCAGACCGAAGGCGATCAAGCCTTTGAGTAGGAATGTGTCGCGAGCCAGGATCCAGTCGCGGATACCGCCGACGAAGCACATACGGGATCGTTGACCGACGAAGCCGATCACGATTCCCACGACCAGGCTGGCGACGGCGGCGACGGTCATCGCAGTGCCATCCGTCGCAGCCAGAATGTCGCCAGGACCACTCCGATCACCATTGCTCCGAAGCCGGCGGCGCCGAGGAGATCACCCGCCGAGGTTCGCAACAGCAGCCGGATCGAGCAGCCGGCCGCCAGCAGGGCGCCGTTCATCACCAGCACGCCGTATACGAATTTCTTGAGGGGCTTGCGGGGTCGTCTCCATCGGAACTCGCCGCTCACTACGGCTGCGACCCACGCTCCTATCAGCACCCCCACGACGGTCAGCAACGGAAAGACCAGCGATGCCGGGGCGACGGTCAATCGGGAATCGGTAAGCCGATTCGCAGACCAGGTAATCAGATCGCGGCCGTGACAGGCGATACAGATTCCATATGCTTCCGGTGGCCGGACCTCGAAGAACGCCCCGGCCGCCACCGCCGCCACGGCCATCACGATCCCGGCCTGGAGACCGGTTATCCGCGGAGCGAAGGTGTGACGCGAGGTTGCGACCCGGGTGTCATTCTCCATGTGAGACCTTGGGGTCTTCGTTTGGACCACTCTCCCCTATGGGGGGAGTCAATCGGCCGTAGGCCGAATGGTGGGGGGAAATAGCAGAAAGCGCAGTGGTGGAGCTTGGGGCGGACGCGACGAAGTGGCTGCGTTGCAGACCAATCGGGGACGGAGCAGTAGCCCCCCACCAGCTCGCTTGGCTCGCTGACTCCCCCCAAAGGGGAGAGTTGTCAGAAGGAGGAACCGTTGGCACAGTCGCGTATCCCCACACCCTGATGCGAGATAGTCGAGTCGGGGGACCGGACTGGGGGCTCATCGCGCCCGTCTCCGCGATAACCGCTTGGCCCATCGTCGCGACGGTGTCGGAGCGCTCCAGTCGTCGGTCCGGGGGCGATATCGCATGATCTCGTCCACCTGGACCTTCTGGTCGTCGAGGCGGACGCGAACCTGATCCCGTTGGTCGTATTCGATGCGAAGAGCGACACCGCAGTTGGGGCTGAGCTCCTTCGGCCCGGGAATCAGCTCGACTTCGAACTCGACCGACTCGAGTACCTTCTCGGCCCGAATCGCGTGGTGAGAGGCGAAGAAGGTGACGAGTCCGTCAAGCGCGATCGACATCTGCCTCGACCTCCGTCCGATTCTCGGCCCATGCTGAGATCTCCTCGATCGCAGATAGTGCTGTGTCCACCTCTGCTTCGGTATTGGCGAGAGAGAATCCGAAGCGGACGCTCCCGGTGGGGAAAGTGCCGATCGTCTTGTGGGCGCCGGGGGCACAGTGCAGTCCGACCCGGCTCATGATGTTGTACTTCTGGTCGAGCAGGGTCCCGACCTCGGACGGCATGAGGCCGTCGATGTTGAACGAGAGGACGCCGCACCGGTCGGCGAGGTTCTCCGGTCCGTGGGTCGTGACTCGCTTGATCCGGTCGGCACCGGCGAGGAATCGGGCAACGAGCGCCCGTTCGTGGGATTCGACCTGTGCCACGCCGACCTCCAGGATGTGTCCAATTCCTGCAGCGAGTCCGGCGAATCCGAGGACGTTGAGGGTTCCGCTCTCGAATGCGTCCGGCATGAAGTCGGGCTGGATTTCGAGATCGGAGCTGCTGCCGGTACCCCCTCTCAGTAGGGGACGGATTTCGAGCCCCTCACGGACGTAGAGACCACCCGTCCCTGTCGGGCCGAGCAGACCCTTGTGCCCTGTGACGGCAACCATGTCAAGCCGCTGCCCTTCAACATCGATCGGGATCACTCCTGCCGTTTGCGACGCATCAACCAGGTAGGGGACCCCAGAATCGTGAGCGATCGCCGCCAAGTCCGTCAGCGGTATCAGAGAGCCCATCACGTTGCTGCCGTGGGTGGTGACCAGCAATCGGGTATCGGGTCGCAGTGCGTCTCTGATTGCATCCGGATCCAACATGCCGGAGCGGTCGCAGGCGACAACCGTCAGCCCGACGCCGATCGATTCGAGGTGCCGCAACGGGCGCATCACCGAGTTGTGTTCGATGCTGGTCGTGACCGCATGATCTCCCGGCCGGAGTAACCCGTGGATAGCGAGATTGAGTCCCTCGGTGGCATTCTTCGTGAGAACCACCTGAGTGGGATCGTCGACGTTGAGTAGCTTGGCGAGGCGGCCGCGAGCATCTTCTACAACACGGGCAGCCGCGATCGACATTCGGTGACCCGACCTGCCCGGGTTTCCGCCCGCCTGTCCGAAATAGGCGTCGAGTGCGGCTCGAACTTCTGCGGGCTTGGGCCACGATGTGGCGGCGTTGTCGAAGTAGATGAGCGGCGATTCCATCAGGCCTCCGCGTGGCGGCTGAGCAGCCGCTCATCGTTCAGAACTTCCGGCATCAGCTGTGCGGTGTTCAAGAGATTGGCGCACTGCCCGAGGCCGAGCGTGTTGTGTCCCTCGAAGTCGAGCAGCACTCCGCCGACCTCGGGAAAGCCGGTGTTGAAGGTGGCGATAAGACCCTCGAGTACCCGCCGCACCGATTCGGGGTGGTCGATGGCGAATGACCGCAGCGATTCGCGGAAGGAAAAGCCGAGAGTCAGCAAATCGTTGCTTCCCAAATCGACGCTCAGCGAGTAGATGTCGGCCGGGAGACCGGTGAGGCGAGGGTCGTCTGGACCCTCCAGGTAGAGGGCCAACAGGTCGCCGACCCTGGCACGATTGGTGGCCTGCGCCACCAGCATGTCGTGCGCCTCGTCGTAGAAGTAGAGAAGATGGCCGCTGGTGTTGGTCTCCAGCGGCACCCCGTCGACGGTGACACTCACGTGTTCGATTCCCGGCCACGACCGCATCGACTGGTACACGGCTTCGTGAGACAGAAGCGAAGCCTCGTCGGCATAGGTTCCTGAGAGATCCACCGAGAGGAACGAGCCATCGATCGAGACGCTCCGGGCGACCGTTCCAGCGGGGACCAGGTTGATCAACCCGGAGCCGTCGGCCGGTCCCGTCAGCAGTGCGTCCACCAGCGCCTGTGGGGTCGCTTGGTCCCTGGGCACCGTGCGCGACACGGGGACCAAGTATTCGCCGTCGCTGTAGAACAGGGTCACCGAGGTGCGTCCCAGCCAGGGCAGCCAACTTACGAGGAAGCTGTCGCTGCCGTCCGTGACCAGGCTGCGACCGAGTAATCCGGTGAGTAGTGCGGCTATGACCAGAACCATCGTCCAGGCCCGGCCGACCCGTCGGGAGCGCGGCACGGTCGGATCGTGCAGTTCCGTTCGGGCGTCGTCGAAGGTCTCCGGGTCAGTGGACACCATGGTCCATCCCCATCTGGACGACCGCGGAGGTTGATGAGAAACCCACGCTACGACCCGTAGACCTCGATCTCGACCGCCCCGGTGTTGCCGCCGGTCGTCGTGTCCATGTCGATCCGGACTACCTGGCCGAGCGCCGCGAAGTCGGAGACGACGAGACCGATTCCCGCGTCGAAGGGCCCGATCGGATCTGCGTCATCGACGGAGACCGTGTACGAGCGGGTGATCGAGGTTCCATCGGACATCTCGCGAGTACGGAACCCGATGCCGGTGATCTCCATCACGGTGCCGAGGTCGATCACGATGTGGGCGTCGTCGCCGTCGCCCATGCTCGACCATTCGGTCGTCAGGGAGCCATCGATGGCCTTGGCTCCGGCGAAGTCGGCATTGAACTCGCTGCTGGTCTCGACCACCGTGGCTCCCAGTGACAGGTTGGTGCGGGAGGTGGTGGCTTCGGTCGAAGGGGCGACACCGGTCAGTCCGGCACTGGTGGCGGCTACGTCCATTCCCGATTCGCTGGTATCGACGTCGGAGCCCGAGCCCCGGTTCGCCATCGCCCAGCCGATCACGACCGGGATGAGGAGGAATCCGATCGCTCCGAGCAGCAGGAGGTTCCCTTTCCGCCCGTCCTTGGATGATGCGGCAACGTCAGGTCGCTCGTGGTCGGTCATTGGGCGTGCTCCATTTCGGTCTGCCCCGTCGCGGCTGCGGGGACTCGTACAAGTCGGTTGAGCTCGAGTACGGCGCCTACAACGACGCCGATTCCCACCCATAGGGCAAGCGAGACCGACGCCCGCTCGATCCCGACCGGAAGGGCGGAAGGGAGCACCGGTGCGGTGAGTGCCGCTAACGAGGCAACGGCCCACCACCCGATGGCACCGCCGGCGAGTGCCACGGCCGTCCAGCTACGAATGCTCGAGTCCTTCAGCCACAGCGCGATTACGCCTGCCACGACTCCAATCATCGGGACGGCCAGGTCGGACGGCGCGCTCCGATCGAACCCGGGTGTGGCCGCAAACTGGACCGTCGCCACACAGAGGGTCATGGTCGCGAACAACGTCGCCGCGATGGCTATGGAACTCACCCTCCCGCGTCGATAGGCGAGTAGAGGGAGCACTCCGAAGACACCGACCAGTAGGGGCCCGATCGGGTTGGTGGAAGGGAACCAAAGGAGTTCGCCGCGGACCTCCGTCTCGACATCGTTGACCGTGATGGTCAACTTCCACGGGAAGACAACCTCGGCACGATCACCTGCGATGGTCGGCGGAAGATCGGGGCTCATCCAATGGGTCCGGTGATCGTGCCAGGCGAACCTCCCGCCATTGCCGACCTGTTCCCACTCGGCTGCGGCCTGAGCGTCAGCGGTAAGAGGGATCTCGGTGATCCCGAATCGATCCTGGTTGATGTAGCGCGCCGGAGACTTGGTGTTGAGCCACACTGCACCCACATCGTCGATACGGAGGTACGGCTCGCCGAAGTATCCGGGTACCTCGACTGTGCTGCCCTTTGCAGCTGCCACGCTGAGGAAGGCATCTCCGCCGACGACCTCGATGGTGACGCCGGTCGGTTGCGGGTCGACGACGTTTACGATCGATCGGTAGTTGGTGGGGACCGCCGGATCGGCGAGAGCCGGACCAGCCATGAGGACCAGCAGCACGATCGCCAGTGCACCGGTGCTCACCGGAGATCGGGTGATGCCCGCGGTCCGACTTCGCCGGTAGCTTCGGTGAGACCGATCGATCACGTCTCTGAGACCTCCGAGATTTCTACAGTGAACGCAAGTACCAGCCGACCCAGGATGTCGGCCAGCGCGGTCCAACCTTCGGACCCTCCGCCGAGCCGGTCCGCCCACTCGCTGAAGATCTCGGCCAATCGTGCGCGGAGCAGCGGTTCACCGTCGGTGACGCTGGCGGCGAGTCGGCCGAACATGCACCCATGCGGTCCGTTGGTGCTGGAATCGTGTTTGTTCAACCGGTCGAGGCATGCCGTTCGTATCGCCCCGTTGCGCTCGGCCGGGTCGTCGCTCTGGGCAAGCGCCGGTTCGATCACATCGGTACGAAACAGCTCCCAAGATCGATCGAGTGCCGCCAGAGTCAGGTCCTCCTTCGAGGAGAAGAAGTGGTAGAAACTTCCCTTCTGTACGCCCGCCACGTCGCACATCGCCTTTATGCCTACCGATTGGTAGCCGTGAGCGTGGAGCAGACCGACCGCGCCATCGATCAGCCGATCTCGAGTGTCGAGGCCGCTGTTGCTCGATGAGGTCATTGTCATCGCCTAACTCCAAAGCTCGAAGATCCATCCGGTCACTTTGTGGAAGTTGTAGGTGATCATCAGCATCCCGAGGGCGATCATGATCACGGCACTGACTCCACCGATGTAGGGCCGTGCCTTCTCGACCCAGGTGACCAGCGGCACCGCCTTTGTGACCAGGAAAGCCGCCATCAGGAAGATGACCCCGACAGTTGCCGAGAAGGTCAGCATGATGAGCCCGCCGGTGACCGGCGATCCGGTGGCGCCGGCGTACAGCAGGAGAGCAGACAGGACGGTCGCCGAGAAACAGGAGAGACAGCCGACGGCGAAGGTCGATCCCATCATGGCCGAGCCGACCGCTCCGCTCTTGTCTGGTCGGCTCATGCCGGGGATCTTGCAGACCATCGGCACGTTCGCCTGAGCGGCGACCCGAATACCGAGGATCACGACCGCAACGCCGGCGATAATCGAGATCGGACGCGCCCAAGCGGTTACGTTTTCGAGGTTGCCGATGGAGTTACCGACGTAGCCGGCAAATACCCCTCCGATCGTGTAGATGACCGTGAACCCTGCGATGAAGTAAAGCGCAGTCGTCATCATCTTTCGGGTCGCCTTGGCGGTACTGCCACCTTCCTGTGAAGCCTGCCCTGCGAGCACTGCCGTGTAGTACGTGGCCAAGAGGAGGAGGCAGGGCGACAGCGCAGTCAGCATTCCGCCGAAGATCGCAAAGAGTGCCGGAACAGTGAGCGAGCCGCTGGTTATTCCGATCTCGGCGGCGTTTGCGCTCATGACGCCGGCGCCCAGCGAGTCGTCGAGATCCCACCCGAACTCGGCGTCGGCCACTCCGGAAAGAGTCAGCTCGATGCGGTCACCGTCTGAGACCAGGAGGACCGGCCCGTCGTCGGCGACGAACAAGATCTGGGTCACTCGATGATGGTCGCTGGAGTCGACTTCGGTGATGCGGAGAACATCGAGCGAGTTGTTCCCCGCGGTCACCGAGAAGGTCGGCAGATCAGCGGGAAGTTCTCCGACGTGGACGGTTTCGAATAGGAAAAAGCCGATGGCCGCCGTGTCACCGGTGTCGGGGATGTCGCGGGCACTCCACTCGAAATACCAGGAAGGTGTGTAGAGCGCTTCGTACTCAATATCTCCTCCGATGGTGCGGAGAAGTCGCTCGGTGATGTCTTGCTGGCTCAGGATCGTTGCATCGGGACGGTCGGTGTTGGGAGAAGTACCGGTCAACAGGATGCCGAGGGCGACACCGGCAACGACCACAAGGACAATCCCAATCAGGCCGGCGCGCCGCAGCAACGGATCCTTCTTGGGCGGACCGCCGTCGTGGCTTTGCGGCCCGAGGATCGGTGTCTCCGGCTGCTTCAGGGTTGTCATCTGCTTCTCCTCATAGAGGCCACACATAGATGGATATCGAGAATTCAATGGGGTCGATCCCCGGAATCTGGAGTTCGGTGTTGAGTTGCCACGGACCGAACATGAAGAAGTCGTACGAAACGGCGTAGGTGCCATCGGATACGTGTGGTATTCGAGTCTCGAAGGGTCCGTGACCCATGACGATCATGTCCCACACGGTGTCGATGACGGCATCAGTGATCGGCTCGCCCTTTCGGGTGAGGGTGAGCTCGACCTCTTCCTTGAAGGCATTCGGGGGGAACGGAGAAACGTTGATCGTCATTCGGACGTCGTCACCCAGCGGGATGATGTCGCCGTTGGTGATGCGCACCTCGCCGGTGACCGGTGTGATGTAGCGGATACGGGGGATTCCGGCTACGGCATTCTCGCTTCGGGTTAGCGCCTCCTCGGCGGTGGAGGGCGCGTCGCCGACCGGTACCTGAGAGATGACCTGCTGTTTGTCGGTGTTGGCGCTGGTGGCGATCGAATTGGTCCGTGGATTGGTGGTTGCGTCAGGACCCGGCGGACGGGATTCGCCGCCGGTGGCGACTGCGAATCCAAGAAGCATCGGGAGGGTCAAAGCAAAGGCGAGAAGCAGGCCGTAGCTCCCCGTGCGGAGAGCTCCCTTCTTGATGGCCGGCAGGTGCATGTGACCGAATATCGCTCATAGACGACCGGTCAACTAGGGCCATTCGTCACCCGTCAGCAGCAGAAGGGCCCAGGCGTGAGCTCTTGCCAGTAATCGGTCGCGATAAGAGAGGGAGCCCGGTGTCAGTACTAGACAATCTTCCTAACGCCTAGGCCTCAGTATCGCCTGCGGTTGTGTCGCCGGTGGTGGTGCCACTGGTATCGGCCGCGCCACTCGAAGCGAGGTCCCGAATCTCTGTGATGGCGTCGGCGATTTCCTGGACCTCGACCGCGTATTCGGCACTTGCGGTTTTACGCAGCGTGCCGTCATCGGGTGCTTCGAGTCCCAGGATGATGTCTTCGACCTTCAGGGCCAGGTCGCTCACCTCGATGACGAGTGTGACGTGTCCTTCCGCTAGTTCGGGGGGCACTCCGTCTACCTGGGCGATGTCGTTTTCCCACTGGTCAAGCTGCACCTTGAGGTCGTCGAGCGCCTGCCGGGTCTCCCCGAAACTCACCTCGCGCGAGTCCCAAGAGGCGTTGATTCGCTCGGCCTCAGCAGCAAACTGCTGGAGCTGATTATCGAAGATGTCGAGGGTCACCATGAAGGCCGCGACGTTCGGTGGGAAGGTCGTGGTCGATGAGGTTGGCGTTGTCGGGAACGCAGGATCCGCTCCGTCGTCGGGCTCACCGGTCGGGCTGATAGCCGGATCGATGCCGTTGACGAAGGTGTAGGTGAGGATCACCATTGCTCCGATGATGATCGGCAGGATCCAACGCCCGTGCTTGGGGTCGTGACTCAGCACGGCCCAGACGGTAGTCGCCGCCGCGCCCTTTTCATCCCACTTTGATGGCTACGCTCGGACACTATGAAACTGCAGGGCGTGGCCGCGCTGGTGACGGGAGGGGCGCATCGGGTCGGCAGGGCGATTGTCATGGCTCTTGCAGAAGCCGGGTGCGATCTGGTGCTCCACTACAACCGATCCGCTGACGCGGCGGAAGCGACGGCGGAGGAGGCGAGAGCCCTTGGTCGAGAGGTGAGGCTCGTCGGCGCCGATCTGACGGATCCATCTCTGTCGGATGAGATCATCGCCGGTGCGGAGGATCTCGGTCCGGTGAGAGTGCTGGTCAACAGCGCAGGTGTGTTCCGCGACGACACGCTCGGCGGCGTCGACGTAGCTGGGTGGAACCAGTCGATGGCGGTCAACCTGCGCGCTCCGGTGTTCTTGACTCAGGCGTTCGCAAAGTCTCTCCCCGATGGAGTTGCGGGCGCGGTGGTCAATGTCTCCGATTGGCGAACTGCTCGTCCGTATCCGGATCATTTCTCATATTCGGTGGCCAAGGGGGGACTCGACAGCTTCACCGTTGCCGCCGCGGTCGGTCTCGCTCCTGATATCAGAGTCAACGCGGTGGCGTTGGGTGCGATGCTGCCCCCGCCGGGCAAGGATTCGGCCTATCTCAAGGAACTGGCCCAAGAGATCCCGCTCGAGCGTGTCGGGGGAACCGAACCCGTCGCTCGAGCAGTGCTGTTCCTGCTCCGCAATGATTTCATCACCGGAGAGATCATCCGCCTCGACGGCGGAGCGCACCTCAAATAGGTCCGTTGTCCGTCCCCGAATCGTCCCGCAACTTCTTGCGGGAGACGGAAGACTCGACTGCACGATGGCGCGGCCACACGAAACGGCGATCCTCACCTCCCGCACGACAACGTCCAGCTCTGGTGTAAGTTCGCCTCCGTGGATCGAATCATCATCAAAGACCTGCTGTTGCGCGGGATCGTGGGTATCAACGAGGACGAGCGGACCAATCGTCAGGACATCCTGGTCAACGTCACGATGTGGGCAGATACCGCGGCTGCGGCGGCCAGTGACGACATCGGCGATGCGGTGAATTATCGAACGGTCACCAAGGCGATCATCTCTCACGTCGAAGGGGGTCAGCCGATGCTGGTCGAGCGCCTGGTGCAGGAGATAGCGGACATCTGTTTCGAAGCCGACGAGCGCGTCGCCGAGGTCGAGGTCACCGTCGAGAAGCCCGGTGCACTCCGGTTTGCCCGGTCCGTTGGCATCACGATCAGACGCTCGCGGTCCTCATGACCAGAGCCGTGGTTGGGCTCGGGAGCAACCTCGACCCAGACAAGAACATCCGGCTGGCGGCGAGGCTGTTGGCGCGGTGTGAAGGCTGGAGCCTGCGTGCCGTGAGCCCCACGTACGCCGGCCCCGCTGTCGGGACCGACGGTCCCGACTTTTGCAATGCGGCGGCGCTCATCGATACCAGCCTGGAGCCGGCCGACCTGAAGGCCCGTTTGAGGTCGATCGAAGAGCGGATGGGCCGGGTTCGTACCGAGGACAAGTTCGCTCCACGGCCGATCGATCTCGACATCGTGCTGTTCGAGGGCTTCGAAGGAGAGGTGGGTGGTGCCGCGATACCGGACCCGGGCCTCGAAGACCGAGCCTATCTGACGATTCCTGTGGCCGACATCGTCCCCGAATGGGAATACCGGCGTGGGGGTCCCACGTTGAGAAACCTTGCCGCTTCTCTAGATCGAGAGGGACTCGAGCGAATGAGCAACGAACTCGCCCCGATGGACCACACCCGCCGCTACGCCCCGGAGGCGAGCATGGAGGCCGACAACGGCGAGGTGTATGACGCCGAGATGGAGGCCAATGTCAAGGATATGCTCCTCGCCGTGGGGGAGGATCCTGAGCGTGAAGGCCTGGTGAGAACGCCGCTGCGGGTTGCCAAAGCAATGGACTTCCTCACCAGCGGGTACACCACATCTCTCGACGAGGCCGTCAACAACGCCATCTTCGAGACGGACGCCGACGAGATGGTGATCGTCAAGGACATCGAGTTCTATTCGTTGTGCGAGCACCACATTCTTCCCTTTTTCGGGAAGGCGCACATCGCCTACTTGCCGAACAAGCGCATCATCGGATTGAGCAAAATGGCCCGCATTGTCGACCTCTTCGCTCGCCGGCTTCAGGTTCAAGAGCGTCTCACCAATCAAGTGGCCGACGCCATCGAAGAGGTGCTCGATCCCCATGGAGTAGCCGTCGTGATGGAGGGCAGCCACTTTTGCATGATGATGTGCGGGGTGCAGAAGCAGGGTTCGTCGATGGTCACTTCGGCGATGCGAGGCGGCTTCAAGTCGAATCACAGCACCCGGGCCGAATTCATGGAACTGATCAAGGGCTGACACCAGATCCGCACGTGACCGGGTTCGGAACCTCTTGACGCGCTAGCCCGAGGCGTATTCGAGCGCCGTCGAGTAGCCAGTACCACACCAGGTTGCCAGTGAGGCTGGCCACGCGCCTGCTCTCTATCCATTGCTGGTGCCCCATCGAGTAACCAGACGGAAGCCATCTTGTATCTGCTACTGGCTACTGGCTACTGGCGGCGCGGTATCCTCGCCGCCTTCCCTGGAGAGTTCATGAGGATTCTTTTCGCCGACAAGTTTCCGGCCGAGCAGCTGGAGACGATGCGGGCCCAAGGTCACGAATGTGAGCTACGGCCGGAGCTGACCGGTGCCGAACTGACCAAAGAAATCTCGGGTTACGACGTACTGGTGGTTCGGAGCACCGAAGTGACGGACACCACGCTTGAGGCGGCAGATGAGTTGCGCATGGTGATAAGGGCCGGGGCGGGATACAACACAATCGACATCCAGGCTGCTGGTGAGCGGAGCGTATACGTCTGCAATGTTCCGGGGAAGAACGCGATAGCGGTCGCCGAGCTGGCGTTTGGACTCCTGTTGGCGATTGATCGCAATATTCCGGACAACGTGACGGATCTGCGAGCCGGCAGGTGGGACAAGTCGCGCTATCAGAAGGCAGCAGGACTGTTCGGGCGGTCGGTGGGCGTAGTCGGCATCGGTGCGATCGGTCTTGCCTTCGCCGAGCGGGCCCATGCATTCGGAATGCTGGTCCACGTCCTTGCCAGCAGCGGACGTTCCCCTGACACGGTGCGTCGCTTGGATGCCATCGGTGTCGCCTACCTGCCCGACTTGTCGAGCCTGGCGGCTGCGGTCGACGTCTTGTCGTTTCACGTTCCGGCCGATCCGACGACCAGGGGCATGATCGGGGCCGAGTTGCTGAGTCATCTGCGACCCGGCGCCGTCGTCCTCAACACGGCGCGGGGCGATCTGGTCGATGAGGAGGCGATGCTGGCGGCACTGGACGGCGGTATCTGGGCCGGTCTCGACGTGTATCCCGACGAACCCGGTTCGGGCCGCGGCGAATTCATCTCAGCACTGGCCCAGCATCCCAACGTATACGGGACCCACCACATAGGTGCCTCCACGAGCCAGGCGCAGCAAGCCATCGCCAACGAGATCGTGCAGATGATCTCTGCTTTCGAATCCGGTGAGGTCCGCAACCCCGTCAACCTGGAATTGGTGCGATCGCAGGAAGGGTCGTAGAGGAGGTCCCGATGACCAAACATGTTGCCAACTTCTCAGCGGGGCCCTCGACTCTGCCGACAAGCGTGCTGGAGGAGGCACGTGACGAACTCGTGGACTACCGGGGCACCGGGATGTCTTTGATCGAGATGAGCCACCGCGGCCCCCAGTACACGGAGGTGCACACCGAAACGACGTCTCTGGCGCGTGAGGTGCTCGGCGCTCCTGATGACTTTGAGGTGGTGTTCATCCAGGGCGGAGCAACGCTCCAGTTCTCGATGGTGCCGATGAATCTGCTCGAGGGCGGCAAAGCGGGTGGGTACGTGGTTTCCGGATCGTGGGCCGAGAAGGCGTTGGCAGACGCCCAGATCTACGGGAGCGCTTACAAGGCGTGGGACGGTGCTCCCGACGGGTTCCGTGGCATGCCGCAGTCCGAGGACATAGAGGTGCAGCCCGGCACCCGCTACCTGCACGTCACCTCCAATGAAACCATCGGCGGCATCCAGATGTTTGCCTGGCCGGATGTCGGAGTTCCGCTGGTGGCGGACATGTCTTCCGACTACATGTCGCGACCGATCCCGTGGGGCCTGTTCGATCTCGTATATGGCGGCGCCCAGAAGAACCTGGGGCCCCCTGGAGTCACCATTGTGTTCGTTCGGAGGTCGGTTCTCGAGACGATGAATCGTGATCTGGGGGCTTACCTCCGTTATGACGTTCATGCCGACGGTGACTCTCTCTACAACACGCCGCCGGTGTTTTCGATCTGGATGGTCGGCAAGGTTTTGAAATGGCTCGTCGCCCGGGGCGGCGTGGCCGCGATGGAAGCGGCGTCTCGCACCAAGTCGGGAATCCTCTACGACGCCATTGATGCCAGCGACCACTTCTACCGGAGCCCGGTCGAGCCCGAGAGCCGGTCGCTGATGAATGTTGTCTTTCGTCTACCCACCGAGGACCTCGAGGCAGAGTTCGTCGCGGCGGCGACCGACGCCGGATTCGTGGGGCTGAAGGGACATCGCAGTGTCGGCGGTTGTCGGGCCTCCCTCTACAACGCGATGCCGCTTGATGGCGTAGAAGCCCTGGTCGGCTTCATGGCCGAGTTCAAGGCCGATCGAGGGTGACGCCGGACTCTAAAGCCCCATCATCGTTGTTCCGGCCCTTCGGGGCCTATCTGCCGCGGCCGGATCTGGCGGAGCAGGTGGTGGCGCCCCAGTACGACAATCTCACGATCGACGAGACCCATCAAGTAGTTGCCGGTAACCCTCTCAGCTTCCTGAACGTGGTGCGCTCGGAGATCGACCACCCGGAGCAGAGCCCCGAGGATCGGCAAGCGATGCTGATCGAGACCGCCGGCCGGCTTCGACGGCTGCTGGATGGCGAGATCTTTGACTACTACGAGCCTCCCGTGTTTTTCGTATGCCGTCTCGAATCGCACGGACACACCCAGGTAGGCATCGTCGCCGACCTGGCGCTCGAGGCATATGACCACGGGTTGGTCAAGGTGCATGAGTCGACCAGGCGCGGGCAAGAGGATCGGCTCGTCGAATACATGGACGCCGTCCAAGCCAGTTTCTTGCCGGTCTTTCTCGTCCATCGCAAGGTGGCCCGTATCGACGAAGTGGTCTCTCGGGTAATCGCCCGGGCGCCGCTCATCGATTTTCAGGCAGACCCGCACCTTCGGATAGCGTTCTGGGTGGTGGATTCTGCCGACGAGGTGGCTGCCTTCGAGGCGGTCGTGACGGAGTTGGATGCGGTCTACATCGCGGACGGTCACCATCGGGCCGCGGCGGCATCCCGCTACGCATCAAGGCGCCGCGGCGTCTCTGCTCCGGGGCGGGAACCGTACGAGCATCTGACGTCGGTGCTCTTTCCGGCCGACCAGCTGGTTGTCCATCCGTATAACCGGTGCTTGACCGATCTCGGTGGCTCGTCGAGTGCAGAGCTCCTGGCCGCGATAGCCGAGGCGTTTGCCGTGGTCGCGGTGGCCGACGACGAGGATCCGGCGCCGACCGGCACCGGTGAGTTGTCAATGTATCTAGAGAAACGATGGCACCGGATCATCGTCCCGGAAGATCTTCGCGAGCGCGCGGGCGTTGCCGGTCTCGACGTCTCGGTATTGCACGAGCACCTGCTGGAGCCGCTGCTGGGCGTGGTCGATGCCCGCACAGACCCCCGAATAGAATTCGTCCCGGGCACCTTGGGCACCGGCGAGTTGGAGCATTTGTGCGAGTCGGAGTTTGCCGTCGCCTTTGCAGTTGCGCCGATGGAGGTCGCCGACATGCTGACCGTCGCCGACCGCGGCGAGATAATGCCGCCGAAGTCGACTTGGTTTGCTCCCAAGCTGCGCTCGGGTCTGGTCGTGAGGCTGTTGGAGGACTAGGAGCGCTGCGCGGTCCTCGGATCTCAGATTTCAGATAGATGTCTGATGTCTGATAGACCGACCCTCTAGAAATGGCGCGAGTTGCGCCGTACCTTGAGGTTGTGCTTCTCGCCGGACGGCTCGGTCTCCTGCTGCGGGCCTTGGTCTTGGCCCTCGTCTTGGTGGCGGTGACTGCGTTACCTGCGGGTGCCACTTTCTATCCACCGTCGATCAGGTTGGCGCTCCTGTTCGATCGGATGCAGTGGCAGTCGCAGGTCGAGACCCTGACTCCGCTTCCGCGTAGGCACATCGCCGAAGGATGGGAGCGCTGAAATGGAACAGGACGAGACGGTCGAGTCGGTCCCTTGGAGCGAATTGCTCGACGATGTAGACCCGGGCCAGGACATACGCCGGATCGCCTACTTGGCGGCAGGGCTCTTGGGAGCGGTGGTGCTGGGGGCGATTATCGCTCGAGCGTGGTGGTCTCCGTCACCACCCGTGGTGATCGCTCCGGGAATTTCGGTGGCCGTCGATTCGATCCCGCAGGGTGGGGAGGGCGGTGCGACCCCGACCGCGACGACTTCGACATTCCCCTTGTACAGCGAGGCCGACCTGATGGCCGATCCGCCGGATTGGGGAGAGCGGGCGGCCATCGTCCGGGCCGAGTGGTTCGTAACCGATTTCTTTACAGCTGATTACGAGCCGACTGGGTCCGCTGATGTTCGGGCCGCATTACCCGGAGCTGCGGAGGTGCCCGACATGCCGCAGGATGGCCGAGGCGGAATCTCGTACGTCGAGTGGGCTCGTACCTTTCGAATCGCAGAGACCGGCGACGGTGGCTACCTCGTAGGCGTGGTCTTTCGAACTCTGGCGGCGCCGCCCGACGGTGCATTCATTCGACTACCGGTGCGAGCAGTCGAGGTAGTGGTCGACGTGGGGACAGATGGTGCCTCTGTCGGTGACCTCCCGCGACCCATCGCTCTCCCGGTGGGTCCAGAGCCCGCTCCGTGGCCCGAAGAGAGCGGTAATCCTCCGCAGGACGTGGTCGACCTGGCGGCCGCCCGGGCTTCGGTGTGGGGGTCGGAACCGAGGATCGTATCGGCAGCCAGCTTGGCGGAGGGGTGGCGAATCGTCCTGACGGTGGCCGATGATGTCGGTAATCGGTGGCCGCTGTCTCTCATCGTCGAAGTTTGACGTTCAGGTTGTTGGACCGATCGGCCGATGAGAAGTGATGCGAATCCGTGCGAGTATTGCGACGATCTTCCTGGTAGCGACCTTTGCCGCTTGTTCGACCGCGCCCCCCGGGGCCGACGTAGACGATTCGGTATCGGTATCGCCCAGTCCATTCGGTGCGGTCGAAAGGGCGCAGAACGTGGCAGATCAGGTCGAGGAGCGCCAGGCGCAACTCGAGGCGCAACTCAACGACCCGTTCCAGCAGCCCTAGAGAGCGCTCGAAGTACGACGAGGTGGTCGAGGGCTAGCCTCCGGGTGTGCCACTGAGAACCGGCCTCGCCTCACTCGTTCCAACTCATCTCGAAGCTGGAAGTGCGATCGCCGTTGCCGGTGTATCGGCCGCCGAATTCGCTGAGGATTTGGTCCGTTGCGGCGCCCCGCCGCTTGCCGTCGAAGCCGATTCAGCCGCCGAAGTGCCCCTCGAGAATCCGGGTGGCCTCTGGTACGATTTCGTCCCAGAAGGCGTCCGGAGTCTTCGAGATGGTCACGAAGTCGGCTGACATGAAGACACTGGTGACACCCGTCAACGCAAGCAGCGGCGCTGCAATCGGATCATCGGTCTCGATGCCGGCCGCAAAACTCTTTGGAGCATCGAATTCGGTGCCAACTGTGAATTTGAGTGCGTTCGGGTTGGGGGTTGGGGTGACCGAAACCGGCATGCTCCTCCTCAGGGTCGCGGCGGAAGCGTAGCGAGACGCTGAATGCGAGCCGGGATCGACGTCGGAGGGACTTTTACCGATCTGGTGCTGTGGGATGGCGCTCTGCTCAGGACCGCCAAGGTGTCCACCACCTCGGGCGACCAGAGCGAAGGGGTTATCGGAGTTCTGCGGTCGATCGACGCCGTCGGGATCGAGTTGATCCACGGCACCACCGTCGCCACCAACGCGTTGCTGGAGCGGACGGGGGCTCGGACCGCACTGATCACCGACTCCGGGTTCGAGGACCTGATCGAGATCGGCCGCCAGGATCGGCCATCGCTTTACGACATCAAGGTCACCAGAGTGCAGCCTCTTGTCGAGTCGAGCCATAGGGTTGGAGTACCGCGCCGATCGTTGGACGGTGCGGGTCCCGGTGGGCTCGACGTTGGCCAAGCCGTGGCTGGCCTGGCGGATCTGGCCCCAGATGCCGTCGCCATCAGCACGCTGTTTTCCTTCCTCGACCCCTCTCGCGAGCAGGCGCTGGGTGCCGCTGTCTCTGAGCTTCTGCCCGAAGCTGCGATTTCGCTCTCGTCAACGGTGGCCCCGGAGTTTCGCGAGTTCGAGCGAACTTCGACCACGGTGATCAACGCCTATCTGCAGCCAACTGTGGCTCATTATCTGGACAGGCTCGGCACTGCGCTGACCGAGGTCGGTGTGATCGGTGCACCGTCCGTAATGCGCAGTTCGGGCGGTCTGATCGGCTTGGCGGCGGCCGCCCGCCTACCGGCATCGATTGTCCTATCGGGTCCGGCCGGAGGGGTCGTCGCCGCAGCAGCGCTTGGGATGGCTCTCGGCAAATCCTCTCTGATCTCGTTCGACATGGGTGGGACTAGCACCGATGTATGTCGAATCACCGATGGTCGGCCGCAGGTCATGTTCGAACGGCCGGTGGGCGGGCTTCCGAATCGCATGCCGTCGGTGGCGATCCACACCGTCGGTGCGGGAGGCGGGAGCGTCGCTTGGGTCGACCCGGGCGGCGCCCTTCGGGTGGGACCACGAAGTGCCGGCGCGATTCCAGGCCCTGCCGCCTACGGCCGCGGTGGGGTCGAGCCGACGGTTACCGACGCCAATCTGGTCGTCGGCCGACTCGCCGGCGGAGCGTCGCTGGGGGAGGCCCTGACGCTGGACCTGGCTTTGGCCGAAGAAGCGGTCGGCCGTCTCGGTGACGCTCTCGGCTTGGCACCCGAAGCCACCGCGAGTGGCATTCTCGAGGTGGTCGAGTCGCATATGGAGCGGGCGATCCGGGTGGTGTCGGTGGAGGAAGGTGCCGACCCCAGGGACTCGGTTCTGGTGGCCTTCGGTGGTGCGGGCGGCATGCACGCAACTGCTCTGGCTCGACATCTCAACATGGCCGGTGTGATCGTTCCGCCGCATGCTGGGGTCTTCTCGGCGCTCGGCCTCCTGCTGGCACCGCCACGTTCGGACTCGGTCATGGGTGCGCTGCTCGCACCCGGCGACGATCTCGACGATGCGGTGGACGCCGTACGCAACTCCGCAGTCTCCGATTTGGGTGGTACGGGATCGGCGCTTGTGACGGTCGAATGCTCGGTCGACGTGAGGTATCGGGGTCAGTCCCACGAGACCTCGATCATGTACGAAGCTGGAGATGGTTGGAGGACGCTCGCCGATCGATTCCACGTGGCCCACTTCGATCGCAACGGGTTTGCTCGTACCGGTGATCCGATAGAAGTAGTCGCAGTGAGAGCGGCTGCGACTGGACACCCTGCGGTGACGTTCGATCAGCTTCCTTCCCACCAGGGAGGTGGCGACGCCCGGCGAGCAGATAGGACGGTGCTGCTTCCCGACGGTCCCGGCGATGTAACGGTTTGGTGGCGTCCCGATCTGGCGGTAGGGATCGAGGTCGTCGGTCCGGCAATCATCGAGGAGCCAGAGGCCACCAGCTACCTCGGCCCGGGCGAGCGGGCCATAGTTCACGAGTCGGGTGCTCTGGATGTGACGTGGTGAGGCCGGTCGATGCGGTAACGCTCGAAGTGGCTCGAAACCGTCTCTCGTCGGTGGCCGAGGAGATGGGCGCAGTGCTGCGCCGGACCGCCTACTCGCCGAACATCAAGGAGCGAGCGGACTGTTCTGCTGCGGTCTTCGTTGCCGACGGAGAAATGCTCGCTCAGGCTGAGCACATTCCGGTGCATCTCGGCTCGATGCCGGCTTCGGTGGCTGCCGTGCTCGAAGTCTTCGGTTCGGACGTGGATCCGGGTGTGCAATTCGCCGTCAACGATCCGTACGCCGGCGGGACTCACCTCAACGATCTGACGCTGGTTCGCCCCGTCCACTTCGGGGGCACGCTCGTTGGCTGGGTGGCCAATCGGGCTCACCATGCTGATGTCGGCGGAGAGGCGCCAGGTTCGATGCCGGCTCACGCCACTCGCCTCGAGCAGGAAGGACATGTCGTAGCGCCGACCGTCGCGGTCATGGGCGGTGAGTGGGACCGTGACTTCTTCGAGGCTTTCGTCGATGCGACGCGCACTCCCGATGAGCGAGTCGGCGATCTGTCGGCGCAGCTCGGTGCCAACGAAGCCGGAGCAATTCGGCTCAGCGAGGTCATTAGAGGTCATGGTCGACCCCGGTTCGACGCGATCGCCGGGGCGCTGCTCGACTACGGCGAAGCGAGGATGCGCTCGGCTCTGCAGGCACTCCCCGACGGGGAGTATCAGTTTGCCGACGCCATGGAGTTTGGCGAGCGCGACATTCCGATCGAGGTGTCGGTGGGAATCGACGGCGATCGGTTGGTGGCCGACTTCGGTGGGAGTTCACCGCAGATCGAAGCCAACTTCAACGCAGTCGATGCCGTCACCCGATCATGTCTCTATTACGCGGTCAGGGTGGCGACCGACCCGACCATCCCGGCCAATGGCGGGTGCTATCGCCCGCTGGAACTCGTCACGGAGCCGGGCTCGATCGTATCGGCGCGGGATGGGGTTGCGGTTGCCGCCGGGAACGTGGAGACGAGCCAGAGGATTGCCGATGTCCTGCTCGGTGCGCTTGCGCAGGCGGCTCCCGATCGGGTGCCGGCTGCATCGCAGGGAACGATGAACAACGTCCTCATCGGTTCAGACAGTTTTGTGTATTACGAGACGATTGCGGGGGGTGAGGGAGCGACACCTCACCGCGCCGGTCAGTCGGGGATTCATACCGGGATGACCAACACCAAGAACACCCCGATCGAATCCCTCGAATCTCACTATCCGTTTCGGGTGCATCAGACGGGCCTGCGCTCTGCCAGCGGAGGCCGAGGCATGCATTGCGGTGGCGAAGGGATCATTCGTGAGATCGAGTTTCTGGAGCCGGCCACCGTGTCTCTGATGGGGGAGCGCCGTCGCATCAGACCGTGGGGGTTGGCCGGCGGTGAGCCCGGTGCCTGCGGAGAGGACTGGTTGAAACGTGGAGGTGGCTCCGAAGAACGGATGCCGGGCAAGGCGACCTTTGAGGTGACGGGCGGCGATCGTCTGCGAGTCCTTACGCCCGGCGGGGGCGGATGGGGATCCGAGAAATGAGTTGATCCCCGGCTATCCGGGGATCAACTCGGTAGGGGTGACCGGAAAGCCCCTGGGCGTACGTCAACCGGTCTATGTTGTATTCCTGACGGTCAAGGCGAACCTCTTCCGCCGGGAGCTAGCCGTCTCCCCGAGCGAACCCGGAGGGCGGAAGTTTCGTTAGTGGGCTGGTCTAAGGATCGCGAACGCCGGCTGTGCCCAGAGGGCAAGGAGCGTGGCGATAGTGAATGCCAGGACGATGAGCCGATTCCGCATTTGTCTCTCCCTCACGTAGTAGTCGTGATGTAAGGAGAATGAGATCGGCCTAACTCGGCGGTATCTAAAGGGCTGATTGAAACCACGCGCTCATCACTGAGAGTGGTTTACCGGCTACCCCTTGTATCTATTTGGTGGCCTTCTGATCGCAGAGCGGCGATGTCGCGGCGGATCGTCGCGACGCTGACGTCTAATGCGTCAGCCAGGTTTGGGACTGTGGGGAGTGCTCCGGCTGCTTCTGCCTCTTTGAGCAGTCGTAGCATCTTGACGCGACGTAACTCACGGCGATCATTGATGGTCTCATCGTGTGGCTCGTGGATCTTCCACTCGATCGTGACCGTTTCGTCGTCTCTCAATGGCCGCCCGAGAGGCGCGTCCATGGAGGGCAAGTCCAGCGACCGGGTTCTTGGTCCAATGACCGCCCATCGGGCGCGTATCTCCCGGTGGTTTGGCACTTGGTCCCACGAACGGTCGCGCACCTCCGGATCTAGGTCGATCAGCGTTGCTGAGAGTTGCTCGTATGCGAGAGCTATGAAGTGTGAGGCATCTTCTCGATTGCCTAAGGCATCATGGACCTCACTCAGAGCTAACGGCACGAGGTGCGCCAGTTCTACCCCGGCTCGAATCTCACGCATGGCCTTGGTAGCCCGCTCAAGAGCTTCTTCTATTCGGCCCCCTCTGAGGAGCAGTCGTCCAGCCAGAGCACGCACCCCCACCAGGAGGTCGTTCATTCCGAACTTCCGGCTGAGCGCCTCGGACTCAAGGATGTGGGTGATACCAAGCTCGATCGCGTCGTTTTCGAGCTCAGTAGCAGCGAACTCCCGCAAGACTTGTGCCGTAAGCCAGGCATCTTCCAATCGGCGCGTCCTCTCCAGAGCGCGATCGAACAGATTTGTAGCGCCTTCAAGGTCGCCTTCGCGCCCCAGGACGCTTCCTAGGAGCCCTTCGCATTGTGCGATCCCTCGCTCATCACCGAGTGATTCGTAAATCACCAGAGCCTCTGTTATCTGCTCAGCGGCAACCTGGTCGTCGCCTACTAGCCCATGCCATAGCCACCCGGCGTTAGATAGGACAAGGGCGCGGCCTCGGTTGTTTCCCATCGCCGCGTAGGCATCACTTGCGATTGAGAATGCATCGATGGCTGCTCGGACTCGGTTGGTTATGACGTAGAGGATTCCAAGGTTCACGCGGTAGACGGCTTCACCGTGGCGGTACCCGATTCGTCGTGAGATCTCGATAGCGCGTTCGAAATCGGTTTCGGCGGTGTCCGGCTCGCCTCGCTCCATCCGCATTGTTGCGAGCATGCCGAGCGCCTCCGCTTCTCCGCGCGCATCGTCGAGGTCGGTATACAGGGCGAGTGCAGCGAGAAGATGGGATTTTGCTTCGTCGAACCGCTGAAGGTCGATCAGGTTCTGGCCCAGGGCATTACGAGCATTTGCTACCTGTCTGATGTTGGCGTCTCGATAATCAGCTGCCTTCTCAAGGTGGCGCACACCTTCGGCCGCTTGGCCTACGAAACAGGAGATCATCCCGAGGGCCGTAAGAGCCTCGATTACTCGACCGTTGTCTCCGGTCTCCTCAGCGATGGTTAGGGCTTCATTTGCGACGGCCGCAGCCTCTTGGACCCGGTCTTGGTGGGCAAGCCACCAGGCGCGTCTTCGCAGGACGTCGCCTCGGTCTATCTCAGCTGCGAAGCGATCCATGCGCTTTAGGGCGTACTCCTGGTCGTCTCTTCTGGCAAGTACGTCGAGCACCTGCTCATGCTTCGCTGCTACGTCGAACCTTCGCTCATTCGGTGCGGCGATTTCGTCGAGGGTGTGCGAGGCCTCGGCCAGATAACGTGCAGCCGTGTCGTGTGCGTGAACTGTCATTGCTCCGGCGGCAGCCAATTCCAGGTATCCGACGGCCTTGTCTGGCATCCGCGCAGTAGAGAAATGATGGGCGAGTACATCGACCTCTTCTGGCCGGTGATGTTCAACTGCGAGCGCGATCCGACGGTGCAGGTCGAGTCGTCTCGATAGTTGCAGATCGTCGTAAACGACTCGACGCATCAACTCATGGTCCAAGAGGAAGGAGTCGTCCAGACTTTGAACGAAGCGGCGGCGTTGAAGGTCGTCAATCGCCGCAACGACTGCACCTTCTGTCAGCTCGGATGCTTCAACGATCTCCTCGAGACCGAGTGCCCCGTCATGCACCGAAACGAGCTCGAGCGTCCTTCGAGACGTCTGATTCAGAGATTGCAGGCGGTGCCGCATGAGCGAGTGGACCGTGGGTGCGATGGGGAGCTCATCTCGGGAGCTTCCGAGATCCTCCGAAGGTGAGTCGACCTCATCCAACGCGTCCATCTCGTATTGAGCCCTCAACGTCTCCACAATGAAGAGCGGAATGCCGCCGGTCTCGCGGTGGAGCCGCTCGGAGAATCCTCCACTCACCTCAGCAACTCCAAGGCTCTTACGGATAAGTTCTTCGGCCTGGGCCGGGGTCAAGGGAGCCAGCGAGATGCGCTCGCAATGTTCGAGGCGGTCCAGGGCTCGGAGGAGATCCCAGACCTCGGACCGTTCTCTCGCCTCACCGTGGCGGTAGGTGACGGCGAACAGGATTCTGTGGTCGTGAATCCGTAGCGCCAACTGCGACAGCGTCTGGATGGTGTCCTCATCCGACCAATGGACGTCCTCGAGGACTACCAGGGTCGGGTTGGTCGCAGCCAGACCTTGGAAGGCAGCTCCGATCGCCTCGTGCATCCTCGCCTGCTCGTCGGCCATCCCCATGGCGGCTTCTGGAGTTGCGTCTGGCGCCAGGCGCGGGATGAGAGGAGCCAGGGTTGCGATTCGGGTGTCGTCGAGTCGTCCCTGCAACTGGCGAATTCGGAGATCACTCAAGCCCGTTCGTAGTGCATCGCCGATCGGTCCAAATGGCCGCCCGCCGCTAGGGGAGGATCGGCCCCAGATGACGTCCATGCCCCGCCACTGTGCATCGTCGGCAACCTCGCGCAGCAGGCGGGTCTTTCCGACCCCGGACTCGCCCTCGACCAGCACAATCCCACCCCTGCCTTCGAGAACCTCGTCGAGGCGCTGCGCGAAACGGGCTCGTTCCGTTTCTCTGCCGACGAAAGGCGCCGTCTCGGCGTCACCGAACAGCGGAGACTCCGCGTGTGACGGCAAAACCCGTCCTCCGGCATCACGATCGGTGAGGGTTGCTTCGTAGAGCTCCATCGTCTCGGCCGACGGATCGGTACCCAATTCCTCAGAGAGGATCCGCCGGCACTCCTCGAATTGACGAAGAGCTTCGTTGTGTCGACCGAGCAGGACGGCGATCCTCATCACTCGTCGGTGTGCTTCTTCGTCGAATTCGTTCTCCTGAGCGAGCCGTCGTGCCAGTGTCAGTGCTGTCTCATAATCACCGCGGGCCATGGCCAGATCGGCCAGCCGCTCCAATGCGATGAGGAACTTGGTCCGCAACTGAGATTGATCGGCGAACAACCAATCGTCGTAGAAGCCGGCGAGGAGATCGCCCCGGTACAGCCCGACAGCCCTGGTGAGTGCCTCGGTCTCGTCGGCGCGGTCTGCCTCGGCAGCCTCGTCAAGCGCCGCGTGGAACTCGTCGATGTCGAGCCAGAAGTCTGCATCCGGGTTGAAGCGGATCGTGTCGGGCGTGCCGATCAGATAACGCTGCCCGTCGTCATCGCCCAGCGATCTTTGGGTCTGCCAGAGAGCCTGACTCAGCCGACGGCGTGCTCTGCCCTCATCGAAGTCGGGCCAGAAGGTTCCGGCGAGGAGGTCGCGAGTGTGGGCTCGCTCCCGATTCAGGACCAGGAACGCAAACAACGACCGCGCTGCCCGCAACGGCAACTGTTCGAGGACCCGCCCATCGCGACCGAGCTGGAAGCCCCCAAGAAGGCGAATTTCCAGTTGTTCCATGCGTTGTGAAACGGTAGCCCGTTACCGGTCGGGGGCTGGGACCGGACCACCTGAGAGCGAGGGTATGGTGCGCCGCCAATGCCTCAGACCGAACTGGACCCGCGGCGGCTGCTACCCCTCATCGTCACGGTGACCGGGATGGGCGTCCTCGCCTTTGCAATCATCGCACCGGTACTCCCTGATCTTGCCGATGAACTCGGTGTGTCGAGAGGCTCGATTGGGCTCGTGCAAGGCGCGGTCGCCATCCCCGGGATCTTCCTTGCCGCCTATATCGGATATCTCGCCGATCGGTTCGGACGGCGGCGGGTGATCCGGGTGTCGTTGATCATCTTCGGGGTCTTCGGACTGGCGTGTTTCTTTGCTCGCTCCTACTGGGTGCTGGTGGGGTTTCGCATTCTGCAGGGTCTGGGTACCAGCGGCCTCCTCAGCCTTGGCGTCGTTCTTATCGGAGATCTCTTTACCGGCATGGAGCGGCGTTGGGCGATGGGCGTGAATCTGGCTGCACTGACCATGACGACGACGCTTGCTCCGATTGCCGGCGGGTTCATAGCTGAGGGAGGCGCCTTCCGACCCTTCCTCGTCTTCGTGTTGGCCTTCCCCGTCTTTGTGATGACGCGACGGTTGCCGGACCCGAAGGACGCAACCAAACCATCGCCTCCCTTCCGCCACCTGCGCGAAGCCATGCAACTCCTCAAGAAGGAGGGCAGGAGAAGTGACTTTCTCGGGGTGCTCCCGATGTCGTTGATCACTCTCGGGGTGTTCCTTGGACTCGGCCTCACCGTGCTTCCGCTGTTCTTGGAGCGCGAGTTCGGACTCGGCGCGTCGCAGCGTGGATTGGTGGCTGCGATTCTGTCCGGTGCGAGCAGCCTGGCATCCCTCTTCAGTGGTCGTGTTGGGTTGCTTCTTTCGCGCCGGCAGGTGCTCACATCCGCCTTCACCTTCATGGTGGTGGGGTTCACAGTCATTGGGCTCGCCCCTTCGTTGTGGATTTTGCCGCTCGGCCTCATCGTGCTCGGCCTGGCAACCGGCTCGATCTTTCCGCTGCTCCAGGACTACTCAGCGAGTGCCGGCCCGGCTCATTACCGAGGCATGCTGGTGGGAACTTGGGTGTCGGCAAACAGGGTGGGGCAATTCGCCGGTCCGGCTGGCGGCACCGCCCTCGCCGAATCGATCGGTGATCGGCGTGCCTATTTCGCTGGTGCCGCGGTGATGGGCGTCATTGCGGTCACCTGGATGCCCCTTCGAAGGTTGGGCAAGCGGATCAGTCAACGTGGTGCCGGATGACCTCCCGGTAGGCTCGGTCCATGGTGGGTCCGAGCGACGCCCTGGTATCTGAACTGGCATCGATCGTTGGTGTGGAGGCGGTGAGGTCCGGCGACCTTGATCGACATCTCTACAGCAAGGATGCTGGCGTCGCACGCGGAGATGTTTCGGTGGTGGTGCTACCGAAGACTGCACGCCAGGTTGCCGCGATCGTTCGTACCGCCGTATCTCACGGAGTGGCAGTGGTCCCGCGCGGCGCCGGGACCGGGTTGACGGGGGGAGCCGTTCCGGAGGGTGCTGCGATCCTGCTGGTGACGACCCGGATGGATCAGGTCGATGTCGACGCGGCGAACCGGACTGCCTGGGTGGGACCGGGTGTCATCAATCTGGATCTGTCCAACCAGACCGCTTCACTGGGAATCCATTTCGCTCCGGATCCTTCCTCTCAAGCGGCTTGCACCATCGGCGGCAACGTCGCCAACAACAGCGGAGGCCCCCACTGCCTGGCTGAGGGCTCGACCGTCAACCACGTCCTTGCCGTCGAATTCGTCACCGCCACCGGCGAGATCGTCGTGGCCGGGTCTGGTGCCCCTGACCCATCGGGACTCGATGTTCGCGGGGTAATGGTCGGATCCGAGGGAACCCTCGGGATCATCACGCGGATCCTGGTGAAGCTGATCCCCAATCCGCCGGCGGTCCGCACGCTTCTGCTGGCGTTCCCCGAGGTGAGAGGAGCGGCTGCCACCGTGACGGATGTCATCGCGTCCGGTGTGGTGCCTGCCGCATTGGAGATGATGGATCGACCACTGATCCGGGCAGTCGAGAATTTCGTCCATGCCGATCTCCCGGTGGATGCTGCTGCGGTCCTGCTCGCCGAAGTCGTGGGTCACGAAGCCGGTGTGGATGTCGAGGCCGAACTGATCGAGCGAATCGCCACCGACAATGGAGCCTTCCAGTTGAGACGCGCCGCAGATGCTGATGAGCGAGAACTGCTGTGGAAGGCCCGTAAGTCTTCATTTGGGGCAATCGCCCAAATCGCACCCGACTACTACCTCCACGACACAGTGATCCCCCGTACGAAACTGGTCGAAGTCCTCGAGCAGATCTACGAGGTCGCAGAACGGCGCAACCTGGTGGTGCTCAACACGATCCATGCCGGCGACGGCAACCTTCACCCGTTGTTCGCGTTCGACGCAAACGATCCCGAGGTAGTGGTTCAAGTGAACGAGGCGGCAGATGAGATCGTCGAGATCTCGATCGCGGCCGGGGGGGTGCTGTCGGGTGAGCACGGCATCGGGCTGGAGAAGCGCGATCTGATGCACCTGGTCTTCTCCCCGGTAGATCTCGACGCTCAGGCCCGATTGAGGGAGGCCTTCGATCCGGAGGCCACGATGAATCCGAGGAAGGTCCTTCCGGCGGGTGCCCGCTGTTTCGACTTTGGCCGGCCGATTCCAGAGGGTGCCTGAGTGTGACCGGGCTCCGGTCCACCCTCGGCAAGCTCGTCGGTGGGGCGACGGTCGAAATCGATGGTGCGCCGCCGGCAGATCTGAGCGTCGCTCCGGATTCCCCTGATCAGATAGCCAGGCTGCTCGACTTTGCATCGGAGCACGGATTGACCGTCCTTCCGTGGGGAAGCGGTCGGCATCAGGGGTTCGGAGGTCGCATCGACCCTGACGTGATTGTCTCCACGAACCGCCTTGCCGGCATCTCCGAGTGGCTTCCCGATGATCTCACGGTGGTTCTGGGAAGCGGCACGACGTTGGGCGTACTCCACGACGACATCTCGACCCGACGGCAGTCGGCCATCCTTCCAGAGACTTCGCCCCATACGACGGTTGGCGGGGTGATCGCGACAGGAGTCTCCGGCTGGAGGAGGCTCCGTTACGGCCCGACTCGGGACCGTTTGCTCCAGGTGGAGTTCGTCACCGGAGATGGAAGGGTGGTAACAGGTGGTGCCCGCGTCGTGAAGAATGTCACCGGATACGACCTTCCGCGTCTTCTCACAGGGTCCTTGGGGTCGCTCGGGATCATCACGTCGGTGTGTTTGAAACTGTGGCCGGTTCCTGAGGCCTCAGCCACAGTCGCTACGGATGATCCTGATCGAGCGCTCGCCGTCACCCACCGCCCGCAGGCGGTGCTCGAAACGGCGGATGGGGTGTCGGTGTACCTCGCCGGGACCGCCGCCGAAGTCGAGGCCCAGGCTGCCGCGGTAGGCGGCGACATCACTGCGGGACACTCTTGGCCTGATCAGCCGGTTGGCGAATGTGTCGTGCGCATCCGGGTAATGCCGGTTGATGTGTCATCAGTCGTCGGCTCGCTGGCCGGACATAGTTTCGTGGCCGCCCACGGCGTCGGGGAGGTTGTTGGCGCGATCGACCCGTCCGAGATCGAAGGCCTGCGGGAGCGGGCCGAGGCGCGGGGTGGGGCGGTTGTCTTCGAACGCGCTCCTGAGGCCGTATATGACGAGATCGATCCGTGGGGGACTCCTCCCGCCACGATTGACCTGCAGCGTCGGATCAAGGCTGCGTTCGACCCCCTCGGTGTCCTGGTTCCGGGCCGGCTTCCTGGGAACTTGTAATGCCCTGGTCCACCGAGTGGGCGCCGAGCGCTGAGGAACTGAACGCCTGTGTCGAATGCGGGCTCTGTCTCCCTCACTGTCCGACCTTTCGTCTCACCGGCGATGAGACGGCTTCGCCGCGAGGAAGGCTCAATGCGATGTCAGCAGTTGCAGCAGGACTGCTTGAGATCGACGATGCCTTCGACGAAGTCATGTCCTTTTGCCTCCAATGCCGGGCGTGTGAGGCGGCTTGTCCTTCGCTCGTCCCCTTCGGCAGGGCGATGGAGGGTGCCCGTGCGGAGTTGACGGTGGTCCGACGTCGCGGCCGTCGACTGCGGATTCGAGTGTTTGGACGTTGGATCGGGAGGCGTCGGATGGTCTCGCTCATCTCGTTGGGGGCGGCCCTGGCACAACGAGTCGGCCGATGGGCCATCCCGAAACGGTTTCGGCTCGGTCTGAGGGGCTTGCGCCGGCTCCCGTTTCGTCGGTCGAGTGTCCGGGGGTATCACTCGTCGGGAGGCGAGGAGACCGTTGGCCTGCTCGCCGGGTGCGTGATGGACTCGTGGTTTGGCGACGTGCATTACGCCACCATCGGACTGCTGGAGATGGCCGGATACCGGGTGGTGGTGCCTGAGGGGCAGACGTGCTGCGGGGCACTGGCTGCTCATGAAGGCGCGGCCGACGACGCCCTCCGGATGGCGGCGGTGAATAACGAAGCCTTCGCGGAGGTCGACCTCGTGGTGTCCAATGCAGCCGGGTGTAGCGCCCATCTCGCCGGTTATAGCCATTGGAGGGCCTCGACGGTGGAAGAGCGCTCAGTGGATGCGATTCGCCTGGTAGCGGAGGCGATTGCCGACGGGAGACTTCCCACGCTCGAGCCCACCGGAGAGCGGGTGGCGGTTCAAGACCCTTGTCATCATCGGCACGCACTCCGCATGGTCAGCGAGCCAAGGCTGATCTTGCGGGCGGCCGGATACGAGCCAATCGACGTCGACCCCACCGGCATGTGCTGCGGTGCAGCAGGCGCGTACTCACTTCTCCGACCGGAGACATCTGCCGCGCTGGGGAGCAACAAGGCCGGGGAGGTCGCGGCCACAGGTTGCTCCATCGTTGCTACAGCCAACCCGGGCTGCGAGATGCAACTGCGGGGCCATCTCGGTGACGAAGTGCGGGTCGCCCACCCGCTTGAACTCTACGCCGAGGCCCTGACAACCGGCGTCTGACCAAAGGCATCACTGGGCTCGGCCTCCACATCGTGGAGCTGTTCTGCGGGCAGCACTCTCGCCCTTGTACTGATGCAGTAAATGTTGGTGGTCGGGGCCCTAGCCCTCGGTAGCGATGAGGATCCCACCGGCGCGGGTGATCGCCTCGACTGTGATCCGGGAGGCGTTTTCGGCGAGGGTTTCGGGGTCGGACGTCTTGATCTCGATCCCGCCGGCGCGGGAGTCGGCATCGACATAGACCCTCCAGGTCGGAGGAACCAGCAGCCGGATACCGCCCATGAAGGCCTTGAGGGCGATATGGGCACCACCCGGGTCGAGGGTTGCGTCGCGCAAGTCGATGTCGATTCCGCCCATGCAGGCAATTGCGGTTCCGGTGCGAAGCGACTCGGCCTCGCTGATCACCGCTCGACCATCCATTAGAGCCAAGACCTTGAAATCGTCGTCGGACGCGGTGCGCTCACCTTCGAAGGCATGAGCCAGGACCATCCCTGCGACCTTGACCACGCCCGAGATGACCAGGAACTTGAGGATGGCGCCGGCGAGGGTTCGCATGCCACGAAACTAGCGCCCCAACAAAGAGGGGCGCCGGGATGGCGCCCCTCTTTGCCGTAGTCCTATCGCTTCTAGAAGCTGGACCAGCCGGTCGAGGCCATCGAGAAGATGGTGTCCTGCTGGATTCCGGCAGTTGCATCGGTCGTGGCGACGAAGCCACCGTCGTCCCAAAGGCCCGCCTCAACCGCGGTCCCACTCCGACCGTGGCCGGTGTCGCCCCACTCGACGTAGGAGACGATGGCGTCGGCCGATCCGAACGAGTTACTCGAGTAGAGGCCGATCTCACCGCTGGATGCGTTGATTCCGCCAATGTTGAGCTGACCTTCGATGGTGAGCGTTCCCGGCGGGGGTAGGAAGACGTTGCCTCCCAGGCTTATCGCCACCGATTCTCCGGGTCCAACATCGATGGCTGGGACCTCCTGATAGCCCGGTCGCTGGCAGATCCAATGACCTCCCAGGTTCCCTGTCTCGGTGCCAACATTGGTGATGACCACCATCGGAGCTCCGAAGGTCACCGAGGTGATCTCGAAGATGGCGCCTTCCATGGTCATTTCCTCGGTCATGTCCTCTTCGACCATGGTGTCTTCGGTCATGTCCTCGGCCATCGTCTCTTCGGTCATGTCCTCGGCCGACGTTGTCACGGTGGCCGCAACTGTTGTCGTTGCAGTGGTCGCTTGGGTCGTCGTGCTGTCGTCGGCCTCGTCGTCGCCGCAGGCGGCCACGACGAGTACCAGCGCCATCAGCAGTGCTATTCGCTTCATGAATCTCCCTCAATAGCTGGCAAGGCGTCTGGCGTACTCAACGATCCAGTTGGATCATCGGTTCCCCATTTCTTGTCGCCGCCGCCCACGGTTTCGGGAAGTCGAAGGCACGTTGCTCTCACGGCACGCCGACTGTCGCCACGTCACGATTACGATCCGGCGATGTCTCGCCGCGGCCCACTCCTCGTGTTTGCTGCGGCGGCCGTCTGGGGCACGACCGGCACCGCCCAAGCACTGGGTCCCGAAGGCATCACGCCGGAGACCGTTGCCCTCATCCGGATGGTGGGAGGCTCACTGCTACTGGCCTACGCAGGTCGTGTCGGCACCACTTCGCCCATCCGGTCGTTGCCACGAATCCCGCTTCTGCTGGCTGTCGCGGCAATGGCAGCCTCGCAGCCCCTGTTCTTCGGCGGTGTGGCGCGAACCGGTGTCGCGATCGGGACGATCGTTACCATCGGAAGCGGGCCACTGCTCGCCGGGCTTCTGGCATGGCTGGTGCGGCGAGAATCGATCTCTGGACCCTGGTTCGCGGCTACCGGCTTGTCGATCGTGGGAGCAATGCTTCTGGTGGCCGGTGGAGAATCCGCCGGGGTCGACGGCGTCGGCCTGGGACTCGCTCTGGGCGCTGGGTCGATGTGGGCCGTCTACCTGGTGTGGGCGAAGGCCGTTTTCGAGGCGGCCGACCCCGTGTTTGCAGCCGGTGTCATCTTTGCCGGCGCCGCCGTTGTTCTGGCTCCTTCGGCTTTCCTGGCCGATCCATCGTGGATGACGACCGGCCGTGGTCTGGCGGTGGTCCTGTGGTTCATACCGACGACGGCGGTCTCTTACTTGTTCTTCTCGCGCGGTCTCCGAGAAACACCGGTTGCGGTGGCGGCGACGATGACATTGGCAGAGCCTCTCACCGCGGCGGTACTCGGTTTGGTGATTCTCAGCGAGCCGGCCCGTGTCACAACATTGGCTGGAATCGGACTCATTCTCGTCGGCTTGTTGGTACTGG
>Ga0255057_10000039_pt1 | contig 64469 bp, 69 predicted proteins | sample Cases_109_6_MG_FD_189022 | JGI IMG/M metagenome (GOLD analysis project Ga0255057, IMG submission 189022) | Seawater microbial communities from Amundsen Gulf, Northwest Territories, Canada - Cases_109_6 | ecosystem: Environmental > Aquatic > Marine > Gulf | place: Canada: Northwest Territories... | reverse complement strand
CTCAGAGTATCCAACCGCGGCGGGTTTGGGCTCGCCCTGGGTGACGCCGACGCCGGCAACTTTCCGACCGGCACTCTCAACCGGTACATCTTCGGCGCCGGTCTGTGGATCGGCGGCATCGGCGACGTGGATGACAACGGGCAGCCAGATCAGATAACGACGCTTGGCTACAATCCATCCAACCTGGCGGACATCGAGTGGATCGAAGGGGCGATAGGGTTTGGACGCAACGACCCCCGGTTCCGCGTGCTCGATTCGACGAATCCCGATGATCAGGATGACTTTCCCACTACGTCGGTTGCCACCGAGGAGCTGTTCACCGTGTACAGCGATCGATTCAGCACGTTTGGAAGCGGCCAGTCGTCCGTGCCGCTCGGCGTCGAGGTGCGGCAACGATCGTTCACGTTCATTGAAGCCGACCTCAACACAGCGGTGATCTTCCAATGGGATTTCTTGAACATCTCGGATCAGATTCGGAACACCGGCTACACGATCGAAGATTTGTGGACCGGGATCATGCTCGACCCCGATGTTCAGGTTTCGCCGTTCGGTAGCGTGCTCGACGACACGGCGGCGCCGCTGGCGGTCGACGGGGAAGAGGTCTTGCTCATCTGGGATAGCGACTTTTCCGAGCCCGGTTTCGAGGGGGCGCCCGGGTTCATGGCCGTGGTGCCGCTCGTAAATCCGGGCGGGCAGACAACGATTACTCAGCTGACATCACAATTTGGTGCCAACGTGCTGATCGTGCCGACGACCGATGCCAACCAGTATGAGACGCTGGCGGGTATCGCTCCCCGTGAACCGACGATCGCCGAGCCGGGTTTCGATCTGCGAGCGTTGATCGGCTGGGGCGCGATCGATCTCGCGCCAGGTGCGGTTCACCGCACGGCGGCGGCTTTCGTATGGGCCGACGCGAGCGGGGATCCGCCATCGTTCTTGTCACCGCTCGACCCGGGACTCGACCAAGATCTGCCGTTGCTCGCTGGTCTGGTTGCGGGGGTCCGATCGGTGCGGCAGGCCTACGATCAGCGATTAGCGGGGCTGCCGGCGCTGCTCGACTTTCCGGGACAGCCGACGCCCGGCCCCGGTCCAGGGTCCGGCGAGCCCGGCGTGGTGCTCCAAAACTTTCCCAACCCGTTCACCGATCAGACGACGATCCAATATTCGATCATCGACGCGGGAGACGTGGAGCTCAAGGTGTTCGATATCACCGGTCGCGAGGTCACGACGTTGGCCAGCGGCTTCCTTGATGCCGGCGAGTTCAGCGCCCTTTGGGACGGTCGATCAGCGCTGGGTGTAGACGTTCCGGCCGGGGTCTACGTGATCCAGCTCGTCACGCCGGGAGGCACATCATCCGTGCGGGCCCTCAAGTCACGATGATCCTTGCAACGTCCACCGGAGGCGGAGAGATTCGGGGGTCAATGCGAACAGCAACCCTTTTATCCATGACAGCCCTTGTTCTCGTGGCGCTGGTAGCTCCGGCACCCGCGCTGGGCCAGGACCTGAGCGACGAGAACGGCGGTCTGATCGGGCTGACGCTCCCACTCGGCGCGCGGCCGCTCGGTCAAGGTCGTGCCATCGCGGCGCTTCGGGGGGAGCTCCAGGGGGTCCCGTACAACCCAGCCACCCAAAGCGGAATCGAGGTCGGCGCCCTCACCTACAGCCGGTTCGAGGGCGCGGATCTGGCTGATCTCAACAGCAACTACATCGCCGGTGCTTACGCTGCGACCTGGGGGACGATCGGCGGCCACTTCGTGTATCACGATTTCGGGAACGTGCCGCTGACCGACACGTCGCCGACGCCGGTCGGTAACGTCGATCTCAGCGAGTCGGTGATCGGCGTCACTTACGCCAATCGCTGGCGGGATGAGCTCGACTACGGGGTCACGCTCAAGTGGTACAGCTCGGACCTGGGGGTCGTCGAGGCGAGCGGTCCGGCGTTCGATTTTGGCGTCTTGTACGCGCCGCAAGAAGTGGCGGTGCAGCTCGCCGCGGCGGTGAGAAACGTGGGACCGAACCTCGATCTCGAGGACGGCAGCGTCTCCGCTCCGGGCGGTGGTTCGTCGAGCGGCAATCGCGAGGAGAAGCTCCCCACGCGGATTCGGGTCGGGGTCGCCGTGAATCTCAACGATATGTTCAACCTGCCGGCGAGCTATGTGGCCCGCTTGCTGTTTGACGTCGAGACCGACGCCCGGGAGATCTCGACGGCCAGCCAACACTTCGGAGGAGCGGTGACGTTCAGCGACGTCGTGACCGTGCGCGGCGGAGTCGTCTCGATCGACAATCCGTTTGTCGACAACGGGGACGGTAATCGCCAGATCGGCGGGACTTTCGGGATCGGTATCTACTATCAGGGTTTCGAAGCCGACATCGCTCGCGAGGTATCGGTGAGCGAGCTGGGCGACGAAACCCACTTCGCCGTCGGTTGGCGCTTCTAGGCTGACCGGGCGATGTCGTTCGTCGCCAGGGAGATGTTTCTCACCAGCGGTGTGGGGCGTCACCGAGAAAAGCTGGCCTCTTTCGAGCTCGCGCTGCGGAGCGCGGGTATCGCCGAGTTCAACCTGGTTCGTGTCTCCAGCATCTTCCCGCCACAGTGCAAGCTGATCTCTCGCAAAAGCGGATTGGCGAAGTTGGCGGCCGGGCAGATCGTGTTCTCGGTACTGGCCGAATGCGCGACCAACGAGCCGCATCGACTGATCGCCTCGTCGATCGGAGTTGCCATTCCGCGTGATCGCAGCCACTACGGCTTTCTTTCGGAGCACCACGCGCACGGTCAGAAAGAGCAGCGGGCCGGCGATTACGCCGAAGATCTGGCAGCTGAGATGCTGGCTACCGTGCTCGGGGTCGAGTTCGATCCGGAGGCGGCGTGGGACGAGCGGAAGGAGTTCTGGCGTATCTCCGGCGAGATCGTCACTACACGCAACAAGACACAGTCGGCGGTCGGGGGGACGGATGGGAAGTGGACCACCGTCATCTCCGCCGCTGTTCTTCTAGAGTAGGGCGATGCCGAACTTCCTCGGGTTGAGTGACGCCGACTCCAACTACGACGACAGCGAGGCGGTGATCGTGCCGGTGCCGTACGAGCGGACGGTGTCGTGGGGGGCGGGGACGGCGAACGGACCGGCGGCGATCCTGACCGCGTCAGACTACGTCGAGCTGTACGACGAGATCCTGAACGAGCAGCCCTATCGGAAGGGTATCCACACCGCCCCTCCCGTGGCCGTCGATCAACCCGACATCGAAGCGTTTCTGGCCGACCTCGAAGCGACCGCGGCTGGGCTGTTCGGAGACGACAAATTCCCTGTGTTCCTGGGCGGCGAGCACGGGTTGACGATCGGTCCGGTACGGGCGGCCCACGCGGCGTTCGACGATCTCACCGTGCTCCAGCTCGATGCACACGCCGACTTGAGAGACAGCTACCACGGGACCCGCTGGTCGCACGCCTGCGTCATGCGGAGGGTCATCGAGCTCGGTGTGCCCATCGTGTCGATCGGAGTGCGTGCCGTTTCGCCGGAAGAAGCGGAATTGATCCACGCCAACGACATCCCGGTTTTCTGGTCTCATCGTATCGCCCACGGCGATGAGTGGATGGAAACGGCGATCACGATGCTGAGCGACAACGTGTATCTGACGTTCGACGTGGATTTCTTCGATCCCGCGGTCATGCCATCCACCGGGACACCCGAACCGGGGGGCGGGAACTGGCACGACGCGATGCGGTTCCTGGCCAAGGTGTTCGCCAGCCGTCGAGTCGTCGGCATGGACGTGGTCGAGCTGGCGCCGATCGACGGGCTCCACGCCCCGGATTTCGTCGCGGCGCGGCTGGTCTATCGGGCGATCGGATACCGGTTCCACGACTGGGGCGGGTGAGGCGGAATAGTCACCCCGGGTCCTGCGTACTTATCTTCTAGGATTAATCATGTATAGACAGACGACGATACGCGCGTTTCTCACGCCGCTGCTCATGGCGGCGACCATGGCCGCCTGGGGCTGCCGGGCCGAGTCGGCGGCCAAGAGCGAGGCAGGGACTCCCCTGCTCGAGCCGATCCGCGCGGCCGCCCCGTTCGCACTCCAGACGCTCGATGGCGACTCGCTCTCGTCGAGCGACATCACCGAGAAAGTGATGCTGGTCAACTTCTGGGCATCGTGGTGCGCGCCGTGTCGTGCCGAGGTGCCCGAGCTGATCGAGGTTTGGGAGGAGTACCACGATCGCGGCTTGGCGCTGCTGGGCGTGACCGTCAACGACCTGCCGCGCGACTCGCGCGAGTTCGCCGCCGACATGGAGATGCCGTACCCGTTGGCGATCGGAACGCCTAAGATGCTCGAGGACTACGGTCTCTCGCCGTGGTTGCCAACGACGCTGCTGATCGTCGACGGCCAGATCGTGGAGGAGTGGGTCGGACCCAAGTTGAGGTCCGACTTGGAGTACCCGATACGGGTCGCGCTCGGGCTCGCCCCGCCGATGGCCGAAGTCCTCCACCACGTCTCTGATACCGAAAAGCCCTAGTCATGAACACCGAGCTGTCGATCGCGGTGGCGTTCGCCGGGGGCGTCGCCTCGTTCCTCAGCCCGTGTGTGCTACCGCTGTTCCCGTCGTACCTGTCGTTCGTGACCGGCCTCACCTTTGACGAGCTCTCCGATCCGGGGCCGGAGGCGCGGGCTAGAGTGCGGCGGTTGGCAATTATCCACTCGCTCCTGTTCATCCTCGGGTTCACGCTGGTGTTCATCGCGCTTGGGGCGTCGGCCACCGCGCTAGGTCAGTTCATGCGTTACAACCAGGTGTGGATCCGGCGCGGCGCGGGGGCGTTGATCGTCGTCTTCGGGCTCCACATCTCGGGTCTGCTCAACATCCCGTTCTTGCAGCGCGAGCGTCGGGTGCACTTAAACCAACGACCGGCCGGCTTTCTGGGCTCGGTGGCGGTTGGCTTTGCGTTCGGCGCCGGTTGGACGCCGTGCATCGGGCCGGTGCTGGGCACGATCCTGACGATGGCCGGGACCACCGGCGACGTGGGGCAGGGCGTGACCCTGCTGTTGGCGTACAGCGCCGGGTTGGGGGTGCCGTTCTTCGCCGCCTCGGTCGGGTTCAGCTCGTTCCTCTCGGCCTTCAAGTGGATCCGCCGGTGGTTGCGACCGATCGAGATCGTCAGCGGGCTGGTGCTGGTCGTTGTCGGTATCCTGATCTTTACGAACCACTTCGCCATCCTCGCGGCGTGGCTGAATCGGATCGTGCCGCTGTTCTCGTTTATCGAGAATCGTATCTGATCGTGCTGGCCCGGCTCTAGGGCGCTCCATACATTGCGACTGGCGGCCGCGTTGGCCGTCTATAGGAGCGAGCGATGGGGAAACGTACGATCGGCGACTTCTTCACCCACAATCTCGGCTACAAGCTGATCGCGTTGCTGCTCGCGCTCTTGCTGTGGTTCGATGTCCGCACCGAGAAGGTCAGCGTCATCGACTACCCGGTGCCGGTGACGCTGTCGATCGTGGGCGACGAGATGACGATCACCAACGATCCGCCGGCCGAGGTCGAGGTCAGCTTCTCGGGCACAGGTCGCGACCTGCTGGGGCTCGACAAGGAATCGCTGAGCATCGTCAAGGAGGTACAGGGTGGCGAGAACGACACTCTGAGCATCACTCTAGATCTGCAAGACGTGCAGCGACCGGCCGATCTACCGGTGACTCCGGTCGGGATCTCACCCGGTAGCATCGAGGTCGTCACCGATCGGTACGTAGAAAAGACGGTCCCGCTCCAGACCGAAGGGCTCCCGCTGACCGAGGACGGTTATCAGGTCATCGACGTGACGGTTGAGCCGACGCGCGTGTCGTTGCGCGGCGTGACCGCCGAGCTACGCGACATCGGTTCGCTGTCGCTCGACCTGGAACAGCTCTCGCGCGGCCCAGGGCCGTTTGACGAGCGGCTCGCGATCGCCGTCCCCGACAAATTCAAGACGGTGATCGTCTCCCCCGACAGCGTTCGCATCCAGGGCGACATCGTCCCGATCGCAGATCCAGAGCCACCCGCCGAAGAGATCGCCGAGAGCTAAAGCCCGCCCGGCAATGCTGACGCTCGGTATCGAGACTTCCTGCGACGACACGTCTATCGCCGTGTTGCGCGGAGAGAACGATCTGTTGTCGAACATCGTCAGCTCGCAGCTCGAGCACTCGGCGTACGGAGGGATCGTGCCCGAGCTGGCGAGCCGGGCGCACGTCCAGAACATCGTGCCCGTCTTTCGGTGCGCGCTGGCGGAGGCCGGCGTGGCTGCCGAGGAGCTCGACCTGATCGGGGTCACGACCGCGCCCGGGCTGATCGGCTCCCTGTTGGTCGGCGGCGCGTTCGCCCAAGGGTTGTCGCTGGCGGTCGAGCGACCAATCGTGCCGGTGCACCACATCGAGGCGCACATCGTGGCCAATCTGCTCGAGTATCCGGACCTGGAGTTGCCGGCCGTGGCTTTGGTGGTCTCCGGTGGTCATTCGTTGCTCGTCTACGTACCCGAATGGCGGCACTACGAGGTCATGGGCACGACCCGCGACGACGCCGCCGGCGAGGCGTTCGACAAGGTCGCCAAGCTGTTGGGTCTCGGGTTCCCGGGTGGGCCCGAGATCGAGCGACTGGCACTCGAGGGGGACCCGGCCGCGATCCCGTTCCCGCGACCGATGCTGGCGGTCGAGGGGTTCGACTTCTCGTTCTCGGGGCTCAAGACCGCAGTCGTGCGGTGGGTCGAGAAGGCCGGGCCGGATGAAGTGCAAAAGCGGCTGGCCGACGTGTGCGCATCGTTTCAAGCGGCGGTGGTCGAGGTGTTGGTCGAGAAGACCGCCCGCGCGACCGAAGAAAAGTGCGTCGGGACGGTGCTGCTGGCCGGTGGCGTGGCGTGCAACAACGCCCTGCGAACGGCCCTGCGCGATCGGATCGCGAACCAGACACGAGTCCTATGGCCTCAGCCCATCAACTGCACCGACAACGGAGCGATGATCGCTAGAACGGCAGTTTTGCGTGCGGATGAAGCTGTCGGGGCGGGAGAGTTCGATGTTGCGGCGAGTCGACCACTGGTGTAGAGGTTTGCACGGCACGCAGAGCGTCGACCTTTGCCGTCAGTTTTCCACACGGCCATTGTCGGTATTTTGACAGTTGCCGCCAGCTTCCAGTTTTCAATGGCGATCTTGAACGTCTTTTTTGTCGGCGCGCTTCTTGCTAACACAAGATCGGGTTGACAGCCTGCACGCGGGCCGCTAACGAATACTGGTTTCCCGTCGATTATCAGTCGTCACACTCAAGCGTGTTGAGGTTCAACATGCCCCGTCCCGACCGCTTTGTATTAGATCCTGAAACAGCAAACCTCCTGGATGTGTTCAAGCCCTTGGACATCGACTGTACCCGAACTTCATCGATGGCAGAAGGAAGAGCGGCAGGTTACAGGTTGTTCCAGAAAGGACAGTTAGGAGACGCAGAGGCACAGTTTCGTGAAGCCTACCGTCACGCCGTGCGACATGACGATCAAGGCTCGGCTATGCGCATTCGTCTCGATTTGAGTCGCGCTCTATTGGACAGGTCCCATAGTGAGATCTTGGGGCTTCTAAAGCCGCTGGAAGGATCAACGGGAGTCGACCACGCGTGCGCCTACAATCTCATAGGGGCAGTACTGCAGAAGATGTGCCTTCCAGATCTAGCCGCGCGCAATCTCGAGCGGGCTGCTCACATTTCTAGCAGTGATCGAAATCCCGGTTTGGAGGCGTGTGCGCTTGCCAATTGGGGAGGAGCTCTCTTCATGCTGGGTGACTTTGAGGCTGCCGACGCGCTACTTCTTGAGGCTCGGAGGAAATTGGAGGAAACCGACAGCCCGCGAAAGGTTGGAATGTTGTTTTACAATCAAGCCGTTAAAGCGGTGTTGCGGCAGAAGTATGACGAGGCGTTTTTGCTGCTGGAGCATGGAGAGTCAACCGTCGTAAGCGGAGAGAATCTGTATGTGGATCTCATGCTTCGGTTCATCCGCGGTGAGTTGGAACTAGTGACCGGTAGCATTGCCAGTGCTATCGAACATATGGAAGTTACCGAGAGACTCGCGGCGCACGCATCACAGGCGTCCTTCCATGCTCGTGCTTTGATGTGGAGGTCGATCGCTCGGGACGAGACACCAACCGTTGAGGTTATCTCACAGTGCGAGGCTGCTGCGAAGGACTTAGAGGCAAGAAGTCTACGAAACGACAGCGCCATGGTACTTATGATGACCGGAACCTGGGCGCGATTGACCAGCGACATCCCATACGAACATCTGCTTTCTAGAGCGCACAGGATTTCTCGGAACAATCCCGAGGCCCAGCTGCTCGAGGCTCACTACACCCGCATCATGGAGGCCCTCAATGGGTCACACCGCAGGAGCCCAACGCAGCCTTTTCCGTGCTTTCTGACGCAGGCGCCGGCGATTCTCAGTTTGAAGGATCAACTGAAGCGGTTGATTAATACCGAGATGCGTATTGTGCTGGAGGGGGAGTCGGGAACGGGTAAGACCTTCCTCGCGCGGCAGCTCCACGAAACAAGCAGGCGCAAGAAATCGCCGTTTGTAGTCGTCGATTGCACGAATCTCGAAGAGAACCTGTTCGAGTCGAAGCTCTTTGGGCATCGGAGAGGATCGTTTACAGGTGCCGTGTCGGATAGGGTGGGGCTGATCGAACAAGCCAACAAAGGCACGCTGTTCCTTGACGAGTTTGGCGAGTTGCCGGTTGAGATTCAGGCTAAGTTGTTGTACACGATCGAAGAGCAGCGCTACCGCCCGGTAGGCTCACGAACGGAGAAGAAGGCCGAGTTTCGGGTTTTGGCGGCGACCAATCGTGACATCGACCAGATGCTCGAGAACGGCCAGCTTCGTGAGGACCTTTTCTTCCGGTTGTCTGGATTCCGGGTCAAGCTGCCTCCGCTGAGGGAGCGACGGGAAGACATCGCGCCGTTGGCGAAGCATCAGATCAACATGCCCAATGACCTGTATGGGCGTAAGAAGACGCTCAAAGCTGAGACCTGGGAGGTGATCGCTAAGTATGGCTGGCCTGGCAACGTGCGTGAGCTCAACGCTACCCTCGAACGAGGTTTTCACCTGGCGGCCGGCCGCCGACTCGGCCTTGACGACCTGGGGCTCGGACTCTCGACGATAAGCCTGGATGCTAAAGACCTATCCTGGTACTCCGTGCGTCGCGCACACCTCCTTAAGGTCCTTCGCATGTGCCGCGGCAACGTCACCCGCTCGGCGGAACTGCTAGGGGTCAACCGGACCACGCTGATCTACAAGCTCAAGTTGCTGGACATCGAGCGTCCCGACTTTGACCCGGCTTTTCAAGGCCAGGATCAGCGCGAGGGTGCGACCCCCCGGTTGGTAGCTGATCACGACCAAGCGAAAGCGATTACCAAGCCAGTGGACAAATCCCTGGAGCCTTGAGCCCCCTCCCAATCCAGTGGGTCGTCCTCGCGGGTCTCTTGGGGCTCTTGGTCGGCTCGTTCCTGAACGTGGCGATCCTGCGGTTGCCGGCCGAGATGTCGCTCGTCCGGCCACGCAGTCATTGCCCCCGATGCAGTAAGACCCTCAAGTGGTATCACAACATCCCCGTCCTGTCTTGGCTGGCGCTGCGGGGTCGGTGTGCGTACTGCGGCGCCGGGATCAGCGTTCAGTACCCGATCGTCGAGCTGGTAACGGCGGTGATCTGGGCCGGCAACGTCTACGCGTTTGGCCTGACGTCTCACGCGGCGCAAGCCGTCATAATGATGAGCATCCTGCTGGCGGTAGCGGTCACCGATGGCCGGGAGTACGTGATCCCCGACGAGCTGTCGCTGGGCGGTGTGGTGGCCGGGCTGGCGATGTCGTTTCTGCCGGGCACGCCGACACCGGTCGGGTCGCTGGTTGGCGTGCTGGTGGGCGGTGGTGTGCTGTGGGTTATCGCCATCGTCGGCACGAAGATCTTTGGTGAGGACGCGATGGGTGGTGGCGACGTCAAGCTGATGGCGATGATCGGTGCATTTGTGGGGTGGCAGGGCACGCTGCTGGCGCTGTTCATCGGTGCGATCCTGGCGACGATCATATTCGTGCCGATCAACATGCGCTCCAAGCGCCTCGTCCCGTTTGGCATCTTTCTGGCGATCGGTGGCGCGGTGACGTTCGCTTGGGGAGAACGTCTGCTCGATTGGTACATGACCGGGTTCGCGTAGCGCCGTGAGTTCGGGCCACGACCGACCACCACGATGAAGCCGATCCGTTACACGATGATCGGCAGCGGGACGCTCGTGCCCGACATCGAGCGCGGAACGGCCGGTCACCACCTTGTGTGCGGTGACATCCACGTACTGGTCGACCTTGGCTTTGGGACGCTACGCCGGATGACAGGACTCGGGTTACCCTTGGGGGCGCTCGACGTGGTGGCGATCTCGCACCGCCACCAGGACCACTTCGCAGATCTGTTGCCGCTTCTCTTCACGTTGCGTCATCTACCCGGCGACCGCCGTGTCGAGCCGCTGGCGTTGATCGGCTATCCCGATTTTGGAGCCGATCTCGATCGACTCTCGAAGATTTTTGGCGATTGGGTCATCGAGCCCGGGTTTCCGCTGGACGTCTGGGAGGCCGCCGACACACCGGTCGAGATCGATCGCGACGACGCCTCGGTCGAGATCGACGCCCACCCGGTCGTCCACTCACCCGAGGCAGTCGGCTATCGGTTCACGCTCGGCGTTGCGGGTCGCGAGGTCGTCGTCGCGTACACCGGCGACACGGAGGAGAGCGAGGAGGCGATCGCGTTGGCCCGGGACGCGGACCTGCTGATCGCCGAGTGCTCGGTTGCCGACGGGCTGCAGGCGCCGGGTCACATGAGCCCGCGCGCGGTCGGCCGGGTGGCCGCCGCTGCCGGAGTCAAGCGCCTCGCGGTGGCTCACTTCTACCCGTCGGTCCTGGCGCTCGGCTGGGACGAGATCGAGCGCCGAATCCGCGAAGCCTATGATCAGGGACCGATCGAGCTCGGCGCAGACGGCTTGGAGATCGACCTCTGACTCACGCCCGTCAGGCGCTCGGCCAGAGCGGCGAGCGGCTTGCTGCCGAATACTTGGAGGGTCACGGCTATGAGATTTTGGCGCGACGTTGGCGAGCGGCGGGTCGTGAGATCGATCTCGTCGCCGAGAAGGACGGGACGATTGCCTTCGTCGAAGTCAAAACCCGCCGCGCGAACTCGCTTGCACCGGCCGCGACTGCGGTCGATTGGAGAAAGCAGCGACAGATCGCGGCGGCAGCCAACGTGGCGCTGGCCCGTTGGGGTCACGGCGCGCAGTCGTACCGCTTCGACGTCGTGACTGTAGAGTTGGCGAGCGTAAAACGGGAACGCGACTCCAGACCGGAGATCGAGCACATCGAAGACGCTTTTCGGCTGTAGAGCTAAAGCCTTAGGAGGACTCGGCTGCACCGGGTTGGCGGATCGCGCCGACGACAACGCCTGGCGCTTCGGCGTCGAACGTGACGCTCAACGCGTCGATCGCGTCACGGTTCGAGTCGATCACGAACACCAGCCGCTCGGCCAGCTCGGGATCGAACTGCGTTCCACCGTTGCGCGCGATCTCCTCGCGCGCGTAATCGACGCCGTGCGACCGGCTCGCGCCGGGACCCGTCATCAACATTGCGTGCAGAGCATCGATCAGGCCGACGATCCGCGCGCCGTATGGGACCGCGTTGCCGGTCAGGCCGTCCGGGTATCCCTGGCCATCCCACCGCTCGTGGTGGTACCGAATAAACGGCACGATCGCGTCCAGCCCTCGCAGGGGGGCCACGATCTGCGCGCCGATCACGGGGTGCTCGCGGATCGCCTCGTACTCTTCGCGGGTGAGAGAGTCCTGCTTGTTAAGAATGGTGCCACCCAACGCCGTTTGGCCGATATCGCGTAGCAAACATGTCAGGTGGATCGTAGCCCGCTCGCGATCGTCCACCGTCAGGTGCGACAGAAACAGCCTGGCGAGCGTGGCGGTGTCGCTGAGGTGCTCGAGCGCCGATGGGTCACGGGCCCGCATGAGCGTCACTAAACTCGCGACGGCGCCCATCTGTCGCATGATCGGTTGGTTGTCGTGGAACCCGTCGAGTGCATCGCGCACGGCACGAATCACCGTCGAATCGTGCGGTCTCAGCTCGCGCGCTCTGTCGAACGCCTCGGGGTCCTCGTTCTCGCTTATGCTATTGGTTTCGTTGTAGCGCATGATCCGGTTGCGACCTTGGTGCTTGGATGCATACAGCGCCTGGTCGGCGGCGCGAATGAGGTCGGTGCAGGATGACGCGTCGTCCGGATACGCTGCCAGGCCGATCGAAACGGTGACCGCCTCGCGCACCCCGTCGTGGTGCCTCGCTTCGATCCGTTGTCGGAGCCGCTCGGCCACGACCATGGCTCGCGGACCGCTGGCCTCGGCCAGCAAAACGGCGAACTCCTCGCCGCCGTAACGCGCCACCACATCCACCTGGCGTACTTCCTCGGTCAGAACAGCAGCCACGTTGCGGAGCACCTGGTCTCCGGCCGGGTGGCCGTAGGTGTCGTTGATGTGCTTCATGAAATCGATGTCGATCATGGCCAAGCTGAAGGCGGCCTCGGTGCGCTGGGACCGTACGATCTCATCCGTCAACGCTTGCCGGAACGCGCGCACATTGTAGAGCCCGGTCAGAGGATCGCGACGTGCGGCCTCGGAGACTTCGGCGAGATGGTCGGCGCGCTGGATCGCCTTCCCGGCGATGTCCGCCATGAGTCGGCAGAACCGGATCTCTTGGTCGCTGAACGCGCGGTACGATTGCTCGAGCCGGACGAACACGACTCCGAGGACGTCGTTTCCTTGACGGATCGGCGTCACCAGAATGGTGGCCCCGGTCGCCCGCGGTGGCAGGTATCGCCTCACTCGCTCGAGGTTGATGTCCTTTTCCGGTCGCTCGATGACCACCGTTCGTTGCTCGTCGATCGCCAGTTGAATCTCGGGGTATCGCTCGATGTCGATCTCGAGATCTTCGATCATCTCGCTGGCATCGATCGCCGATACGATCCGACCGGTCGTCTCTCCCGGTTTAGCCAAGATGACCGCGACGCGACTGGCGTGGAACAGATGTCCCAGGACCTCGGTCAGCCGCTCGTAGACGCTCTCGACCTCGATCGCCTCAGCCAGCAGCGTGGAAACCTCGAGCGCACTCTCGAACTGGCTCGAGAGCATTTCCTCGTGGCCGAGTTCCTCGGTTACGTAGCCGATGATGCCAGCGGTGGTGAGCAGCGTTCCGACCTGGAGGATGATGGCTCCGATTTGGGTTGTGCCGCTATCGATCAGGATCAGCGCCAGCGCGACTGCGACGGCAAAACCGAGCCCAAGCGCCCATGCCAATCGCCGCGCGAGGGCAGCCAACAGCACGGTCATCAGGAACAGCGGATAGAAGAACCACGACTCGGAACCGCCGTAGACAGCGAATATCGTACCGAGCAGGGCCAGCTCCACCGCCACGAACGTGATGTCGAAACGCCGGCGGCGGAACCAGTGCGCGGGGATGACCAAGTAGACGAAGGTAGAGGCGAAATAGGCCGCCCAGGGCGCGAGCAGCCAAACGGAGAGCCCGGCCGAGGGTGGGTAGAGGATGAGCAGCACGCCGGTCGTCGCTGCGATACACAGACGCAGCGCGATTAGCGTGGCTTTCTTGTTCCAGCTCCGAGTGATCAACATCGGACTAGTCCCTTGGCGGAACGTGTTTTGGAGCCACGGGGTACGGGCCATGGCTGGACCCGGGAATCGTTCTAGATTCTCGTCGCACGGATCATGCCAGGTCGCGCCTTGTTGTATTCATTCATTATCAGGAGAGGTCATACGATGTCGATCAGGACTCTAGTGGCAATCGTCGGATTGGGAGCGCTGGTCGCGCTACCCGCGACTTCCATGGGCCAGGTTCTCAGATACGGTGGGGAGCCTGGCGAGTCGCACACCTACCTCCGCACGCAGGAGGATCACGTCGCACAGACTGTCAACGGCGCCGAGCAGAAGATCGATATCGAGAGCTACTGGCGGTTCACGACGACGCTCCGCGACGTGTTGGATGATCATGTCACCGTCGAGATCGTTCACGATTCGGTGAGTATGGTGGGGATGCCGGGTGCTGGCGAGCTCGACTTTTCGGCGCTGTACGGGGAACCGGTTGTGGTGACGCTGGGGTTGCGCGGTGAGGTGAGCGACATCGTGGTACCTGACTCACTGCCGGCAGAGCTCGACCGACTCGACTTGGAGACGACGTACCGGGCGTTCTTCCCGGGCCTGCCGGAAGAGGAGATCAGCGCGGGCGCCACTTGGACCGACACGATCTCGGTCCAAACCAATCAGAACGGAATCGACATGGACGTGGATCGCATCAGCACCTACACCGCGATAGGGGACGCCGCGTTCGCCGGCCATGACGCGGTCCAGATCGAAGTCGCCAGCGAGATCGAGCTGGAGGGCAGCGGAAACCAGATGGGGAACGAGATTTCGCTCAGCGGTGGCGGTACCGGATCGGGAACGATCTACTTCGATGCCAGCGGTGGGAAGTTCCTCGGCGGATCCGAGTCGAACGAGATCAAGATGGATGCGTTCGTGGTCGCGGGCGGCCAGAACCTGCTGATCCCGATCGTACAGCACCGGACCGAAACGATCGAGCTGGTCGAGTAGCGCTCGACCGTTCCGCGTCCGAGGCTGCGCTTCAGGTTCCTGCTAATCCGCCGTGCTGAACTCGATTTCGGTGATTGTCTTGTTTCCGTTCATCCCGATGGCGAGAATCTCGGCCTTGTAGTCCGAGTCGGCTTCCATAAACTCGCTTGGCACTGTGAGGCTCGTGGCATCGGGGCCAAGCCCCGCAATGATCTCAACCCCCGCGTCCTCGTTCGCGACGATGACCTCGTAGCCGTCGAGTCCGCCGATCGCGTTCCATGTGATGACGAGGTTGTCGGGATCCACGTCGCCATCGCCATCCAAGGGGTTCGTAAAGACGGGTGCGTCCGGCAGGACGGTGGATAGCGTAGCGAGGCCCCCGAGCGTAAACGCTTCCTCGACCGTTCGTCCACGAAACTCATACATGCCGTCGGAGAACAGCGCCAGGACCTCACCCGGCGATGGCTCGGCGCTCTCGAAACGAAGCTCGGTGATTCCCAGGGCCCCGAGCGCCTTTTTGGCTCTGATGTCGAGGATCTGCTTCCCGGCTGGGTCCCTGGCCTGAACTATGTCCCACCCTTCGGCGTCGAGAAAGACCTGGAAGCCAAGGTCGTTGTCGGTCGAGTTGAACTCGAAGAAGACCTCGAGATCGGCGAAGTCCATACTGGGTCCGCCGAACCCGAACAGGTCAAGCGTAGATCCGTCAGTGGTGGGCGTGTCGTCGGCTACCGCCCCGACGTCCGGTCCTGCCGGCGCGTCGTTGCAGCCGATCAGCAAAACGAACCCCGCGACAAGCAGGGTGCCGTACCGAGAATGATGCGCGTGTTTCATGTCGTCCTCCAGCGTTTGCCTGTCAACGGAATCCGCCGGTGCGCGCTCCGGCCCGGTTGTCGTTAGGGGAGCGCGCGAGGAGGGCGGTTTGTGACGCGAGGGGGAGTCGACCGTCAGCGGGCCTGGCTCTGGGCCTCTCGCTTCAAGGCATCTGGAAGTCGACAAGAAATACATCCTGATTCCCGCCTAGGATGTGGGTTTCGAAGACAACTCCGATTCCGGGACAAGAGGTCTTGTTTTCCAGCGTGCCCGGCTCGAGTCCGTTCCGATCGTCCGTAACGATGCAGTCATCGAAGTCCCCAAATGGGATGCTGATGCTTTCGGCGACCCGAATCACCTTGCCAAAATCCTCGGCCTCGCCCAGGAGAAACTCCTGCCGGTACTCCTCATTGATGTGCGCGGCGGGGTTCCCCCACATGATGATCCCCGGGAGTGCTCCGTCGACCCCCCATTCGAAAGAGCCCTCGGTGCTTTCGACGATACCGTCCTCCAGCTCTTCCGTGTCTTCCCCGAGGTACCAGACGTCTCCGTTGGCCGCCTGAGCGTACCAGTCGAAGGTATTTTCGATCAGATCGCCGTCGAGAAACACCTGATCATGCACGATCGTAGCCTCGACCCCCATGATCATCTTTTTCTCCTGAAGTACTACCACCTCGATCGTCTCGCTTCCCTCATCGGTCTCGCTCTCGTACGACCACGACGAGCCTGCAATGAGAGGGAAGTAGGGATTGGTGACCGCCGCCACCCACTGAGTCGGAATATCCGGATCGTACTCCGGCCCGGAAGGCACCAGCGCCGTGGGGCTGTTGCTATTACACGCTGCCAGGGAACCAATGGCGATCGTGATCAGGGGAATCATCCGGATTTTCTCAGGCATGGTCATTGTCATCCTCCATCGTTTGTCTGTACGACGGCCGGCGCGCGCTCCGGCTCGGGTTGTCGTAATGGGAGCGCGCGAGGAGGACGGTTTGTGACGCGAAGGGGAGTCGGACCGCCAGCGGGACGCTCGGCGACGTGACGTGGCATGCGGCCTAACCGCGGCGGTGCGTGACTTGCAACCGACAGTCGCGTGCTGGCGCGCGTCTTCACGGCTGCTCTGGCTGGGTTCACCGCCCGACCGATTACGGTCGAGGTCGATCTTGCGCGCGGTCTCCCGGCCTTTCACCTGGTCGGCCTCCCCGACGGCGCGGTCCGCGAGAGCAAGGAACGCGTCATGGCGGCGCTCTCGAACAGCGGGTTCGAGGCTCCGCTGCGTCGAATCACCGTCAATCTCGCCCCGGCCGATGAACCCAAGAGCGGGACTGGCTTCGATCTACCGATCGCACTCGCGATTCTCAAGGCTTCGCGCACTATCGCAACGCCCGCCGATCATCCTCCGATGGCGGCGCTCGGCGAGCTCAGCCTAGATGGGCGGGTCCGGCCGGTGCGGGGCGTTCTGGCGATCGCCGCGGCGCTCAAAGCGATGGGAGCACGCGAAGTTCTGGTCGCGCCCGAGAATGCCGCTGAGGCGGCACTCGTCGAAGGATTGATGGTGTTGCCGGTTCCGACGTTGGCGGTTGCGGTCGATCACCTTTCGGGTGTGAACCCGATCCGACCGGTCGTGGCACCGCGCCTGCCCGCGCGAGTCGAACACAGCTCGGGGTGGTCGGAGGTCAGGGGTCAAGAGGTGGCCCGCCGGGCCCTCGAGATCGCTGCGGCCGGCGGACACAACACGTTGCTCATTGGACCGCCTGGGGTCGGCAAGACTTTCTTAGCGCGTCGCTTCCCTTCGATACTGCCGCCGCTTGGATCGGGTGAGGCGCTCGAGGTGACCGCTATCCATTCCGCCTGGGGTCGCTTGTCACCGGAGCGACCACTCATTCACGTGCCGCCGTTTCGAGCCCCGCATCACACGATCTCGGCGGCCGCTTTGCTTGGCGGTGGGCGGCCACCACGGCCCGGGGAAGTCAGCTTGGCTCATCGCGGGGTGCTCTTTCTGGACGAGTTTCCTGAGTATCGACGCGATGCGCTGGAGGGGTTGCGACAACCGTTGGAGGAAGGCGAGATCGTCATCGGACGCGTCGCTCATCGCCGCCAGCGCTTTCCGGCCCGCTTCATGTTCTTGGGTGCGATGAACCCGTGCCCTTGCGGGCTCTGGGGTGAAGCACTCAAGCCGTGCAGCTGTCTACCGGCCGCCCGTCAGCGGTATCGAGCTCGACTCTCGGGTCCGCTGCTCGACCGGATCGATCTCCACGTTCGGGTCCGTCCAGTCTCGTTTGGCGACCTTGTGGGGGAAGTCCCGGGCGAGTCGGCAACCGCCGTTCGGGTCAGGGTAACTGCCGCCCGCCGTAGGCAAGCCGACCGCATGGGACCGGGGGGATTGAACGCCCAAATCGACGGACGTCAAACGGCTCGTTGGTGTGAGCTCGACTGTAAGGGAGAGCGATTGCTCGAAGCCGCCTACGATCGGCTTGGACTGTCGGCACGGGGGCATGTTCGGATCCTGAGAGTGGCGCGCACGATCGCCGACCTCGCCGGAATCGACGCGATCGAGCCGGCGCACGTCGCCGAGGCCATTCAGTTCCGGGTTCTCGATCGGCATGCACCCGGTGGGCCGTCAGCTTAGCTTCCGGCCTCGCATGACCCGCCCTGCACCGACCCTCACCGGCCGCGACCGTCTATCCGACAAGGAACGTCAGCTCGAGGCCGTGCTCGCCGATTGTGAATCGGTCGTCCTCGGCTATTCCGGTGGCGCCGATTCGACCTTGCTCTTGAAGAAGGCGATCGACGTTCTCGGCCCCGATCACGTGCTGGCGGTGACCGCGGCCAGCGCGACATACGACCCCGAAGAAGTGGACGAGGCGACCCGGCTGGCGGCCGGCCTTGGCGCTAGCCACGTGCGGCTCCAATCGACCGAGCTCGAGGCCGAGGGGTTTGTGCAGAACCCGCCGGAGCGTTGTTACTACTGCAAGGCGGATCTGTACGGCGACCTCCAGCGGCTGGCCGCCGAGCACGGATACAAGACCGTTATCGATGGTTCGCATGCCGACGACGCGCTCGACTATCGACCCGGGCTCAAGGCGCTAGACGAACGTGGGATCGTGAGCCCGCTCAAGGAGTCGGGCTTCACCAAGCACGATATTCGCGCGCTGTCGCGGCAGCTCGGGCTGCCGACCGCCGACAAGCCGGCCAACGCGTGTCTGGCGTCACGCTTCCCGTACGGACAACCGATCACTGTGCCGGAGCTCGAGCGCGTTGGGCGCGCCGAGCGGGTGCTCCGCGAGGCCGGTTTTGACGTCGTCCGGGTCCGTCATCACGGCGACGTGGCCCGTATCGAGGTGCCACCCGGCGACCGTCACCGACTGCTCGAGGCGGTCGACGTAATCGTGCCCGCGCTCAAGCGCCTGGGCTACGTCTGGGTGTCGTGCGACCTCGAGGGGTACCGTAGCGGCAGCATGAACGAGGCGCTGTGAGCATTCGGCCCGACCACTGGATCGCGCGCATGGTCCGCGAGCATGGGATGATCGAGCCGTTCCAGGAGACCCAGATCAAGGAAGGCGTGATCTCCTACGGTCTATCGTCCTATGGCTACGATCTGCGGGTGTCCGACGAGTTCAAGATCTTCACCGACGTCTACGGGGTGACGGTCGACCCGAAGGATTTCGACCCCCGCTCCTTTGTCGATTGGACCGGTACCACGTGTGTGGTTCCGCCCAATTCATTCGCATTGGCCAGATCGATCGAGTACTTCCGCATCCCGCGGAACGTTTTGACAGTTTGTGTAGGGAAGTCGACCTACGCGCGCTGTGGCATCATCGTGAACGTGACGCCTTTCGAGCCCGAATGGGAAGGACATGTGACGCTGGAGATCTCGAACACCACGCCGTTGCCGGCCAAGATCTACGCCCACGAGGGAATTGCGCAGGTGTTGTTCTTCGAGTCCAGCGACCCGTGTGAGACGTCGTATGCCGATCGTGAAGGCAAGTACCAGGGACAGCGCGGCCTGACCCTACCCCGCGTATGAGGAGGAGCCAGTGAGGAGATCGTTCGGACTGTGTGCTACGCTGCCGGTGCTCGCGATCGTCGGCTACGGTTGTCTAGCCAAGCCGCCCGGCCATCTGCCATCGTCGGTACGCGTCATCTACTCGAAGGCGACCGATGACTCGCTGGGTAGTAGCAAGGACATCTACTTCCTGGTCGCACGATCGGGGAACGAGTTGCGGCTCACCGGTGAGGACGGTTTTGACGGCTACCCCGAGTTCTCGGCTGGCCTCAGAAAGGTCTTCTACACCCGCGAGGTCGCGGGCTCCAGACAGATCTGGTCGGTCGGTTTGGACGGCAGCGGCGAGGGAGTCGTGCTGTCGGCGATGGGCGCGGAGTTCAGCGACCCGTCGGTAAGCCCGGACGAAACACAGCTCGCTTACACGCGGACGCAGGGCGGCCAGTCCAGCATCGAGATCGCCTCTGTCGATGGCTCTGAGCCCAAGACCGTGTTGGAAGACGGCGGGCCCTGGCGTCAACCGCGGTGGTCGCCGGATGGGGAATCACTGGCGGTGGTGGGCGTGCGAGATGGAGTGACTCGGATCTTCGTCTTCGATATTGGGACCGGAGCCACGCAGCCACTGATCGCGACCGAAACCGGTCCTCAGAGCGAACCCAACTGGAGCCAGGACGGGAACTGGATCGTCTTCAAGCGTGGCGAAGCGAAGGCAGCGGAGATCGCGCTGGTGGATTTGTCGACTAAGCAGGTGACGCGACTGACAGATAACGAGGTCGAAGACTCAGCCCCTGCATTTAGTCCGGGAGGTGACAGGATCGTGTTTGTCTCTCGCCGCCCACATGGGCGATACAATCTGTGGATCATGGGTGTGGACGGCAGCAAGGTCGAGTCTCTGACCCGCAGCAAAGAGTCCGATGCTCGAAACCCGGAGTGGATCTAGGAGGCGGAGCTCCTCGCTTTCGTTGAGCGCTTCTTGGAGGGCTTCTTTGCCTTCGTCTTTGCCTTCGACTGACCGTTGGCCATCGTCTTGTCGAAGTAGTCGGTGGCTTTCTCGTAGCTGTAGTCCTTGATGAGCGCCATCTCACTCACCAACAGGTCTCGGCACTTCTCAAAGATCCGCTGATCGGAGCTGGAGAGGGAGTTTTCGGCCCACTTTGGGTACAGATCCCGAAGCACCTCGCCGACCTCCATCGGATCGCCCGATTCCAGCTTGGTCTTCACCTGCTTCATGCGCCGGTTGAAGTTGCGGCTCAACTCCTCGGGCTCGCCGGTGAGGGTTTTCCTGAGCTCGGTGAATCGACGTGCGCTGAGCGGTGGCCGTATCGCCGACAGCTCGACGCTGTCGCGGGGCACGAAGATCTTCCGATCCTTCGAGACGCAGTTGATCTCGAGGCACTCGAGGTCCCCGTCACCGACGGTAATCGTCCGGATGCCCGATACGTAGCCCCCACCGTACTGGGGGTGCACGACCTTGTCGTTGACCTTAAACTTTTTCGTAGCCATATTTGCTCAGTTGCTGCGCCGGTTTCGGCTTCGTAGCTTTCGTTGCCGGCGCTCGCTTGGCTTCTCGTAGTGTCGCTTCCGCTTGAGTTCGGAGAAGATGTTTGACTTCTTCACCTCTCGACGAAATCGCTTTAGAGCGCTTTCGAGCGATTCACCCTCGCGGACTTGGATTTCTGCCATGCAGAGCGTTCTCCCGGGACCTTATTGCGGGTCAGGCGGTGGTAACGTTCGACAGCCTAATAACTTAGAACGTTGATCGTCTATCGTCAAGGGGGGGGAACGAAACATGCCAAATCGCTGGTGCTCGCCCTAGTGGGGGTCACGTTCGCGTGCGTTGGGCCGATCTCGACAATGCGCAGTCCATACCATCTAAGGGTCGTCGAAGTCAGAAACGACACCGAACACTATCAAACGCTAACGATAGAACCGACAGCCGATCAGCACCTCGGCGCGGCGACGACGTTCACCGGTAGACTCCGACCCGGTGAGGTCAAGGTCCTGTACCTCTACCATGGCTTCGAGTACGCGTTCACCGTCCTCGACGAGCGGGGGCACAAAGAGGTCACCAGCGGGGAGTTCCAGGTCGATCGGAACATCGGTCTGGTGTTCTCGGGTGACTCGCTGGTCGCTGATGCCGGACTGGTCGTCGAGCTCGGCGACCCGACGGTGACGTTCGCCGATAGCCTGCAAGACCTCGATCCGTTCGGACTCCGGTCAGGCGAACCGATCCAACCGGACACCACGAACATCCGCGATCGATCCGAGCGAGAAGGCGCACAGCGAGGCGTTCGGCGGCGATAGGCTCTCCCAAGTGACGCGCGCGGCGCCTGCGCCGGTCCGTAAACATCACAGCACGGTGAGAGCGATACTGCGCCGGCTCGAGGCCAGTTACTCCGACGTCACGACCGCGCTTCACTATCGCTCGTCATTTCAGCTGCTCGTGGCGACCGTACTTTCTGCACAGTGCACTGACGTTCGCGTCAACACCGTCACACCGGCTCTGTTTCGCGACTATCCTGACGTAGGATCATTCCTGGATCTCGATCAGCGGACGCTCGAACGCTACATAAAGACTTGTGGTCTGTTCCGGAGCAAGGCTCGCAACCTGCTGGCCGCTAGTCGCATCCTGGTCGAGGAGTTCGATGGTCAGGTGCCGAGCACGAGGAGCGAGCTCATGCGCCTGCCGGGAGTCGGTCGCAAGACAGCCAATGTCGTGCTCGCCAACGCGTTTGGTGCCGATACGATCGCCGTCGACACGCACGTGTTTCGCGTCTCGCGCCGTTTGGGGTTGGCGCACGGGAAGACACCGGCCGAGGTCGAGGCCGAGCTCATGGACGTTCTCCCGCAGAGCGCTTGGTCGTCCACACACTATCGATTGATTCTGCACGGCCGACAAACGTGCAAAGCGCAACGCCCGCTCTGCGATCAGTGCCCGCTCACTCGGTGGTGCGACTACTACGAGAACGTCGTGAGAACCGGTGCGCCCAGCGCACGGAGACGCGCTAGCGTCGGGTAACTCGCCGCCCTTAGCTTCCCACTCGACATGCACGAAAGCGCTCCGATTCTCGTCCGCATGGTTGCGGTCGCCATCGGGGTCGGGATCTTGGCGCAAGTGGTCGCCGGACGGGCCCGACTCCCGAGCATCGTGTTCCTGCTCGCGTTCGGCGTGCTGGTGGGGCCGGACGGTCTGGGATGGATCGAGCCCGACGCCTTCGGAATCGGCCTTCAAGCGATCGTCACGGTTGCCGTAGCGCTGATTCTGTTCGAGGGCGGGCTCGAGCTGAGGCTGCTCGATTTGGCTGCGGTCGGGGGGACGATCCGAAACCTCGTGACCATAGGCGCCGGCATTACCGTTTTCGGCGCTGCTTCTGCCGCCCACTATCTGGCAGGCTTCGCCTGGCCATTGGCCTTTCTGTTCGGAGCCATCGTCAGCGTGACCGGCCCGACGGTGATTACCCCGCTGCTCGATCGCGTCCGGGTCACTCGGCGAATCGACACGATTCTCCGGGGCGAAGGGATTCTGATCGATCCGGTGGGGGCGATCCTCACCGTGGTGGTGCTCGACATCGTTCTCTCGGCCGAGACGGCGGTGTGGCTGGGGCTTACCGAGTTTGCGTCGCGGCTCTTGATCGGCCTGATGATCGGGTTGGCCGGCGGGTGGTCGCTGGGGCGCGTGCTCCGGCTCAAAGGCGTGTTCGCCGACGAGCTCAAGAACCTGGTCGTTCTGGCTTGGGTGTTGGTGCTGTTCGCTCTCGCCGAGGCGCTGGCCAGCGAGTCGGGGCTGGCAGCGGTGGTGATCGCCGGCATGGCGGTCCGCCGAGAATCGATTCCGAGAGAGAACCAGCTCCGCCGCTTCAAGGGTGAGCTCAGCCTTCTGTTCATCTCGATGCTGTTCATCATGTTGTCGGCTCACTTGCCGCTCGCGACGCTGGCGGCGGTTGGTTGGTCCGGCGTGTGGACCGTCGTCGTGCTGATGCTCGTCGTTCGCCCTGCCTCGGTGTTGGCCTGCACTTGGCGTCGCAACATCCCTTGGCGTGAGCGGTTGTTCCTGATGTGGATCTCACCCCGCGGCGTGGTCGCGATCTCGATCGCGTCGTTTATCGCTTTGCGCATGGAGACCGGATCGCCCGAGCTCGTCGAGGCGGGGTTGACAGCGCTCGATGGTGAACGCCTACTGGCCCTCGTGTTCCTGACGATCGCGATCACCGTCGTCGTTCAGGGATTGACCGCCGGACTTGTGGCGCGAGCGCTCGGGATCAACGCTGAGGCCGGTCGCTACGCCATCGTTGTAGGGGCCAACCCGCTCGGTCGCAAGGTCGGGGCGTTGTTGCGCGAGCACGGGTGGGACTCTTTGTTGGTCGATACGAACCCCAGAAACGTGCGCCGTGCGCGGGCCGAGGGACTGGTCGCGCGGGTCGGCAACGTTCTCGATCAACAAGTGCAGGAAGAAGCACAGATGGATTGCGCTACGGCGCTTGTTGCCGTGACCGCCAACCAAGCGGTCAACTTCCTCGTGGGGCGCGTCGCGCTCGATGAGTACCGTGTCCCTGCGGTGTATCCGGTTCTCATCGATGCGGAAAAGGGCGTCGGCGAGAAATTGGTCGAGGACGCTGGCGCCGAGATGGCTTTCGGCAGGCCGCTCGAAGTGGAAGATTGGAACCGGCACCTCGATCGAGATGCGGTCCGCCAGGTCGTCTTGTCGCTGGGCGAATCGCCACCCGATGGGCCACTTGGCGAGCTCGATCTACCGAAGGGGGTATTGCCGGTCCTGACCTTGCGTGGTGATCGCTCGTACATTTGCCATGGCGCCACCCGGTGGAATCCCGAAGATAGGGTGGTCGTTCTGGTGACCCGGGAGGGGGAGGATGAACTCGGGGCGGCGTTCGGGGCTGCCATGGAGGCACAGCCCGACCCCACCGGCCATGCCGACGTATTAAACCCTGCCTAGCGGGGCCTCGTTTGACTCGTTGGGACGTGACATAAGGGGGAGCCCTTGGCGGACATCGCACCGGACGTACTGAGCAGGGCACAAGCGGGGGACCGGACGGCTTTCAACGAGGTGGTCCGATTCTACCGACAAGATCTGTTGCGGGTGACGTATCGCTTCGTCGGAAACTATGAAGACGCGCGCGACGTCCTGCAGCAGGTGTTCGTCAAGGTGTACCAGAACATCGATCGTTGGGAGCCAAGGGCGCCGTTTTGGTCATGGCTGTACCGGATCGCCGTCAACGAATCGCTGGGATGGAAGAAGCGGCAGCAACGTCGTTACGAAGTTGTTTCGCCGCTCGAGGAGATGCAGTACCCAGATGCGCCGAGCGAGGAAATCTCTCCTCTCGATCGGGCTACGATGAGTGAAGCCGGCCAGAGGATCCTCGATGCGATCGAACAGCTGCCACAGATGCAGCGCGCCACGTTTGTGCTCCGATACCGAGAGGAACTATCAGTGAAGGAAACGGCCGCGGCGCTCGGGTGCGCTGAGGGCACCGTTAAGGCGAACGGTTATCACGCCATTCGTCGCCTGCGGCAGATTCTCAGACAAGCCGGCGTGGAGATAGAGAGCGACGAAGATGAGTCCTCTGCACTGTAACACGGTTCGCGAGGCGTTGTGGGAGAGGGCGGCAAGCGCCGGGCCGGAGTCGCTGACCCCAGCGCTCGCCAATCACCTCACGGGCTGCGCCCAGTGTCAGGCCGAGAGGCGCGCGGTGCGCGAGCTGATCCAGACCAGTCGGTTGATCCCAGATCCGCTTCCGCCGGGGAACGTTTGGGACGGGTTCGAGGACGAACTGGAGCGGCGGTTGCATGCCGGCGTCGAGCCAACACGGTGGCAGCGGTGGAGCCAGAGGGCACTTGGTCTAGCGGCCGTGCTGGTGCTCGGGTTCGCTCTCGGTGCTCTGGCGATGCGAGCCGGCGCTGGTCCCGATCGGGTCACGACGACTGTCGACCGCGCCGAGTTGCTGGCCGCACTTCAGACCGAGCTCGCCAACGACGCCCGGCTGGAATCGTATCTGGATGACATCGAGGGGCTGCTGGTCGCGTATCAAGCCGCGCGCCATGGTGATGCCGTGGATACGTTCCGGCAATCGCTTCCGGTGGGAATGGTCGCCGGCGCCGGCGTGCCGTCTGAAGCCGCGCGACAGCGACTGGAGGTCCAGCGAGAGGCACGGGAACAGTTGCGAACGGTTGTCCTCGGGATGCTGACCAGCGAGATCGAAGCCGAGCGCCGCGGCTTCGGTTACTTGGAGCGGCGGGTGGCGGAGATCGCTGGCCAACGGCTGCTCTACTTCATCCACTAGTCGCTCAGCTACTTTCTCTTACATGTCATCACCTTTGGTGGCCGTATTCGGCAGCGGTGCCGATCGGCCAGAGGACGTAGAGCGCGCACGAACGCTTGGAGTCGCACTCGGTCGCGCCGGGTACGGCGTGATCAACGGCGGTTACGGCGGGACGATGAGCGCCTCGGCCGCCGGGGCGCGGTCGGGCGGTGGCCCAACGGTGGGTGTGACGTGCGCCGAGTTTGGGCGTGCTGGACCCAATCCCCATCTCGATGAAGTCATCGAAGCCGGGATCCTGACCGAGCGATTGGGACTTTTGATCCGGCGAGCAGCCGCCTATGTAGTGCTCCCGGGCGGGAACGGTACGCTAGCTGAGTTGTCGCTGGCGTGGGAGCATCTGCGAAAGAGGCTCGTCGAACCGCGCCCGTTGGTGGTCTGGGAAGATCCCTGGCGGCCGATCGTCGAGGCGATCGCGGCAGGACCCTATCTGAACGGTGGGATCGAGCACATCACCTGGGTCGACGGTGTGGATGCGGCGGTCGCCTCCATCAGAGCCCAGGTCCCGACAACGCGCTAGAGCGGATCGTCTCGCAACGGGTACCGCTCCCAATCCGGGGCGTCGAAGTGCCACCACTCGCTGGCCAGCGGGATCCAACCAGCAGCTACCATGGCGCGCTCGAGCCGCTCACGGTTCGCGACTGCCGCTTCGGGCAAGTCCTGAGCGTCGCGGTGAGCGGCCGGAGTGAAATCGTCATGATCGGTTGGAAGAGGCACCGGCTCGCCCTCGAGTCCGACGACGCCCACGTCTACCGCCGCGCCCCGATTGTGACGAGATCCCCGAGCGGGGTCGGCGACGTAGGTCGGATCCGGTAGGATCTCCCACATCGCGTACTGGACTGAGCGCGGGCGGTAGCAGTCCCAGACGATCAGCCGGAGGTCTTCAGCGCGAAGCGCCGTTTCGGCTGCTGCGAGTCGCTCAGCGGCATCGGTCACGAGGTAGCATTGTGGCGTGGCGTATACTGCTCGTCCGAGAAAATTTTCCGAACTCGCGTATCGAATATCGAGGCGAATGTCGGGGTGCTCCGCGCCGACGTCGACGAGCTCGCTCGCGAGCTCTCGGCTCGGCTGTCGTGCCGCGCCGCAGGCTGCCACAAATCCTACCGCGACAACAAGCAGCGCGGGAAGCATTCTATCACCTGACATAGCGCGGACCGAGCGTCACGACTCGGTCTCGCCGGTCAAGAGCGTTACGAACCGGCGGGCCAGTTTGAGTTCTCGCTCGCGCGCGGTGTGCTGGTAGATGACGATCAGATTCTTTGCCATCCGTTCCAGCGTCGCCACAACCGGTGAGGGTTTCAGATACTCATCAACGGGGTCAAACCCGGCTCGTTCGAGCAGCACCATGCACTCCCCACGACTGACCTCCCGACCACCGAAGAACGGATCTAGATACCGGTAACCCGCGCCGTTTTTGTATCCAACCAGGAAATGCATCGGCATGCTGACCCCTACTAGCGGGAGCCCGATCCGATGCGCCAGTGACAAATAGACCAGCGCCAACGTGATCGGGATCCCGGTGCGCCGAGAGAGCACCTGCGACAGGAAGGAGTTCTCGGCGTCGTAGTAGTCCTCGGTATTGCCACGGAAGCGCGACGTTTCGTGGATGTAGCGACGCAGGTCAGCAATGCGAACCGCGGTCTCGGCTTGAATAGGAACCGCCTCGCGAGCGCCAGCCGAGAGCAGCTCGAGTTCAGCGCGCGCGCGTTGCTGCTCGGCGATACGATCGGGATGGATCAACCGCTCCAGCAGAAAGGCGCCCTCTTCGAGCGCTTTGCCATCGGGGGCGGTTTGCAGGGTCACCCACTTGTGCTCAACCTCGTCGCTGCGGATCCTGTCGAGCAGACCTTGCGATGCCGTGCGAATCGTTCGCTCGGGATGGGACCATGAGGCGGCTTCGAGGTACGGCGTGGCAGCCGGCCCGGCGGTTCGGAGCGCAGTCTGCACGTGATCCATGACGTTCGTATCGTCGTCGTCCAGCAACCGGATCAGCGCTCTTATCTGTTCTGGCGAAAGGGGCTCGCTCATGTCAGTTCGCAATATGACGAGTAAGACGTCAAGCGCACAAGGTTGTATCTTTCCTCAACCCGCGACGTGAACATGAACGCTCAACGAGGCAGTTCAATGCAAATGCGCAGTGAGAAAGACAGTCTCGGCACGCGTGAAGTTCCAGGTGACGCCTACTATGGCATACAGACGTTGCGGGCCACAGAGAACTTCCCGGTCAGCGGGCTCCGCGAGCACCCGCATCTGATTTCCGCATACGCTTACATAAAGAAGGCAGCTGCGCTCACGCACCGCGAGATCGGCGTGCTCGATGAAGAGCGTGCCGACGCGATCGTACAGGCAGCCGACGACGTGCTGGCCGGTGAGCTGCGTGATCAATTCGTTGTCGATGTGTTCCAGGCGGGAGCAGGTGTTTCATTCCACATGAACGTCAACGAGGTATTGGCCAACCGGGCGCTCGAGATCCTCGATGCGGAGCGCGGTGACTACTCGCGTCTGCATCCCAACGATCACGTCAACATGTCGCAATCAACAAACGATACGTTCCCGACCGCGATGCACTTGGCGGCGATGCTCCAATGGCGCGATCTGAAGCCCGTCCTGGTTGATCTCGCGACCGCTTTTCATGCCAAGGGCGACGAGTTTTCCGATATCGTCAAATCGGGCCGCACACACCTCCAGGATGCGGTGCCGGTGACGCTGGGACAAGAGTTCGACGCTTGGGGCGCGGCGATCGACCGGAGCACCGAGCTGATCGACATCGCCGTCGAGGGGTTGAGCGAGCTTCCGATCGGCGGCAACGCGGCTGGAACCGGGATAAACCTGCCGCCGGGGTATCGACCGAAGATCATCCGGCACATGTCGGAGCTCACCGGGTTCCAACTGATCAAGGCGGCCGACCCGCGGGAGCAGATTCAGAGCCGGCAGGCGATCGCCGCCGTGTCAGGCAGCGTACGCAACCTGGCACTCGAGCTAACGCGGATCGCCAATGACTTGCGACTCCTGGACTCGGGCCCGCTGACCGGGCTGGCCGAGATCTCGCTGCCCGCCAGGCAGCCTGGTTCATCGATCATGCCGGGGAAAGTCAATCCGGTCATGCCGGAATGCCTCAACCAAATCGCGTTCCACGTAATTGGTGCCGACACCACCGTCGCGCTAGGCGCCCAAGCGGGCCAGCTGGAGCTCAACGTCATGATGCCGATCATGATTTGGGAGCTGCTGTTCTCGATGGAGATCCTCAAGAACTTCCTGCCCGTCTTTCGTACTGGCTGTGTCGATGGCATCGTCGCGCACCGTGAACGGGCCGAGTCGTTCGCTCACAAGAGCCCTTCGCTCGCCACTGCGCTGAACCCGGTGCTCGGCTATTCCAAAGCCGCCGAGATTGTGAAGGAGGCGCTGGCCACGAATCGCACGATCATGGAAGTCGCGCGGGAACAAAGCGACTTGAGCGAGGAGCAACTAATCGAGATCCTGTCGCCGGAGAACCTGACCGGACAGCTAGAGCGAGAGGGGAACTAGACCCCGGTTCGTCGCTAGCGGGAGAACGGTGGGCGGGCGACGAGCCCGGTTACTACCCCGAGCTTGATGACGGCGCCTGGCAGGAATGGCACTACGGCGAGCGACAGCGCTTGCCCGGCGCTCACGTCGAGCACGCGCGCCAGCCACGAGGCGCCAAGACCAAAGATCACAACGTTGGCGGCGATCAGTATTGGAATCGCGCGCCACGCGGTGTCGCCTGGTCGCAGCAACGAGCCGACCAGCCACGCTGCGATCGGAAACGACAGCAGGAACCCACCGGTCGCACCTAGCAACCCACCACTCCCGGCGAAGAGCGGCAGACCAATCGCCCCGAAACCAAGGTAGGCGAGCTGGCTCATCGCCCCGTCGCGGCCGCCGAGGTAGACACCGGCCAGCAGCACGAACAGGGTTTGCAGCGTGATTGGGACCGGCGTGAAAGGCAGCGGGATCCGGATCAGGGCGCCGACAGCGGTGAGCAACGCAAACGCGGTTATGCCCAACATCCGCTGTGTTGGCCGTGCTTGAATCCACGCCGGGATGCGAAGAGCGGCTGATGTCGTGTGTGGAATCACCGCACTACTGATTGAAAAACTCGGCGTTGACTTTGACGAATTTCGTCTGCTCCGGCGGGACGTCCTCCAGGGCGAAGATCGCCTCCACCGGACACTCCGGTTCGCAGGCGGCGCACTCGATGCACTCGTCCGGATGGATGTAGTACATGTCTTCGCCTTCGTAGATGCAATCCACTGGACACACCTCGACACAACTGGCGTCTTTGAGGCCGATGCAAGGCTCGGTGATGACGTATGTCACTGAGCGAACCTTCCTTTCAATCGTGTATCGTTATCAGAGGCAATATCGGCAAGTCGATGACCGCTAAATCTCGCTTTTGGAGTCCATTTCAGCAAGCCCCAACCGCCCGGAATCTTGCCCCTACGTCTGCCCGTCTTTATACTTAGTTTTCTCAGGCCGCCGAAGGTGAGCGGATGCCGGAACTAGACGCTGTACGAGTCGATCAGTTGCTCCAAACCCTAACCGGGGTCGTTCGCGCCAGAGTGCGCATGAACGGCGACGGGAGTGGGTTGTCGGAGATCCACATCCTTAGCGATGGGGCGCTGCCTCCCAAGCAGATCGTTCGCAACATCGAAACGCTTCTCAAGACGGCGTTCGAGCTTACGATCGACCACCGAATTGTTTCGATCGCTGTCCTCAAAGAAGGTGCTCCACTCGCCCAGGGCGAGGTCGAACCCGCTGGCGCGGAGACGCCGAGGGGCGCTACTCCGCGGCTCGTTTTTCAGCGCTTGACGGTCACCCAGGACGAACCACTCAAGTGCACCGCACACGTCGAGCTAAAGCTCGGCGACGTGATCTTCGAAGGTACTCACAGGGACACTGACACACCAAAAGCGCGCTTGTACTCCTCCGCGCGAGCTGTTATTGAGGCACTCGACTACTTGGCGGAAAAGGAGATGGCGTTCTACGTCGCTGGGCTCGAGCTCCTAAACGTCTTCCAGCGCGACGTGATGGTGGTGTTGGTGGAAGGTCGGCACGAGCTGCAGCAAGAAAGGATGATGGGCACTGCCCTGATCGGTGACGATCCACACGAAGCTGCGGTGCGGGCCGTGCTGGATGCCGTGAACCGGTTTATCAGTCGTCCATCGAGAACCGCTGGGGTCTAGCGCTCGACAATCTCTTCGCTCGCCATTTGCCACAGCTTGCATTATCAATATCGCACTTCCTGAAGTAGCACAACTTTCCTTCTTGACGCGGGTACCCTATGACTGAGATACCGTCCCCAAGCCCACCATCACCCGAGGATCTGCCGTCGGGGGCGCCGGCCAAGAAGGGGATGTCGACAGGCGTCAAGGTCGCAATTGGCTGCGGGGTGCTGGCGGTCGTGGTCGTAGTGGGGATCGTCATCGCCAGCATCGCCGGCGGCATGTTCCTGCGCCGCAAGGCTGAGGAATTGACCGGCGGAATCGAGGATCAAGCGGAGATCGGCGCGGTGATCGATCGACTCGAGGCCGAACACTCCTTTTCGCCCCCTGCCGAGGGGATAGTTAACCCCGCGCGTGCGGAACGGTTCTTCGCTGTCACCGATCTGGCCTGGCAGCGGATCGAGCCCGAGTGGGACGACCTTGAGGAGCGCGGTCGCGAGATCACCAGTCGCGGCGGCGAGGCTGGGGTTGGCGATGTGTTCGCTGGCGTACGCGGGTTGACACACGCCAGGACTGCGATCGCCGAGGCGCTCGATCAGTATGAGATGCCGGTCAGCGAGTACGTGTGGGTCGGCTTTGCCCTGACGCGCGCATACCGAGCCCTGGAGAGCACCGATCAGGGTCGGCAGGGAGCCGACCGTGGCGTGCCACAATCCAATCTCGATCTCGCGGCGCGCTACCGCGATCAGTTGGCGGAAGTGTCCGGTGCGGGGGCGACCGCAGGGAAGAGTGTGGTGCTGGGTTTGGCCGTAACGCTCGACGTGACTGGCCGCGGTCCTTAGCTCTACCCCTGCAGTAGATCGGGTAACCGTTCGACAAACGTCGACCGGGCCAAGACCTGGTCCGCACCAGCGGCGCGAGCGCCCTTGAGACCTTCCCGATCTGTATGTGAGCCAAATGCCACGACAGTCATTGCGTCCGAGCCGGACTTGATTCGGCGAATCGCATCGACCGGATCGATCGCACGATGATTGAGGTCGAACAGTAATAATCCGTCGCCTGTTAATCCGTCGATATCGTTGACAAACGCCACGTCGATGCCCGCTGCTTGTGCAGTAGCCTCGATCTTGGCGCGGAAGAATAGGTCGTCGCAGGCGACGTGGATCACGCGTGTCATCGGTCGATGATACCCCTTCGCGAAATCGCTGGCAGCGCCGCGTTGACGTTCGGTTTTTGTTCGGGTAGAGTCTTATGATCGTGCCTGATCCGCGATCGATCCTCCACGTCGATCTCGATGCCTTCTATGTAGCCGTCGAACGGTTGCGCGACCCGTCGCTGGTCGGCAAGCCCGTCGTCGTCGGTGCCGACCCACGAGGAGGCCGCGGGCGCGGTGTTGTTGCTGCTGCGTCGTACGAAGCGCGGGCGTTTGGAATCCAGTCTGCGATGCCGATCGGCGAAGCGTACCGCCGCTGTCCTCACGGCGTATACGTGGCCGGACATCGGGACTTGTACGCGCGTGCGGCGCGCGCGGTGAGGCGCGTGTTCGCCCAGTTCACGCCGGCTGTTGAGCCGGTATCGATCGACGAGGCCTACCTCGACCTCACCGGCACAGAGCGGCTCCACGGCCCACCGGCTCAAACAGCCGAACGGATACGGTCGGCTGTTATCGAGAACACACGGCTCCCGGTCTCGATGGGACTTGGCACCACTAAGACAATCGCCAAGATCGCCTCCGACTTAGCTAAGCCGGAAGGATTTCTCGAAGTGCTACCGGGACGCGAGGCGGTGTTCCTGGCTCCGCTGCCGTTGCGCCGCTTGCCCGGTGTTGGCCCCGCCACGCGCCAGCGATTGGCCAAGTACAACTTAAAGACGGTGGGCGACTTGGCGCGGCTTGACCGAGACATCCTGGCCGGCCTCCTGGGCGAGCGGGGATCGTCGTTTCTCGCCAGAGCCACCGGCGGCGGTGGAGGGGCGGTAGCAGCCCGTGAACACCCGAAGTCGGTGAGTCGCGAGTGTACGTTCGACACCGACACCACCGATCTCGAGTTCTGCGAGGCGATGCTTTTCTACCTCAGCGAGCGGGTATGTCACGATTTGAGGACCCAGCGGTTGACCGCCCGGACGGTGACGTTGAAGCTCCGTTACCACGATTTCACGACCGTCGTGCGAAGCACAACGATGCCATCATCGACTGATACCGATCGAACGGTCGCAACGACGGCGCGAGAGCTGTTCCGCGCGGCGTGCGGGCCTCGACCGAGGGTCCGGCTTCTGGGCGTAGGTCTTTCGAACCTGCTCGTAGAGGCTCCACAGCTCGAGTTGTTTGCTTCGTCCCGGGCGCTCGCGTGGGATCGTTTGATGGCGCCACTGGATCGATTACGAGAACGTTATGGGTTCGAGGCGGTTCGCAGCGGCTCCACGCTGCCCCTCAAGGACCCGGAATCCCGCAGCGATCGTTTACCGGAAACCCGATGAGTGAGCCGGCCGCCGACTCCAAGGTGTACATCGGCCCCGCGGGGTGGTCGTATCCGGATTGGAAAGGAGTCGTCTACCCGAGTGGTACCGGGCGTGACTTCGACCCCCTCGAGTATCTCGCTCGGTATTTCAACGTGATCGAGATCAACACGTCTTTCTATCGTCCACCACCCAAGGCGTGGACACTGGCTTGGGTCGAGCGACTGAGAGACCATCCACGATTCCGGTTCACTGCCAAGTTGTGGCGACGGTTCACCCACCAACGCGACGCACCGCCCACTCAAAGCGACGTCACTGACTACCGTGAAGGAATCGACGTGCTGGCGGCAGAGGATCGTCTGCTCGCCGTGCTCGTACAGTTTCCATGGTCATTTCGAAACCGGCCCCCAGAGCGTCAGTGGCTCGAGAACGTCGTCACCACGTTTGGCGACTACCCGTTGGTACTTGAAGTTCGGCACGAATCGTGGGACGATAGGGATACGCTCGAGTGGCTGCGTGAGCACAAGGTCGGTTTGGCGATGATTGACCAGCCGCTTCATGCCGGCTCGCTGGAAGCGGTTGATCGGCGCACCGGACTGGTTTCGTACGCCCGCCTCCACGGACGGAACTTCGACGCTTGGTTCGCGGAAGGACGACCGTCGAGCGAGCGATACGACTACCTGTATGAGAGGGACGAGCTCGTGCCGTGGGTCGAGCGGATCCAGGGTGCCACAAATGACTCAACCGTCGAGACGGTGATCGCGATCACGAACAATCACTATCAAGGTCAGGGCGTCGTCAACGCGTTGCAGCTCAAGGCGTGGACGAGCGGCGAACGGGTATCGGTGCCCGAACCCTTGCTCACCACATATCCCGACGCATTGGCTGACGTAGCGGCGGAGCGACCTGCACAACCGGGTTTGTTCGACGCAGGAGGATCATGAGGCGTGCTGTGTGGTGCCTAGGGTGGCCGGGTCGGCTGGCCTTGGCAATCGCGATTACGACCGCGTGTGGCAATGATCAGCCCGCCGGACCTGCGACGGGTGGTGCCGCCTCAACCGCGGTCACGGTACAGCTCTCTCTGGCTGGCGATCTCGAGCCCTTTAAGGTCGACGGACGGCTTCGGGTATTCTTCGTGTTGGCGTCTCCGTTCATTGGCGAGACCCCCGTGGGGACCGTCGTGCTGCCGGCCGGCGAGCGTACCGCCGTTGGCATGGTGGTTGTTCGGGATCAAGTGGGAACGTTGAGGCTGGAAGAGATCACGTTCTCCCCGGTCGTACCATTTCTGTGCGGTACTAGCGGGCTCGTGGATCCGCGAATACAATCGACGACGGCGGTCGTGCTGGAGTTGTGTCAGCCGTGCTTGATCAATCCCGAAGAGATCCCGGACGCTTGTGAGAACGACGGTTAGTCGGCTACCAGCTCCCGCCGCCTCCGCCGCCACCACCTCCGCCGACCGAACCGCCACCGCCGCTACCGGAGCTCGATCCGGGTGCGGAGCCAAGAGTCCGCGTCGCGGCGCTCTGAAACCCTGCCATCTGTGATCCAAACGCGCTCGAATTCCATCCCGACAGATCGCTTCCGTACCACGCCGGCGCGGCTTTGAGGACGCCCTCGAACTGCTTGACCCAGATATCGCTCACGTCGAGCGCCACGGCATACGGGAGCAGTGTCTCGAATAACTCGGGGGTCTTCTCGGGCGCTTGTCGGAACTCCAGCTCGGCCTTCTCGGCCCGGCGTATGTATTCCTCGAGCCCCTTGAGTTGGCGTCTCATCTGCGCGCCTTTGGGCGTCATCGCCGGCATCGAAAACGAGAACAGCAGCACCACGAGTCCGGACAACACTATGCCGATGAGCAGGATGATGTGGCTGAACAGGACCCCGATTGCCGCGCCTGCGGCCATGACCGCGCCACCGATCCAGAGGTACTTGACTCGCGTGCGGTGCGGGCTGGTTGGAAACAGCCGTTGCCGAACGAGGTCGGCATACAGCGACTCGTGGATCTCTGGCAGGCGAGTGTAGAAATCGTTGTGGAGGTCCGACATCCGACGCGTGACATCACCCTCGAAGATCCCTCGAAGCACCCGTTTCTCGAACGGTTTGAGCTCGTCGATGTCGGCGCGGGTTTGTGTCAGCTGCCAATCGTTCTTTGATAGCCCCAAGGTCCTCAGCGCTCGACCCGCAAAGGAGTTGGCGTCAACCTGCCCCAGGATGCCATCGGCTGGAACTTCACGGATCTGCAAGTACCCCCGAACCGCGAGATCGAGCACCGTGGCGACGACGTCGTCCATGTCGGCTCGCTGATCGACGAGCGTCCCGGCCGGGCCGGGCCGAATCTCATCCGGTGGACGCCAGGTGGGAACCACGCTGCCCGCATCGGGTTCACGGCCCCGACGTTGCCACAGTTGAGACATGAAGGCGAAGGCCAGGAGCGGGAGAAGTCCTGGGCCCCATCGGATGAGCCAAGAGGCCGTTTTCTCGGCACTGGTCGGCGGGGCAATAACGCCCTTGGGAAACGCCGCCACAAGCGTCAACCCCTCGCCCGCGTCAAGGGCTTGCGAGGAGTACCGGTACTGGCCGCTGCCGAGGTATTCGGCGTTGCACCGTGCATCGCTCGTGCTCTCGGCCCAACCGGCGTAGCAGTAGGCCGACCACCCTTCACGGTCGGCGAACGTTCGCGCCGCGGCCTGGGGGAGCGTCACCGTGGCCGATGCGCGCTCGATCTCCACCGGCCAACGCGTGCCGGTCACCTGCCAGTAAAGCTCGTCGTGCTCATCGAAAAAACCGAGCCCACTGGCGAGCGTGTAGTGGATAGCGTAGGTCTGCCGGCCGGAGACGGTCCGGTTGGGGTCGCCGATTCGAATCCGGACGGCGTTGCCCTCGCGGCTGACCTTTGACTGCGCCCGGTTTCCGTTTCCGTCGGCGACCTCCCGAACGTCGAGGTCAAGGGTTACCCGCCCGGCCTGAACAACGCCCCGGTGGCCAACGACGCGCTTGTACTTCACCGGGACGTCGCGGTAGATGCCGTGGCGGTTCAACTCATTAAAGTCGACCGCTATCGTTTCGACGACGTCCAGCGACCGATCGGGCAACACAGTGTAATCGGCATGAAAGCGGGTGATTGTCCAACCCGTGTCTTGTGCGTGGATCGGCGATACGAGGGCTAACGATGCGACCGCAAAGACGGTCGCACGGCGGATTCTCACGCCGGCTCCTCCGCTCCGACGTCCGGGGCGTCACGCTCGGCCAAATCAGTGAGCTCGAAGAACTCACCGAGTGCAAAACCAAGTGGATTCGAGATCAGGAGGTTCGGGAACGTCTCGCACCGTGTGTTGTAATCGCGCACCACAGCGTTGTAATAACGCCGGCCGTTGGCGATATCGTTCTCGGTCCGGGTCAGCTCTTCTTGCAGCTGAAGAAAGTTCGTGCTCGCCTTGAGGTCGGGATAGTCTTCGACTAGAGCCAACAGTTGGTGGAGACGTTGAGTGAGCACGTTTTCCGCGGCAGCTCGTGAAGCCGTCCCTTCCGGCCCGCCGCCGGCCAACATCGCCGTCGTGCGCGCTGCCGTTACACCCTCCAGCGTGCGCTCCTCGTGCGCGGCGTAGCCGCGGACCGCGGCGACCACGCCGGGGATCAGGTCGGCCCGCCGCTTGAGAAGGGCATCGATATCTCCCCACGCCCCACGGAGTCGGTTCCTGAGCCCGACCAATGTATTGAAGAGCCACGCTACCCAAAGGGCGAGGATGCCGACCCCGACAATCGGTATGAAAATGGCGCTGGACATTGCTAGATCGTATCTAAGCACGCTTTGTGCCATGCACAATGGGTTCGTGTTCGGCCTATTTTCGGTTGGGATGTGAGCTCCGTTGAACCCCCGACCGGAGGAATGTGTGAGGACTGGGACGCAAGTCGTTGTCTTGGACGCCGCCGGTACGCTGGTCGAGCTCCGACGCAGCGTCGGTGAAGCTTACGCTGAGCTGGCTTTGCGCGAGGGCGCTTCGCTCGACCCGGTGGCGATCGACGCCGGGTTTCGTGCCGCGTTTCGTGCCGCGCCGCCGCTGGCCTTTGGTGCATACGCCCCAACGTCGGAACGCGATTGGTGGCGTCGCGTAGCGGGGGCGGCGATCGCCTCGGCCGGCCCGTTGCCCGTCGAATTCGACTTCGAACGCTTCTTTGACCACGCCTACGATTGGTTTGCGACCGACCGTGCCTGGCGGGTACCGGCCGACGTCAAGCCCGCACTACGCGACCTGCGACGGGCTGGGTTCCCGTTGGCGATTTTATCGAATTGGGACAGCCGACTCGAGCCGCTGCTCGAACAATTGCAGCTTGGCGGTTTCTTCGCCCAGGTGATCGTATCCGGACGTTTGCCGGCGGCCAAGCCGGACCGGGCAGCGTTCGATGCAGCGCGACGCGCACTTGGCGTGCTTTCCGATCACCGTCCACCGATCATGGTTGGTGATCGAATCGATCACGACATCCAGGCCGCCATCGATGCGGGTTGGAAGGCGGTCTGGCTGGATCGTTCGAATCTCGGGGGTGAGCTCCCGGACGGTGCCGAACGAGTGGCGGATTTGCGTCACGTCGCGCGCTTGGCGCGCGTGGCAGACCGATCCTAGACTGCCCGGATGGTTTTCTTCGACGGACCCAAGCCGCGCCAGTTCGGGCACCGTGGAGCGCGGGGGACACACCCCGAGAACACGATGGTCGCCTTTGATACCGGCATAGAAATGGGCGCCGAGGCATTTGAGCTCGATGTCCACACATCCGCCGACGGTGAGATCGTTGTTATCCATGATTCGACACTCGGGCGGACGACCGACGGTCGCGGGGAAGTGCGCGACCAATCGCTGGACGCGTTAAAGGTGCTCGATGCGGGTTACAACTTTACGCTGGATAACGGTGAGACTTTTCCGTTTCGCGGACAGGAAATTCGGATCCCGACGCTGGCCGAAGTGCTCGATGCGTTTCCCGAAGTCCCGATCATCGTCGAGATCAAGCAGGACGATCCACCGCTGGAATCCCAGCTCGACGTTCTTCTCCGATCGATGAACGCCCAGTCGAGGGTGCTGGTGTTCTCTCTGAAGCAGGGGACGCTCAATCGATACCGTGATCTCGTGTCGCGGCATCAAACAGGGTTTGGGCCCAAAGATGTGGCTGGCTTCATGCGGCGGATGGTTTCCAAGCGATGGAACGAGTACGAACCTCCCGGTGCGGCATTCGCGGTACCGGTGAAATGGCGGGGCATTCCGATCGTGAACAGGGCCTTCGTGCAAGCCGCGCAGGCGATCGATCGCGAAGTTTTTGTCTGGACCGTGAATGAAGTCGACGAGATGAACACGCTTCTCGACCTCGGGGTGGATGGGCTCATTTCAGACTTCCCAAAGCGGCTCCGCCGCGTGGTTGCTGGGCGGACGGCTGTTGACACCCCGGCCACAGAAGCGTAATGTCGCATTGTAGCGTCTTTCCCCGCTGACAAAAATCTTGACCTGGAGGTTGAAGTTCGCATGAACAAAACTGAGTTGCGTGACGCCTTGGCCCATAAGACGGGTCTCACCAAGAAAGACGCCGAGGAAACGCTCGCCGCGCTGTTCTCCACCGAACGTGGTGGCATCATCTCGAGTGAGTTGAGAGCTGGACGTCGCGTCCAGATCACTGGGTTTGGGACCTTCGAGCAACGGAAGCGCAGAGCTCGTAAGGGGCGTAACCCGCAGACGGGTGCGTCGATCCAGATCGCTGCTGCCCGTTATCCGGCTTTCAAGGCTGGCAAGGGCCTCAAGGACCGAGTCGACAAGTAGTTTTCCGCCGGCAGGCCAAGAAACGGCAGCAAGAGGCATCCGGACGCGGATGCCTTTTGTTTATGTTCAAGCGGGAGTAGGAAGCCGATCGATGGCGGTTCATTATCTCGATGGGGTGCGGCTTAGACGCTCCACCCGCGCAGCTGCTCGCTGGGTCAGCCAGCGGCAAGAGAATCTCAACGGAATCAACGTTTTCCCCGTCCCAGATGGAGACACGGGGACGAACATGGCGGCGACGTTGGTCAGCGCCGTCGAGCAGGCCCAGCGGGTTCGGAGTCGCAGTATCGGCAAGGTGAGCCGGGCATTGGCCGACGGTGCACTTTTTGGGGCGTGCGGTAACTCGGGTGCGATTGTAGCCCAGTTCTTCGAAGGATTTGCTGCGGCTCTCGAAGGTTGGGAGCGGGCCAACGGTCAGGGTTTGGCGCGGGCGGTGGCCAACGCCAACCATGCCGCTCAACAAGCGCTCGAAAAACCACGCGAGGGAACGATCCTGAGCGTTATGCGCGCGTGGGCAGATCGATTCTCTGTCGATAGCGCAAAGGACGGAGCGGACCTGTTACAGGTGTCCGGGACCGCACTGACCACCGCACGCGAAGCGCTCTCCGAAACCCCGAAGCAACTCAAGGTTCTGGCCCGCGCCGGTGTCGTCGATGCTGGCGGACAGGGGTTCGTGTATTTCCTCGAGGGGATCAACCACTTCGCTGAGGGACGGTTGGCGGGTGCGGTGATCGAGGAGGGCGACCATGCCGCGCCCCTCGAACGGGCCACGGTCGTCGAGAGTCCAGAGGCGATCACCTACCGGTACTGCACCGAGTGTCTGGTCGAGGGGCGAGGTCTCGACCTGGCGACGGTTCGCGCCGCCATCGCGCGATTTGGTGACTCACTCGTCGTTGCCGGGTCACCGCACAGGCTGAGAGTCCACGTCCACTCCGATGACCCCGAAGCGGTCTTTGGCGCGGCCGCCGAGTTCGGAGAGGTGGTCAGCACCAAGGCCGATGACATGCGGATCCAGCACGTGGAGCAGTTCGGTCGCGAAAGAGTGGCGCTGGTGACTGACACCGCGGCGGATCTGCCGGAGCGGGACCAGCAGCGGCTCCGCATTCATGTCGTGCCCCTGCGCGTGCTTCTCGGAACGGCTGCGTACCTCGACAAGCAGACGCTCAATCCGGACGAGGTCTATGAACGATTGCGACGCGGCGAGCAGACGGTAGGAACGTCTCAGCCACCGCCAGGTGACTTTGCCGCTCTCTACAAGTACTTGTTCGAGCACTACACGGCGATCGTCGTAGTGTCGCTATCTGCGGCTCTGAGCGGAACGATGAATGCCGCTCGTAAGGGGAGTGAGCTCGTTGGGGATGGTCGCGTCACGGTGATCGATACCGGCACCGCGTCGGTCGCTCAAGGGTTGATCGTTCAGGCGGCCGCCGAGTGCGCGCTAGAAGGTGGCTCGGTCGAGGCTGTTGTGGCAGCGGCCGAGGATGCCCGCGACCGCGTTCGTATGTGGGTCGGCTTCCCGACACTGGAATATCTCGAGCGTGGCGGGCGGGTCGGCGGCTGGAAGATTCGGATTGCCCAAAGACTTGGGTTGGTCCCGGTGATTACGGTGCCGGTCCAACAGGGGGCGCCCAAGGTGATCGGGGTAGCGCGCCGAGGGCGCATCCACTTGAACATCCTCGATCGGGCTCGCAAGACCCTAAGGCGCGAGTCCCCGCGTCCCGAGCGGATCTGGATCGCGCATGCCGGGGCCCCAGGAGTCGCCGACGCCTACCGGTCAGAGCTCGCGGAGCTGGCGCCGGACAGCGACTTCGACATCGTCGAGGTGGGACCCGTTCTGGGTATCCACGCTGGCCCTGGCGCGGTAGCGGTTGGCTATCTACGAGCGTCTTCGTGATACAGACCACCGACACTGACATTGCTCGAATCGTGGTCTATACAACCGATCCGTGCTCGTTCTGCGTCCGCGCCAAGCTGCTGCTGGAAGCGCGTGGAGTGCCATATCGCGAAGAGCACCTTCTGCGCACCCCCGAGGGGAGAGCGCGTCTAACCGAGGTCGCGCCCAGCGCCCGCACGTTCCCTCAGGTGGTGATCGACGATGAGGTCATCGGCGGATACCGCGAGTTGGTGGCGTATGATCGCGACGGAAGATTGGACCGGTTCAAGTGATGAGCGAGCGGTTGAGAAGAGCCAGGGATGGGTTGGTCGATTGTGGTTGGGACGGTTTGCTGGCCACCCCTGGCGTCAACTTCACTTACCTGACTGGTGTGTCCTTGTGGCGGACCGAGCGGTTGACGTGTCTCGGCGTACCGTGCGATGGCGAGCCTTGGATCGTGTGCCCCGCATTTGAAGTCGATCATTTGGCCTCTCAGATCGAGGGGGCAACTGTGATCGGCTGGGAGGAAACCGAGTCCCCGTTCGCGGTCGCGGCAGCACAGATCGAAACCGTGCGGGATGGAACTTGGGCGATCGAGCCGTCGACCGCGTACCACGATGCGGAGCGACTAGCGGCTGCTACATCGGCGCGATTCGTCGATGGCGCATCGCTGTTCGAGCGGTTGCGGCGCTCGAAGGACGTTCAAGAGGTGGCGCTGCTCGAGCACGCGATCAAAGTCGCGTGGTTCGTTTTCGGCGAGGTCACGGGGACGCTCGAACCGGGCCTCACGGAACGGATCGTGGCCGAGCGGTTCGTTGAGGCTTTTAGGCAACATCATGCCGACGGCTGGGCCCTGGTGCAGTACGGCGCCGGCTCTTCTGTTCCGCATGGTGAGCCGAGCGAACGCGCGCTAGCACCTGGCCAACCGGTGCTCATCGATTGGGGCGGCTGGTTGGACGGTTTTACTGCCGACCTGACGCGCTCATTCTGGTGGGACGATGGGATCGTGCCGATCGTTGACGCGCCCGCAGAATATCGAGCCGTCCACAGCCTCGTCCGTCAAGCTCAGGTAGCCGGTTTGGAAGCGCTCGGCCCGGGCGCGATCACCGGAGAGATCGACGAGGCGGCGCGGTCGCTAATCGACGAGGCCGGTCACGGAGAGCACTTCACGCATCGCCTCGGTCACGGTCTCGGCCGCGAGATTCACGAGCCTCCGTATCTCGTAGCGGAAAGCGAGACGACCACCGCTCCGGGTGACATCGTAACGGTGGAGCCGGGTGTCTATATACCCGAGCGGTTTGGTGTTCGGTGGGAGGACGATGTGCTCGTGACTGAAAGCGGAATTGACGTCTTGTCCTTCCAGGGTGAGCGCTACGCCGGCGTCGAGCTGGAAGACGCTTCCGCGACCTAGCGGATCCGCTTCTCCTTTGGCTCGCTAAAGCGAGGATCGCCGCAGACCCACTCGTAGAACGCGACTGGAATCCCGGCCGGCACCAACGCGCCCACGAAGAAGCTGGCGTCATCGGTATCCGGGTTGGTGTTGCCGGGCGAGCGTCCGTACGAGAAATCGCCTGCCTGTCCGTCGAAGGTCGTCAATCCCGGCTCGGAGATCGACGGCGTCATAAGGCTCGCGGTCGAGCCGTCCATGTGACCCATCCCAAACGTGTGGCCCAGCTCATGGCCGAAAACGGCAACGCGCACGGTAGAGCTGGCTATGCCTTCAAACCGCAGCCAGATCGCACCACTCGTGATGGCCCGGTTGCCTGTCCAGAAGGTCCGTGCCAGCCCGACGGTGCTCGGGCTCGGGTAGCGACCCGGGTCCTCGTCGAACTGGATGATCAGCCAGCCGGTCGAGCCCTCCCCCGGCGGTGAGGTGCCGGTGGTTACCGAGGCCGCGGAAACCTCGCCGTCTGACCATTGGGAGATAAAGCTCGCGACCGAGTTTTCGATCTCGGTGATCCAGACCGGCGGCACCGGACCTCCGCCCGGGAAATTGTGGGCGCGCGTATCGATGTAGACAGCCGGATTCGACATCCAGCGGATCGTCCGCGGTTCGAACTCCCGTACCATGTCGTTGAACGCCGTCATGTTGAACCCCGACGGGATGACCTCCCAGAAGGTGTGACTGCTCCGTGCGAACGTTTCCCGGTTGTGGATCGGGGAGCCGCTGAAGTCGAGCGCTTGTAGTGAGGTCGATGGTGTGCCCGCGATCACAAAGTGACCGGCTACGTCCGTCACCGCTGATCCGCCTGCGAAGTCAACCGTCAAGTTTGCCATCGGCGCACCGGTGAACTGGTGCACCACGTCGCCTTCGAGCGCCACTGATGGTGGTGGTGGCGGTGGTGGAGGCGGTGGAGGCGGTGGTGGCGGCGGTGGCGGTGGTGGTGGCGGTGGTGGTGGCGGCGGCGGTGGCTCGGCCAAGACCTCCAGGTTGGCGGTGACTGACTGTGCACCACCGTTCGACGACACTTGCACCTGGGTCTGATAGTTGCCCGCAGCGAGCCCGCTACGCGATGCGCTTAGGATGACCGCTGCGGATGAATTCGAGCCGACTGAGCCCGACGAACTAGCGGCGGTTAACCACGGGGCGCCGGATTGGGTCGTCCAGGTGAGGTTGCTGCCACCGCTGTTCGTGAGCGTGAGCGATTTGGAGGTCGACGTCGAACCGAAATCGACAGTCGACGGCGAAACGCTGAGGCTGGCGGGCGAGGTGACCTCGACCGAGAGCGTAGCGGTCGCCGGACCACCACTAGACGAAAGAGAGAGCGTGGCTTGGTGTGCTCCGGGCGTTAGCGCCGAGCGGTTTGGCGTTGCAAGGATCGTTATCGCCGCGCCGCCAGCCAGCGTTCCGGACGACGGAGTAACCGTAAGCCAACTCGGTTTGGATATCGACCATGAGAACGAGCCGGTACCGGAGTTTGAGACTTGGAACAATCCTGAATTGTCGCTGGGGCCAAGCGAGACAGTCGACGGCGAGATTCCCGCGACCCCTTGACCCGGGTTGTCGGCGGTCACAGAGACCGAAAAGACGACTCCGCCAAAGCTGACTTGGAACTGACCACTGTGCGTTCCGGTCGGCAGGGTCGAGCGATCCACGCTGATCATCACGGTTGCTTCGCCTGGCGAGAGCGTTCCGGTTGTGGGCGCCGCTGATAGCCACGCGGTCGGAACATCGATCTGCCAGGAGACGGTCGCGGGCGTCCCGTTCTGAAGCGTGATGGGCAAGCTGCCGGTTTGCGCCGAGAAACTGAGCGAGGTAGCCGAAATGGAGACCTGCCCCTGAGGTGGATCGCTTGGCCCGGACGGGGACGAGCTCTTCGAGCACGACAGGACGGCGCAAATCGCCACCGCCAGCACGCAGCTGGGCCAGCGGTTGGGTCGTGTTCTGAGAAGGCTCAATGCACCACTGATCATAATCGACGTCAACAGCCGCACCCTCTATGCCAGCCTACGACTTGCGCCGCTCCGGCCGGGTATCCCCCCGGGTAACGGTAGCTGACTGCCGACTCTCGGTAAGCTGCTTCCGCTCGGGGGAGGATGGCCACCACACCTCCCCTTCGCCCGGAGGGTGGTTTGCGACCCCGTAACCGCAACCTGCCAAGCGTCACCTTGGGTGGCCACGCCCCCGCGTGGCCGGGACCCGAACCGAAGGCGAACTTCCTTGGGGCACGAATGAGAAGCGACGACAACAAGACGATGGTCGGAATTCGGGGCGCGATTCAGGTCGGCGAGAACACGGTTTCCGAGATCGAATCGGCGACCGTGGAGCTGCTGCGTGCGATGGTCGAGCGGAATGGGGTCGATCCCAGTTCGCTGCTCGCGATCTGGATCACGCAGACGCCGGATCTGACCGCTGCTCATGCGGCGGCTGGCGCGCGTCGGTTGGGTTGGCTCGATGTGCCGCTTTTGGGCGCGCAGGAAATCGCGATTGAAGGTGACCTGCCGAGGACCGTGCGCGTGCTGATGCTGGTCACGACGACCGCTAGTGAACCCAAACCGAACCACTGCTACCTCGGCGCCGCGGCTGCACTGCGCCAAGACTTGATCGAAACGGGGAAGCCACGATGATCGTAATTCTGAAGCCCGGCGTTTCGATCGAAGCGATGGGTGAGCTGGTCAAGTTCATCGAAGATCAGGGGCTCACGATCGCGCGGATTGTGCGCGGCGATGGACGCACGGTGATCGGGCTCCTCGGCGAGGGGCGGCGCATCTCCATCGATCGACTGCGCGCGTTCGAGGGCGTCGAGGACGTGGTGCCGGTTCAGCGGCCATTCAAGTTGGTTGGTCGCGAGCTCCAACCGGAGGACACTGTGGTGCACGGTCGTGGGTTCGCCATCGGCGACGGCGGTTTCACGGTTATAGCCGGGCCCTGCGCGGTCGAGTCTGAGTCTCAGATCCTCGAATGCGCGCATTTCCTCAAAGAGCAGGGGGCGAACGTCCTGCGCGGCGGTGCCTACAAACCTCGAACGTCACCCTACGCCTTCCAGGGAATGGAGGTTGAAGGGTTGGAGCTTTTGGCGCGTGCCCGCGAGGAGACGGGACTCGCGATCATTACCGAAGTGGTAAGCGCCGAGGATGTCGAAAAGATCGGCGAGTTTGCCGACATCCTGCAGGTCGGCTCACGCAACATGCAGAACTCTCGTCTCCTTCGTCGGGTCGGGAAAAGCGACCGACCCGTGTTCCTGAAGCGTGGCCAAAGCGCGACCTTGGAAGAGTTTTTGCTCGCAGCGGAGTACATCGTGGCCGAAGGGAACACCAACGTGATGCTGTGCGAGCGCGGAATTCGGACGTTTGAACATTACACGCGGAACACCCTCGATATCGCCGCCGTGCCGCTGCTGAAGCAGCTGTCCCATCTACCAGTGATCGTCGATCCGAGCCATGCGACCGGCCGTCGCGATTTGGTGGCGCCGCTGGCGATTGCCGCGCTGGCAGCCGGTGCTGATGGTGTCATGGTCGAGGTTCACCCCGATCCGGAGAACGCGCTTTCGGATGGCCCGCAGAGCCTCACGTTCGCGCAGTTCACAAAAATGATGGATGATTTGATCCGGGTCCGGGAGGCCTTGAGACCGCACCTGGCCACGGTATGAGCCGGGTCGGGCTGGGACCGGTGGGACGCGTCCGGTCGCGGGTCCGGGTGCCTGGCGACAAGTCGATCAGCCATCGCGCGTTGGTGCTGAACGCGGTCGCCGAAGGGACCGCGATGGTTCGCGGGTTGGCTCCGGGAGCGGATGTCGGCGCGACACTTGGTGCGCTCGAGGCGTTGGGCGTAACGATCGAGCGATTGGGCGACGACAAAGTCCGGGTCACGGGAGGTGCCCACTGGCGCGCCAAACATCCGATCGACTGTCGAAACTCGGGAACCACCGCCCGCTTGTTACTAGGGTTACTCGCCTCGCGAGCATCTGCCCCGGTCACGTTGATCGGTGATCGATCGCTCTCGCGCCGACCGATGCGACGGGTGGTCGAGCCGCTGCGCCGGATGGGCGCCGAGATCGAGCCGGCCGACACGTTGCCGCTGACGGTCATCGGCCGGCCGCTGACCGGCGCCGAACACCACCTCGACGTCGCCAGTGCCCAGCTCAAGACGGCGCTCTTGTTGGCCGGTTTGGCGGCTGATGGATTGACTATGGTGATCGAGCCCGGCGTTAGTCGCGACCATACTGAGCGGGTGCTGGCCGCGATGGGTGCGCGAATCGAGCGACGGGAGAAGGAAGTCCGAGTCCACCCCGGCGACCTCACCGCACTGGATATCGACGTGCCCGGAGACCTTTCGTCCGCGGCGCCGTTCCTGGCGCTGGCTGCGGCGCGAGAGGGAAGCGAGATCGTCGTCGAGGAGGTCGGGCTCAACCCGACGCGCACCGGGTTTCTGGATGTACTTCGCGCATTCGGGGCAGAAGTCGAGACGATGGTTACGGTGACCGAACCCGAGCCGTGTGGTGAGGTGCGCGTGATGGGGGCGAAGCTGTCGGGGATCGACGTGGACCCTGAGATCGTTCCAAGGACGATCGACGAGTTGCCCTTGATTGCGGTCGTCGCCACACAGGCCGAGGGTTTGACGCGCGTCCGCGGAGCGACTGAGCTGAGGGTCAAAGAGAGCGATCGGATCGAGGCGATCGCCGCCGGCCTCGTGCGCATGGGCGCCGACATCGAGATCGCCACCGATGGTTTCGACATTCGTGGTCCTACAGTGCTCGAGGGGGCGCGGTTGGACGCCGCGGGCGACCACCGGATCGGCATGGCGCTGGCGATCGGTGCCGCCCTGGCACAGGGTGGGAGCACGCTCGACGGCACCGAGTGGATCGACGTCTCGTACCCGTCCTTCTTGACCGACCTCGTGTCGTGTGCGGGGGTGCCCGTCCGTGTCTGAGACCAAGTCCAGCTACCGCTTGGCAATCGTCGGCTGGCCGGTGACGGGCAGCTTGAGTCCGGAGTTGTGGGAGACGATGGGCGAGGGACGCGGCTTGGAGATCGAATACGAACGATGGCCGGTCGAGCCCGGCGATACCGAGGCTTGGGAAGCGATCTGGGTGTCCGACCTCGATGCGTTCAACGTGACCGCGCCGCACAAGGAAGCGGCGGCCGCGCGTTGTGACCGGCTGTCTTCACCAGCCGAACGGATCACTTCGGTGAACACCGTGTTGCGTAAACCTGGCGGCTGGCGTGGCGAGACGACCGACGGCCACGGGTTCCTGCGCAGTCTGGAGGATGCTGATGTACCGCTGGTTGGTCAACAGATTGCGTTGTTGGGGACCGGTGGCGCGGGGCGTGCGGTGGCTCGCGCGACCGCCGATGCCGGTGCTCGCGTTACGTTCGTCAGTCGAGCGCCGGAGCGGGCCGTGACCGGCTGCGAAGATTGCGGGCGCGTCGGTTGGGATGCACTCGATCTGTTGGAGTCGCCGACGATCGTTGTCAACGCCACTCCGCTCGGCCGACTGGCCGGAGACGAACCCCCGGTGCCCTACCGCGCGTGGTTCCCGAACGCGGTGGCGGTCGATCTGAACTACGATCCGGCGGTCACCCGGTTCCTCGAGCTGGCGACAAACGAGGGTGCGCACACGATCAACGGTGTTGGGATGCTCGTTCATCAGGCTGCGTTAGCAGCGGCTCTGGTGATCGACGACGACCCGCGCGCGGCTGCCGGCTACGCCAATGACTTCCGATCCGCCACACAGGCGGAGCGAGCGCGCCGATGCTGAGGTACATGACCGCCGGTGAATCGCACGGCGAGGAGCTGATCGGGATCCTGGAAGGCATTCCGGCAGGACTCTCGCTCTCACCCGACGACATTGATGGTTACTTGTGGCGGCGCCAGGGCGGTGTGGGGCGCGGTGCCCGGATGAACATCGAACGCGATCGGGTGCGCATTGTCGCCGGCGTTTGGAAAGGCGAGACGACCGGTGCGCCGGTAGGCCTGTCGATCGGCAACCGGAGCCGGATCCCGGATGATAGGCAGCCGCCTCGAACGGTGCCCCGTCCCGGGCATGCGGATATGACCGGTATGTTGAAGTACGGTTTTGACGATGCCAATCCGGCGATCGAGCGAGCCAGCGCGCGAGAGACGGCGATGCGGGTCGGGCTGGGTGCGGTCGCGCACACGTTTCTGCGCGCGTTCGACATCGCCGTCGTGGGCCACGTCGTAGTTGTCGGTGGCGTACAAGCATCGCCGGATCGATCGGACTGGGAAAAGCTGGTGGCGGAGCGCGATCGTTCGCCGCTCTACTGCGCAGATCGGTCGGTGGAAGACGAGATGTTGGCAAAGATCGAGGCGGCGCGAGAGCGACAAGAGACGTTGGGCGGAGTGGCCGAGGTGATGGCGCTGGGCGTGCCTCCCGGGCTGGGGTCTTACGCGCAGTGGGATCGCCGGCTCGAGGCGTCGCTCGCGCAAGCGATCCTGTCGATTCAGTCGGTCAAAGCGACGTCGATCGGCGACGGGATCGAAACGCCATTGGACTTCGGTCGTGACGCCCAAGACGAGCTCTTCTGGCAAGATGGCGTTACCCGGCGTACCAATCGCGCCGGCGGGATCGAGGGCGGGATCTCGAACGGCGAGCCGATCGTCGTCAAGGTGTTCTTTAAGCCGATCGCTACCCAGCGGCGACCACTGCGGTCGGTTGATCTGGCGACGGGTGAAGAAACAGAGTGCCGCTACATCCGATCCGACACGCTCGTCGTTCCGGCTGGCAGCGTGGTCGCCGAAGCGATGGTGGCGTTGACGATCGTCGAGGCGTTACTCGAAAAATTCGGTGGAGATCGGCTGAGCGACACACGGTCGGCGTTCGATCAGTACGCGGCGCGGATCCCGTGGCGTGGTTTGGCGCTTCCAAAGGGGTTGCGCGCAGCGCCTGCGCCGCCACCCGAGCCGGTCGAAGCTCCAGCCGAGGAGATCTAACCTGAGCTACACAAGCTCGACAAAGGTCTACCTGGCGGGCCTGTCAGGAGCCGGAAAAACGACCGTTGCTGAACAAATCGCAGGTTGGCTTGGTTGGCCGGTCTTCGACGTTGATCGCGAGGTCGAACGAGCCGCCGGGTGCACCGTTGCGGCGGTATGGCGCGCCGAGGGCGAGGCCGGTTTTCGGCGCCTGGAGCAAGCCGCTGTGGAGCACTTGGTGGAGCGGCCAGGCCCGCTGGTGGCCGCGCTCGGCGGGGGTACACTCGAGCACACGGCGAGCCGGGAGAGCTTGGCCGGCTGGGGGTCGGGGGTCTTCCTCGACGCGCCGATCGAATCACTGGCCGATCGGGTCGGGACGTCGACCGAGCGGCCGCTGCTGACGGAAGGCGTGCCCATCGATCGGTTGCGCACGCTCTCAGCGGCGCGACAACCGCGCTACGAAGCTCTGCCACATCGCGTGAACGCCAACGGTCGTTCCCCCGAAGCGATCGCCGTCGATGTCATGCGCGCGCTTGATTGGCCGACCCCCGAAGCGATCGCCGAAACCGTATGGTTGGGACGCAATGCGTTGGCTCATGCCGGTCGCGTTCTCGGTCGTGCGCCCGCGGCTGACACTTCAAGGGCTGTCGTCGTTGCGACCGATGATCGAGTCTGGGACCTGCATGGAGAGGCCTTACGGGTAGGCTTGGCCGAGGTCGGATGGGAGGCGGTGCCGCATCTGCTGCCAGCCGGTGAATCGGCCAAGAGCGAGGCCGTTCTGGCTCGACTTTGGAACGCGCTCGCCGAGCGCGGCGCCGATCGTGACACCCCACTGGTTGTGTTGGGCGGTGGCGCCCCTGGCGATGTCGGCGGCTTGGCCGCCGCGACGTTCAAGCGCGGTCTGCCGCTGTTCCTGTTTCCCACGACGGTGCTGTCGCAGGTCGATGCGGCGATCGGCGGCAAGAACGCGATCGACTTCGCTGGCGTCAAGAATCTGGTTGGTGCGTTCTATCTGCCGACGGCGGTCGTTGTCGACTCGCTGTGTCTGTTGACGTTGCCGGAACGCGACTACCGATCGGGATGGGCCGAAGTCGTCAAGGCGGGAATGATCAATGATCCAGAGTTGTTCACGTTCTGCGAACGTGAGGCGGAAGCGCTCACGAGGCGGCAGTTGGGTGCGGTCGAGAGCGCACTCGCGGCCGCGATCGCGGTGAAAGTAGAGATCGTTGACGAGGACCTGCGCGAGGCCGGCCCCCGCCGAGCGCTCAACCTAGGGCACACTCTCGGTCACGCGCTGGAGACGGTTGGCGCAGGATGGTGGACACACGGTGAAGCGGTGGCGATCGGGATCGTCGCCGCGGCGCGTCTGGGCGAGCGGCTCGACGTCACTGAGCCCGGTCTCGCCGATCGGACCGCCGCATCGCTAGAAGCGCTCGGTCTACCCACGAGTGTGGAGACAGGCGTCGATCGGGATCACGTGCTGGACGCGCTGCGCCACGACAAGAAGCGCGCCGCCGATGCGCTGCATGTCGTCCTGCCGGTCGCGCCGGGCGAGGTTCGAATCCAACCGATCGATGGTGCCACCGTTCGTGCGTGGGTGGAGGAGACGATCGGATGAACGTCCTCGTCCTAAACGGCCCCAACCTCGGGAAGCTCGGCACACGCGAGCCCGAGGTCTATGGTCACAAGACGTTGGCCGAGATCGAGGCCGGTCTGGAGCCGGTGGCTGCTGAGGTCGACGCCACTCTCGAATGGTTCCAATCGAACCACGAGGGGGCGCTGATCGATCAGCTAGAGGCGCGCGCCGATTGGGCTGACGGTGCGCTGCTGAACGGCGGTGCGTTGACCCACTACAGCTACGCGCTGGCTGATGCGGTGCGGGCGTTCGCGAAACCGGTGGTCGAGGTCCATTTGTCGGATGTCCAAGCGCGCGAGCCGTGGCGCCGCGAGTCGGTGCTGGTCGACGCCTGCGTTGAAGCGGTGAGCGGGTTGGGCGCGGACTCGTATCGAGTGGCGCTGCTGGCCCTCGCTCGTCGGCTGGACGGTGGCGGTTAGCCGCCGCTCGTCGACGCTCGATCCGTCGGGCGACGCGCTCCCTAAGATCGTCGTGAAGCCACCGGGGCCCGCCAGTCGTCGGCTCGCGACCGAGCTCGCCAAATTGGAACTGGCGCCGCTGTTTGGGGCCATCGATGGCGTCGTGCCGATCGCGTGGGAACGTGCACGGGGCGCGAACGTGGTGGACGTCGACGGCAATCGGTATGTCGACTTGACAGGCGGGTTTGGCGCCGCGCTTGTGGGCCACCGAAACGCTCGCGTAGTCAATGCGATCGAGAAAGCGTCGAGCCGGCTCCTCCACGGCTTGGCGGATGCGGCGCCGCACCCCGACCGCGCAAAGCTGGCCAGCGATCTCTCTGAGCTCGGCCCTATCAGGGGTGGCCGCGTCATGTTGGCGGGTTCCGGCGCCGAGGCGATCGACATCGCGCTCAAGACGGCGCACTTGGCGACCGGTCGCTTTGGAGTCGTGGCGTTTCATGGCGGATATCACGGCACCGGCTTGGGCGCCCTTCGCGCAACGGGTCGCCCGGCGTTTCGGCAGCCGTTCGAGGCGGCGCTGGCACCGGCTACGCTCCGGGTGCCGTTCGCCGATTGCTTCCGCTGCCCGTACCGGCTCACGTATCCAGCGTGCGGGGTCACGTGTTTGGATGCTGCGCTGGCCGAGATCGACGCTTGGAATGGCGACGGTTCTCGTCCGCCGCTAGGGGCTTGGATCGTCGAGCCGGTGTTGGGGCGCGAGGGCGTTGTTGTTCCACCGCGCGGTTACCTCAAGGCGCTGGGCGAAGCGGCGCGCGACCGAAGGCTCATCGTCATCGCCGACGAGATTCTGACTGGCGGCGGCCGGACCGGCCGTTGGTGGGCCGGCAGCGCGCTCAAGCCTGACCTGGTGACGATTGGCAAAGGGATCGCAGGTGGCCTGCCGCTGGCGGCGACGATCGGTCGGCGATCGGTCATGCAGGTGTGGGAAGGGAAGGGCGAAGCGCGTCACGCGGCCACGTTCATGGCCCATCCGCTGGCGGTGGCGGCGGCTCGCGCCGCGCTGGGGGAGATCACACGCCGCGACCTCCCCGCTCGCGCACGGGCGATCGGCAAGCTCATGAAGCGCCACCTCGGTCGAATCGCACGCCGACATCCGGCGCTCGGCGACGTGCGCGGTGTCGGTGCGATGTGGGGGCTGGATGTAATCGCCGATCCCGTCACTCGCGCGCCTGACCCGGGGGTCGCCAAGGCGTTATCAGCAACGTTGGCCGAGCGCGGCTTTCTCGCGTTGGCCGGTGGCTCGCACGGCAACGTGCTATCGCTTACGCCGCCATTGACGATTAGCGAGCAGCAGCTAGAAGGGTTTTTCCCCGCATTGGATGACGCGCTGACCGAAATCGCGGCGCGGTCAGCCATCGAAGACGGCGATGCAACCCGACGATCGAAACAAGTATTTTCATAAAATGAAGCGCCTCATCGTCATGGTGTCGTTGGTCGCGGTCGCATGCAGCAGCAGCGGGGGCGGATCACCGGCCGATCCAGTTCTCGATCCGGTGGGGACCAATCCCAGTCTGACAATCGGGTGGGACGGTCACCGTGTCGACTGGGGTGCGCCGGAGCGGCTCGTGGCGACGATCGCGAATGCGTCCGTGGGAGCGACAGTCGAATGGTACTCGCTGGATGATTTGTACCTCGGCCAACCGGTCGTTCTCGGTATCGGGTCCGAGATCACGACCGCGGCGCTCAAACCGGGGACCACGAGAGTTGAGGCGGTGCTCTCCTCGGGCGGCCAGGAGATTGCGCGGCACGGCGTCAGCGTGGCTGTCGACTACCGCGAGAGCTGGAACGTTCGGCTCGAGGGCCGGCTAGTCCTGCCGGCGGGAACCGTCGGCGACGTCTGGGTCGAGGAGGACCATGCGTTTCTCGCTCGTCGCATCGCAGGCGGCATCTCGATTGTCGCACTGAATGGCGCGCCACGAGAGGTTGGCCGCTTCAACGCGAACGGCCTGTTCACCCAGGACGTTAAGGTCGCGGACGGAATCGCCTACGTTTCGCACGAAGGCACGACCTACCCGAACTCCGTGACGATCGTCGATGTCAGCGATGCCACCCAACCGATACTTTTGAGCGCAATCCCCCGCGCCGAGACGGCTGGGGCGCACAACCTATGGGTTGATCGATCGCGGCTTTACATCGCGTCGCCGAGTGGCACGCGCGGGATCCACGCCTACGACGTCAGTACGCCGGCGGCTCCGCGACCGTTGGGAACCCTGTCATCGACCAACGGCACCGCCCACGACATTCACGTCCGGGATGGTGTCGTGTACGGCTCGTATCTGGGAATACGAGAGGGAGAGTTCAGCGAGCTCGTGGTGGCTACGGACGCCGACGCCGGTTTGGTACCGCTCACGTTCCATACTTATGAGGGCGCCTTCACTCACAGTTCGTGGCTTACAGAAGACGGGCAGTTTCTATACGTTGCCGACGAGATCATCAACGCCCCGATTCGGATCTACGACGTATCGAATCCGGCAGCGCCCGTCTTGGTCGCTACCTACCAGCCGCGCGTTGGGACGATTCCTCATCAGTTGGGGATCGTCGATGGGGAGCGGGCCTACCTGGCGCACTACAAGCACGGAGTCGAGGTGATCGACATTACCGATCCACGAGCGCCCGAGTTGATAGGCTTCTACGACACGTTCGCCGGGGTGCAGGCCGATCCCGGCGGTGCGCCCAACATCCTGTCGCTGGCTCATGAAAAGGACGAGCAGTCGATCTACGACGGCGCCTGGGGTGTCCATTGGACAGCCGACGGCCGATTTGTGGTGAGCGACATGGCTAGCGGCCTGTTCGTATTCAGCTACATACCGGATTCCTAGTCGCTCGGGCTCTCGGCCGGTTCCTCGACAAACACTCTCAATCGACTGACCCGCATTCCGTCGAGGGCTTCGACGGTCAACCGGCAACCCGGCACGTCAGTGACGTCGCCGATCTCGGGCCGTCGACCCAGCTCGCCAAACACGTAGCCGCCGATCGTGTGGTACTCCTCCTCGTCGAGGGCGAGCGAGAAGCGCTCGTTGAAATCGGGGATCAGCATCAAGCCGTCGACCAACACCTCGCCGGGCTTGACCTGTTCGACATCCGGCCAGTCGGTTTCCGCCTCGCTTCTCACCTCACCGACAATCCGCTCCATCACGTCGCGCAGCGTCACAATGCCGGCGGTGCCGCCGAATTCGTCGATCAGCACGACGATGTGACGACGGTTGGCCTGCATGTCTGCCAACAACTGGAAGACGCGTACCGATTCTGGAAGCACGACGGGCGGCCGTAGAACGCGTCGCAAGTCGAGGGTGCCACTCTCCCCCCCGAGAAGTGGTAGCAAGTCTTTGACGTTGACGATTCCGACGATGTTGTCGAGTGAGCCATCGTAGACCGGGTAGCGGGTAAAGCCGTGATCTTTCAAGGTTTCCTGGATCTCCGATCGTGGCGCAGCGAGCTGAAGTCCTATGACCTCCGTGCGCGGTACCATGAGCTGGTTCGCGGTCAAATCGGCAAATTCGAAAACCCGATGGATGAGCTCCTCTTCTTTGGGTTCGAGCACGCCCGCCTCGGTGCTCGCGGAGACGATCATCTTGAGCTCCTCTTCGGAGTGGACAACGTGGTGACCCGCTGCCACGGGTCGGAACCCGAACGCCCGAACAACCAGCAGCCCAACCCCGTTGAGCAATAGAATGAACGGCTTGAACAGCGTGAGAAACCACCGGGTTGGCAGGACGACGAACAGCGCCGTTTTCTCGGGGCGCTGAATGGCGACCGTCTTTGGCGCGAGCTCACCGAGTACGATGTGGAGTCCCGTAATGATTGTGAAGGCCACGGCGATGGCTGCCGCGTGAGCGGTCAGCCAGCTCCACGTCGGTGGCAACCACCCGAGTAGCGGCTCGATGAGTGCGGCCAGGGCCGGCTCGCCGATCCACCCCAACGCGATCGATGCCATTGTGATGCCGAGTTGGGTCGCAGCGATGTAGGTGTCGATATCGTCGAGCGCTTCACGAACTTTCGATGCCAGCGGCCGCCCCTTCCGCTCGAGCTCCTCGATTCGGGTCCTGCGTACGGTGACGAGTGCGAACTCGCTGGCCACGAAAAAGCCGTTTGCTCCCACCAGGAAGAGAACGGCCAGCAGACGTAAGAAGATGTCGAGTCCGGATAACGGAGGTTCCATCGAACTAGAAATCTAAGCCGGCGGAGACCGAAAATCACGACCGAAGTGGGATCAGTCGGTTGACGCGCTGGGACCAGCCGCCTAGGCTGACCGCCATCGTGCGCACTGACGAGCTCCTCCGCCGCGTCGCCGGTCTCGACCCGCGAACGCTGAACGCCTGCCAGTCGGCCGGGTACGTGACCCCCGACACACACCTGGCTGGTGACGATCCCCGCTGGTGGAGCGATGCGGACGTCAACAGGTTGCGTGACATCCTGCGATTCAAACGCCAGGGGCTAGGGCTGGAGGACGCATTCAAGAAGGCCGCTGAAGACCGGTTTTTTGGGTTGTGCCCCTGCGACTGGAGGTAGATGTGAAGATCACAATCGAATACTGCGCAGCTTGAAACTACGAACCGCAGGCGTCCAGTTTGGCCGCCACAATTGAGGGGAACATCGAGTCCGCCAGCGTCGTGTTGATCGCTTCAGGGGGAGGGGTGTTCGAGGTCGAGGTCGACGGCGACCTCATCTACTCCAAGAAACAGACCGGCGAGTTTCCAGAGGAAGACGATATCGTTGCCACGCTGAGCGAGCGATAGTGGCGGGCCGTTCGGGCTAGCACCGCGGGGTGCCGGATCATGCCAGATATGTAGTGCTGGGTTCCGGGCCGGCGGGCACGCGCGGCTCGGAGACGCTCAGGAAACGCGATCGCGCGGCCCGCGTGGTCGTCGTCTCTGCCGATCCGTACCCCTTCTACAACCGGATCCTCCTCTCCAAATCGTTTCTCGAGTCCGACGATCTGTCGCCAGACGACGTTGTCATCAAGCCGGCCGAGGTACACGCGGCTCAGCAAATCGAGTTGAAGGCGCGAACCCGGGCGATTCGGCTGGATCCCGATGCGCACGAGATCGAGCTGTCGAACGGGGAGAGCCTGACCTACGACAAGTGTCTGATCGCCACTGGCGCGTCACCGATTCGCCTGCCGATACCTGGCATCGATCTCCCCGGGGTGTTTGAACTACGGACACTGGAGGACGCGGTTGCATTGCGGGCCGCGACACGCGGCGCCGAGTGCGCAGTGATCATCGGCGGCGGGTTAATCGGCGTCGAGGTGGCAGCCGCACTGACCAGGCGCGATGTGTCGTGCACGCTGCTGACGCTAGAGCCTTGGTTGTTCGGCCATCTGGCACCAAAGCCGGTCAGCGGCGCGCTGGAAGCGATCATGCGCTCGGGAGGTGTGACGCTCGAGTTGGAGGCCGCAGCTCAGGCGATCGGTCGGGACGGCGGCCAACTCGTTGTCCACACAGCTGACGGCCGCAACTTCCCGGCCGATCTCGTCCCGGTCGGGGTCGGTGTCTCGCCAAACGTCGAATTCCTCGAGGGCGCGGGCCTAGCGGATCGTGCTGGTGTCCGCGTCGACGCTTGTCTGCGCGCGACAGCGCCAGATCTGTTCGCCGCAGGCGACGTGGCGGCCTACGCTGATCCGTTGACCGGCGTGCGGCACCGGGTCGAGCATTGGCTCCACGCCCAGCACCAAGGACGTCACGCGGCCGAGAACATGATCGCTGAGGAACCCACACCTTATCGGCGCGTCTCGTCATACGACACCGCGCTGTTTGGCGTGTCGGTGGTGGTCGTTGGTGCTCCGGAACTGGCAACCGCGTGGTCGATCGAGGGGAATCTGGTGAATGGCACCGGACTGGCGATCGGGGAGCGTGACGGGCGGGCGGTGGCGGCGTTCTCGATCGGCGAGGCGAGCATCGCCGAGATCACGGGGCGGATCGAGGCCGGGGAATGACGCCCAGCGAAGCGCTGGTGACCGGTCCGCGGTTGGCCCTGCGACACCCGGTTTCAGACGACGCTGACGAGTTTGTCACGCTGCGCGAGACGAGCCGCGATTTTCACCTCGCTTGGGAGCCAATCCCCGAGGATGGCTCGGATCCGATCGGCAACGAGTCGTTCGAGCGATTCCTGGCTACTTCCGATACACCGGAGTCCCAAAGGCACCTGATGTGTTGCACTACCGACAGCGCGATCGTTGGCTACGTCGGCCTAAGCCAGATCTTCATGGGCGCCTTTTGCTCCGCGTACATGGGTTTCTGGGTCGGTGTAGAGCATGCCCGGCGGGGTTACGCAACAGAGGGTATCTCGTTGTGTCTCGAACGGGCATTCACGCGGCTCGGCATGCACCGCGTTGAGGCCAACGTCATTCCGACCAACACGGCATCACTGGCGACCGTTCACAAGTGCGGTTTTCGAAAAGAGGGGTACTCTCCCCGCTACCTGAAGATCGCCGGGGAATGGTGCGATCACGAACGATGGGCTATCACAATCGAAGAGTGGGAGGCGTCACCCAAGCGAATCAGTCGGGCTTAAACGCCCCCTTCAGGAACACTTTTCCGCCGTAATGGACTTCAACGACTTGACCGTCACGGACCTCTGGGACTTGGTTGCCGTTCCCGCTGCTGTACTCGTGGTGTGCACTTCCACGCTTGAGTGGTAGCTCACACAGGATTTCGCCGTCGACCATCACCTGGGCGATGGAGCCGTCGGGGGCTTTGATACCGCGAAAGAAGATATCGAGCTTTTTGACGCCGTCTGCGTAAGTCTTCAGTTCGAGCTCGCCCTGCTCTGTGCGGAAGAACTTGGGCGCGGGCACCTTATAGAGCTCGGCTTCGAGCTCTTCGACAACGCGCCGAACCCGGGCCATGGCTAGCCAGCCGCCGGTGGATTCAATCCCAGAAACTCGCGGGTTGACTTTTCGAGGATCTCGTGCGCCCGTGGGTCGCTCAGATCGAGGCGGTTCTCGTTGATCACCATTACCTGCATCCCCTTGCACTCGTGCCAACATTCGGTGCAGATCTTGTCGAGGATCTCTTGGCCCATATCGTCGGGATAGGGCGCGTTATCAAGGCCTTCCCTGGTCTGACTGCATCGAGTGCAGGTTACGTCAGCCATCGCTTTTCTCCTCCTGGTCAGAGTCGGACGCGCCGGATACCCTCTCCCCGTGCAGCGTGACCACCTCGATCACGACGTAGGAGCGTTCGCCATCGGGCGCTTCGAGCGTCACTTCATCTCCCGGGCGAGCGCCGAGGATCGCCCGGCCCAGCGGCGACGCGGTCGAGATCATCCCGCCGTCGAAATCGACGAACTCGGGAAACACCAAATGCCACTCTTGACGCACTCCGTCCCCGTCCTCGAGCTCGACACGAGATCCGAACGCCGCTTGGTCACGTGGCACGTTGCGCAAGTTGATCGCGCTGAGCTCACTTTGACGACGGATGAGTTGCGAGAGACGCGCACGGATGAACTCCTGGCGCTCGAGCGCTGCCGAGTACTCGGCGTTCTCACGCAAATCGCCCATAGCGACTGCCTCGGCGATCAGCTTCGGAAGTTCGATCCGAAGCTCGCGGTCGAGATCGATGATCTGCTCGTCCAGCCGGTTTCGAAGCTCGTCGAGCATGGTACCTCTGGAGAAGTCTGGTTAACAAAAAACGCGGCCGCAGGGCGCCGCGCGATCGACGGGGGTTCTTCTAATACAATCAACAATTTATCGCCTATGGCGATCGATCGGCAAGCTGAGAAGCGAGCCGATCACGACGCATGAATTCCGCCGGACATCGAACCGAGACGTGGGATCGCGCGGCAGCGCTGGAGCGGCTCCGCGAAGAAACGTGGGATGTGGTCGTCGTCGGAGGGGGTGTCACGGGTGCCGGCGTCGCGCGAGATGCAGCTCTTCGCGGTCTTCAGGTGGCGCTGGTCGAGGCCGGCGATTTCGCCGGGGGAACGTCGTCCAGGACGACCAAGTTTGCGCACGGCGGTCTGCGGTACCTCGAGATGCTCGACCTGGATCTCGTGCGTGAGGCATTGACGGAGCGGGCGGTGCTGTTGTCGATCGCACCGCACTTAACCCAGGCGACGCCATTTCTGATTCCATCGTATAAGGGTCGGACGCGGCCGGGCTGGAAGCTCAAGCTCGGGCTGGCGATGTACGACGCGCTGGCTGGACGGACGCGGTTTGGTCGTCACCAGATGCTCGACCGCGACGGCGCTCTCGCGCGGGAACCTCTGCTTTTGCCAACCGACCTGCGCGGCGCCGGCGTGTATTGGGACGCGCGAGTTCGAGACGCGCGACTTGTAATCGAGACCCTGGCCGACGCCCGGCGCGCGGGAGCCGTTGTTGCGTCGTATTGTGCGGTTCGGGACCTCGAGCGCTCTCGGGCGGGTTGGGTCGGTGACGTCGAAGATCGTCGCAGCTTCAGCTCGTTTACGCTTCTGGGGCGAGCGTGGGTTAACGCTACCGGGCCATGGTCGGACCGCTTGCGCCGCCGGGTCCGTCCGGGCAGCACGCGGCTCCTCGACCCGACCAAGGGCGTGCACATCGTCGTGCCGCGTGACAAGCTCCCGCTCCGGGACCCGACTGCGCTGTTCGCCGGTGACGGTCGGCTCTATTTCGCCGTTCCCGAAGGACGGTGGACATACATCGGCACGACCGACACGCGAAACGGTGGAAACATCGATGATCTTCGAGCATCACCCGGTGATGTCATGTACTTGATCGATGCCGCCTGTGACGCGCTGACCTGCAAGCTCTCTGACGAAGACGTGGTTGGCGCGTGGGCTGGCTGGCGGCCGCTGGTGCGAGCCGCCTCTTCCCGAAACCCGAGCGCAATATCCCGCGAAGACGTGATCGAGCAAACAGCTTCCCGCTTTGTCACAGTAACCGGTGGCAAGCTGACAACGTACCGGCTCATGGCTGAGGAAACGGTTAACCGGTTGGCCGAGAATATTGGTTGGAATCTTCAGCCGTGTGAGACGACCCGACGACCGCTCGTGCCGGCGCGGGTTGGCGGGGAGAAACCTGCGGCCGGCGTCGACCCCGCCGACGCCGCTCGCGTGCGGGAGCTCTTCGGGCCCGATGCCGATGATGTGTTTGTGCGTTGGCGCGAGGATCCAGATACCGCGGAACCGCTCGGCCAAGAGACTAGCTACACAGCCGCTGAGGTTGAGCGCGCCGCACGCGAGATGGTCGAGACGCTCGAGGATCTGGTCGATCGACGGTTGAGCGTCTTGCCGGGAGGCGTTCCCATTGCGAAAGAAGTACTCGCCAACGTCGCCCGCGCCGCAGCGCCGGTATTGGGATGGGACGAAGCGCGTCAGGCGGCCGAGGTGGAAGCTTTCCGGACGTCAGAACACCGCCCGTGAGTCGCGGGTGTTGCTACCGCTTGGCCAAGGGCACCACGTCGCGCTCTGTGGGGCCGGTGTAGATCTGCCGCGGCCGATGGATCCGGCCAGCCGGGTCGAGGCGCATCTCCCTCCAATGTGCGATCCAACCGGGTAGGCGACCGAGCGCGAACATGACCGTGAACATGTTGGTCGGTATGCCCATCGCGCGATAGAGGATGCCGCTGTAGAAGTCGACGTTGGGGTAGAGCTTGCGTGAGACGAAATACTCGTCCTCGAGCGCGACCCCCTCCAAGTGCTTGGCGATCTCCAGTAGCGGGTCGTCGACGCCCAGCTCACCGAGCAAGCGGTCGGCCACTTCTTTCAGGATCTTGGCCCGCGGATCGTAGTTTTTGTACACCCGGTGACCAAAGCCCATGAGCCGAAAACCGGAGTCCTTGTCCTTGGCCATGTCGACGTATTTTTTGTAGTCACCGCCGTCGTCGATGATGCGCTGGAGCATCTCGATGACCTTCTGGTTAGCGCCTCCGTGAAGCGGACCCCACAGCGCGTTGATCCCGGCCGAGACCGACGCGAACAGGTTGGCCTCGCTCGAACCTACCATGCGTACCGTCGAGGTCGAACAGTTCTGCTCATGATCGGCGTGGAGGATCAAGAGCAGGTTCAGCGCATCGTCCAGCACCTCGGGCACCTCGTACGGCTCGGCCGGCACGCAGAACATCATGTGCAGAAAGTTCTGCGTGTACGACAGATGGTTCTGCGGATAGACAAACGGTTGCCCGACCGATTTCTTGTACGAGAACGCGGCAATTGTTTTGGCTTTGGCGAGGAGCCGGATGATGTTCAAGCTCATGTCCTCGTCATCTTGCGCCGGGCGGTAGTAGGCGGAGAGCGCGGCCACCATCGATGACAGGATCGCCATCGGATGCGCTGTAATCGCATACCCCTCGAAGAACTTCTTCATGTCTTCGTGGATCAATGTGTGGTGGGTCAACCCCTCCCGGAACTCTTGGTGCTGTTTCTGAGTTGGGAGCTCACCGTAGATGAGCAGATAGCAGACTTCTGGGAAGCGTGTGGTAGCAGCGATCTGTTCGATCGGGTAGCCGCGATAGCGGAGGATCCCCTGTTCGCCGTTGATAAACGTGATCGCGCTCTGGCAAGAACCGGTGTTGCCGTAGCCGGTGTCGAGCGTGACCGCCCCGGTTTGTTTCCGAAGTTGACTGATATCGATTCCCGTCTCGCCTTCGCTCCCGACGACGGTGGGCAACTCAAGTTGCTGGTCGTCTATGGTCATCTTTACGACACTCATCGTACAATCTCCACTTCGATTGTTGATTTCGTCGAGCCCTATCGGCTCTTAATCTCACAAGCAATTTCGCCTGTTCGACGCAATACGCAAACGTATGTACGGTTTGACCCTACATCCTCGAAATAGCGAAATTGATCACATGTTCAGCATCGGCTCCCTAGCCCTAGAACGTCCGCTCCTCCTGGCCCCGATGGAAGACGTGTCCGATCAGCCATTTCGGCTACTGTGCCGGCGGCTGGGCGCGGACGTTGTGTACACCGAGTTCATCTCGTCTGAGGGGCTGATCCGCGACGCGGCAAAGTGCTTGGAAAAGCTCCAGCTAGCCGATGGTGAGCGGCCGGTCGGGATCCAAATCTATGGTGCCTCGGTCGAGGTAATGATCGAGGCAGCCCGGATCGCTGAGCAAGCCGGTCCCGAGCTAATCGACATCAACATCGGATGTCCGGTCAAGTGCGTGGCCGGTCGGGGCGCGGGCGCGGGGCTGCTGCAGAACCCGGCGCTTATGGAGGCGATCGTGGCCGGTATCATCGAGGCGGTCGAGCTGCCGGTGACGGTAAAGACGCGGCTCGGGTGGGACCACGACTCGATTCGGATAGTCGAGAACGCGCAGATGTTCGAACGACTTGGCGCTCAGGCGCTCTCGATCCATGGTCGAACTCGGGCTCAGCAGCGGAAGGGCGTCGCTGATTGGGGGTGGATCAAGCGCGCCAAGGAGGCGGTTTCGATCCCGGTGTTTGGCAACGGCGACATCAAAGCTCCCGAGGACGTCGCCCGAATGTTCGACGAGACCGGCGTAGACGGCGTCATGATCGGTCGCGGAGCGATCGCCAACCCGTGGATCTTTCTGCAGGCTAAGGCCCATCTGGATACCGGTCGGGTCCCGGAGATCGAACCTGGCGAAAGGATTGGCACGTGCCTGGAGCACTTCAATCTGTCGGTCGAGTACAAGGGAGCGCGCCGAGGGACGATCGAGTTTCGCAAACACTACAAGGGGTACTTCAAGGGTCTCCCCGAGTCGACCGCGGTTCGCACCGAGATCATGCAGTGGACCGAGCCGGATCCGGTGATCGAAAGGTTGTTGAACTACGCCGCCGAGCTTGGAGTCGAGCCTGTAGGTGCAAGCGCAATGGGAATCATTCAATAGGAGGCGTGCCGAGATGGCGAAAGGAAAGAAACCGACACAACCGCAAGCCAAACCGTGGATTCGGTGGGGTGGTGTCCTGGTCGGTCTAACATTGGCAGCGGTGATCGTCTGGTTCGTGGCCAAGCCGTCGGCGGGGGACCCGCCGACCGGCGACACGGAGGAGGCGGCCGGTCCCGGCCCCCGTCCGCTCGACCTGGCAGCAGACGGGCCGACGGTCCAGAACGCGGCAGCGTTGGCCGACGTGCCGGCGGAGAGCCTGGCGTCCGCCGGGCCAGCGGTGCCAAGCGGTATCGACATCTCGAACGATCCGCGTCTCGGGGCCGACAACGCGCGGGTGACGATCGTCGAGTTCTCGGATTTTGAGTGCCCCCACTGCGCGCGGTTTCACGAGGAGATCTTCCCGGCGTTGAGATCGCTGTACGGCGATCAGATCCGGTGGGTGTTCGTGAACCGTTTCTTCTCGGGCGGCCACCCGATGGCTGAATCCGCTGCATTGGCTTCCGAGTGTGCCAATCGCCAGGGTCGTTTCTGGCAGTACGCCGATCTCGTGTTCAAGCACCAGACGGAGCTCAGCCGCGAAACGTTGGACGGCCACGCGCAGTCGTTGGGTTTGGACCTAGTCGCGTTCCGGCAATGCCTGGAGAACCGCGAGATGGCGAGCGAGGTGGCCGCCGATCAGGCGGAGGGTGATCGAGTTGGGGTGGACGCGACGCCGAGCTTCTTCGTCAATGGTCGTAAGGTCACCGGCGCCCAGCCGGTCGCTGCATTCAACGAGATATTGGCTCCGTATTTCGGAAACTGATGGGTCGGTAGCGCGTTGACTGAGGATTGGGCCGGTCGTAGCTTGCCGTGGCTTTACGCCTGGGTAGCTCAGTTGGTAGAGCACGGGACTGAAAATCCCGGTGTCGGCGGTTCAATTCCGTCCCCAGGCACCATATTCCGGGCGCGCCGACTCTTTCCCGCCGCGCCGAGATGCCCAACCGAGCCACCGTAGCTCAGCTGGTAGAGCAGCTCATTCGTAATGAGCAGGTCCGCGGTTCGAGTCCGCGCGGTGGCTCCAGGGTTACTCGGCACTGCGATCCCCCCTCAGCAGCCGCACGAAGATCATGAAGTGGGTCACCAAGAGAAGTGGGACCAGG
>Ga0255057_10000038_pt1 | contig 64954 bp, 68 predicted proteins | sample Cases_109_6_MG_FD_189022 | JGI IMG/M metagenome (GOLD analysis project Ga0255057, IMG submission 189022) | Seawater microbial communities from Amundsen Gulf, Northwest Territories, Canada - Cases_109_6 | ecosystem: Environmental > Aquatic > Marine > Gulf | place: Canada: Northwest Territories... | reverse complement strand
CCGGGAGTCGGTGGCCGAACTAGCGGCTCACGTCCACGGTCTCGACGTACGTGGCGTGCTGGTTACCTACGGTGCGGATGGCGCCGCGTGGTACGGCGCTGAAGGCGATGTGGTTGAGTGCCCGGGCCGATCTGTCGCCGCGGTTGATCCGACTGGCTGCGGGGACGTTTTTGGCGCCGCGTGGCTGGCCCTCCATTGTGGCCGCGGCCAATCACCGGAGCAGGCGCTAGAGGGAGCCCTGGTGGCGGCGACCACCGCGGCGACGATACGTGGAACGAGTCAGCTCCACTCGACGCTCAAGGAGGCGGTGCATGTCAGATAGCTCATCTCGCAAACCACACATCGATACGTTGGTGGTGCAGGCCGGTCGGTTTGACGATGCTCACGGAGCGGTCGTAACGCCGATCTACCAGGCATCGACCTTCGACTATCCGGCCGGTGATCGTCCGCTGGTCTACACCCGGTACGGGAACAATCCAACCCACGTCGCGGTGCAGAAGCGGATCGTTGCGCTCGAGGGTGCTCGCGCGGCGTTGATCCTGTCGAGCGGCATGGCGGCCCTGTCGACCGCCATCCTCACTGTATGCCGGGCTGGCGATCACGTGGTAGCGGCGCCGGAGCTTTACGGGGGCACCCACCGCTTGCTCGATGACGATCTGCCGGGTTTGGGGATCGAGGTCAGCTACGCCGCGGGTCACCAGGCGGAAACCTGGGAAGCTGCGATCAAACCGAACACCAAGCTGCTGATATGGGAGGCGATCACCAACCCGTTGCTGCGGGTGGCGGACGGCGGGGCCTTAGCCGAGCTAGCGCGGGAGCGCGGGCTGGTGTCACTCGTCGATGCAACGTTCGCGACGCCGATCAATCAGCGACCGCTCGAGTTTGGCGTCGACCTCGTCATGCATAGCGCCACCAAATACCTGGGGGGTCACACCGACCTGATCGGCGGTGTCCTCGCCGGCGGCGACGAGCTGATCGACCAGGCCACGCAGAGGTTGGCGAGCTTCGGTGGCTCGGCCGATCCGCACGCTGTTTTTCTGCTCGAACGGGGCATCAAGACGCTGGCGCTACGGATGGCGCGGCACAACGAGAACGGGCGCGCGGTATCGAACTATCTCGCTTCGCATCCGAGAGTTGAGCGCGTTTTCTATCCGACGCTTGACGATCATCCCGATCGCGATGTTGCCGCCCGCGTGCTGAACGGCGCCGGCGGCGTGGTGGCGTTCATTCCTCGTGCCACGCCAGACGAGGCGCAGCGGATCGTCGAACGGTTCGAGTGGATTCGGCTGGCGCCTAGCCTGGGGGGCGTCGAGTCGCTGGTTTCCATGCCAGCCATGACGTCGCACCGCCATTTGACGTCCGACCAACGCGCTCAGCGTGGGATGCCTGATCAAACGGTCCGCCTGGCGCTCGGCGTCGAAGCGGCCGACGACCTAATCGACGATCTCGACCGCGCGCTGGCCAGCTGAACACCGTCGTTGCAGCACCGAATGCGTTCAAGGGGACGTTTGGCGCGGTGGCGGTCGTCGAAGCGTGGGCTTCGATCTCGGGTCCCGAGCTGGAGATCGTGGCACGGCCGCTGTCAGATGGCGGCGATGGGTTTGTAGACGTCGTCCGGTATTACCAGCCGCAGGTGCTGGTGGTCAGGACGAGGGTTCGGGGTCCGCTCGGCCGGCCGATCGATGCTCGGTGGGGCTGGGACCCGGATCACGCAACCGCCTACCTGGAGAGTGCCGCCGCGGTGGGGCTGAGGAACCTATCGCCAGCCGAGCGTGCACCACTCGAAGCAGACACGTTCGGTCTGGGTCAGCTGGTCGCCTGCGCCGCTGGTCTCGGTGCCTTCCGGTTGGTGATCGGCCTGGGTGGGTCGGCGACCGTCGACGGCGGTTTTGGGATGGCTCGGGCGCTCGGCTACCGGTTCGAGGACCAGCGCGGCGAGTCGATCGTCCGGACTGACGACCTGGCGGACCTGGAGCGGATCGAGCCCCCCGCCGATCGGTCGTTAATCGATCGGCTGCAGGTCACCGCCCTCACCGACGTCACCAATCCGCTGTTGGGCCCGGCGGGGGCGGCGCCCGTTTTTGGCCCCCAAAAGAGTGCCGATCGAACCGCGATCGAGCGCCTCGAGATCGGCTTGACGAAGCTCGCTGCGAGGTGGGTGGTGGATCTCGGTGTCGCCGGCGAAGCGCGTAGCGCACGCGGCGCCGGCGCTGCCGGCGGGCTGGGGGCTGGCTGTCGGGCATTTTTGGGTGCCGACCTCGACTTAGGAGCCCCGTGGTGCGCGCGGCTGGCGCGACTCGGTGACGCGCTGAAAGGCGCCAGCGGGGTGATCACCGGGGAGGGACGATTCGACGACCAGAGCGGCGGCGGGAAGGCAACCGGATACGTTGTCGCCGAAGCCCGCCGGCATGACCTCCCAGCGGTCGTCGTCTGCGCGTCCTCGACCGGGGCAGAACCCCCACCGGGCGTCACGATCGTCGCGGGCCAACGCCTCGCTGGCCCGCGCGACAGGAAACGGTTGTCGCTGGTCGACCTTATTGAGCTCTTTCGAATCGCCGTCACCGATCTCGGCTTTTGACGCTTCCTCCGCACGCGCTATACTTTGTCAACCGAGTCCCAACCCGCTGTTGACCACCGGGCTGGAATCGTACCCCAAGGCAACCCAGGTCATAGGAGAGGGCTGATGCACATTCTTGTTCGCTCGCTGACTGTTCTTCTGCTGGTGTTTGGTCTCGCTGCCTGTGGAGGTGGGGGCGGAGACGACGGTGCGCCGGTGGGAGAGCCAGGCGGAGAGACACCAGACGCCGGCGCACCTGTCGGTGACGCCATGGAAGCGGCCGACGGCCAAGCGGTATTCGCCACCAACTGCGCGGCGTGTCACGGTGACGGCGGCACCGGTGGTGGCGCGGCGGCGGTCGGGTTGGAGCCCCCGCCGGCGGACCTCACCGACGCCGTTTGGACGACCGGCGACGGATCGCTGGCTGCGGTTCGCAACGTCGTCGAGAACGGCAGCCCGGGAACGGCGATGATCGCCTGGAAGGGCACGCTCACCGACGCCGAGATCACCGCGGTCGCCGAGCACGTTCACGCAATGGGCGGCGGGCAGTAGGCTCTTACCCCACCCCCCTGCGGATATCGCGAGACCCCGTCGGTCAAACCGGCGGGGTCTCGTTCTAGGTACGCCTTGATGGAAATCGCCTGTAGCGATCTGGTAAAGCGCTATCCGCTCGCGGACCGCGAGGTGGGCGCGCTGAACGGTGTTTCGTTCGAGCTGACCTCGGGCGAGCTGACCGTTGTCGTGGGTCGCTCCGGTTCCGGAAAGACGACGCTGTTAAACGCGTTGGGGGGTCTTGAGCGACCGACATCGGGGACGGTATTGATTGATGGCGAGGACTTGTACGCGCGCGGCGACCGTGAGTTGTCGCGGTATCGCAACGAACGGGTCGGGTTCGTCTTCCAGTCGTTTCACTTGAACGGTGCCGAGACGGCGCTTGAGAATGTGCTTGTGCCTTTCCTGTTCTCCCAAGATCCACCGCCGGATCCCGAAGAACAGGCAAGGCAGAGCCTCAAAGCGGTGGATCTCGACGAACAGAGCGATCAGCCAGCCGGTACGCTGTCGGCCGGACAGCGGCAGCGCGTGGCGATCGCACGCGCTCTCGTCAACAGGCCTGATCTTGTGCTCGCCGACGAGCCGACAGGCAACCTCGATGAGGAAACCGGCGCGGGGATCGTGGATCGTCTGGAGGGGTTGGCGCGCAAGCACGGTCTGGGAGTCGTGATCGTGACCCACGATCCGGTGATCACCGCACTAGCGGACAGGGTTCTCAAGCTCGAACGCGGACGGCTCGTCGAATGAGGTCAGGGCAGGCGCTGGCGCGAGCCGCGGGGAATCTCCGTCGCCACAGCGCGCGCAGCGCCCTCCTCGCCGGCGGTATCGCGCTCGGGGTGGCGCTACTCGTCTTCCTGCTGGCGTTCGTAAGCGGTACGCGTAGGGCGCTGCTCGACCACGTCGTATCCTCGATTCCGATCACCCAGATCATCGTTGTACCCAAAGCGTTCTCGCTGAGTGTTCTGCGATTCGAGAACCCGCTTTCAAACCTGGACGATCAGGCCGCAGAGCGAATCGCCGCGCTCGACGGCGTCGAGCGCGTCATGCCGATGGCTGGCCTCAAGCTGCCGGCTCAGCTGCGAGCCAGTTTTTTTGGTCGGGGGTTTGTCACCGACACCGGTGTGTTCGGGATCGAGCCCGATCTTGTGGTCGATCAGCTCGCTGAGGACGCTGGGTTTACCGCTGAAACTCCGGGCGTTATCCCGGCCATCATCTCTAGCGACCTGATCGACATGTACAATACCGGTTTCGCGAAGGCCAACGATTTGCCGCAGCTCACACCGCAGATCCTGAATGGCCAGCGTGCCACGCTCGTCCTCGGGTCGTCTTCGTTTAATCCATCGACGGCTGGAGCGGTGCGCAGGGTGCCGATTCGGTTGATCGGGGTTAGCGATCGCGTGCCACTGGTCGGTGTGAGCCTGCCGCTCTCGACCGTCAATCGTTGGAACCGCGACTTGGTCGGCGAGGACTCACCCAACTACATCCAGCTCAACGTCGTGACCGAGCGCGCGGAAGAGGTGGATCGGATCGCCGGCCAGATCGAATCGCTTGGCTACGCGGTCGCGACCGGTCGCGAGATCGCCAGCCGCGTTCGCACGTTGAGCGATGTGCTGCGAGCGGCGTTCGCGCTAATCGGATTGGTAGTGCTGGTCGTTGCCGGTATCGGAATCGCCAACGCATTGGCGCTCTCGGTCATGGAGCGCCGTCACGAGATCGGTGTCTTTCGATCGGTCGGCGCCAGTCGGAACGACATACGCGTCTTGTTCCTTGCCGAGGCGGCCCTGCTTGGATTGATTGGCTCTGGGATCGGCGTCATCGTCGCGATCGCCGCCGCCCGAGTGGCAGATCTAGTCCTCGATCGGGTGCTCCCCGCGATGCCGCTGTTACCCGAATCGTTCTTCTGGCTCTCGTGGCCGATCGTCATTGCGGGTCTTAGCTTGGGGTTTTTGGTAAGCGTCGTCGCAGCAGTTTCACCGGCCCTCCGGGCGGCGCGCTTGGATCCCGCCAGAGTTCTGAGGACGGTTTGATTCTTACAATCGTGCATGGTCTACACTCGTCGGTCACGTAATACCAAGGTCGCCAAGGCGGTCGCGTCACGTTATGGCGGCGTCAAAGCGCGAACCATGCCGCTCTCCCGGCTGGTCGACTTCTTGGCTGGGACCCCGGACCCGATGGACAAGGGTGGCCGGGATCAGCTGATTGGCCGGGTGGAGTGGGAGTCGTATGACACCCGCAAGAGAAACCGGGCGGTCGGCTTCGTCGAACGCAGTTCGCTTGTAGCGGCCCACTCCCTCAAGCCACCCCTCTACTTCAGCCGCACCCCGAAGAACGAGCTGTTCGATGCGCACCATGAGAAAGCGATCAAGAGCTCCAAACTGATGTTGCGATACAAGGATGCACCCACCACGGTACTGGCGCCCAAGTACACGCTGCCGGTCAGTCCTGTGGTTGGCATGGTCCCGCGCCTGAAAACGACCCCGATCGAAGATCTGGCGGTCATGCTGAACTCACGGCTATTCAATTTCTACTGGCGGTATTTCTACCCCGGCCAAGCTGGTAAACCCGCCATACCGGCCGAGGAACGGCTAGCCCAGTTCATGGTACCGATGTTGACCAAGAAGACGGGTGCCGCGTTCCACAAGGTGCGCGACAAGATCCTCACGCTCGGACGTGAAAACGCGGATCTTCTGGGAACCGTCGACCAGGTTCAGAAGATCGCTGACCGAGCGGGGATACAAGCAATCCAAATCGGCGAGACCGAAGGCATGATCCGCGAGATCAACGTACCGCGCCCACTGGGATCGGTGGCGAGCGTGAAGCGACGGGGTCCGGTGGTGATCTTCCAGCGCGGGTCGACGATCGTCACCACCACCGAAGAGGCGGCCACGTACCTGGAGTTCTGGCTGACGCAACGGTTTGATCAGCTGGATGGGATGACCCGCGAACAGCTGGAGGAGTACATCCGGATGCCGGTGTCGACCGCCCACGTGGTCGAAGTTCTCCAGCGTCGAGCCAAGATCGAGGCTAAGATCGACACGACTCAGCGGCAGATCAGGGAGCTGCAGGTGGAAGCCGATAATCATCTCAATGACCTCTACGCGCTCGATGAGAACGAGCGCGCCTACCTGGTCTCGGCTTTTCCGTAATCCGATTATGATCGGTCCGCTCACCCTCGGAGTCGAAGAGGAGTATCAGATTTGCGACCCGTCAACCGGTGACTTGACGCCTGTCGTCGATCAGTTGCTGGCAGCCGCGCCGCCGGAGCTACGCGATCATTTGGGGTACGAGCTCCTTCACACGGTGCTGGAAGGGGACATTCCGATCGCGTCGAGCGTCGACGAAGCGGTCGAAAGCGTGCGACAGATGCGGTGTTCGGTCATCGCACTGGCTGAGTCTCAAGCAGTCGCGATAGGCATCGGCGGCGCTCACCCCTTCGCGGACTGGCGAGATCAAGGTTTCGTCGACACGCCCGGCTACCAGTGGGTCGGCCATCAACTTCAGTATCTGGCGCGACGCAACATGTCGTTTGGACTTCACGTCCATGTCGGTGTGGAAAACGACGACGCGCGGGTGTACGTCGCCAATCAGCTGCGTCGGTGGTGCGCGCCGTTGTTGGCGTTGTCGGCCAATGCGCCGTTTTTCGAAGGCGTTGATACTGGGTTTCAGACGATCCGCATGCACGTCTTTGGGTCTTTCCCGCGCACTGGTTTTCCGCCGCGATTCCGAGACTGGTCGCACTTCGTCGACGTGACCGAGGGGCTTATGGCTTCGGGCGCGATCACCGCGCCGCGTCAGGTATGGTGGAACGTTCGGCCGCATATGACGTACGGGACGGTCGAGCTACGGATGCTCGACATGCAGTTCGATCTCGAGCGAGTGCGAACGTTTGTGGCGTTATCGCAGGCGTTGACCGCTGGCCTCTGGGCGGACTTTGAAGCTGGTCGCCCGGAGTGGGAGTTAGAGCCGGCGTATCTAGAGGACGGCTGGTTCAAGGCTCAGCGTTTCGACTGGGACGCTCAGATCGCCCATCCGGTGAGCGGCGAGGTGGCGACGCTGAGGCAAGAGATGGAAGCGCTTCGCGAGGTGGCCCGACCATGGGCCGCGGAGCTCGGCACAAGCGCCGCCGCGATCGAAGGTCTCGACCGCATCCTTGCCGACGGACCGGAGACCGATTGGCAACGCGCGCGGTGGGCGGAAGCGAATCACGACCTACAACAATTGCAGCGGGAGATCATCAAGCGGGTCAAGGCTGACGCTCGTTGCGAGCAGTCAGTCTCGCCGTCGTGACTGAAAACGTCGGCTTCTTGTCGCTGGTCCCGCCGTTGTTGGCAATCGCGTTAGCGATCATCAGTCGACAGGTGTATCCCGCGCTTCTGCTCGGCATATGGAGCGGATGGCTGATCCTTAGCGGTAACCCATTGACGGCGGCTGGCGATACGCTCGAGGCGATCGCCGGTGTGGTTTCAGATTCAGGAAACGCCAAGCTAATTCTGTTTTCGCTGGCGATCGGTGCGGTCATCACGCTCACCCAACGCTCGGGAGGAGTTGAGGGGTTCGTTCAGGCGCTGCAACGGATCGGTGTCGGCAAGACGCGGCGCTCGGCTGGCTTCATGGCGGCGATCGTGGGCACGGTGGTGTTCATCGAGTCAAACATCACGTCGCTGGTGACCGGTACAGTAGCGCGGCCGCTGTTCGACCGGCTGAGGATATCGCGCGCCAAACTGGCGTACATCTGCGACTCGACATCGGCGCCGATCTGCATCCTGGTGGGAGCCAACGCGTGGGGTGCTTACGTAATTGGGCTTCTTGGCGCCCAGGAAGTGGAGAACCCGGTCGGTGCCTTCGTAGCTGCGATTCCATTCAACTTCTACGCCATTCTCGCGCTGGTGCTGGTTTACATAGTCGTAGCTCTCGATTGGAACGTAGGACCGATGCGCACAGAGGAGGCCGAAACGGCGGCGCTCGGAAAGACCGCTTCTGAGGGGCCATCGATCCCCGCCGAGGAAGACTCGCTGCTCGATGTGCCGATCAAGCCGGGCGCCCCGCCGCGAGCCATCAACATGATCCTGCCAGTGCTGACGCTGGTCGTCATGATGGTGGCCGGACTGCTCATCACGGGTGACGGGGATCTGCTTAAGGGCGACGGTAACACCTCTGTGTTTTGGGCGATCTCGGCCACCATCCTGCTCATGATCGTGCTCTACCGGGCGCAACGGATCCTGTCGGTGGAGGAGGGAACCCGGTACGCGCTGCGGGGGTTCTCGGGCCTTGTACCGTTGGTGGTGGTGCTCGTTATGGCGATCGCGCTGGGCGCCACGTGCAACGTGCTGGGGACCGGGCTGTACGTGGCTAGCGTCGTCGAGCGGTTGCTCTCGCCGGCACTTGTGCCGGCGCTTCTGTTCTTGGCCGGCGCGCTGGTCTCGTTCTCGACCGGCACGTCGTGGGGTACCTTTGCGATCATGATCCCGATCGGGGTGCCGATGGTCGATGTGGTTGGGCTCCCGCTCCCGCTGGTCCTCGGCGCGGTGCTCTCGGGCGGGATCTTTGGAGACCACTGCTCGCCGATCTCGGATACGACGATTGTCGCGTCACTGGCGTCGGCGTGCGACCACATCACCCACGTTCGGACGCAGCTCCCTTACGCCTTGATGGCGGGCGGTGGCGCGACGGCGTTGTTTCTTGTAAGTGGTTTTATATCAACACGTTAGGGTGATAGCCCTAGCGCTGGACCAAGAAACGGGAAACGGTGGAATAAAGCTGCCGGCAAGGTGGTTTCTATAGGTATGAAGAACTGTTCTGAAATAAGGGGTCTGTGTTACCCCTATCTCGATGGCGAGCTGACCGCGGATCAGGCCGGCCTGGTCGAGGTACACCTCGCGCAGTGTGAGGCGTGCGCTGAGCGGTTTGGCGACGAGGACACGTTCTTGGAGCTGGTCGCCGAGGCGGGTCAGGAAACAGCGCCAGCCGAGTTCCGGGTGCGAATGGAAGCGCTGTTCGGTGCTGAGGAGCAAACCGTCGAGGTCCATCGACTACGTCGACCCATGTTCAAGCAACTGGCGGCGCCGCTGGCGGCAGCGGCGGTGCTTCTGCTGCTGGTGCTTCAGCCTGGCGACCAGGTCTCGCCGGTGCTGGCCGAGGGTTTCGTCGCCGATCACGTGCGCCACGCGTCGATCTGGCCGAGCATCGAGCCTTTCCCGGCCAACGCCGAAGTCCCGCGTGCCCTGACGGTCACCCAGGGCCGCGTCGAAGGGCTCAGTCGTTGCACGATCGATGGTCGCGCCTACGCGCATTACGTCTACGAGATCGATGGCGAGACGATGTCAGCCTACCTGCCGCTCGACGCGTTGCCACCACCCTCGATCGGAACCGCATCGATCGGGCGGGTATCGATCGTCACGCTCGACGCGCAGCTAAACACGCCGGCGGTGGTGTTGGCCTCGGGCGACATGTCATCGGACGAGTTGACCCAAATCTGGTCCGGCATCTAGCCGCAGTTCCCCACATTACGTCTTCATAGCTCCGTCACCGGGTGCGTACCGGTTGCCGGCGTCTATCGGTCGCGCCAGGTTCACGGCGTGTCGAAGAAGGGACGAGTTCCAAAGCAGGCAGCCGATCGAGCAGCCGCGCTGAGAGACCAGATCGAGGTCCACAATCGGCGCTACCACGTCGAGGACGATCCGATCATCAGCGACGCCGAGTTCGACGCGCTGATCCGTGAGCTGCAGACGCTCGAGGCCAAGCATCCGGCTCTGGCTACGCCAGACTCGCCCACGCAGCGCGTGGGTGGCGAGCCGCTGGCCGCGTTTCCACGCGCCGAGCATACGGTCGCGATGCTGTCGCTGGATAACGCCCGCGGCGAGGAGGGCCTGGCCGAGTGGGTGGATCGCGTGCGGCGCGGGCTCGATGACCCGGAGGCGCTAGCGTTCGCATCCGAGCTCAAGATTGACGGGCTATCGCTCTCGCTTACCTATGAGGACGGCGTGTTGGTGCAGGGTGCCACGCGAGGCGATGGGCGGGTCGGCGAGGACGTGACCGCCAACTTGAGGACGATCGCCGAGATCCCGTTGCGGCTAGCAGGTTCACGGCCCCCATCGCGATTGACGGTGCGCGGAGAAGTGTACATGACGCGCAGCGGCTTTCAGCGTCTGAATGCGGAGCGCGAATCGTCCGACGAACCACTCTTTGCCAATCCTAGAAACGCCGGTGCCGGGTCGGTCCGGCAGCTCGACTCGAAGATCACTGCTCGACGCCCGCTTCATTTCTTCGCCTACACGGCTCTGGGCGCGGAAGGGGTAGCCACCCAATCGGAAGCGCTGGAACGATTAACCGATTGGGGGTTTCCGATCAACCCGGAGTGGCGCCGTCACACGACGCTAGAGCAGTTGGACGCATACTGTGACGAGTGGCAAAGCCAGCGAGAGGATCTCGATTACGAGATCGACGGCGTGGTGATCAAAGTCGATTCGCTCGAGCAACAAGCCCACCTCGGTACCACCGCCAAACATCCTCGTTGGGCGGTAGCGTTCAAGTTCCCCGCGGCTGAGGCGCTGTCGGTCGTCAAGGAGATCATGATCACTGTTGGACGCACCGGAAAGCTCACCCCTACGGCGGTCTTGGAACCGGTCCAGATCGGCGGCACGGTGGTTCAGATGGCCGGCCTACACAACGCCGATGAGGTGGCCCGAAAGGACGTCCGCATAGGAGACACCGTGATCGTCGCCCGGGGCGGCGACGGCATACCGCAGATCGTCCGTGTGGTGACGGAGAAGCGACTGCGGGGTGCCAAGCCATTTCGATGGCCTGTGAAGTGCCCCGCATGCGGGACCGAGGTCGTTCGGTTGGAGGGCGAGGTCGCTCACCGATGCCCGAACGCGTCGTGCCCGAGCCAGCTCAGGGAACGGGTCCTGCATTGGGGTGGGCGCGGGGCGATGGATATCGACGGTTTGGGGGTCATGCTCGCACAACAGTTGGTCAACGAAGGCCTCGTCAAAGACCTGGCGGATCTTTATGAGCTGGATAGCGATACGCTGGCGTCACTTGATCGGATGGGGGAGCAGTCGGCGTCCAACCTGATCGCCGCGCTCGAGCAATCGAAGACGCGTGGTTTTCGCCACGCTCTGTTTGGCCTGGGCATCCGTTTCGTCGGGGGGTCGGTGGCCAACGTCTTAGCCCAGACGTTCAACTCGATCGATGACGTCATGGATGCAGATCGCGAGGCGCTGGAAGCGGTAGACGGGATCGGTCCCAAGGTGGCCGAATCGGTTACATCGTTTTTCGACCGGTCTGGGAATCGCCGCTTAGTCGAGCGACTGGTGGACCACGGCGTGGACTTCACTCGATCCGAGGGGCCGGAGTCAGCAGGCCCATTGGCGGGCGTAACGGTTGTGCTCACCGGTTCGTTGGAACTCTCGCGTGCGGAAGCCAAGGCGGTGATCGAGTCGCGCGGCGGCCGCGTGACGGGGTCGGTCTCCGGCAAGACGACGTACCTGGTGGCTGGTGCCGACCCGGGAGTCAAACTGGCGCGAGCCCGTGAGCTGGGTGTCGAGGTGCTCGACGAGGCAGCGTTCCATGCTTTGCTCGGAGAAGAAACTGGCTAAAGGGGTACGCACCCCTGCGAGCCGATCTTATATTCGGGGCCCATGGAACCCAAAGAGCCAGCCGAGGAAACCGCCACCGGACCGGTCGAAGAGGCGGCGGCAGAAAAGGAAGAGACGGTGCCCGCGCCCGGCGGCAAGCAAGAGCTGACGTCCATCCAACTCCAGGATCTCAAGATGATGCAGGATCGGCTGCTGCGTCTGAGGGCTGAGTTCGACAACTATCGTAAACGCGAGACGCGTGATAAACGAGCTTCCTGGGAGCGCGCCAAAGGTGACCTGCTCAAGAAGCTGTTGCCCTCACTTGATGATCTCCACCGCGTAGCGACGTTGAAGCCCGACGAGACCAAGAGCAACGCCGTTATCGATGGGGTAGCCCTGGTGGAGCGCAATCTGCTCGGAGCGTTGGGTCGCGACGGCTTAACGGTGATTGGGGAACTGGGCGAGCCCTTCGACCCGCACCTCCACGAGGCGATCGGGATGTGGCCGGCACCCACACCCGAGCAGCAAGGCAAGATCGCGGCGGTGACGATGCGTGGCTACCAGTTTGGTCACCAGCTCCTGCGTCCCGCCCAGGTCCAAGTGTACGAAGGGGGTGCCGGGGAGGATCTCCCCGAAAGCCCGGCCACCGGAGCGGACACGGCAGGCGCCGAGACGACGACCTAAGGGCCGGCCACCTTGGCCGCCACCGACTACTACAAGGCTCTTGGCGTCTCCGAGACGGCGAACGCCGACGCAATCAAGAATACCTACCGCAAGCTCGCCCGCAAGTACCACCCCGATGTGAATCCTGGGGACCCGGTCGCCGAAGAGCGGTTCAAGGAGATCTCGGCTGCCTATCAGGTGTTGTCCGATCCGGAAAAGCGTCGGCAATACGATCAGATGCGACGCTATGGTGCCGGTGGGATGGGCGGCTTTCGACCCGGCCAGCCCGGAGGTCAGCCGGGCGGCTGGCAGCGGATTGACCTCGAGGATTTCGAGGGTTTGGGTGGTTTGGGCGGCCTCGGCGACCTGTTTGCGTCGATCTTCGGCGGTGGTCCGGCTCGTACGCGCGGTTCAGCCGCGCACCAGCGCCGCACCGGTCCCGATCGCCATATCACGGTCGGAGTTTCGTTCACGGTTGCCGCGCGCGGCGGACAGATCAGCGTCACGCTGCCGCTGGAAGAGGAGTGTCCCAAGTGCAAGGGGAGCGGGGCCGAGCCCGGCACCCCCGCCGAGTCGTGTCCCCAGTGTTCAGGCACCGGGCAGATCTCGCTCGTGCAGGGCGGGTTCGCGGTTCAGCGGCCTTGCCCGCGTTGCTACGGCCGCGGGGTGCTGATCAAGAGCCCGTGCCGGGAGTGTGGCGGCGATGGGTCCATCAAGCGCCGCCGCCGCATCAAGGTTCGGATCCCGGCCGGTATCGAGAACGACGAGAAGATCCGCCTGCGCGGCAAGGGAGAGCCCGGTGTGTCGGGTGGCCCGCCAGGCGATCTGTATTTGACCATCCAAATAAAACCGGATCGCTTTTTCCGCCGCGATGGGTTGGATATCCACTGCACGGTTCCGGTCCGCGTAACACAGGCGATGTTGGGCGCACGCATCCGAGTGCGAACGGTGCACGGTAAGAAGGTCGAGCTCGCCGTCCCTGCCGGCACACAGGGCGGGACGCGATTCAAGCTCAAAGGGCAGGGCGTAAAGAAAGGCGACAAGACCGGTGACCAATACGTCGAGATTGCGATCACCGTGCCCGACGAGCTAGCCGACGAGGAGCGAGCGATGGTCGAGGAGCTCGGCGAGCGTTCGAGCTTCAAGGAATGACGCCAGCCGTGGACGAGGCTGGGATCATTGGACTCGGTCGTTGCGGCCAGCTCGCGGCACAGCTTCTGAGAGATCACTACCGGTTGACAGTGGCCGATGTCCGTGATCGATCCGCGGAGGCCGCATCGCTCGGCGTAGCCTGGGACACCCTCGAGTCCGTTGCCGCGAAGCCCCGAATCCTGCTCGCGGTTCCGATTCGCGCCATACCCAATGTCTTGAACCAGATCACGCCTCACTTGGCAGGCGACGCCTTGATTGTCGATGTCTGCTCGGTAAAGTCTCGTCCGATGGAGTGGATGGCTGAGCACCTGCCGGCGGGAGTTCGGTTCGTTGGCACGCACCCCCTGTTCGGTCCAGATAGCGTATCGGAACAGGGCGTTGAAGGACAACGCATCGTCGTGTGCGCGTCCCGCGGCCAAGAGGCGGCAGCGGAACAAGTCTGCCATGTGGCGAGCGAGCTTGGTCTTGAGCCAATACTGTCGACCCCAGACGAGCACGATCGTCAGATGGCGCGGTCTCAAGCGGTGGTGTTCTTGCTTGCACGGGCGATGCGGATGGCTGGATTGGAGCCCGCCCAGCTCGGTACGCCGTCCGAGAGACAGGTCTACTCGGCGCTCGATCTAATAGCTGGCGACACCGACGAACTCTACGAGGACATTCTCAGGCACAACCCTCACGTCCCAAAGCCAGTGCGGGCGTTATGTGCAGCGATGCTGTCCGAGGTCGATCGGTGTGCCGGGGATGAGTAGCTGGTCAGTACTTGACGCCCAACGCGTCGCACAAGAATCGCTGAAAGGGCTTGCCGGCGCGGCAACGCGCCGTGAACTCCGGAATCAGGTCCGGTCCCGTGACGGTTCGTTGGCTCAGCTTCGAGACGCCGATGAAATCTTTGCGACGAAGATCGTCGATCAACGGATGGTCGGGGGGGAACCCCGTCGGCGCGCGTTTTAGAGAATCCCCCGATAGCTCGTAATGGTCGCGGAAGGTCTTGGCACCCTTGGCCCGCTTCCAGCGCGTCGAGTCTTGATCGATCGCCGCCCGGATCTTTTTCAGCGAGCCCGAGTCGGGATGCCAGATCCCGCATCCCATCCAGGTTCCCTCGATATCGACGTGCATGTAGAAACCCGGGGCGTGAACATCTTTCGCGGTGACATGCGGGAACCGGATCCCGACGTACGTTTTGTACGGGTTCTTGTCCTTGGAGAACCGAACGTCGCGGTAGATCCGAAACAGCGACCCGCCGACCGGCCGTGCATCGGCCTTGAAGTGTGGGCTGATCTTCTTCAAGTGCGGCGCGAAATCGGCGATGAAGTTCAGCGCGGGCGCTTTGACATGCTCCTCGTAGCGATCCTTATTGGCGTTGAACCAGGCGCGCCGGTTGTTGAGGTCGAGTTCCCTCAGAAAATCGATCGTCGCCCGCGAGAAGTATCGCTCGCCGCTCTTGGTTGTTTTCGCCATTCGTCGCCTAGCTGGCGGCCTCGAACCGGCGTGCGACCTCGTCCCAGTTGACGACGTTCCACCACGCCGCGAGGTAGTCTGGGCGGCGGTTCTGGTAATTCAGGTAGTAGGCGTGTTCCCAAACGTCGACGCCGAGAATCGGGGTTCGGCCCTGCGACAGAGGCGAGTCCTGATTGGGCGTGCTCTCGATGATCAGCTTGCCGCCATCGACTGAGAGCCATCCCCAACCGCTACCAAACCGCGTCGCTCCGGCGCTCGACAGCTTGGATTTGAGATCGTTGAAGCTTCCGAAAGCACCGGCGATCGCGTCGGCAAGTGCGTCGCTCGGTTCGCCGCCGCCGTCTGGCGACATGACCGTCCAGAACAACGTGTGGTTCGTGTGTCCACCGCCGTTGTTTCGGACGGCGCCTCGGATGTCGTCGGGGACGGCGCCGAGATCGGCGATCAGCTCCTCGACGCTCTTCGACTGCAATTTGGGGTGCTTTTCGAGTGCGGTGTTGAGGTTGCCGACATAGGCAGCGTGATGACGATCGTGGTGAATCTCCATCGTCCGCGCGTCGATATGGGGCTCGAGCGCATCGAACGGATACGAAAGAGCAGGGACCTCATGCGCCATGAAAGTCTCCTTCAGTGTGGATGTGAGCGATTGATCGAATGCGATGTGAAACGGTGGGTCAACGTATCACGTGAGCCCAGGCCGGGCCAATCACAGCCGCCGCCGCCGGTTGACACCCGTTGGTGCCAGCCCGTACGTTTTTTCGCCTACCAAGGCTCGCGACCCCATCGTCTAGTCTGGTCTAGGACTCCACCCTTTCAAGGTGGTAACACGGGTTCGAATCCCGTTGGGGTCGCCATAACTTGCCAGTATCAAAGGAGGCAACGGCAATGACACTACAAGTCAACTGCGGGAAGGTAAACCCAGACAGTGGTTGCACGGTCGTCGTGCGGGCCGAGACCGAGGAAGAGCTGATGCAGAAGGTCGCGGTGCACGCGAAAGATCACGGCATCACCGAGGTGACTCCGGAGCTCATGGCGCAGGTCAAAGGGGCGATCGAAGAAGTCTAGCGGCTAAGTGAACGACTCACCGTCGAGCGACGGGTTTCGAGTCGATCAGATCGATCACGTCGAGTTGTTCGTATCCGATCGGCAACAAGCGGCCGATTGGTATCGCCACGTCTTGGGATTGGATGTGGTGCCGGAGTACGACCACTGGGCCCGTGATTCTCGCGGGCCGCTGATCTCGAGTGATAACGGGACTGACCGATGATCGTGGACGTCGTGTGACCCCCAACCTCGTGGTCGATCACGATGCGGCGTTCTCGATCTACTTTTGCGATTCGTTCGGGCATCGACTGGAGCTCACGACTTCCGAGTACGACGAAACCAAAGCGGAACTACAACATCTACGAGACCGAAGATGATGCGGGGTTGGCGTTGTGCCGGGCTCGTCGCGGTCGTTTCTGCAGCTTCTTTGGCGGCCCGGGTTGTTCCGAACGTAATTCGCCGTTGGAAAACAACAAATCTGTGGTCCGACGCGTTCACGAAGAGCTGTGGAGCGAGGGTGACCTTGCCGCCATCGATGAGCTGGTAGCGTCCGACTTCTATGGACATGCACCGCTCGGGTCGGACTGGCAGGGCCCGCAGGGGTTGCGGACCCGTATCCGGGCTCATCGCGCGACGTTTCCGGACTGGAACGAACGAGTCGAAGAACTAGTAGCGGAGGGTGACCTTGTGGTCGTCCGCTTTACGTCGACTGGTACAGACCGAGGTGGGTTTCGCGGCAATCGCCCACGGGCAGACAGGTCACGATCCGAGAGTTCGCGATCTATCGGCTGGCAGAAGGGAAGATTGTCGAACAGTGGGTGCTTCCCGACCTCTTGACTCTGCAACGACAACTCGGGCTGATTCCAGAATCCGCGGTTCGATAGTCCGAGCACGAGCTGTTGGCTTATTCTGCGCGGATCGCCTCGACGGGCTCCAGACTGGCCGCGTTGCGGGCTGGAAGCACGCCGGAAACCAACCCGATGGCGATCGCCACGCCCTCGGCGATGAATACAAACAACACCGGTGTGTGAACCGGGAGTGCCGGTACAAAGACGTGCAGTATGCGCGAGATACCGATACCGATCACCAATCCGCTCAGTCCGCCCAACGCTGCCAACACCGTCGCCTCGCCAAGGAACAAGCGTAATATCTGGTCGCGGTCAGCACCGAGTGCACGCAATAACCCGATCTCGCTGGTGCGTTCGTTGACGGCGATCGTCATGATCGTGAAGATCCCGACCGCACCGACCAACAGCGAGATTCCACCCAACGCGGCGACCGCAAACGTCAATACGCTGAGCACGTTGCCGAGCACGTCGAGCATCTGATCCTGCGTCGTGATTGTGACGTCCTCGCCGCCGTGGCGCGCGATGAGGAGGCGCTCTATGCTGGCTATGATCTCGTCGCCCGGCGCGCCTTCCCCGTACAAGACGTCGATCTCGACGAGGCCGTCGCGGTTGAACAACTCGAGCGCGCGGCCGACGGGGATGTACACGGTGTCATCGAGATCGAACCCAAGCATGTTCCCCTTCGATTCCATCACGCCGATGACGACGTAACGATCGCCCCCGATCCGGATCCTTTCGCCGAGCGGGTTGTCGTTCCCGAACAGTTCGTCCCGCATCTTGCTCCCGAGCACCGCGAACGCGCGAGGAGCCCGAACATCATCTTCGGGCAAGAACTCTCCGATCGCGACCGGAAACTGGAACGCGCCCGTAAAACCGGGTCCGGTGCCGTACACCGTGGTCCGGCGCTGACGATCAGCGCCCTCGACCGCTGCGTTGCCCTGGACGAATGGGACGGCCTCCTGAACGTACGGCAGCCGTTTCAACGCCTCGGCGTCCTCGACCGACAGCGGGCGGACGGTGCCGAACATGCCAATCGACGCGCCGAACGTCGTCGCTCTGCCAGGGTTGATGACGATGATTGTCGTCCCGAACTGGGTGAACTCGTCGAGCACGAATCGGTGAACGCCCTCGCCGATCGAGGTGAGCAGCACGACCGCCGATACCCCGATCGCGATCCCCAGTGCGGTTAGCAGGCTTCGTGCCCGGTGGGCGACGATCGACAGCGTTGTGAAGCGGAGGAAATCTCTCCAGCGCACGGGTTACCGCCCGGCCAACGCTTCGACTGGATCCAGCGCCGCCGCTCGGCGGGCCGGCAGGATACCGAACACGACCCCGCTGGTGATGGCAATCGTGACGGCGGCGATCGGTGCCCACACCGGCGGTCCCAACGGGAGCACGGGGTAGAGCCACCCGATCAGCCAACTCCCGCCCTGACCAATCATGAGGCCGGCCATGGCGCCGACAAACGAGAGCATGATCGCTTCGGCCAAGAACAGCGTCATGATCTGCTTTGGCGCTGCACCCAGCGCCTTGAGGAGCCCGATCTCGGCAGTTCGCTGGCTTACGGCGACCAGCATCACGTTCATGATCAAGATGCCTGCCACCGCGAGGCTGATCGCGGCGATCCCAGCCAGCGCCAGCGTCAAGGCGCCAAAGATCCGATCGAATGTCGCCAGGACCGCGTCCTGAGTGACAGCCGTTATGTCCTCCTCACCTTGGTGGCGCTCAGTAATCACGCGCCGGATCTCGTCGCGGGCTCGCTCCATGTCGTCCCGGCTGTGCGTCGAGGTGATGATCCGAAAGAGCGATTCGGTGTTGAACAACGCCTGAGCTGAAGCGACGGGGATAATCGCGACATCCTGGACATCGATACCGATCGTTCGTCCCTCGGTGGCCAGGAGCCCGATCACTCGGAACCGACGGTCGCCGATCCTGATCCACTCACCGATCGCGGGCGCGTCCCCGAACAGCTCGTCCTTGAGTTTCATTCCGATGACCGCCACGCTGGCCGGTCGCTCTGGATCGCCGGGTGGCAGAAATCGGCCACGCTCCATCGACCAGTTGCGAATCTCCAGAAACGACGCGGTCGACCCGAAGATCGGCACCTCGCGTTCGAGCCCCCCCCACTGCACGCCGCCCGCGCCAAGTACGACCGGGGCCACCTTGTCGATGGTTGAGATCCGTTCGAGCGCGACCGCATCCTGTATCGTCAGGTCGCGGGGCGTCTCGCCAGCGAGCAGCGTCAAACCGCTGCCGCTCGTTTCGGTTCGGCCGGGGAGCACGATGATGAGGTTGGTGCCAAGCGACGAGAACTCGGCGGTGACGTACCGTCGGGCGGCCTCGCCGAGTGAGGTCAACACTACGACCGCCGCGACGCCGATTGCGGTCGCAAGCAGCAGCATCACCGAACGCAGGCGCGTTCGCACTAGCGTCCCCCAAGACAATCGGAGCACGTCTCGCACCCTCACGCCCGTCTCCGTACATCCTCGACGAGCCGACCGTCCATCATCGTCAGCGATCGCTCAGCCCGTTTGCCGATCTGCGGGTCGTGGGTGACGACGATGACCGCCATCCCGGCGGTGTGGAGCGCTTCGATGATCTCGATGACTTCTTTCCCGGTGGTGGTATCGAGGTTGCCGGTTGGCTCATCGGCGAGCAGTACGCCGGGTCGCATCACGGTCGCCCGGGCGATCGCAACGCGTTGGCGCTCGCCGCCTGAGAGTTGGTCAGGACGGTGGTGCGAGCGCTCGGTCAGCCCCATCTGGGCTATGGCGGTCTCGACCATCGGTCGCCGGTTGACCGGCGCGCGGCCGGCCAGCACCAACGGTAGCTCGACGTTCTCGGCTGCTGTCAGTCGTGGCACGAGATGAAAGAACTGGAACACGAAGCCGATGTTCTCGCTGCGTGCACGCGCCTGCTCCTCGTCCGACAGCGTCGTTGTGTCACGTCCGTTCAAGCAGTATGTCCCAGCCGACGGTCGATCGAGCAAGCCGATGATGTTGAGCAACGTCGATTTGCCCGAGCCCGATGGCCCCATGAGCGACACGTACTCGCCGACGGCGATGGTGAGATCGACACCGTCCAGCGCGTGAACCTCTTGGTCGCCCACTTGGAAGACGCGATGGACCTGCTGGAGCTCGATCATGCGCCGCTACTCCGGCTGGGCTCGGGCCCCTGGCTCCACCCCGTCGCGGTCGACGGAGACGACCACGACTTCACCCTCCTCGAGCCCTGAAACGACCTCGGTGTGGTGCCAGTTCGAGACCCCGATTTCAATTGCTCGCTCTTCGATCGTGTCATCGACGAGTAGCAGCACGTGGCTGCCTTCGAGCACCGCCTGGCTTGGGACGCGCAGCACGTCTTCGCGGTTGGCGAGGATGACTTCGACGTCGGCGCTGTACCCCGGCAGCAGGGTGGCCAGCGCCTCGGGATCATCGATCTCGGCCTCGATGTCCACCGTACGGGCTTGTCTCTCGACGTCTAACACGTAAGGTGCGACGCGGCGCACGGTGGCTGGAAAAGTGCGGTCGGGAAATGCGTCCATGCTGACCCGCGCCGGCATGCCGGCGCGAATGGCCGGCGCATCGACCTCATCGATCGGTGCTTTGATGAACAGACACGAGCTGTCGATCAGGTCGACCGCGGGTGGGGTCGGGATGCCGACCGGAGAGGGGGTCAGGAACTCGCCCAGCTCGCCGTTGATCTCGGCCACTGTGCCGTCGAAAGGTGCCCGGAGCACCGTTCGCTCGAGCGTTGCGCGGGCGACGGCGACTCGGGCATCCGCGGCTTGGACGCTGGAGCGAGCCGCTTCGCACCCTGCCGCGGTCGCCGTGGCTTCGCCGGTCGCGATATCGAACTCGTCTTGCGATGCGGCGTCGAGGTCTCGGAGCTGAACGGTCCGCTCAGCCCGTTTTTTCGCTACGTCTGCCCGCGCACATGCCTCGGTCGTCAGATTGCGAGCCCCGGCGGCGTCGCGCTCGGCTAAGCGAACGTCGGCCGCGAGATCATCGTTCCACAGCTCGAGCAAGATCTGCCCGGCCTCGACGTCATCTCCCTCGCGAACCGGGAGCAGCGCGATCTGGCCGCCGACCTGGGGCGCCAGACCGGCGCGTCGGCAGGCGTCGACGGTGCCGGCACGGGTGTTGGCGACCGTTTCTTCGACCAGCCCAACTTCGACCAACGCGACGGTCACGGTGATCGGATCGGGTCTGGTGGTGCACCACCCCACCCCTGCGAGCGCGGCGATGACGACGATGGCGATGGCGATTCGTTTGCGCGTCATTGCTTCCTTTCTACTAGACGGGTTCCGTCCCATCGTCTTCAATTGCGGTAGCTAGCGTCAATGTAACCACCATTTGACGGTCCACCGACAGAGAGCTAGGGTGGTCGAGCGATGCAGCGCTTCAAAGCGATGTCTTCGGTTGTCCTGTTGTGCGTCGGTGCGGCTTGTGGCGCGGAGGAAACTGAGTCCGAGATGACCACCGGTGCGCCGCAACCGAACGCCGAGGCTTCGTCTATCGACGACCGCGGTTATTCTGCCTCCGCCCGCCTGGTTACGACTGGTTGGGTCCAAGAGCACGTCGGAGACCCGTCCATGTTGTTGATCGATCTTCGACCGCGGGAGGAGTACGATGCGGGACACATACCTGGCGCCGCCCACCTACCCGCGAAGGAAACGTTCCAAGCCGATGATGCGCGTGGTGTGCCCGGAATGCTTCCGACGAGCGGGTATATCGCTGACGCGTTGGGCTCGATCGGTGCCACGCCGGAGACGACGCTGGTCTTTTACGACGACGCACAGAGTCTTTGGTCGGCGCGGGCGATCTGGGCGCTATCGGTTTACAAGCACCCCGATGCTCGATTGATGGATGGGGCTTGGAAGCTATGGAAGGTCGAAGGGCGGCCGACGAGCGACACCGCACCGACGAACAACCCCTCTCAGTATGCGTTTAAGGGCTCGCCCGACACGTCGATCGTTGCCACTTGGAGTGACGTGGTAGCGTCGATCCACGACCCGGAGACGCTCGTTTGCGACACCCGCTCTGTAGCCGAGTACGAGGGGGAGAGCGTTCGCTCGGCGCGCGGCGGTCACGTGCCAGGAAGCGTTCTAATCGAGTGGAATCAAGCTGTCGGCGAGACCGGCGAGTTCCTGCCAGCGGACGAGCTTCGCTCGCTCTACGATTCGGCCGGTGTAACCGGCGATCACGTCACGTTCACGATGTGTCAAAGCGGTGTGCGAGCGGCGCACACGTGGTTCGTGCTTACCGACTTGTTGGGTTACGATGACGTGCGCATGTATGACGGGTCGTGGGTCGAGTACGGGAACCGCGAGGATTCCCCGATCGCGAACTAGTCCTTGCCGCTAGCCGCCTGGTGGTGGAGTGGCGGCCAGCACACCGGCGACAATCAAGACCATGATCATGAGCGCGGTTTCCCAGGCGGCACTGCGCATGAGTGGTTCGGGTGTCGAATCGTGATCGAGCGCAGGGAGCAGGCGGGTCCGATTGAGGGCGCCGAACATCACCAGGCCGACCAAGCCCACCGTCTTGGCGCCGAGTAGCGCTCCGTAGCGCGTTCCCAAAAGGTTGATTGGCGATCCCGAGATCAGCACGGACTGAGCGAAACCAGTCACGACGATCGCCGCCACCGCCCAGAGCGCCAGCCTCGACGTCTGGCGGGCGGCGCCATGAAACATGGTCGCGGGCAGCCGGCAGGCGCAAAGTGAGACTAGCCCGCCAAGCCAGAGCGCCACCGCGATCAGGTGAACCGCCTTGATCGGGATCGAGATCGCGGGGTAGAACTCGACTGCGTGCCCGAGCGCGCCACCGATCGCGACCGCGACGATCGCCAAACCCGCGGCCAGCGACGGTCTTCGAAAGACCGCGAATACCACCGCGGCCATGATCGCCAGCGTCAACCGTAGCGCTTCGATTCGACCCGCCGTGGTGTCCAAAACCGCCGAAATCGTCTCGCCGTCAAGTTTGCCCAACGGGGCGATCGACTGGATCCAGGCGATGGCGTGTGCAGCGAGCAGAAGCGGTGCCATCACGGCCAAGAGGCCAGCCACTCGGCCCGTTCTCCCGAGATCACCTGCCCCCAGCCGAGTCATGTGCGCGAGGAGACCTGCCAGGGCGAGCAACGCGCCGATCGCGAGTCCGCTCAGCGCGCCAATCCCGATAATGCCGTTGTCAGATGGCGGCCGTGACAGCACGGTTGGGACTGCGGGGTCAGCCGCCGTTGATGTGTCGATCGGCAACTCTTCGCGAGCGACCCGAAACGCCAACCGTCCTTCAACCTTGTGACCGTCAGCCGAGACGGTGCTCCACTCGATCGTGTAAGCGCCGTTGCCGAGCCCGGGCAGTCGCGCCACCAAAACCTGGCTTTCGTTTTCGCCGCTGGGACGGAGCTCGAGTTGTGCGCCGTCCGCCGTGACCAGCCGGATCACGCTGAGGGCGGGTTCGACCGGACCGCTGAAGACGAGCCGAACCTCCGGTGGGCTGGTGGTCAGCGAGTCGCCATCGGACGGTTCCGAGGAAATCAGCTCCGTGTGAAGCGAGGTGGTCGATCGACCATCCACCGGCTCGAAACCCGTGGTCGATACCGTGACAGCAGCCAAGATGATTATTGCGGCCCGCTTGGCTCGCATGCTTACTTCCGGGTTGGCGGTGACCAGCTCGTTGGACTTCAGGATCGGAAGGGCGACAACTTACCTTCCAGCCGCAAACATCGGCGACCATGGAGGAAAATGGAACGGACGGGGTGGAAAGACTGGCTGGCGGTTGGTTGTTTTGTTCTCCTGTTGGCTCTGGTTTTCGCGCCGTGGTGGGCGGGCGACCGTGTCTTCGCGCCGATGGATACCCTGTACGAGATGTTCGAGCCCTGGGCCGAGGGCGATCGAGATGTCGAGGTTCACAATCATTTCACCGTGGATGCCGTACGCGGGTTCCTCATACCACGACAAGTCGCGGCGCGGTCTTTCAAGGAAGATGGCTTTATCGGGTGGGACGATCTCGTTCACGGTGGTGATCCGGCCTATGCGGATACCATGTCGACGTACGGTGACTGGACCACGCAACTCCACCGATTTCTGAGTTTCTGGACCGCGTGGCACATTGGTCTCGCTGCGCAGTTCTTTGTCGCCGCTCTCGGCATGTTCGTTTTCTTGCGCTCCCGGAGAATCGGGCCTGCGATAGCCTTTGTTGGTGCGATCGCCTTTGCTGCTAATGGCCAGTTTGTTGTCTGGATCTATCACAGGTTCCAGTTAGGCGGCTTCTGCTGGGCACCGTGGATGCTTTGGGCGATGTGCGCCCACCGAGAAGGGAAGCGATGGGCGTGGCCGCTCGCGCCGGTCTTCACAGCCCTGGCACTTCTTGGCGGGACCCTCCAAACCAACGTGTACGTAGTGCTTTTGCTTGGAGCGGTATGGGCCGGTTGGGCGTGGGAGTCGAGACACGACCGACCACGGCTATGGGAGGCTAGTTGGAGCATTGGGTTGTGGGGGTTCTTTGGCTTGGGCCTGGCCGCGTTTCAGATACTCCCGACTACCGCTGCGCTCTTGGAGAGCACGGCTTCTGGTATGGGCTACTTCGGATACACACAGGGCGTTTTTGAGCCACTCCTATCCGGAGTCTTCTTTATCGGTCAAGTTTTCCCGTCATTGTTCGGAAGCCCCCAATCGGTTGATCTAAGCAAAGCTTTGGGGCGCGACCTCTTTAACATCGCCTTCTTTGGCTTTCTCCCGATGATCGTGGCGATACGGTCGTTATTCCTCAAGGAAGCACCGGTTGTGGCCCGATCCCTTATTCTGTTTGGCGCGCTGATCCCACTGACACCATTGGTTGGCTCTCTCTATCATCGGGTTCAGTTGCTCTTTGTCATCGGCGGCATCTGGGCGTTCGCCTGGTACTGGGAGAACTATCGCGACAATCGGGAACAGGCGCTTTATCGTTGGCTGTCGTGGACGCTCGCCATTCTCGCGGGCATTTGGCTTCTCCTGAGCGTTGCCAGTTGGCTCAGGGAAGAACAGCTCATAGCCTTTGCGCAAAACGAGCTGCTCACACGAATGGCCCAGGGTGCAGGGCAGTTCAGGGTATTTGAAGGTTGGATGCTTCAGAGGGCTGAACGCCTCGTCTACGAGCTGCGAATCTGGCACCCGGGACAGTACGTCCCACTCATCGCTGCATTTGCCGGTCTGTTTGCGATCCGACTGCGATTCGGTCGCCTTGCGCGCTATGCGGTGCCGTTGGTTTTGGCGGCAGTTGTCGCCGAGCTGGCGACCTTTTCAGTCAAGTGGGTCAGCGTAACGGATTCGGAGGAGTATCCCTTCTATCAAGAGACCGCGGATATCTCAACGCTACGTCAGTTGGTGGGGCCCGGGAGGGTGTATGTCGTTGAGCTTCCCGATCGGCCAGGTCTACTGCCCATGTACACATTGACCATGTATGGCGTAGCGACGATCCAGCAGCGCAGCAGAATTGTTCCCCCCAACATGTGGCAGGAAGCAGGGTTCGGTACCGATGCACGAACTCTGGGACGGCTAGCAGTGACGCACGCGGTCACGTACGCCGACGCGGAGATAGAGGGGGAGGGTTGGACGTTGCAGTACCTGGGGGATCGTCTCAGCGTCTGGGAGAATCAGTTCGCGGTGCCGAAGTATATGGCGCTTGGAGCCGAGGACGACGTGTGGACGGGCGAGACCGAGCCACGTCTGCCCCCGGCGCGTGTGATAGAAGCGACGTCCAACCGGCGGCTGGTGGAAGTGCCGGCCGGCACAGGTGTAGTGAGAGTCGCCGAGAACTGGTCGGAGGGTTGGCAATCCCGGATCGGTGGCACCGATTGGCGCCCCGTCGGGCGCGCGCCTGACTGGAGTATGATCATCGACTTGGGTGATCAATTGACGTCGAGTGCCGAGATCGAAATGCGGTACCGACCTCAGCGACGCGTCGTGGGACGGTGGTTGTCGCTCACTTCACTCGTCGTTCTATTGCTGTTCGTTGGTTTTTCATACCGAGCAGGACTGCTGAAAGCGGGGCGAGATGACCACTAGTTCACACCCGAACCCAGAACTCAATACGCTACAGTGTCCGGGCTGTGGCGGCGTTCTCGAGAACGGTTTTCTGCTGGGTCAACACAGTCGCCTGCGTTGGTCAGCTAGCGCACCCGGTATCACGATCCTACAGGGTATTCCGCTGGCGGTCAGACCAAAGCGCTTCTGGCTGTCCAGGGAGTTCCTGTTTCGCTCTCCGAACCTCCCCGGCGCGCGATGCACGAAATGCAGGATCGGCCTGTTCACCTATACGAACGACGCCGTTGAGGTGCCCGGCCGGGATACCTTTTTTGCGCACACGATCTTCGGCCTGCTCTTGGGTTGGCTCGGCGCTTTCGCCGTCTTGATGCGCCAGATTCTGATTCGCGGCGGCGCCGCTGAACCGTTCGCCTTACCACTGCTGGTCGTCGGGCTGGGATTAATGATCGCAGGCATCGTCGTAGCGCTCCGCGGGATTCGCCGCAAACGCCAGGCCGCCGAGTTGGCCGCTCGGGCGTAACCACCGCGGTCGACACCAGTCGAGATTCCCGAGCGGGAACAAACCTCTCCATCGCCGGTAGTACCGAGTTACCGCTCAAGTTATTGGCTCCCGGACACCCCGGGGGGCGGACCCGATTTCTAGGGAGGGATCGATGATCTCCAAGGACGATTACCGGCTGACCGTTGGGCAACGACTCCAGGGCATCCGCGGGGCTCGGGATCAGCGCACGTTCGCCGATGCGGTCGACTCGGTACAACAGACTATCAGCAAGTATGAGCGCGGCGAGATCCCCCGCTCGTGGCTCTTTCTGGCCCGGCTCGGGGGTCAGGAAGGGGTTGACCTGAACGAGCTTCTGGCCGGCTGGTTGGCGGCGGATGGCACAGTGCAAGAAAGCGGTGGGAATGGTCGCGTCGCCGAGGCGGTCGGCTCACCCCTGCAAGCCGCGTTGAGCCGGTAGCACCCGCATCATTCTTGGCCCAGGAGGGGGCCCCTGGTGGTGTCCGACGGATACCACTCGGGGCCCCTCGTTGTCTGAGGCGCGGGCTCTCGGTTCTGCGCGATACCGCTTGACGAATGACGCCATTTGGCGGACACTGACCACCATGGCCCTCGCCGCGGACCGCCTTGAGACCCAGCTTCCCGACCACAAACCCGCGTTGACAACCGCCCAGGCGCGGGCCGAGGCCGGGCGCTGTCTCTTCTGCCACGATGCCCCATGCATCTCGGCCTGCCCCACCGGGATCGACATTCCGTTGTTCATCAAGCAGATCCACTCCAACAACATGATCGGCGCCGCACGAACGATCCTCGAGGCGAATGCGCTTGGACATTCATGCGCGCGGGTGTGCCCAGTCGAAGTGCTATGCGTGGGGGATTGTGTCTACAACGCGAAGGGCGAACCGCCGATCATGATCGGTCGGCTTCAGCGGTATGCCACTGACCTGGCCGTTCATGGCGGCGTGCAACTTTTTGAAGCTGGTCCATCCAGCGGTCGGTCCGTGGCGTGCGTTGGCGGGGGGCCGGCGTCGATTGCCTGCGCGCACGAGCTCGTTCGCATGGGGCACCGAGCCGTCGTCCACGAGCGCAACCCGTGGCGCGGCGGGCTGAACACGGACGGGGTAGCGCCCTACAAGATGCAGGCCGACGAAAGCCTGAGAGAGGTCGAGTACCTGTCAGCGATTGGGATCGAGTGGTGCTTGGGCGTCGCTGTAGGAGACGACGTGACCTGGGCCGACCTCGAGATAGAGTACGATGCTGTGTTTCTTGGGTTGGGTCTTGGCACCGACTCAGGAATTGGCATTCCGGGCGAGGATCTCCCCGGCGTGTGGGGGGCGACGCGTCTCATTCGCGCGATCAAGACCGGCGCCGGATCGTTGCCTGATCCGACGGACCTGGGTGCGGCGGTGGTGATCGGCGGTGGCAACACCGCGATCGATGCCGCCCGTGAGCTGTCGTTGCTCGGCGTACCCGAGGTGATGGTCGCCTACCGTCGCGGCCCGGATGTGATGCCCGCCTACACACACGAGCGTGAGCATGCGGTCGATGAGGGTGTCCGACTCGCCTATCGAACGCTGCCGCTGAGCTTCGAGGGCAACAGCCGGGTGGAGGCAGTTCGCATGACGGCGCTTGATCAGCGGCTCGAGCCCACAGGTGAACCCTACACCGTGCCCGCCGACATCGTCGCCTTGGCGATCGGCCAGGCCCGGTTGATTGAGCTGTTGGATCAAGTCGAGAACCTCGAACACGACTGGGGTCGGGTGATCGTAGACCCTGACACGGGTCAGACGTCGAACCCCAAGTACTGGGCCGGTGGTGATCTCGCTAATGGCGGGGCCGAAGTCGTGAACGCTGCCGCCGAGGGGAAGCGTGCCGCACATGGAATCGATGCCTGGCTGAGGGGGAACGGAGACGGATGATAATTCATGGGAACGGTCGTACTGGCGAGCCAATCGATCTATCGATCGATTGTGCCGGGATCCGCTCGCCCAACCCCTTCTGGCTGGCCAGCGGGCCCCCGGCCAACACTGCGGGTCAAGTGATGAAGGCGTTCGACATGGGTTGGGGCGGTGCGGTCTGGAAAACGCTCGGGGATCCGATTACCAACACTGCATCTCGCTACGGTGCGGTCGCGTATCAGGGTCGAAACGTGGCTGGACTAAACAACATCGAGCTGATCACTGACCGCCCGCTCGACGTGAATCTCAAAGAGATCGCAGAGGTCAAGAAGAAGTATCCGAACCATGCGGTGATCGTGTCGCTGATGGTAGAAACCAAAGACGAGTGGCGAGACATCATAAAGCGAAGCGAGGACACCGGGTGTGACGGATTCGAGCTCAACTTCGGTTGCCCGCACGGGATGTGTGAGCGCGGAATGGGGTCGGCCGTGGGGCAAGAGCCCAAGGTGCTCGAGGAGATTACCGGTTGGGTGATGGAGTTTGCGTCGATTCCGGTGCTGGTAAAGCTGACGCCCAACATCACCGATGTTCTGTACCCGGCGATGGCGGCGCAGCGGGGTGGTGCCGACGGCGTTTCGCTCGTCAACACGTTCAAGAGCGTCATCGGGATCGATCACGACACGCTTAGCCCAATCCCATCCGTCGGTGGGGAGGGGACGTCGGGTGGCTACTGCGGCCCGGCCGTCAAGCCGATCGCTCTCCATATGGTAACGCGACTCGGAAAGGCGCCCGAGTTCCACCTGCCGGTCTCCGGGATCGGCGGCGTTCAGTCGTGGGAGGACGCGCTCGACTTCCTGCTTCTTGGCGCGTCATCGGTCCAAGTCTGCACCGCGGCGATGCATTACGGTTTCAAGATCGTCGACGACATGATCCTGGGGCTCGAAGAGTGGATGCGCGACAAGGGGTACTCGAAGATCGACGAGTTTGTCGGCAAGGCGCTTCCAAACTACAAGGAGTGGGGCGACCTAAATCTCAACTTCAAGATCGTTGCCGATATTGACCCCGGGACGTGTATAGAGTGTCAGCTCTGCTACGCGGCATGCGAGGACGGCGCCCACCAGTGTATCGAGCTACCAAAAGGAACGCGTGTGCCAAGGGTGATCGAAGAGGAGTGCGTCGGATGCAACCTCTGTCAGCTCGTTTGCCCCGTTGAAGGGTGCATCACGATGGTCGAGCGAGAGACGGGTCTGTCGCGCGAGTCGTGGAACGAGCGGGTAGTACAGGGGACCGCCGGCGCGGGCTCGCCGCACTAACGCAGTTTAGGGGGTGACTACCCAGCGAATCCCCTCACCTTTGCGCATGTGGTCGAAGCCGTCGTTGATCTCGGACAGCGGCAGCGTCCCGCTGACGATCGGATCGAGGTTCAGCCGGCCCTCACGCACGAGATCGAGGATCTCCGGGTAGAGGCTGCCCCCGCAGCCCAAGCTGCCGACGACTTCCAGCTCGTAGAACATGATTTTGGCCGCCGACAGGGGGACGTCATCGGGCGAGAACCCGATCACGCAAAGCCTCCCACCGCGACGCAGCAGGTCAAAGCCGAGCCGGATGGTGTCCGGCGTCCCGATCGCCTCAAATGCGACATCGACGCCACCGCCTGTGAGCTTCTTCACGTATTTGTCGACTCGTTCCACCTGCTTGGGGTTGATCGCCTCCGCGGCTCCCAGGGTGCGAGCTAACTCGAGCCGCTCGTCGCTTAGGTCGACCGCGATGACGTGGCCGCCAGCGAGGACTGCGCATTGGACAACATTCAGCCCGACACCACCGCATCCGACGACGGCGACGGTATCACCGGGCCGGACACGGCCTCGGTCTTTGACCGCGTGGTAGGGAGTCGACACGGCATCCGCAACCACACACACCTGCTCCAGCGAGAGCTCATCAGGAACGGCGATGAGTTCGCTTGCCGGGAGCGCGATCCGCTCGGCGTACGCGCCATCGATGTGATTCCCTAGCATGATCATGCGGTCGCAAAGGCTCTCCCGCCCCTGGCGGCAGTATGCGCATCGACCGCACGACAGAACCGCCGGAATCAAGACGCGGTCCCCGACCGAGAAGTCAGCGACGCCTTCGCCCAATACCACGATCGTGCCAGCCGGCTCGTGGCCGAGGATGATCGGTGGCGCCTTGAACGTCTTGACACCGTGATCGAGATAATGGAGATCGGTGTGGCAAAGGCCGCAGCCGGCGATCTCGATTAACACCTCGCCCGGACCAGCTGAGGGGTCGGGCACTTCAGTGATCGCGAGCGGCTGCCCGGTTTCGTGAAAGACAGCTGCCTTCACGAGATCACTCGCTTTCCTGGCGCTTATCGCGCGTGTAGATCGTCACGAACTGACTCTCGACAACGACTCGACAGCCCTGACAGTCATCGAGCAGCTCCTCGGATCTCACGGGGTCGGCACACACCTCGTATCCGAGCTCTCGATACAGTGCCAACATTTCCACACTACGGGTCGCGTCGGTGATGAAGCGGCGCTGCCAGCCGGCGGCCACGCGGGCCGGATCGGGCTCCAATTGAGCCTCGGTGAGCACTCGTCGCGCTTCTCGTTGCACCAGCATGGAAAGAGGCCTGATCGCGTCTCGAGGCTTGCCCGTGGTCAGGTCGGAATTCGAATCGGGCATCGTTTGGCCCTGCTACCTGCCGGCCGCCTGGAACTCAGAGCCGGCGCCGGAATCGGCGATCTTCTTGAGCCGACGTTGGCCGAGCAGCGCCGCGCCAAACGCCGACGTGTACTGCACCAGATCACCGGGCGGCACGTTGACGTCCGACTTGAGCTTTTCACGGATGACGTCCACCATGCGACGAAAGCGCAGAATACCTCCGATCAAGGTGAATTCGGGCTCCATCCGGACGCGCTTCATGAGCTGCAACGATCGGTCGACCAGCGAAACGACGGCGCCGTGCATGATGTCAGCGGGATCCATCCCTTCGGACAAATGGTTTATGACCTCGGATTCCGCGAACACTGCGCACACGCCGGAGATCGGTACCGGCTCCTTGGACGTCTCCACCAGCGGGCCGATCTCCTGTGTTTCGTATCCCATGTAACGGGCGGTCTTCTCGAGGAAGGCACCTGTTCCCGCGGCACACTTGTCGTTCAGGCGGAACGACTTGACCTTCGCGTCGTCGCTCAGACGGGTAGCCTTCATCGTCTGGCCGCCGACGTCGAGTATCGTCTGGGTGTTGGGGAAGAGGAACGAAGCGCCACGTGCGGCGGCCGTCAGGTCCGTCACGTGGACGTCGCTGATTTGAGCCTGGTGACGCCCGAATCCCGTCGCGATCACGTACGAAATGTCAGCCGTCGTAAGTCCCGCCTGATCGGCGCTCTTCTCGTAGGTTCGCTCGGCGACCTCGGTCAACTTGAACCCCGTCGGTTCCATGACGCGACCGACGATCTCGTTCCTATCGTTCAAGATGACGGCCTTGGTGTAGGTCGACCCGATGTCGATGCCCGCCGTGTAGATCATGGCGCGTGCTCCATCGAGGCCGCCGGTGCACGACTGGCCAGGATGTGGTCGAGCGCGAAAAGCGCCGCTCCCATGGCACCCATGAAGTGCGACTCCTCGCTCACGTTCACCGGGACACCTAACCGTTCGTTGAGCGTCTCGATCATGGCAACGTTGCGCGCCACCCCGCCAGTGAACGTGACTTCTTCCTCGATCCCCACTCGGCGCAGCAAGCCAACCGAACGCGCTCCGATCGACTGGTGCACGCCCAGTAGAATGTCCTCGATCTTCTTGCCCTTTCCGAGCCACGACAGCACCTCGGACTCGGCGAACACCGTGCACGTGGTGCTGATCTTCACCGCCCGCTGGCCGCCGAGCGCTGTCGGGCCCAACTCGTCCAGCGGGATGTCGAGCGCGGCCGAGGCGGCGCCAAGAAACCGTCCGGTGCCCGCCGCGCACTTGTCGTTCATACAGAAGTCGAGGATCTCGCCGGTTTCAGCGACCCGGATCGCCTTGGTATCCTGGCCTCCCATGTCGACGACGGTGCGGGTGCCGGGGAACATGTGAACCGCACCCCGTCCATGGCAGCTGATTTCGGTCACCTGCGTGTTGCCAAACGTCACCTTGTACCGGCCGTACCCCGTTCCAACGATGAACCCAACTTGCTCTTCGAGGAGATCTCCATCGCGGAGCGCTTCCTGGAACGCGGCTTCGGCCGCCCGTGTGACGTTGGCGCCGGTATCCATCAGCGAACGGCCGACGATGCGCCCGGCCTCGTCGATGATCACGGCCTTTGTCTGAGTGGAACCGACGTCAACTCCGGCTGCGTATGCCATCCAAACCTCTACTTCGGCTGAGGAGTTTCGCTGTGCTCAATCGACGCTCGCTTCCTGCGAGTCGCCAGTCCTTCGAAGAAGGCATCGATCCGGTTCTTGAGCTGCGCTTCGGAGACGACGCGTCGATCCATCATGTCCGACTCGAGAAACAGGCTGGCGGTGTCTCGGTTCTCCATGAGTGCCCGCCGGTTGTCAGCCAGCCCCGTCGAGACCGTCCGGCAGCTCTTGATCGGGTGGAACACGACCCCGTCCGCTTGGTAGTCGTCGATCATCTCGCTGAGGACCAAGTCCTGGAAGAACATGCTGTCCATCGCGTTTCGCACGCTGATCAGCACTCCCTCCGCCAAACTGTCCAGCGGCCGCTCGAGATCGTATTGGAAGCCGAGGTTCGAGCCGCCCGACGCAAACCACAGGTAGGTCGAATTGACGAACGTCCCACCCCACTCGGTGAACATCTCATTGAATCGGCGGAAAATCGGGTAGCACGGAACGCCTACGAACAGCAATCGGTACTGCTCATCCGATAGCGTTCCGATTCCGTTGGTGGCCTTGTACTCCATCTCCTCGGCCAGATCGGCGAAGTAGGTTGCGCCGGCCTCTGTACCGCGGAACCCGTTGGCGACACCCAGGTAGATCGTGCCGTCAGTCAGAGCGTTGAAGACCGCCGGACAGGCCTGGTTCAGCTCCAGAATGCGCTTCCACGATCGGTTCATGGTGTTCGCGTAGCCCATCGTCTCACGCAGCCGGTCGATGTCGAACCGGACCCCGGTTTGCTCCTCGCACACGGTGATCAACTCTTTGATCTGATCGGCGACGTATCGACGATCGGTCTCGAAATCGGGATCACCCGGCCACGTCTGCGCGCCGGCGGCTCGAGTGCCCGGAATGTCCAACGTGAAGACCCGCGTGTCGTGCATTCGCTCCCAGATCTCGGCCCACTTGATGTACGTATTGCAGGCGTTGGTACAGATCGCGATGGCGGGCTTCGGGATTCGTCCCATTGGGTGCTCGCCGCCTCGAAGCTGGACCGCGACGTCGGCTTTGACGTAGCCGCAGATGTCGGGCGAATAGCCGTAGTCTTCGGCTTCGCTGAGATACTCGTGGGCGACGCGTCGAACGGCTGTCTGAAGGGAGTTGATCTCGGGAAAGACGATCGGGAGATCAAACACACGCAGCAGCTCCGTCAGGCTACCCATAACGAACACGTACGCCGCGCCGGTGTCGTTCTTGGCGACCTGATCCAGCTCCTCGAACCATTCGCGAAACAGTTGCGCGCCATCTTGATTGCCGCGCCCTACGATCGAAGTGTCAGTTGCCAACTGGGACATGAGGATCCTCGTCTAATCGAACAAAAGGTTTTCTAGGAACGTCTCGAGCTGGATCTCAAGACTGTCAAAACTCGTCATACTCTCCTCGAACTCGCTGACGAAGTACGGGATGTTCTCTCGATCCAGCGTCCGCACGTAGGCGACCTGCTCTTCGAGGCCGGGTTCGCACATCTTGGCTGACATGACGATCGCCGCCTCGGCGTCAGCGTCTTTGATGCGCTTTAGAAGCATGTCTTCTTTTGGTTTGCGAAGATCGTGCTGGACTGGGCTGTAAGAGGATTTCTCGATGTAGCAATCGGCCAGATTGAGGAGCGGATCACCCTCCAGCGGAACATCCTCTATCAGCCAGCGCAGGCCGATGAGCAGATCATCGTCGACGACGTAACACGATCTAGCGATGGTGCGTACCAGGTCGAGTGGGAGTTGCTCGCAGAACCCGCCTTCGATGACGACTCGGATTCGATCTCGCGGGTGGGCTTCGCGCCCTTCGATGAGCGGCAGCAAGACGCGCAACAAGGCGTTGTGCTCCTCTCGCGGCAAGAGCCCGCCGAGCGCGACGAGGACGTACGCTTCATCTGCCGATAGGAGCCACGGTTTCTCGCGCTTGATCGCGTAGAGCGCCCTCAGCAGAGCCCGATTCTCGTTGAACACCGCGATCGATTGACGCAGATCGTCGTCGGTGACGCGTCGGCCGGCGATCGCCTCGATCTCGCGCCTGAGCCGATCGTACTCGGCGCGCAGGTATGTGACGGCATGGTTTGAGTTGGCGTTCTGTGGCAGGTACAGGATTTGACACGGATACGGGAAGTTGCGTCCCCAGATCCCGGCCAGGTTTCTAGCCGCGTCGCAGATTGGGTGGGTGACGAACATGTCGAGCTCGACGCGTTGACTCAGCGCCAGCTCGAGCGAAGTCTTGATGATCGAACACAGGTAGGAGCCGAACCGAGAGTCGGCCTGCGTCGGCTCGACCGGTGCGCCTCGGACCTTGAAGGGTAGCATTCCGGCGGCGTGGGCGATCTCTTCAGGGAAGTAAACCTGAAAGTGGCCGATCACTTTTCCGCCGCTCTCACGCCACTGGCGCACGGTCGGAAAATCGGTGTCCTCGAGCAACTCCTCACATGACCGCAGAACTTCGTCGAGAGGGCGGTCGGTCCAGTCAGGAAGAAAGGTTGGCGAGCCGTTGGAGCCAATCATTGATGGCTCCACTCGGGCTGCCGCTTTTCTTGAAACGCGCGGAGTCCTTCCACCGCGTCGACCGTACTCATGAGCTCGTCGACGTAGATGTCCCCAACGTCGCGAAACGCCGCCGCGTGTCGCTGGGTGCTGCCGTTCCGAAGCGCGCGCTTTGTGATCTCGAGCGCTGCGCGACTGTGTCGGGCGATCCGTTGTGCGGCCGCCGTCGCCTCGTCCTCGAGCTCACCACCGGGCACGATCTTCCGGACGAGACCGTGCTCCTGGGCCTCGACGGCGCCGATCACGGTCCCCGAAAGCACCAGGTCCGCGGCCAGACCGGAGGCACAGCGCTCCGGGAGCAGAACGCACGCCGCCGGTGGAAAAACACCAAGCACGATCTCTGGCTGTCCGAACGATGCGTTATCGGCGGCGACGACGATGTCGGCTGCCTGCACGACCTCGAACCCGCCGCCCAAGCACTTACCCTGAACCGCGGCCACGACCGGGAGGGGGAACCCGTCGATGGCGGCGATCGTTTCGAGAAACTCCGGGATCATCTGTCGGTAGTGTGGCGGCAGGTGCTCCTGTACGTCGGCACCCGCAGAGAAGTGCTTGCCACGTGCCGACACGAGCAGCACGCGGACAGCGGGATTCGCTTCGAGGCTTCGTAACGCGGCTCGCATCTCGGCGAGCATCTCCTGGGTCAGGATGTTGAGCGGCGGATGGTTCAGAACGAGCCGACCCAGACCGCCATCGACGCGGGTTTCGATGATCGAAGCCATCAGCCGAGCGCTCCGGCTTTCGAGAGCGGGTTCCCACACACACCGCAAAACTCATGTTCGGATGGAAGGTCCTTCGAGCCGCAGCCGTCGCACGTCCCCAGTGGCGGCCCCCACAGGGTCTCTGACGGCTGACCCTCGGCCGCGCGCGCGCGCAGGAGGTCGTACCGCGGGTTGCGCTTTTCGACGAACGCCCGCATCCCTTCCAACGGCTCCCACGAGGCGTAATGCAGCGCCAACCAATCCTGGGCGTGGCGGACGGTTGAGTGCCACGCGAGGTCCTTCCAGAAATTGACCTGCTGTTTCGTGTAGCGGGTGCACTCGGGGAACGACGCGAGCAGTTTTTGCGCTAAGTCGGCCACGAAATCATCGAGTTGACTGAGATCGATCGCATATCCGTCCTCGCCGCGCTGGGCCTTTGCGATCTCGTCCGGGCCCGCTTCCTCGATCCACTCGTCACCATGGCGTACAGAGGGCACGACCCAGTTGACGAGACCCCAGTCACGCGCTTTCACCGCAGGGATCGGTTCGTTGAGCATCAAAATTTCACGCGCGCGCTTGTCGCCGACCGTCAGCGGCAACCACTGCGTGGACCCCCCGCACGCCACCGAGCCGACGTGCGTGCCGACTTGCTTGATGAACGTGTGTTGAGCCATGACGGTGAGGTCGCACGCGAGCTGGCTTTCGTTGCCGCCACCCACGGCCATCCCGTTGAGTCTTGCCACCACCGGTTTGCCGGTATTGAGGATGCTCTCGATGTAGGCCCGGAAAAGCGCCATGTACTTCCAGTAGTCTCGCGGCGTCGCGATGTAGCTGGCGGCGTACTCTTTGACGTCACCACCGGTACAGAAGGCGCGATCGCCGGCGCCGGTGTAAACGATGACGCCTACGCGATCGTCGAAGCTGGCGTCCCGGAAGGCGGTTGCGAGCTCCTCGAGCGCAGGGGTCGAGTAGGCGTTGTAGTTCCCGGGTCGGTTTATCGTGATGCGGGCAATGCCGTCTTGTTTGCTGTACTCGATCTCCTCGAAAGCGAACGAATCGCCCTCACGGGGCGAGAAGTGGCGTTCTACTTCTGTTGCTTGCATGTGAGGCCTCCCACCAGCAGGTCCGCGAACTCAGCTCCAAGCTCGGGCGTGTGGACCCTGCCCTCCGGCCGGTACCACCGAGCGATCCAGTTGATCGCTCCCAGGATTCCGAATACCGCGATCTTGGAGTTGGCGACGCGGAACTCCCCGCTCTTGATGCCTTCGTTGATGATCCTGCGTATTCGTCGCTCGTACCGGTCACGGGCAGCGATGATCTTCGTCTGTCGTTCGGGGGACAGCGCGGTCACCTCGAACGCCAGCGGCGACGCTTCGAGGGTCTCGGTCATGACACGGACATGCTCGCGGATGATATATGCCAGCCGGTCGGCCGCAGTCGCATATCGCTGTCGTGCTTCTTTCGAAAAACGCTCGACCTCGGCCAGTGAGTCGAGATGGCACTGGTAGAGGATCGATTCCTTGTCCGGGAAGTAGTGGTAGAGGGCGGTCTTCCGCACACCCAAGTGGGTGGCGATATCGTCGAGCGTGGTCGCGTGGTAACCCTTTTCCCGGAAAGCTCGAAGCGCCGCGTGAAGGATCTCCGTTCGGCGGCGGTGTCGCTTCTCGCGAATACGGGGCGACGGTCTGGGCGCGGTGCCGGTTGCGAGCACGGTTGGGCCTCCTGAGAAATTTTACTAGTAGTTCAAATTTTGAACGAAAAGTCAAATTCTGTCAAGTCGGGAGAAACCCGACACTTTCACGTGAGCCGCAACACTTTTGCTTACATTTGACAATAAATAACATGAAGCTCGCACCCCGGTGCGGTGATTGCGGATCGTTCCCTGGCGGGTTAGAAATTCGCAATGGACCGTGCCGCCCTCGCAGCTTCTCCATACGCCAACGACGATTTGCTGCCGACGACGCTCGACGAGCGGCGCTGGTCGCGCTGGAACATCGCCGCGCTCTGGATCGGGATGAGCGCCTGCGTGCCGACCTACATGCTGGGATCGAGCCTGATCGCGAGCGGGATGACGTGGTGGCAGGCGTTGCTGACGATCGCCGCCGGCAACGCGGTGGTGCTGGTGCCGATGATCCTCAACGGCCACGCGGGAACGAAGTACGGCGTGCCGTTTCCGGTGCTCTTGCGAGCGCCGTTCGGCATCCTCGGTGCCAACATCCCAGCGTTGCTTCGAGGGTTGGTCGCGTGCGGCTGGTTTGGCATCCAGACTTGGATCGGTGGTCACGCGCTGTACGCGCTGACCCGCGTCATCGTACCAGCGGTTGGCAACGCGCCGACGATCGACTGGCTAGGACTCAGCGTTTGGGAGCTGGGTTCCTTTCTGGCCTTCTGGGCGCTCAACGTGTGGATCGCCTGGTCAGGCACCGAGCGGATCAAGTGGCTCGAAGCATGGGGAGCGCCGATGCTGCTTGCGATCGGGTTGGCGCTCTTGGCGTGGACGTTCACCTCACCCGGTGGACTGGGAAACGCGTTGTCGTTCAGCCAGCAGTTCTCGAAGCCGTCGCTGATCGTTACAGACCACGGGGTGCAGCTGACGAGCTTGGTGGACGACGGTGGCCCGCGCGCCAGCGAGTTTCGGTTGGCGGCAGCGCCCACCGCGGACGCTGCGCGTGCAGCGGTGGGTGACGCAGAGTGGACGCCCTATACCGGAGAGGTGATGGCGCTCACCCCTGGCGCCGCCGGGGGCGTCGTGGCGGCCCAACTCAGAGACGCCAGCGGTGCGGTGAGCCCGACGCTGACCGGCCAGGCGACGCCCACCGGGGGTCAGCTGAGCTTTTGGCTCCTGTTCCTACCGGGCCTGACCGCGATGGTCGGCTTCTGGGCGACCTTGTCGCTCAACATCCCCGATTTCACCCGCTACGCCAAGAGCCAAGCCGACCAGACATGGGGCCAGGTTCTGGGGCTGCCAACCACCATGACGTTGTTCGCGTTCATCGGCATCGCCGCTACCTGCGCGGCCGCGCTCCAGTTCAAGGATGTCTTGGTCGTCGAAGGCGCACCGTGGGATCCGGTCGTGTTGTTGTCGCGGTTCGATGCACCGGTTGTCGTCATCGTCTCGATGGCCGCGCTGGCGGTTGCCACCCTGACGACCAACATCGCCGCAAACGTCGTCGCTCCAGCGATCGGTTTCAGCAATATCGCACCGCGCTGGATCTCGTTCCGCGTCGGTGCGCTCATCACCGGCGTCATCGGGATTCTGATCATGCCCTGGAAGCTGATCGCCTCCACCCAGGGCTACATCTTCACTTGGCTGATCGGTTATAGCGCGTTGCTGGGGCCGGTGGCCGGGATCATGATCGCTGACTATTGGGTCGTGCGCCGCCAGCGCCTAGACGTCTCATCGCTGTTCTCCGAAGATGGCGCCTATTGGTACGGCGACGGCTGGCGGTGGGCCACGGTGGCGATCCTGGCGCTCGCCGTGGCGCCCAACGTGCCAGGTTTCCTCGCGGCAGCCGGTTGGGTATCAGGTGACAAGATTCCGGCGGTCTTTCATTCGATCTACACCTACGCGTGGTTTGTCGGCTTCGCGGTCGCGTTCGTGAGCTACTTGGTGCTCGGCTCATTCAGACAATCGAACTTCGCATCGGAGACACCGAGTGCCGCTTAACACCATTCGCGTCGTGGACCTGACCCGCATCCTGGCCGGGCCCTACGCCACGATGATCCTCGGTGACTACGGCGCCGACGTCGTGAAGATCGAACGCCCCGACAGTGGCGATGACACCCGCGGTTGGGGACCACCATGGGTCCCCGGCGCGGGCGGGGCGAGCGCTTACTTCACCGCCGTCAACCGTAACAAGCGCAGCTGCACACTGGACCTGAAGGCCGACGCCGGCAAGCAAGTCCTGTGGCGCATGCTTGCGCGTGCCGATGTCGTGATCTCGAACTTTCGCCCCGGCGTGCTCGACCGACTGGGCTTCCCATACGACGCGGTTCGCAAACGAAACCCGAGAATCATCTACGCCGTGATCAACGGTTATGGCGCCGAAGGCCCAAGTGCCGACAAGCCATCGTTTGACGTGATCGTGCAGGGCGAGTCGGGCATCATGGATGTGACCGGCGACCCGGCGGGTCCGCCGACCCGAGTCGGGATCTCCCTCGGCGACGAGACTGCGGGACTGCTGGTCGTTCAGGGGATCTTGGCGGCGCTTCTCGAACGGGCGCGAACCGGCGAAGGGCAGCACGTCGAGGTTGCACTTCACGACGGCCTGCTGTCGCTCTTGACGTACCAAGCGCAGAACTGGTGGTCGGGCGGTAAGAAGCCCACGCGGCTCGGCAACGCGCACCCGTCGATCGTGCCCTACCAGACCTTTGCCACCGAGGACGGATGGATCAACATCGGAGCCGGCAACGAGCGCCAGTGGGCACGACTGTGTGAGGTGATCGGTAAGCCGAAATGGATCGACGACCCGCGCTATGCCACCAATGGCGAGCGCAACGTTCACCGAGACGAGCTCATCCCGAAACTGGAGACGATTTTCGGCGCCCGGTCGACGGCCGAGTGGATCACCGCACTGTCGGCCGCCGATATCCCGTGCGGCGAGATCCGGAGTGTGCCCGACGCACTCGATTCGGCCGAAGCCAAGACACGGGAGATGATCGTGGAAGTTGCGGGCTCGGACGGTGAGCCGCTCCCACTCGTCGGCGTGCCGGTCAAGCTATCAGCGTCACCGTGCTGGGTTCGTACTCGCCCACCAGAACTTGGGGAGCACACCGATGAAGTACTGGCCGAGTTCGGCTACGGTGCCGACGAGATCGAGGTGTTGCGGAAGAACGGCACCGTCTGAACGCGCTGGATTGCGATTCAGCGCGTCAGAGGCGGTTGGTCGCACGATGACCGGGTGCCAGCTAAGATTACAGGCGTAGCACGAGCGACGATATCCTCATGGAGGCATCATGGCGAGAGTGGTCAAAGGTGGTTTGATCCAGGCAGCGATCCCTGATGGGGACGCCAGCCGACCGATGGACGAAATCAAGCAAGCGATGATCGACAAGCATCTGGTCCTGCTAGCCGAGGCTGCCGAGCGCGGGGTGCAGGTGTGCTGTCTGCAGGAACTTTTCTACGGGCCGTACTTCTGCGCCGACCAGGACGCGAAGTGGTACCATCTCACCGAGGCTGTTCCTGATGGGCCGACGTGTCAGCAGTTCGCGGACCAGGCGCGGGAGCACGGAATGGTGCTCGTCCTCCCGGTGTACGAACAGGAGATGACCGGGGTCTACTACAACACCGCCGCTGTCTACGACGCCGACGGGTCGTATCTCGGGAAGTACCGCAAACATCACATCCCGCACTGCGCGCCAGGGTTCTGGGAGAAGTTCTTCTTCAAGCCCGGGAACCTCGGCTACCCGGTGTTCGAGACAGCGTTCGGCAACGTCGGCGTCTACATCTGTTACGATCGCCACTTTCCTGAAGGCGCACGGATCCTGGGGTTGAACGGTGCAGAGATCGTTTTCAACCCATCGGCTACCGTGGCCGGACTCTCCGAGTACCTGTGGGAGCTGGAGCAGCCGGCTCACGCGGTCGCCAACGGGTACTTCATCGGCGCCATCAATCGAGTCGGGCACGAGAAGCCGTGGGACATCGGCGAGTTTTACGGCAAGTCGTACTTCGCCGATCCGCGCGGGGAGATCATCGCTCAAGCACCGCGCGATAGCGATGCCGTGGTCGTCGCTGATCTCGACCTCGACGTAATCGAGGAGGTTCGTCAGACTTGGCAGTTCTTCCGTGACCGACGACCGGAAACTTACGACGAGATCGCCGCGCTTCTATGACAGCAGGGTTGGCAGCGCGGGTAGTCCCCGGACAGAGAACGTTTCTCGGGGCGGCGATGGGGCTGGTCCTCTTTGGTCTGGTTCATTTGCTGACGGTCTACAACGCGAACTTCGGCCAGCCGCGGAGTCCTGCCGAGGCGGAGCTCTACCGAATGATGATGGACTTGCAGATGCAGATCGGCCCGATGCGCCCGTCGGCGTGGGACGCAGTTCAGATCCTCAACGCGAGCTACTCGGTGCTTCTCCTGTACGCCGGGACGTTGAACCTGCTCGTCCTCGGGGTCGTCGTCGCGCACGGAAAGCTTCGAACGCTGACTATTACCAACCTCGTTTTCACTGGCCTGCTGCTTGTGATCACGATCGCGTACCAGTTTCCCCCTCCGATGGTGATCGCGATCATCGTATTCGTCTTGTTCGCGTTGTCGCTTTACCAACAGCGGAAAGGAACGAAACGGGAGCCATAGGATGGATGGTGAGAACACGTTGCAGGTCGACCAGTTGACCCAGACCGCCGACCGCGCTGCAGAGATCAACGCTGCCCACGATCGCTACTTGTGGGATGCGGTCATACGGTACTACGAGACACCGCTACCCTTGGCTCGTGGGCGGGGCCAGTTCCTTTACGACTATGACGGCAACGAGTACCTCGATTTCTTTGGCGGGATTCTGACCGTTTCGGTCGGTCACTGTCACCCGACCGTCACACAGGCGATCCAGCAACAGGCTGAAACGCTCGTTCATACATCGACGCTCTACCCAACCGGGCCGATCGTCGAGCTGGCCGAGAAGATCGCTTCAGTCACGCCCGGCGATCTGTCCAAGACGTTCTTTACCAATAGCGGCACAGAGGCCGACGAGACGGCGATCATGCTGGCCAAAGCGGCGACCGGCAACCAAGCCGTGATCGCCTTGCGCCATGCCTACGCGGGTCGCTCGATGTTGGCGGTGACGCTGACCGCACACGCGCCATGGCGGAGCGTTGACTACATCTCTGGCATCAAGCACGCGCTCGCGCCCTACTGCTATCGCTGCCCGCTCAAACTCGAATACCCATCGTGTGGGGTGGCGTGCGCCGAGGATCTGGAGGAGTTGATCAAGACCACCACCCCGGGTCGGGTCGCGTGCATGATCGCCGAGCCGATCCTGGGCGTCGGCGGTTTTATCACGCCGCCCGTGGAGTACTTCCAAATCGCGGCCGAGATCGTGCGCCGTTATGAAGGACTGTTGATTGCTGACGAGGTTCAGACCGGTTGGGGCCGGACGGGTGGCAAGTGGTGGGGCATCGAGCACTACGGGGTCACACCTGACATCATGACGATGGCCAAGGGCGTTGCCAACGGGATGCCGATGGGGGTGACAGTGACGACGCCCGATATCGCAGCCAAGTGGGAAGGCCTGACGCTGTCGACGTTTGGTGGGAACCCGGTGGCGTGCGCCGCGTCGAGCGCGACCGTTCAGGTGATCGAGGAGGGGAATCTGGTCGAGAACGCCGAAACTCAAGGACGTCGTTTGCGCAGCGGCTTGGAGAAGCTCCAGGAGAAGCACGCGTTGATCGGCGACGTGCGCGGCATGGGGCTCATGCAGGGGATCGAGATGGTCACCGATCGTCAGACTAAGGAACCGGCAGTGAAGGAGATCCTGCAGCTCATGGAAGAGACGAAGAAGCGCGGCCTTCTGATCGGCAAGGGCGGGCTCTACGGCAACGTCGTCCGGGTCGCGCCGTGCCTAAACATCGGCGGCGACGATGTCGATCGGGCGGTGGAGATCCTCGACGACAGCTTCGCAGCTATCGGATAGCCAGGATAGCCGCTTGAGCCCCCGTACCGGAGCGCTACTTCTCACAGTGCCCGTCTTCGCGCTGTACTTCTATCTCTTGGGTGAGTTCGAGGGCCCGCTGATGGTCGCCGATCGCGTGACAGCCTGGATGTTCTACGCGGTCCTGGCGGTGATGCTGATCGGCATGTTGGCGGTCCGGCTCGAGCCCAGGGGGATGTCGTACATCTTCATGTTGGCGGCGCTGCTCCAGACATTCGCCATGTTCTTGATGCTTCTTCTCGAGTGGCAAACGCTGGAGACCGTTGTGTACCTCAATGTCCTGCTCGTACTGAGCCTGTTGCTGGTATCGTGGCGATTCCGAAACGTCGCCAACATGGAAGCTACAGAGGCCGAGTCGTGATGAGCACCAGGCGTCGCTACCGGAACTACATCGACGGTGAGTGGCGGGAGACCGAGACCGGTAACTGGGCGCCCAACGTCAACCCTGCCAATACGAACGACGTCATCGGTGAGTTGCCGCTGTCTTCAAAGGGCGAGACCGAGGCGGCGATCGCCGCCGCCGAGCGGGTGCTCCCTGGATGGCGAGACACCCCGGCTCCAGAGCGCGGTCGATTGATCTCGCGCGTTCATCGCTTGATGACCGAGGGCGCCGACGAGCTCGCAGGTTCACTGACCCGCGAAGAGGGCAAGATCTTTCCCGAGGCCAGGGGTGAAGTCCAGAAGACGCTCAACGTCCTAGAGTTCATGGCCGGTGAGGGAATGCGGCTCGACGGTGACACGATGCCTTCCGAGCTAGCCAACACGTTCGCCTACACGGTGCGTGAACCGATCGGCGTCGTTGGCGCGATCACGCCGTGGAATTTCCCGGTGGCGATCCCCGGGTGGAAGATCGCCCCGGCGTTGGTGGCGGGGAACACGGTCGTTTTCAAGCCCGCCTCGTTGACGCCCGAGACGGCGGAGTTGGTGATCGGGATGTTCGTCGAGGCCGGCGTCCCGAAAGGCGTCTTGAACCTGATCTACGGGAGCGGCTCGACAGTGGGACAGACGATCGTCGAGGACCCACGCGTCAAGGCGCTGTCGTTCACCGGCTCAAACGAGATCGGTGCGGGACTGTACGTGGATGGGGCGCAACGCTTGAAGAAGGTGCAGTGCGAGATGGGCGGGAAGAACCCGGTGCTGGTGTTAGAAGATGCCAATCTTGACTTGGCGGTCGAAGGCACCGCCCAGGGCGCGTTCGGCTCGACCGGACAGCGGTGTACGGCCACGTCGCGGGCGGTGGTGGTCGACGATATCGCCGACGAGTTTGTCGAGCGAGTGGTACGGCACGCCTCGGGAATCGTCATCGGCGACGGTATGGCCGCCGACACCGACATGGGACCCTCGGTCGACCAGTCGCAGTACGACACCGTGCTCGAATACATCGAAATCGGCAAGCAGGAAGGCTCCGAATGTCTGGCGGGCGGTCAAGCGCTCACCGGACCCGAGCACGCGAACGGATACTTCGTGCCGCCGACTGTGTTCGATCGGGTCGATCCTGACAGCCGGATCGCGCAGGAGGAGATCTTTGGGCCGGTACTAGCGGTCATTCGCGTGCCCGACTTCGAGACCGGGCTCGAGGTCTGCAACAACACACGGTACGGCTTGACATCGTCGATCTACACCGCGGATAACTCGCGCGCGTTCCGCTTCATACGCGGCATCGACACCGGCATTACGCACGTCAACTCGCCGACTATGGGCGGTGAAGCCCAACTGCCTTTTGGTGGCACCAAAGCCACCGGTATCGGCATGCGGGAGATGGGAAAAACCGCGATCGACTTCTACAGCGAGTGGAAAACCGTATACATCGACTACACGGGCGAGAAGCGCGAGAGCTTGTTCTACTGATGGAGCGGGTTTTTCAGTACGTCTTCCTGGCATGGGGCACTGGCGAAGCTTTGATGGCCATCGTCCGCCGCGCCCGGGGTGTCAAGGCTGAGGGTCACGATCGAGGATCGTTGCTGGTCGTCGTAGCTGCAATCACGGCTGGAATCTTCGCCGCGCAAAGGGTTCGAGGTGCGGCCCTGGCCCCGATCGCGATGGCCGCCCAGAGTCGGTTGACGATCGCCCTGGCGTTTTTTGTTGTGGGGGTGATCATCCGATGGTGGTCGGTCTTCACGCTTGGCCGTTTCTTCACCGTCGATGTCGCTATTCAGCAGAGCCATGAAGTTGTTCAGGGTGGACCCTATCGGTGGTTGCGACATCCATCCTACACCGGAGCGCTGATCGCTTTTGTCGGCATCGGTTTGGCGTTTGGTGACTGGCTCGCGCTGACCGCACTGCTTGTGCCGGTCATCGCTGCCATCATGTATCGCGTTCGAGTCGAGGAGAAAGCACTAGTTGGCGCGCTGGGAGCCAATTACACGGAGTATAGCGCGCGGACGAAGCGACTCATTCCAGGCGTCTATTAATGACCGTCAAGCATGCGGCCGACGTCGCCTCCGAGCCGGTAGGCGCGGGCACCGGTACCCAGCGACAAGTCTTAATCGGACCTGATGAGGCACCGAATTTCGCGCTGCGGCGATTCATCATGGAGCCCGGCGGCGGGATGCCAAAACACACCAACACTGTTGAGCACGAGCAGTACGTGCTGGCTGGCCGGGCGCAGATCGGGATCGGCGACGAAGTCGTTCACGTTGAGGCGGGAAGCGTGGTCTATATCCCCGCCGGAACACCTCACTGGTACGAGGTCGAGGGGGACGAGCGGTTTGAGTTCTTGTGCGTCGTCCCGAATCTCCCCGACCACATCGAGATCATCGAAGCCACCTAGTCAGTTGATCGAGCTGACCGAGATTCGAGCGGCGGCAGCGCGGATCGCCGGACGGGTACACCGCACACCGATCGTAATCAGCACGACGCTCGGCGAACGTGTCGGGGTCCGACTTCACCTGAAATGTGAGTCTTTCCAAAAAACCGGGTCGTTCAAGCCGCGGGGAGCCTTGAACAAGGTCGAGTCGCTCAGTCGCGACGAGCGGGAGGCGGGTCTCATCACGACCTCGGCCGGCAATCACGCTCAGGGGGTTGCGTGGGCGGCACGCGAGGTCGGCGCGCCGTGCGCGGTGGTCATGCCCACAGATGCGCCCCAATCGAAAATCGATGCGGTGCGAGACTACGGGGCGGAGGTGATCCTCGAAGCCGATCGGGCGACGCTGTTTGACCGCGTCGAGGAGGAACGCGAGGCTCGAGGCGCGACATTTGTTCACCCGTTTGACGACCCACTCGTGTTGGCTGGTGCGGGAACGACCGGGCTCGAGATCGTCGAGGACGTCCCCGACGTCGACGTGGTGGTCGTGCCCGTCGGCGGTGGCGGACTCTTGGGTGGCATCGCCTCGGCGGTGAAAGCGCTTCGACCGGAAACGCGCGTAATCGCGGTCGAGTTGGAGGCCGGGCCTGGCCTCGGGCCGGCGCTCGAGGCCGGCCGCCCGGTTACCGTGCAGCGCCCTCAGCCCACGTTGGCCGACGGCATGACGCCACCATTCGTGGGTCAGCTGCCGCTGGAAATCGCGCAACGAGCAGTCGACGACATTGTCGTGGTGAGCGAGGACGAGATCGCAGCGGCGATGGAACTCCTCCTGACGCGTTGCAAGCTGATTGTGGAGGGCTCAGGCGCAGCGGCGACTGCGGCGATTCTCTCCGGCCGGATCGCGTTGAGCGACGGCGCGCGGGTCGTGTCCGTCGTGTCGGGTGGCAACGTCGATCTGGCGACCTTGGCCAAGACGTTTGGAGGACGGGAGCAGCTGCAGTGAAGGTGCGAACACTGAGCGGAAGCGATGTCGAAGCACTCCTCCCAATGGACGAATGCATCGAGGTCGTCGCCCACGCGCTGGCGGCCCTCTCGAATGACGAGTCGTTCAACCCGTTGCGCTCACTGCTTCGATTTCCAAACGGCGCCGGCCTGCTTGGGTTGATGCCGGCGGTCACGGAATCGCCGCCGGTCAGCGGCATCAAGATCCTGACCGTGATGCCGGGCAACGAGGGAACGCCATACGACTCGCATCAAGGGGCGGTGCTGCTGTTCGAGTTGGAGCACGGACGGCCGCTGGCGATCGTCGATGCCAGTGCGATCACCGCCATCCGCACGGCGGCGGCGAGCGGCGTAGCGACCCGACTCCTGGCGCGCGAAGACGCGGATCGGTTGGCGATCTTGGGGTCCGGCGTCCAGGCCCGGACCCACCTGGATGCGATGCGAGTCGTGCGCCCGATCTCGGCGGCGGTCGTCTGCAGTCGATCGGAAGACCACGCTCGCGCGTTTGCCGCCGAGCACTCCGACCGCTGCGGCATCCCGATCGATGTCGCGCTCTCCGTTCGAGAAGCCGTTGAGGGGGCCGAAGTGATTTGCACGACCACGTCGGCACGCGAACCGGTGCTGTATGGCGAATGGCTGTCACCGGGTGCCCACATAAACGCCGTGGGCGCGTGTTTCCCTGCCGCCCGTGAGCTCGATACCCACGCTGTCGCCCGCTCCCGGCTCTTCGTCGATCGTCGCGAGTCGGCGCTCAATGAGTCCGGTGATTTCTTGATCCCCAAGGCCGAGGGCGCGATCGACGACGACCATATCGTCGGGGAGATCGGCGAGCTCGTGTCGGGTCGTATCGAAGGTCGGACCGCTCCGGACCAGATCACGCTGTTCAAGTCGCTTGGCGTAGCGGTCGAGGATCTGGCCGCCGCGTATCACGCGTACGAAAAGGCGCTCGACACCGACCGCGGGCGCGAGATCGACCTCTGAGATGACGGTGCAGGCGGTCGCACCGCCGACGTTGGACGATATCCGTGCCGCGCGCGAACGGATCGCGGATGCGATCGTGCGCACGCCGCTGGTTCGGCTGAACATCGACGACGGTCCGGCCGAGATCTGGCTGAAGCTCGAGAACCTGCAGCCGATAGGGTCTTTCAAGCTGCGTGGCGCCGGCAACGCGATGCGGTTGGCGGGGAGAGACCGACTACAAGACGGCGTCGTCACAGCCAGCGCGGGCAACATGGCGCAGGGGGTGGCTTGGAACGCGCGCCAAATGGACGTGCCGTGCACTGTCGTCGTCCCCGATCACGCGCCAGCCACCAAGCTGGCGGCGATTGAGCGCTTGGGCGGCCAGATCGTAAAGGCCCCGTTCGAGGCGTGGTGGGACGCCATCATCGAGCATCGCTTCCCCGGCGTCGATGGGCTCTTCATCCACCCAGTCAGCGATCCAGCGGTCATCGCCGGCAACGCCACGATCGGGCTCGAGATCGTCGAGGATCTTCCCGATGTCGAGGCGGTGGTGATTCCGTACGGTGGCGGCGGGTTGAGCTCGGGCATCGGCACCGCCGTCAAGGCGCTCGTTCCCGGTGCCAAAATCTATGCCTGCGAGGTCGAGACTGCGGCACCGCTAAAGCCGTCGCTGGATGCAGGTCACCCACAGGCGGTCGAGTACACGCCGAGCTTTGTCGACGGCATCGGCGGCAAGACCGTTCTCGAGGAGATGTGGCCGCTGGTCCAGAGCGTGATCGATGACTCGATCGTGATGGGGCTCGACGCGGTTGCGCGAGCGCTGAAACTCGTTCTCGATCGCAACCACGTGATCGCCGAGGGTGCCGCCGCCACCGCGATCGCTGCGGCGCTGTCGGGACGGGCCGGATCCGGCCGCATCGTGTGTGTCGTCAGCGGCGGAAACATCGACTGGGCGACGTTGGTAGAAGTCGTCGGGTCGGTGTCGTGAAAACCGTGTTGCCTGCGGCCGGTTTTTGTTCGACCTTGAACGCATGACGATCCTGATCCAAAACGCCGAGATCGTCAGTGCCACTGAGACGACGCGCGCCAACGTCCGGATCGAGGGCGAGAAGATCGCCGCTGTCGGCCAGGACGTGGTGGCCGAGTCCGGCGACGAGATCGTCGATGGTTCCGACCAACTGCTGATTCCGGGCGGGGTCGATCCCCACGTCCACATGGCGTTGCCGTTCATGGGGACGGTGTCGATCGACGATTTCGAGAGCGGCACGATCGCGGGGATCATGGGCGGGACGACGGGGTTGATCGACTTCGCGATCCCTGCCAAAGGCGACTCACTGCTCGAGACGCTTGACGTCTGGTACGAAAAGTCAGCCGGCAGGGCGGCCCACGACTACACATTTCACATGGCGGTCGTCGATTGGGACGGCCGGATCGCCGAAGAGATCCCCAGGGTCGTCAGCGATCACGGTATCACGTCGTTCAAGATCTTCATGGCCTACAAAGGCGTCTTCGGCGTCAACGACGAGCAGATCTTTCACATCCTCGAGGCGACCAAGGCAGCCGGCGGGTTCGTCAACGTGCACGCCGTCAACGGTGACGTCCAGATGCTGCTGGCCGACCGGTTCGCGGAACAGGGAAAGACCGGCACTCGCTATCACGCCCTGGCACAGCCACCGCAGGCCGAGGGCGAGGCGACCGGACGAGTGATCGACCTCGGCGCGATCGTCGGTCAGCAGGTGTACATCGTGCACGTGACGTGCGACGACGCGATCGAGCGGATCGCTGCCGCACGTGCGCGTGGCGAGCCCGTGTGGGGGGAGACGTGCCCCCAGTACCTGTTGCTGGACGACTCGCTTTACGACCTACCGGATTTCGAAGGCGCCAAGTACGTGTTGTCGCCACCATTGCGCAAGAAGACCGACCAGAACGCGCTGTGGAAGGCCCTCGCCGATGACGAGATCTCGGTCATGGGTACCGATCACTGCGCATTCAGCTTCGGTGAGCAAAAACAAATGGGTCGCGATGACTTCCGGTTGATTCCAAATGGTTTCATGGGTCTCCAGGAGCGGCTGCCACTGCTCTACACCCACGGCGTCGACAAGGGTCGGATAAGCGTCAATCGCTGGGTCGAGCTGTGTTCGACAAATCCGGCCAAGATCTTCGGTCTCTACCCGCGCAAGGGAACAATCGAGGTCGGATCGGATGCGGACCTCGTACTGTGGGACCCGAAGGCAACTAACACGATCTCGGCCGAGACCCACTACTCGCGCTGCGACTACAACGTGTACGAGGGGTTCGAGACCGTGGGCGCGCCGACGAAGGTGTGGGTGCGCGGCGAGCTGGCGGCGTCCGATGGGGAGTTCGTTGGCACGGTCGGCCGTGGCCAGTTCGTAAAGCGCGCGCCGCGCTGACGCTACTCGCCGATAAACTCGCCGTCCGCAGTCAGAATGAAGTCGTCCGTCAACGGTACAAACGCCCGCCATCCGCCGTCGTCGATCGCTCCGATGACTCTCAGGTCACCGCCCGCCTTCCCATCCCAGTAGACCTGGATCTCAAGCTGACAGACCGTGCCCGAGGCAGCTTTCGTTTCGTATGCGTTGACCCCCTGACCGATGAACGCCTTCAACTCATCGTAGGTGCGCTTCCGATAGCGTCCCAGCTCTTCCGATAGGACTTCCAGCGCTTCCGCTCGATCCATATCGGTTAGCTCGTGCCACGCGATCTGAGTTCGAAAGTTGGCCCGAGACGAATCAGGTATTGCGTGAGAGCGTGAATCAACAGCACAGCGCCGGCCAACTCCAACCCTTCTTCAAGGGTCGTGATCACCACGTAGCCGAGGTTATCCGGACCGAAACGTGCGAAGTGGTGGCCGCCCACGAGCTCGAAACCGATCGCGCCTCCAACGTAGAGAAGCCCGGCCCACAGAAGTCCCCATCGTAGTGGCGGCGGTTGCGATCGGAAGAAGCGTGCGTAGACAAGCAGAAAAACGAGCAACAGCACGGACGCGGGAACGATCCAGGCGAAATACAGCCAACCCCCCAGCCCGAGTGCGAGACGCACGGGCTCGATCGCGCGCTCGTGTAGCTGCAGCGCCTCGTCGACCGACAGATACAGAAGTGCCGCCGCGAATCCGCTCCAATGGCGGCCCCACCTCTCCCCCCGCGCGCGAACGACGCCTCCGATCACGGCGGAGAGCAAGGCAGCCAGATCGAGCAGGAGCGAGGCGAAATAGGTCGGGAGATTCATTTCGGCGTCGAGGTCGAACATCCGGACGACCCCGTGAGAGCTCTCCACGGGGAGCAGATGGCCCCACACTTGGGCCACGAGGCTCGCCGCCACCAGACCGATCGCGATCGCTGTGAGCGCACTCACCAACAACGCGGGCTCGAGAGTAACCCTCCGCGACACGCTCACAGTCGACCCGCTTCTTGATCAAGAACGCAGGCGAGAGTTGAGCCGGACCCTAGGCAGTCGCCCGCGGCTTGTACACCATCGCTACGACGATCCCGAGGATGACCGAAACCACCAGGCCGCTGAAGAGCCATTGCAGCACCAGGCTGTAGGGGATCGGGTAGATCACGTACGAGTCGTAGACTACGGGAAGCGTGTAGAACAACGTAATGACCACGCCGAACCGGAGCCCTTCGCCGAGTCCCCGATTCTCATAGCCGCGCACGAAAATGTAGCAGAAGAAGTAGCAGAAAAACGCGCTTGTGACGTACATGACCCACATCTTCGACATCATCTCGGCTTCGGGCCGCCAGACAGCCGCCAGCGACCCGTAGGTGTCCGCGAGCCACACTACGTGAATCAAGTACCCGAGGATGTTGTACACGATGTAAGTCGCTGCAACGCTGATGAGAAATCGCTTCGTGTTCACCGTTTTCCTCCTTTGCCGTTAGGACGCGGGCTTTCTTTTTGGCGCCAGTACGAGCAACACGACGAGAGCCAGGCTGAGCGTCTTGTGGCGGTCGGTTTCGGCCACGGGGAACCTCCAACCGGTGGTGGTGAGGGTGGAGCGGTAGCAACCCCTAAGGTCGCTCTCCACAACAGAGGGAGTCAACCGATCGCCTTTTCGGCGGCGAGAAGCGAGGCTTTATGGGAGGTCTTCTAGCTGCGGGTGACGATCCCGGACGCGACCAGGATGAGGGCTCCGCCGGCGAGCGCACCCGAAGTCAGGGACTCGCCGAGCAGCGCGATGCCTGATGCCGCGCCGACGACGGGCTCCAGATTGATGAACACTCCGGCGCGCCCGGCTTCCATGTGGCTGACGCCCCAGTTCCAAAGTAGAAACGGCGCCACCGTGCACGCGATCGCCAGGACGAGCAGTGCGCCCCAGGCTTGGCCGGATACGTCGATCGGCGGAAGGCCGGACCACGCGATCGTGATCGGTACCAGCGTCAGCGTGCCGCCGATCAAGATGAAAGCCGTCGCCGACGTGGCCGAGTATGCGTGGACGAAGCGCAGGCTCAGCAAAACCCACAGCGGTACGAAGCACATCGAGAGGAACACCAGTGCGTCGCCGGTCCAATCGTGACCCGAACCGGGCATCCCAACCATGACCCCGACTCCAATGGTTGACAGAAAAACGGCCGCCCAGCCCCATGCTCCGAGCCGTTCGCGGTGGACCAGAAACGCAGCTAGCGCGATAAGCGGTGGCCCGGCGCCGATGACCAGTGACGCGCTGGCAACGCTCGTTCGCTCGAGACCGGCGAACTGGGTCAACATCGTCAGCGGAACACACAGCAGTCCGGTCAGCAGTAACAGAGGCACGTCGTTTCGCCGCGGCAGCTTGCCGGCGCGAGCCGCGACTCCGACTAGCACCACCGAGGCGATCACGAACCGATAGAGCACCATGTGCGCGACGGTCAGCTCGGCCAGCGCGACTTTGGCGAACAGAAAGGCTAGGCCCCACAACACGCAGGCGGTGGCTACCGCGACCACGGGACGCGAGGGGGTTCTCATGCCGGTGGTGGCGGTAGAAACGTCGATCGGGGCACGCTCTCGGCGTCGAGGATCGCTCGATGCTCCCGGTGGTTCAGACGCCGCTCATCGATTGGGAAGAGCGGAAAGCGCAGGTTGGCGATCCCGAGAGGCGGTCGATCGCGCCTAGAGCGGGGGCGCGAAGCCGGTCCGGCGCCGTTGGTCCGCTTCTCGCCATTCGATATCCGAAGCCATCCGAGCATTTGGGGACCTTCCTTTTTGCTGTGGTCTGGGGGCTCTGGGCTTGACGGAGATCCCCTAACCGGCTAAGATCTATTTGATGGTCATATTGTACACGACTGACACTAACCTGTCAAGTCTATTTTGACGGTTATCGCCAAGACCTTCGAGGACCTGTCCAGGGTCGGTGGGCGGCCGAGCCTCGATTTCGTCAACACCGAGGGCGGTCATCGAAATGGGCCCCCCGAGTGGCTCGAGAGCTACGGGGACATCGTCGGATGGGGCGCTTCGGTGGGACTACTGGACGCCGAGGAGGCGACCGACCTGTTGATGGAGGCATCGGCGAAGCCCGAGGAAGCAAACCGGGTGTTCGAGCGAACGATCGAGCTGCGCGAAGGCTTGTTCCGGGTCTTGCGCTCGGTCCGTGAGGGTCGAGAATCGGCCGGGGGAGACTTGGCGGTCCTCGATCGCGAGCTCTCGACCGCGCTCGCGCGGCTCAAGCTCACGCCGGGCGGAGACCGCTTCGAGTGGCGCTTCATAGGTGGTGAACGCGCACTGGATCGAGTGCTCTGGCCGATCGTTCGTGACGCGGCAGATCTCTTGAGCTCCGATGCCCTCGAACGGATCGAGGAGTGCGACGGGGACAACTGCACGTGGTTGTTCGTCGATACGAGCCGCAATCATAGCCGTCGCTGGTGCAAGATGGGTGACTGCGGAAACCGCGCCAAAGCCCGCCGGTACTACCAAAAACACAAACAAAGCACTCGCCGGACCCCGTAGCATTCTCCAACGCGCGTTCGCTATCCTAGCTGTGTGAACCTGTCCTTCCTCAGCGCGGTCGGGCTCCCGGTCCAACTCGTCGTTCGCCGCCTTCGCACGCAGTTCGCGGGCAACGAAAACGCGCTGTTTTTTATCGCCGTCTGCTTGGTCGGGCTCCTAGGGGGGCTCGCCGGCGCGGCATTCCGGTGGTTGTTCGACATGGCGGTCTGGTTGTTGTGGGGTCGGCCTGACGAGCTGATCGTGGCGGCGCTTGGAGCGCCGCGCTTCTACCGGATTGGCGTCCCGATCCTCGGCGCTGGCGCGGCGGCTTTCCTGGCGATCTTCTTTTCCCGCCTGCGGCGAGACAAAAAAGGGTTCCCCGAGATCCTCGAGGTCATCTCTATCGGGGGGCAGACGATTCAGCTCTCGTCGGCGCTCGAGCGAGCCTCCTCGTCGCTGATGACGCTCGCCTCGGGTGGTGCCCTCGGTCGCGAGGGACCGATGGGCCAAATCGCGGCGGCGATCGGCTCCCGCGTCGGCCGTTCGTTTCGATTCTCCGAGGATCGCGTTCGCATCTTGATGGCGGCCGGCATAGCAGCTGGTTTCGCTGCGGCTTACAACACGCCGATCGGTGCCACGTTGTTCGTCATGGAAGTCATCATCGGTTCCTTCAACATGCTGTTTTTCGGTCCGGCGGTGATCGCCGCCGCGATCTCGACCTTGGTCACGCGTGTCTTCGTTGGGCCCGGTCCGATCTACCCGCCAGGGTCGGAGTTCGCGATGGTGTCGGTTTGGGAGATCGTGCCCTACTTGGTGCTTGGTTTTCTCACTGGGTTGGGCGCGGTTTTGTTCCAGATCGCGATGGAGCGCATGTACCGATTGTGGGATCGCGTCGAGCTTTCGCAGTTGGCACGTATGACGCTTGGCGGCGCGGTCATCGGATTGCTTGCCGCCGCTTGGCCATTCGTGTTGGGCAACGGTTACTTGCCGATAAACCTTGTGCTCGCCGGTCAGCTGAGTCTGGCGCTCATGGCAACCTTGTTTTTCGTAAAGATGATTGCCACCTCGGCCACGCTCGCGTCTGGCGGCTCGGGTGGGATCTTCACGCCGACGATGTTCTTGGGAGCGATGCTGGGTGGCGTCTTCGGTGGCGCGCTGCATGCTTGGCTCCCGGATCAGACCGGGTCTGCCGGCGCTTACGCGCTGGCCGGTATGAGTGGGTTGGTGGCCGGAACGACGCACGCGCCGTTGTTGGCGATCATCATGATCTTCGAGCTGACCCAGAACTACGCCATCGTCCTGCCGCTCATGTTGACCGCGACCGTGGCGTTCTGGACGTCGCAGGCGCTTCGTCCGACCTCGATCTACACCGCAGAGCTCCGACGCCGAGGAATGGAGTGGGAAGGGACGCCACAAGAACGACTGATGCGATCACTGTCGGTGCGCGACATCATGCTCCCCGACGTCGAGCTTCACCCACAGGATCTATCGTTCGAGAAACTGGTCGAGATCTTCAACGAATCGCGTTGGCTACAGCTCTATATCGGTGACGAGGACGGACGCTTTATCGGCATCGTTGAGCTGCATGAGGTCAAGCGGTTCCTGAACGAAGAGCAAATGCGGCCGCTGGTGGTCGCCGCTGACCTGGTCTCTGAGATCCCGGTTGTCACACCCGAGACCTCGCTCGTTGAGGTGAACGAAAAGTTATGGCTGCGGGACTTGGGGCAGCTCCCGGTGGTCGACAATGAAAACGATCGCCGATTTGTGGGGATCGTGACGCGACGTGGCGTGCTGGGGGCGTTTGATCGCGAGATCCTGCGCCGCAACGCGCTGATGGCCAAGATGCGTACCGTCGAGGGGACCGGATTCGATTACTTCGAGCTGCCGGCCGAGTCGCAAATGGCGAAGGTACCGGTGCCGACCAAGATGGTCGGCAAGTCGCTTCAGGAGGTCGAGTTGCGGCAGCAGTTCGGCGTGAGCGTCATCGCCATAGAGCGCATGGATATGAGCGGTCGTGAGCACCGGATCGCGCCGCGTGCCGAAACGATTCTGAAACGCGGCGACGTTTTGGTGGTGATGGGTGACGAAGCGAGCGTGGGGCGGGTGCGGGGGGAGTAGCGGCCTAGCTGGTCAGCATCCAGCGCCAGAGCTGGCGCGGTGTCGGGCGCTTTCCCGTCGCCAAAATCGACACCCGGTACACGCGACTACCGATCCAGAGAAACGCGACACAGGTAAAGGCCAGGAACGCCATCGATGCGGCCAACTCCGTGCCGGACACGTTCACCATCGTCGCCCTGATCGGCATCACGACCGGCGATGTGAAGGGGATCAATGATCCCGTAACTGAGGTCGGGCCATCCGGGTCGTTTAGAACCGCAAAGGCCATGAAAAACCCCATCATGAGTGGCATGATCAACGGGAACTGCATCTGCTGGACCTCCTGATCGGAGGTCGACGCGGCACCCACTGCGGCGTACATGCTGGCGTACAGGAAGAAACCGCCGGCGAAATAGAACAGGAAGATCAGACCCACCCATAACGGGACCTGCGGCAGCTCAAACCCAATTCCCTCGAACTGTTGGAGAAAACCTCGGCCTAACGTCAACGCGAGACCGGCAACGACGGCCCACACCGTGACCTGAAGGAGTCCCGCGGCGGCAATGCCGAGCACTTTGCCGGTCATCAGGTTCTCTGGCCTGATCGAGCTCAGCAGAATCTCCACGATTCGATCCTTCTTCTCCTCTTGAATGCTCCGCGCCACGGCGTAGCCGTAGATGATCACCAAGAAGTAGATCACGAAACCCATCAACTGGCCCAGTACGACCAGCGAGCCGGTGGACCCACGAGCGGTGTCGCCAGCCTTCTTGGCCTCGAACCTGACCTGCTCGAAGGCTTCGCCGACTGCGTCGGGATCGATGCCCGCGACCTCCAATCGGGTGCGTTGGACGGCGTCCTGAACGGCCGCTCGTATCTCGCTCACCTCGCCAAAATTGGTCGCGTTGTTGCCTTCGTATTCGGCCTTGGCGCCATCCAGTAGACCGTTTGGCAGCCACAGGTACCCGTCGATCGTCTTTGCCTCGACCGACTGCTTCAGCGACCCGAGGACCGAGCCGGGACCAGCCAGCGCCAGGCCCCTCGTGCTGGCTGGTATCGAAAGATCGATAACCTGAGTCGTGTACAGCGTCCGGGAGCGCGCAGTCCCACCGACTCCGGGGTCCGAGAACAGCGCGTCTGACACGTGCTCGCCGATCCCTAAACCGGTGGCATCCACGATCGCGATCGCCCGCTCGGCGCCACCACTCAGGAAGTAGATCGGCAATACGAAGAACAGCCCGATCATGACCGGTCCAAACAGGGTGCCGATGATGTACGCCTTGCTCTTTGCGAAAACGAGAAACTCACGTCGGATGATGGCCCACGTTCTAGACATCGGCCCGGGTACCTGTCTCGGGGTCGACGCCCACCCGCTCGATAAAGATCTGTTGGAGCGACGGTTCTACGCGCTGAAAGCGCTGGAGTCGGATTCCGTTGGAGACCAACGTTGCGAGGAAATCGTTCGAGTCAGCGTTGTCTTTGAGGGTGACCTCGAGATCGTTCCCGTCGGCCAAAACCCGAGTCACCGAGCTCATCGCCTCGAACTTCTCCACAAGGGTCAACGTGTCGACGCGACTAACGCCATCCAAAGTCAATGCCACGTGTGTGCCTCCGTGCTCGCGCTTGACTCGTTTGACCGGACCGTCGACGACCTTGCGCCCGCCGTCGATGATGCAGACGTGATCGCACAACCGCTCTGCGTATTCGATCAAGTGGGTGCTCAACAAGATCGTGCGGCCGGTTTGCCGGATATCGGCGATGACCTCCTTGAGCACCCGCTGATTAATCGGATCAAGCCCGCTGAACGGCTCGTCCAACACCACGACATCCGGCTCGTGCAGAACGGCGGCGATAAACTGCAGTTTCTGCTGCATTCCCTTTGAGAAGTCCTGGACTTTGTCGTCAGCGCGGTCTTCGAGACCAAACCGCTCGAGCCAGGCTTCGATCCGAGGCCCGGATTCGCGTGGCGTGACACCCTTGAGTTGGGCCAGGAACGACAGCATCGGACGAATGTTCATGCTGCGGTAAAGTCCGCGCTCCTCGGGCAGATAGCCGACCCGGTCGAGCAAGTTGCGGCGTACCGGCTGGCCAAAGACGCGAAGCTCGCCGGCGTCGGGCTCGAGGATTCTGAGCAGCAGCCGAATCGTGGTCGTCTTGCCGGCTCCGTTGGGTCCGAGAAGACCGTAGGTCGCGCCACGTGGCACGGCCAGGTCGAGCTCGTCGACGGCCACGAGATCGCCAAACTGTTTGTGCACCCCGATCAGCTCGATCGCGGAATCAGAGCGCTCGTCGTTGACCGTTTCTGGAGTGTGACCCTTGGCCCGATTGAACACGTCTTGCCTCCGACCTTTCACACGGCTGTACCTGCGCCGCACCGATGCCAGTATAGGGCCAAGCACCTCGGTCTCGAAAGCGACGTGGCCCGGGGTCGCTCGCGGGCCGGCACCGGGTTGGCGGGTCTCGCGTTCAAGGCCGAGATTGAACCCGTGAAGCGAGTCGCTTTCATCGCGCTTATGGGGAGCATAGTGATGCTCTTCGCCTACGCGCTGTCACGCCAGCCGACGCTCGTGTCCCCGCTCGTCGGTCACGCCGCGCCGCCATTCGCGATCCCGTACTTCAGCGCACCCGATTCCAACCTCGTTCTGGCTGATTTTCAAGGCCGACCGGTGGTCGTGAACTTCTGGGCATCGTGGTGTTTGTCGTGCCGCGCTGAGGCCTCCGTTCTCGAGGCCGGTTGGCAGCGGCACGGTCCCGAGGTGGCGTTCATGGGGGTGGCGGTCAACGACAGAGAGGCTGCGGCCAAGGCATTCATCGAGCGATACGGAAAAACGTATTTGCTGGCGGCCGACGTAGACGGCTCAGTAGCAATTGACTACGGTCTGTTCGGTGTACCGGAGACTTTTTTCATCGCCCCCGACGGTCGAATCCTGTCGAAGCACATCGGCCCGGTGTCGAGCGCCGAGCTCGATCGGCAAGTGGCAGCGCTGAAACTCGGTCAGGTGGGGGACGCGTCCGGCGATCCGACGACCGTGACCCCGTTCGGAGGTGGCCAGCCGTGAAATCGATCGTGCTAGCGTCGATCGTGATCGCCGGGTTTCTTTCGGCGATCCCAGGGCGAGCCACACAAGATGCCGTCGTGCCGGAAGAGCGGTTGAGCGAGGCTGGCGGCAGCGCGATCGAGCTGACCCCCGAGCAGGAGTCTCGCGCCCGGTCGCTCGAGAGCGAGTTCAAATGTCCGGTTTGCCGCAGCCAGTCGATTCGACAGTCACGGTCGTTTATGGCCGAGGACATGAAACGCCGGATGCGCGAGCTGATCGCCCAGGGACGCTCTGACGACGAGGTCCGGGAGTACTTCATCGCCCGCTATGGTGAGTGGATTCTGTTGACGCCTCCCAAGAGGGGATTTAGCCTTGTAGCGTACGTGCTGCCATTTCTGGCGGTGTTAGCCGGTGCCGCCATGTTGGTATTCGCCGCGCGTCGTTGGCGGCGCGGAGACAGCAGCCGAATAACCCCAGAGCCGCCACCGGCCCCATACCTGGAGCGGCTCGATAAAGAGCTTGAGGAGATCGAATAATGAAGAGAGGACGCACGTCATTTGGCAGGTTGGCCATCGCGATTGTGCTAGTTGGAGCCGCGCTGAGCTACCTAGTTTTTCAGGGAACTCGTCAGAATCTCACCTACTACTACGAAGTGGACGAGCTGCTCGCAGTTGCCGACACCGACGGTCGGATCCGGATCTCAGGTGACATCGTAGAGGGGTCGATCGTTCAGGACGATGACGCTCGGCAAGTCCGTTTCGCGATTCAAAGCGCCGCCGAATCTGGAGGCAGTTCAGCTCAGGTCCCGGTCGTCTATGCGGGCGCGGTGCCCGACATCTTCCGCCCCGGGATTCAAGTCGTCGTCGAGGGGCAGCTCGATGCTGAAGGCACCTTCCATGCCGAGACGTTGCTCACCAAGTGCCCATCCAAGTACCAGGCCGAGGGCGACCTCACCACGCTAGGTCCATAACCGCGGTCCTGAACCGCGAGCCGACCCGAGGCGTACCGCTGCTCGAGGTGGTCGGCGTGTCTCGACACTTCGGATCGCTGTTCGCGCTCGACGACGTCTCGTTTTCGATGGCCGCGGGCGATTTTTTGGTTATCGTGGGCCCGAACGGCGCTGGCAAGACCACGCTCGTCCGAACGCTCGCCAGGCTCGCGCGCCCGTCATCAGGGACTGTCCTCCTTACCGGCGACGATTGGTTGGCAGCGCCCGCCGGACGGCAGGTGGAGGTCGGCGTGGTGTCCCACGCGACGTTTCTCTACGATGGTCTGTCGGCGCTCGAGAACCTCGTGTTCTACGCCACCCTGTACGGCGTCAAAGATCCCGAACGGAGCGCCCGGCAGGCGTTAGAGGACGCCGAGTTGGGCAACATCAGCGAACGCCGAGCGGGAACGCTGTCGCGCGGTCAGGCCCAACGACTGTCGATCGCCCGGTCGGCACTGCACGACCCCCGGATCCTGCTCCTCGATGAGCCGTACGCCGGCCTCGATCCGCACGCCGCTTCGCGACTCGGCGTCGCGCTCGGCCGGCTGCGATCTGCTGGACGAGCGATCGTGCTAACCACCCACGATCTGGCTCGCGTACCCGCAGCGGTCACCCACTACCTCGTTCTCGTGGCCGGGAGGGTCGCCGACGCCGGCGAGTGGAGCACGCTCGCCGAGGGTGAGCTGGCTGATCGGTACGCCCGCGCCGTGGCACGGACGGAATGACCGCTCTTAAATCCGCCGTTGCGATCATCGCAAAGGACGTTCGACTCGAGGCACGTCGCGTCGAGAACCTGGCGACGATGGCGATCTTCGCGGTGCTCGTCGTGGTGATCTTCGTTTTTGCGGGAGATCCGACCCCAGAAGATCTATCGCGCCTTGGACCGGGCGCCCTGTGGGTCAGCCTGCTGTTTTCCGGCGTGATCGGGTTCCAGCGATGGTTCGCCCAGGAAGAGAGAAACGGGGCACTGCAGGGGCTGCTTCTGACACCAGTCGATCGGGGCGCCCTGTTTATCGGAAAGTGGGTCGGTGCGACGCTCTTCCTGTTGGCGATCGAGTGCGTGTTGGTGCCAGCGGCGTCGATGCTCTACGATCTCCGCCTCGCCGCCGTGTGGCCCAAGCTGACGCTCGTTATGGTCGTCGTGACGATCGGCTACGCGGCGTTGGGGACGTTTTTCGCCGCGATCGCCGCCCATACGACGGCCGGGCAACTCCTGTTGCCGGTTTTGCTGTTCCCGCTCAGCGTACCGATCCTGCTGGCCGGTGCCGGCGCTAGCCAACAGATCATGACCGGGGACGGGAGCGCGTACTGGGACTGGGTTGGTCTGGCGGCAGCGTTTGACGTGATATTCGGGACCGTGTGCACAATGACCTTTGAATACGTGATCACCGAATGATCGCGTCGATCAAGAAGTGGTGGCCGCGTTCGTGGCGCCAGTTCTGGACGACGCTCGACGGTCGTACGTATCACGTCCTGCTTCACGCACGGCCATGGATCGGTTGGTTGGCGGTGGGCATGATGGTGGCGACCTTCGCGCTCGTATTTTGGTGGGTGCCGCTCGAGTCGATCCAGGGTTATCCGCAGAAGATCTTCTACATCCACGTTCCATCGGCTTGGCTCATGTATTCCGCTTTCGCGGTCGTTTTTGTCGCGTCGGTCATGTATCTGTGGCAGCGGACTCAGCTGTGGGACATCTTCGCGCGCTGCGCGGCCGAGATCGGTTTTCTGTTCTGCACTCTTACGTTGGTGACCGGCATGCTCTGGGGAAGTCCGATCTGGGGCAAGCCGTGGGTGTGGGACGCCCGCCTGACGTCGACGTTTATCCTGTGGCTCATCTACATGGGCTACATGCTGTTTCGACTGCTCGCCCGTCGCGACATCGAAGTCGGTCGGATTGCGGCGGTGATCGGCATCGTTGGTTTCCTAGACGTGCCGATCATTCATCTATCCGTCCAGTGGTGGCGAACGCTCCATCCGCTACCGGTGGTGATGATCGCCAACGACCCCGGCGGCGGCCTGCCGGCATCGATGTTGATCACCCTGCTCGTGGCGCTGACCTCTTTTTCGCTCGTGTTCGTATACTTGTTGACCCAGCGTGTTTGGCAAGAACGGACGATCGAAAACCTGAGCCTGTTGGAAGCGATCCTCGATCGCAAGATGGAGCACGCAACATGAAGTACTACCTGACGGCTTACATCATTTTTTGGACCGGGCTGTTTCTGTATCTGCTTTGGCTCACCGGACGCCAAGCTTGGCTCAACCGTCGCGCCGCGGAATTGGTCGAGCGGTTGGTGGCACGGAGTGAACGCGGAGGGCAGGCATGAGCGTCTACTGGCTCGGACCGCTTGCGCTGTGGGTGGGGCTTGGCCTCGCTCTGTACGGCTTGGTCGTCGGGATTGTCGGTGGCCGGCGTCGCGACCAGCGGTTGATCGATGGTGCGACGGGCTCCGTGTTCGGCACGGGGATCTGCGTAGCGTTCGCGTATGCACTCCTGACGGCCGGTTTTCTGGCTGACGAGTTTCGGTTGTCGTACGTCGCCAACAATGCCAGCCGCGCGATGCCACCGTGGTACAAAGCGACCGCGGTGTGGGGTGGGATGGAGGGCTCAATGCTCTTGTGGGCGTTCATCCTGGCCGGGTACTCGACCGCCGCGATATGGATCCACCGGCGCCGTCACCCTGAACTCATACCGTACGCGGCCTCGGTGTTGCAGGGAATCATGGCGTTTTTCTTGGGCGTCATGGTCTTCAGCTCCAAGCCGTTCGTTATGCTGGACTTTACCCCGGTCGACGGTGTCGGCTTGAACCCGCTTCTGCAAAACCACTGGATGGCTGCGCATCCGCCGTCGCTGTACATGGGCTACGTCGGTTGGTCGATCCCGTTCGCGTTCGCGATGGCGGCGCTGATCAGCGGTCGGTTGGGAACCGAGTGGATCGTGGCGATCCGCAAGTGGGCGCTGGTCGCTTTCCTGTTCCTGACGGTCGGTAACCTGATGGGGTCGCACTGGGCGTATATCGAGCTGGGGTGGGGTGGCTTCTGGGGTTGGGATCCGGTCGAGAACTCGGCCATCATGCCGTGGTTTGTCGGTGCGGCTTTTGTGCACTCGATCATGATCCAGGAAAAGCGCGGCATGCTGAAGCTGTGGAACGTGGGCCTCGTGACCACCACGTTCGCGCTCACGATCCTGGGTACGTTTGTGACGCGGAGCGGGATCATCGAGTCGGTTCACGCTTTTGCGTCAACGAACATCGGGGTCGTTTTTCTGAGTTTTCTAACGCTTGTCATCGGGTTGGCGATCGGGCTGACGTGGTGGCGTTCGGACATGTTGAAGGCCGAGCATCGCCTGGAGTCGTTCGTGTCGCGAGAGAGCGCGTTCTTGTTCAACAACCTACTGCTGCTCGGAATCTTCTTCGCGATCTGGTGGGGGACGTTTTTCCCGTTCATATCGGAGGCAGCGACTGGGCAACGGATCTCCGTCGGCCCGCCGTTCTTCAATCTGGTGAACAAACCGCTGTCGATCGGTCTTCTGTTGCTGACCGGGATTGGGCCGGTGATCGCCTGGCGGCGCGCCTCGCGCCACAATCTGCAGCGAAACTTCCGGTTCCCAATTGCGGTTCTGATCGTTGCTGGCGTTGTTGCCTTCGCGCTCGGGATCCACTCCTGGTACGCGGTCGCCGTGGTCGGGTTTGGCGCCTTTGTGCTGGCGACGATCGGCCAGGAGATGGGTCGTGGAGCCCGCGCTCGCATGCGCTCCAAAGGGGAACGGCCGTTGACTGCGTTGGTCAGCCTCATCGGTCGTAACCGGCGCCGCTACGGCGGTTACATCGTCCATATCGGGGTCGTGTTCGTATTTGCCGGGATCGCCGGGGTGTTCTTTGTGACCGAGCGCTCGGCACGGTTGTCGCCCGGCGAATCGATTGAAGTCGGATCGTTCGAGATCGTCTATCGAGGAACCGACATCGAACGGGGTCCCAACTACACCGCGACGGTCGCCAACCTCACTGTGTCGGACAACGGCGGGCGCGAGTACCGGATACGACCCGAGAAGCGTTTCTACCCCGAAGGGCAGGAGCAGACCACGACCGAGGTGGCTATCTGGTCACGCACGTTCGAGGATTTCTACGCTATCCTCGAGGGGTATCAGCCCGCTACCCAGGCCGCTGACGTGACCCTGATCGTCAACCCGATGGTGATGTGGATTTGGGTCGGGGGTGGGATCATGGTGTTCGGCATGCTGATCGCGCTGACAACGCCGCGGCCGGGAGCTCGTCGTCGTCGAGTTGTGGAGCAAGCGGAACGGAAAACCGAGCGCGTCGGTGCGTGAGCGACACGCTGCTGATCTTGGTCGGGTTGTGGGTGCTGCTGGCGGCGGTCTGGCTGGCCATACATCCGCTGCTTGGGGGTTCGGTCGAGCCGGTGTCGCCCGCGGTGGCGCATAGACGCGAGCTGGAGACCGAGAAGGCGCGACTCCTCGAAGAGATCCACGAGCTAAAACTCGATTACGCAACCGGGAAACTATCGGAAGAGGACCACGCAGCCCTCGAAGCGCGGCTCAAATCGCGCGCCGTGGAGATCATGCAAAAGCTGGAGGCTACAGAGGGTCGCTCGTCTGGATGACGCGGTAGCGGTCGACCGTCTTGGTGGCGGCAACCGCTTGGTCGAGACTCAGCGACGTGTCGTTTT
>Ga0255057_10000037_pt1 | contig 65512 bp, 61 predicted proteins | sample Cases_109_6_MG_FD_189022 | JGI IMG/M metagenome (GOLD analysis project Ga0255057, IMG submission 189022) | Seawater microbial communities from Amundsen Gulf, Northwest Territories, Canada - Cases_109_6 | ecosystem: Environmental > Aquatic > Marine > Gulf | place: Canada: Northwest Territories... | reverse complement strand
GTGGTGGCCTCGATGGTTACCAGGCGCTCCAAGATGTCTGGATCGACGCCGGGAGGAATATCGAGTTCTTTATGTTCTTCGTTTGGCGCGTCAGCGTCCACGGCAGAGCTCCTTCAGTGCTGGCAATCCTACTGAGCCATGACCCCGCCAAGGCATCCTCAGCATGCTCCGCACGCGCTCATCGTGTATCCCAGCATGGTGTAGTAGCCGATCGTCATGGTTAGCTCGATCACACCCGTGGTCCCGTAAGTCTCCTGGAGCATTCCGAATAATTCGTCGGAAACCGAGCTCGTCTGACGCAACTGGTCGACGAGCTCAACGAGGGCGGCTTCATTCTTGGTAAAGCCACCAGATCCATCGGCCAGGGCAGTGATCGCTTCCGGGCGGACCCCGGCGGCTTCAGCGTTCGGCAGATGCGAGTCCCACACGTATTGGCACCCGTGGGCCCGGCCGGTTGCGAGGATCGCTAGCTCCCGATCGGCGTCAGGGATGCTGGTGGCGAAGCGGATGGTTGATCCCAGCTCGCCGGTCCCGCGTGCCAGGACCGGCTGATGGAGCAAGACCTCAAATGGTCGCAACATTTTGCCCCGGCTCTCCAGCAACCAGTCGAAGACCGCAGCTTGCTCGGCATCGAGACCGTCCTTGGTGGTAATCAGCGGTACGCGCGCCATGGCTTCCTTTCCGGGGGTGGCTTTAGGCCAGTCCTTCCAGCGTCGTGACTTCCTCATCCGAATATCCCAGCTCTCGCAGAATCTCTCCCGTGTGCTCGCCGAGCATGGGGGGAGGGCGCTTGATTGCGCCCGGAGTCTGGGAGAAGCGCACCGGGAGACCCAGCAGATTGAGCAGCCCGACAGCCGGATGCTCGATCTGCGTCACCATCTCCCGAGCAGCCGTCTGCGGCGACTCGAGGGCTTCCGACACGAGGTTGATAGAACCGGCTGGGATTCCTACCTGGTCAAGCATTGCTACCCATTCCGCCCGGGTGCGGCTACGAACCACGTCGCCGACCAGGCTGTCAATTTCCTCGCGATTTGTCACCCGCTCGGCATTGCGAGCGAACCGAGGGTCTTGCGCCCACTCCGGATGGCCTACCGACTCGGCGAACACCGAGAACTGGGCGTCGTTCCCGATTGCCAACGCCAGGTCACCGTCTGCGGCTTGGTAGGTCCGATAAGGAACGATGTTGGGGTGGCCGTTCCCGTACCGGGCAGCCTCAGAGCCGGAAACGAGAACGTTGCTGGCGACGTTGGCGAGCATGAGGAGCCCCGTGTCATGGAGAGAAACTTCGGTGTGCTGGCCGCGGCCGGTACGCCTCCTGGCCTCGAGAGCGGCGAGTATCGAGATCGAGGCCATCATTCCGGTGCAGATGTCAACGATGGCCACGCCCAGTTTCATGGGCTCGCCATCCTCGTCGCCGGTGATGGCCATGAGGCCGGTCTCCGCCTGGAGGATGAAGTCGTAGCCGGGTTTGCCGGCTTTGGGCCCGGTTGACCCGTAGCCGCTGATTGTGCACCGGACGGCTTGCGGAGCTTGCTCCTCGAACCAGTTATCGTCGAAGCCCCATCCATCCAATGTGCCAAGTTTGAAGTTGTCGATTACCACATCGGCCTTTTGCATCAAGCGAGCCAAGGCATCCCGACCGGCATCGGAGTTCAGGTCCAGCGCGATGCTTCGCTTGTTGCGGTTCACCCCCAGGTAGTAGGCGGACTCGGTCCCGACGAAGGGAGGACCCCAGCCGCGGGTATCGTCTCCTTTCCCGGGACGCTCTACTTTGATGACGTCGGCCCCCATATCTCCGAGCAGCATCGTGCACAACGGGCCGGCGAGGACCCGACTGAGGTCAACGACCGCCAGGCCGGCGAGCGGTCCCTCGCTCATCCCTCCTGCTCAGGATTGTTCGCGGCAGCGGGGCGGGCGTCCCGAGACTTTTCGCTCTGGTTACGATCGGCACCGTAGTCGTCCAGGTAGGTGTCCAGCGCCGCCTGGTCTCTCAGCCGAAACTGGTTGAAGTCGGCGGGGCGCTTCTCCAGGAAAGCGTTCATTCCTTCCTGGGCCTCTTCGGTTCCCCAGATATTGCCCAGCAGTTCCATGCCGTGCTGCCACGACGCATAGAGCATGTCCGACTCGAAATTGAGCGAAACCTTCGTGGCCCTGATGGTCTGCGAGCTGTAGCCGATGATCTGGCGAACGATCCCTTCAACTGTTCCCTCGAGTTCCCCGGCGGGCACGGAAATGTTGGCGAGCCCTATCTCGGCTGCCTCGGCGCCACTGTATTGCTTGCACAGAAAAATCATCTCTTTCGCCCGGCGCTCACCGATGAGTTTGGCGATGTATTGCGTTGCTCCGACCGTGGGGCAGGCCCCTACCCGAGCTCCGGTCTGGCCGAATCGGGCATCATCTGCTGTCACCACGAGATCGCACCACAGCATGAGCTCGTGTCCACCCCCGACACAGGCACCCTCCACCATGGCAATGACGGGGATCGGCAGGTTGCGGCAGGTCATCGCCACCTTGAGCATGCGATCGTTCCACATTGCGGAGTTGGCCTTGTTGAGCTTCATCATGGCGTGGAAATCGCCACCGGCTGAGAAATGGCCTCCAACTCCGTAGATGACGGCCGCGACGATCGTTGGGTCGTTGCGGGTGGAGTTGAGTGCCTCGGCAAGCTCATCGAGGGTTTGTTCGCGAAAGGCGTTACGTACCTCCGGCCGGTTGATGCCGATCCAGGCCGCCTGGCCGCGGACCTCAAAGAGAATCTCGCTGTAGTTCGTCCTCAGCTCCATGAGTTGATCAGATCTTGTGGCCGACCCCGCCAACGATGCCCTTGCATGAGATCACGAGCGTGTCCTCCAGGGCCGTAACGGAGTGTGGAGTATTGGGCGGAGCGTGAAACCCGCCACCGGGCTCCATGACCGTCGTCTCTCCATCGAGAGTGATCTCGAGCTTGCCTTCGAGGATGTACATGATCTGTTCGTGAGGGTGGGCATGCTCAACTGCCCCGGTGCCTTTTTCGAAGCTGAGGCGGCCGACTTCAACCTGTTCACCGGTCACCAATGGGCCGAAAGCCGTGGAGTATTTCGGTGTGACGGTCTCCGATTCGATGGCACTCATGTCAATAAAGGGCATGGACGTCTCCTTTCGTGAAGCGGCTCAAATCCCGCCCATGGCTACAAATTTTGTTTCCAGGTACTCGGCCATTCCCTCATGGGAGCCTTCCCGCCCAATACCAGATTCTTTCATTCCGCCAAACGGACTGCTCACCACCGAGATGAGCCCTGTGTTGACCCCCACCATCCCGTACTCGAGGCCTTCGCTCACTCGCCAAATGCGGGCGTTGTCTCCAGCGAAGAAGTATGAGGCCAGGCCGTAGGGAGTGTCGTTGGCGAGGGCGATGCCTTCCTCTTCGGTTCCGAAGCGATATAACGGGGCCACCGGTCCGAATATCTCTTCTGCCGAGATGCGCATATCCGGCGTGACGTCGGTGAGTACGGTGACTTCGTAATAGGTGTGACCGAGGGCGTGGCGCTGACCGCCCGTCAAAGCACTGGCGCCTTTGGCGAGGGCGTCATCAACCAGGCTTTCGACTTTCTGGAGCGCCTTGTCGTTCACCAGCGGGCCGACAGTGTTGGCCTCGTCAATCGCTGGCCCGACTTTCAGCTCGGCCACCGCCTCGGCGAACTTCTTAGCGAACTCGTCGTAGACACCGTCTTGAACGTAGAGCCGGTTGGCGCAGATACAAGTTTGCCCGTTGTTGCGGTACTTGGACACCATTGCGCCTTCAACGGCGGCATCGATATCAGCATCGTCGAAAACAAGGAAGGGAGCGTTCCCACCAAGCTCCATCGACACGTTCTTAACGGTTCCCGCTGCTTTGGTCATAAGCAGCTTGCCGGTGGCGGTTGATCCGGTAAACGAAAGCTTGCGCACGATCGGGTTGGTCGTCAGTTCTTCTCCGACCGGGGCCGGCTCGCTGGTCGGCACGAGGTTGAACGTGCCCGCCGGTACGCCGGCCCGGCTTGCTAGTTCGGCTGCGGCCAATGCGGTCAGCGGGGCGTCCTCCGGCGGCTTTACGACTGCCGTGCACCCGGCCGCCAGCGCCGGAGCCACCTTGCGAGTGATCATCGCCAATGGAAAGTTCCACGGTGTGATTGCCGCGATCACACCGATCGGCTGCTTGAAGACCAAGAGCCGCTTCGTGGGATCGTGCGTGGGGATGATCTCGCCGTATGCCCGACGAGCTTCCTCCGAGAACCATTCGACAAATGACGCACCGAACTTGGCTTCGCCTCGCGCTTCATTGATCGGTTTGCCCATCTCGTGAGTCATGAGCTGGGCAAGATCCTCCTGGTTTTCCATGAGGAAGTCGTACCAGCGGCGGAGGATGTCAGAGCGCTGCTTGGCGGTCAGTGCCCGCCATGCCGGGAAAGCCGCGTTGGCGGCTTCGATGGCGCGTCGGGTCTCGTTTCCCCCCACATCGGCGACGGTTCCTACAACGTCCCCGTTCGCCGGGTTCAGGACCTCGAACGTCTTTCCCGAATCGGCGTCAATCCATTCACCATTTACGAACGCCTGCGAGCGCAGCAGGGTTGGGTCATTCAGCTTGATCATCGTTCTCCTTCAATGGTGCGGAACATAGCGCGCACTCACCGTGAATCTGGGCGGGTACAAAGCAGTTCTTCATGACCGGCGGAGCTGGTTCAGTGTGCCGGTGGTGACCAGTCCATATGCGGCGTGAGCCGAGATAGTGAGTACGAACTCGCGCTTGCCCCAAGTCCAGGGTCCGGCCTGGACGCCCAACGCAGGCATGAGGACGTTGAACCCAAATGTCCACAAGCCGCCCGCCAGCGCCAGACCCCCGGTGACCGGATTGATAGAGGCGTTTCTCGTCAGAACGGCGTAGACCGCCCCCCACGTGGCGCCGTAGCCGAAGTGGATTAGGTCGCCGAAGTGGCGCCGGGTCTGATCGTCAAGCTCCTCGAAGCCGGCCACAGCGGCGACCCGTTCCACGATCTTCTCTGGATGGGTCTTGGCGGCGTTGAGCTGTTCGGTAGTAAGCAGAGTCCGGCGTAGCGTCGTAATGACGCCCACCATGGCACTCACTCCGATCAGGCCGGCAACCGTTCCCTGCACCAGATCCTTCATTAGCGAGCATCCTCCTGACCGTCCAGTATGGCGGATCGGTCGAACCTGCTCAGCCCGGCCCGGCGCCGCAGCGCTTCCATCACCACTCCATTGTCCGCATCGCCCAATCCATCGGCCATGGCGGCATCGACCACATCGAGGGCAGCTCGTGCCAGGTCGGCAGAGGCCGCAACCTCATCAGCCTGGTCAACGATGAGCCCGAGGTCTTTGCGGGTCGAGTTAAGGCGCCCGTATGGCGGATAGTGAGATCCGGCGACCATGCGCTCGCCCCAGATATCCATTGCTTTCGAGTAAGCCGCTGAGTCACGCAGTACTTCGAGAATAAGATCGAGGTCTTCCCAGCTCGGCCTGGCGGCCCTGAGCCAGGCTTTCGGTTTTGTGCGCGGTTCCACGGAGGCGCTCTTCGGAATTGGCCGGGCAGCCGGATGGATCGCCCACGCCATCGAGGTCTACGGTCGACCCACCTCAACGCCGCGGGAGGCCGAGTACACGGGGTCTCCGCCAACAAGTCGGGCCGGAAGATAGACGCCAGGGACCTTTACGGGAGCTCGACCCTCACCTCAGTGATTGGCCGCCGACCGGATGGCTCTGAATTTTCTCCCCACGGCGATGACCCCGATGGCGTCCTCGTTTACGGCGCTGACGGGAGGATGGTGGCGGTCATCAGCCCGGACGTCGAACGGTTCGCCTCCGACAGCGTGGCCGCCGTGACTCCTGAGGAGGCTGTCGGTGCTCTGCGCCGGAGCGTCGCTTATTTTGGCACCTACGAGGTCGATGAAGGCACCGCAACGGCCAAGCATCACGTCGAGGGAAGTGTGTTCCCCAATTGGATCGGCCAAACCCAAACTCGATTCCTCAGCCTCGAAGGCGACAATCTCACCATCACGACGCCAACCCTTCCTGCCTCAGGAGGGGGTGTGGTGTATACGCTGCAATGGCAGCGGATCGGCCCGCTCGGAGAAATGCCCCAACGTTCATCTACCCAGAAGGAGTCATTGTGACCGTTTCCGTCTTTGCCAGCTTCTATCCCCATGCCGAATCCGCCGAGAAATTCCTTTCTCTCATGGAAGGGATGGTGCGCGATACCCGGAACGAGCCCGGCTGCCTTCGATACGATTTGTTCGCGGCCGGTGGAGATGGCACCGGCTATCACCTATTCGAGATCTACGCTGACAGCGAGGCGCTCGAGGCTCATAGAGCCGCGGCCCACTACAAGGCGTACCGGAGCGCGGTACCCGACCTGCTGGCCGAACCGATCGGGGTGCTCGTGCTCGAGCCGATTGACGCCCGGCCCTGAGGGCAGTCATTTATGCAAGTTATTGACCTCACAGTCCCCATTGGGAAAGGCACCCCCGCCCCCCAATCGTGGACTTTCCATTGGAGCTCACATCGATGCAGCGGGGGCCAGGGTTTTGGCAGGCGAGCCGGGTCGAAATGCTCCTTCACACTGGATCGCACGTCGATTTTTCGAAGCACTACGAGGAAGAAGGCGAAACTGCCAACGGAGTCGGCCTCGACCGGGTAATCGGCCGGGGACGCGTCGTCGACCTCACCTTCGTCGAACCGCTATACGCCATCCAGCCCGCCGACCTCGAGGCCAACGCCCCGCAAACCTCCGAGGGGGACATTCTTCTCATTCGCACCGACTGGACTGACAAACATTGGGGGACCTTTCCCGAGTATTACGTTGACTCGCCGGTGTGTTCCCCGGCCGCGGCCGAGTGGCCATTTGGGGCCTTCGGCGGTTGGTGGCCGGATCGGCACTCCTGGATCGTTGGCACTGGCGAGCGGGGGTGAAGCAGGAGGAGAGGCTCGGCAGTGCCTAGCGGCTGACGCCTTCACCGTCGATCTCTACCACCAACGCCGACCCCGCCTTCCGCAGCGTGTGCTCGACGGTCTCGGGGTCGGGACCGGAGGCAAACACGAATCCCAGGTAGCGATCGCCTTCCGGCAGGGCTGCAACTCGCCGTTGTCGGGGCACGGTGATGATTACGTCGTCGATCCCTTCCATCGCCTTCACCTGGTCCACGCCTCCGACACCGGTGAGAGTGCCGGTGGCGGGGATGGGCAGCATGAACACGCCGATGGCGCGACGGGATCGAGTCCGGTCAATGGAGGGAATTCCCAATGCGGTGCGCAGGATCATCACTTCGAGGGATTCACCGAGTAGCCCGAACGAGAGCGCCCGCCCGCACAGGCCTCCGATGGATCGGGCAGCCAGCTCGATGAGCACAGGCCGGCCGTCCGCCGGGATCCGGACCTCGGCGTGGACCGGACCGAGTCTGAGGCCGAGGGCCTTGGCGGCGGCTGATGCCAGCGTCACTGATGCGGCGATCGACTCCTCGGGGTGCCGGGAGGGGGTGATCAGAAGGGTTTCTTCGAAGAAGGGACCTTCGAGCGGGTCTGGTTTGTCGATGATGGCGAGCGGCTCCAGGGTGCCATCGATGAGTAAGGCTTCGACGATGAGTTCGGCGCCTGGCACGTACTCCTCCACGAGCAGGTCCTCGTTGGAGTCGCGTCCGGCGGCCTTCAGGATGGCCCGGATGCGCTGTTCGGCCATTTCGGCGGCAGGCCAGGTATCGGCGCGGATAACGCCTCGACTAGCGGACAGGCCGACCGGTTTCACGACCACCGGATATCCGAGCGCGGATCCCTCCGCCGGCACGCGGCCGGGAGATGCAGCCCGAAAGCTCGGCTGGGCAACACCGGCTTCCGCAAGCTTGCGACGCATCGCCAGCTTGTCGCGAGTGGCGGTTACCGCCCCCAGCGGATTAGCGGGAAGCCCGAGTCGGGTCGCCGCCTCGGTGGCAACGATGACCCCCTGATCGTCGACGGCGACGACCGCTTGTGGCGCGGGTGACAGCCGGGCGATGAGGTCCGCGGCGGCAGCAGTATGCGTGAGATCGATCTGGCTGCTGCTGCCATCGCCCGAAGCGCGAGACCTTGTCATGCCCACTTGGAACGCCTGACCCTCGGTGGCTCATCTGACGCCTTTCGCCTTCGGTGCGGGGGTGTTCGGTATGAGAATGGGCCGGACGGATAGCCTGGACCGAAGCGACTCTCATGATTGAAGCCCCTCGGGTTGGGTTCGGGATGACTTCGCTGAAGGCAATTGGAGGTAAGGGTGAGAAAGCAGACCGCGGCAGACGTGTTTGTCGAGTGTCTCGAGGCAGAAGGTGTGAAGGATGTGTTCGGGATACCGGGGGAGGAGACCCTCGACTTCAATGAGTCTCTTGATCGTTCCTCTATCAGGTTCGTGCCGGTGCGCCACGAGCAGGGCGGAGCGTACATGGCCGACGTGTACGGCAGGCTAACCGGGCGGGCAGGCGTGTGCTTGGGGACTCTGGGACCTGGTGCCACGAACCTGGTGACCGGGATCGCCGACGCCTTCCTGGACCGGGCGCCGATGGTGGCGCTTACCGGTCAGGCCAGTCTGGAGGGCATGCACAAGGAATCCCACCAGTACCTGGATGTCGTCAACCTCATGCAGCCCATCACGAAGTGGAATGCGCGGGTCTTTGAGCCTTCCGTCATTCCGGAGGTAGTCCGGAAGGCGTTCAAGCTGGCGGAAGCGGATAAGCCTGGCGCCACGCACGTTGAGCTCCCTGAAGATGTCATGGGTGAACAGTTCGAGGGAAGCCCGCTCCCGCATCGAGACCCGGTTCGTTCGGAGCCTTCCGACAAGGATGTGTCGAGGGCGGCCGAGCTGATCAGCGCCGCTCGGGCGCCGGTCGCGTTGGCCGGCAACGGCGTAGTGAGACACAGAGCTGGGGCCGCTCTCAGATCCTTCCTTGACACTGTTGGGCTGCGGACGGCAGTCACGTTCATGGGCAAGGGGCTGGTCGACCCGAGCAGCCCCCAATGGCTTGGTGCAGTCGGTCTCCAGGCCGGCGACTACGAGATGGCGGGTTTCGGTGCCGCGGACCTGGTCGTGGCCATCGGATTCGATCTGGTCGAACACTCGCCTCGATTGTGGAACCCGGGTCGCGACAAGACGATTGTTTGTCTCGACACGCTTCCAGCCGAGATCGACGAGCACTATCTGCCCGAGGTCGAGGTCGTGGGAGACCTCAACGCGGTGCTCGACCAGCTCAGCCGCCAGTGCAAACCCATCGCTCAACCGGGCGGTTCGACTCGGCTCCGCGACGTCGTGCTCCGCCGCTTCGAGGAGGCCAAGGACGACGCCAGCTATCCCATGCAACCGCCTCGGGTTCTGTTTGAGATTCGCAAGGCGCTGGGCCCATCGGACATCCTGGTCTCCGACGTAGGGCTCCACAAGCTGTGGATCGGAAGAATGTTCCCGGCTTACGAACCCAATACGGTCCTGATCGCCAACGGGTTGGCAGGCATGGGTTTCGCCGTGCCGGCTGCCATCGCCGCCAAGCTGGTGCACCCTGACCGCAAGGTCGTGGCTATCAGCGGGGACGGTGGATTTCTCATGAACTCTCAGGAGCTCGAAACCGCGGTCCGTCTGGGCACGCCGTTTGTAAATGTCGTCTGGGAAGACCGTCAGTTCGGCTCGATTGCCTGGAAGCAACGGACTCGCTTCGGGCGTGATTTCGGCACAGACTTCTCCAACCCGGATTTCGTTCGCCTCGCCGAGTCGTTCGGCCTCCCGGCTTGGCGTGTGACCTCCGCAGATGACTTGGCGGGCCGGCTCCGCCAGGCCCTCGAGCTGTCGGTGCCCACGCTGATCGTCCTCGAGATCGACTACAGCGTCGACGTTGCAATTGCCGACGAGCTGGGTGAAGAAACGGTCCGCACCTGAGAGGGACCGCAGCCTGCCCAACACAGGCCGACAGCCTCAAGATGAGTTCGCGCACTGGTGGTGTCTGTTCAGATTCCGCTTCGCGAGCGCTGTCCTCGGAGGAAGCGAAGCGCCTTGCCGAAGAGACTGCACCTAAGTACAAGGAAGCCCCGGGTCTGGTCTGCAAGTACTTCGTCCAGGGTGAGGACGGTCTGGCCTGGGGAGGGATCTACCCGTGGGAGACCCAAGCGCTTTTCGATGAGGAGCGGCAAGATTCGTCCGAGAGATGTACGGGAGCCCACCGACAATGAGGTGGCTCGACTATACGCTGGGGTTGGATAACCGTCATGGTGAGGTAGTCACCGACTAATCGTCGGACGCGAGAGCTTCTAGATGAGGGCTGCTCGGAACCCGATGAGCAGGCCCAGGTCGCGTCCAGTGGCCGCACCTGCGAGTCAGCGGGAGCTCTTAGTGGCCGGGGATGGGAGGGTTTACGTCACCTCGCGTAGTCGACCCGTCTCGACTTCGTAGACGAAGCCCTTCACCTTTTGTTTGGATGGAACAAAGGGGTTGGCTTGGATGCGGGCGATCGATTGACGCACGTCGTTGCCGGGGTCGGCGAATGCCTCCAAAGCAAATGAGGGGCGGAGGCCAACATCCTCAAGCACCTGGGCTTTGACGTCATCGTCGGTGAAGGTGAGCATGCCGCAGTCGGTGTGGTGAATTAGAATGATTTCCTCTGTTCCCAGGAGGCGTTGGGAAATGAGAAGTGAGCGGATCGCATCATCGGTGATCACCCCACCGGCGTTACGGATCACGTGGACTTCACCCTCGTGAAGGCCCAGCATTCCGTAGATGTTGAGGCGGGCGTCCATGCAGGCGACCACCGCCACCTTCTTTGTGGGTGGCATCGGCAGGTCGCCCTTGTCGAACGAGACGACATATGCCTGGTTGTTGGTGAGCAGTTCATCAGTAACAGTCATGGTTGATCGACTCCTCGCGTCGGTGACGAACACTGTTGGCGCCGGCTGCGGTCAGGTTTCCCTCACAGCCAGCGATCATCGGCTGGAACAGGGTGGAATCCGGGGCGATGTTGTGCTCCCCTCGGCCGGATGCTGTGTTACTTCTCAATGGGTGCTCGGACCAGGTTGCCCCATTCGGTCCACGATCCGTCGTAGTTCCGGACCGATGGATATCCGAGGAGGTGGGTGAGGACGAACCAAGTGTGGCTCGAGCGTTCCCCGATCCGGCAGTAGGCGATGATGTCGTCGGTGTCGCTGAGACCGATCTCGTCCTGGTAGATGGCCAGGAGATCGCCGGCGTGTTCGATGAGGGTGACTAGGGCGGCGCCTGTGGCGGCGATGGACAGTGTGAGGGGGAGGTGGAGGGCAACCCACACCGGCTCACCGGTTGGTGCTGGTCTCTGCAGACGTTTCGCTGTGAAGTCGAAGTAGTTCCACCACAAGCCGAACCCGACAACGAGCGCGACGAGGCCCGTTGCGATGGTGTGGGCGTCGCGTGTGCCGTGGACGAGGCCATCGACCACCCCGACGACCACTTCCCCGAGAACGATCATGGTGAACAACCCGAATCGCTCCACGAGCGACTCGGTGGCGACGGAAAAGTCGACCTAAACACGAACACCAACTAAAGGCCCGCGTCACTCCCGTGCGTCAAGTGGTCACTGGCCCCTTCGGCGCGCGCGATGGACGCGCGATGGAGTCGATTCACGGCGCAAGGCTGGACAACCCAGAAAGTCTGAGAACCCTTGCGCCGCAAGGGTTCTCCATTCGTAGCGGGGGCGGGATTTGAACCCGCGACCTTCGGGTTATGAGCCCGACGAGCTACCAGACTGCTCCACCCCGCGTCGCAGTGCAGCAAGTGTATCCCTGGTGCGGGGATAGCTCAAGGGCCGGCTAATCGACAAGTGGTTTGGCCACCACATGGGCGACGTGTCGATCGTCCCACCAACGCTCGTGGTATTCGAGTAGCGCCAGGCCGGGTAGCAGTCTGAGAATTTCTCTTTCCTCCAGGAGAAACTGGCGCGGTGGTCGTTCGTGGCGCTCAAGGTTGGTCTGGGTGGCCAGCTCGAGCACGAGTAGGCCGTCGGGTGCCAGCACCGGGGCAAGGGTGGACAGAAGTGGGCGATGCAGGTAGTTGAAGCAAACCACGACATCCCAGGGGCCCTCCGGGATGGCGTCCTCCTCCAGGTCGGTACCGATCAGCTCGACATTCAGGCCGAGCTCCTTTGCTGCTCGTTCCGCCATCTCGAGGGCAACATCGGAAATGTCGAGCATCGTGGTGTCCAGACCCCGCTCGGCCAGCCACAGTGCGTTGCGCCCCGGACCGCTCGCCACATCTAAAGCCCGTCCCCGTCGCGGCAATACAGCATCCTGTGAGACGAGGAACGGTGACGGCTCGCCACTCCAGCCCTCGTCGAGAAATCGCCGGTTCCAGCGCACGCGATCGTCAGTTGGCACGCCAAAGACCTTACGGCAGCGACATCACCATCTCAGCCAGAATTAGTCGGGCTCAGCTTGCGGATGAGACCTTGTTGGTTACCAGCCCACCGCCCATGCGTGTCACGGCGTGGATGCGTAGTTGAGGGGCATCGTTCGGTAATGCTTCGGGTGGCGTCACTTTCACGTCAAATCCGCCGCCCTTTAACTCTGAGTCGACCTTGACGGCCCACTCGTCGGGAACTGTCACCTGGATTCCGCCCATCGTTGTCTTCAGCTCCAGCTCGGCTCCGCCCGAGGCGAGTGTTGCGTCGGTCAGGTCGAGGTCGATCCCGCCCATCGACGTGATGACCACGCCGGATTTGAGGTCTTTGGCATGGCTCTCGAACTTCTTGCCTCCCATGATGGTGGCAACCTGGAACTCGTCGCTGGTCTCATCGCCCTTTGTCATCTTCTTGGCGATAATTTGCCCGACAATCCATCCTGCAACCTGGGCGGCGAAGATCCAAAGCAGCGCCCGGATCAGCTTTCGATTCATTTGCTCTCCTCCCTCAATGGAACTCAATGCCACAGTACGCGTCGCCAGAGCCAGTGTGAACAAAGATTTTCGCGTTCCGGCGATGGACGAGGCGGCACCGGACCTCCCCAACTGGCGAGAACCGAGAGAGTGACGGGTTCCAGCCCGATCAGGTAGGTGCGGTCCTCATGATTGTTGTGCCGCCGCGACAAGCCGCTCGTGTACCGACTGGGCGAAAGAGCGTGACATCAAGAGCAGATAGGAGGGCTCACCTTCCACGTCATCGCGCACCAGCTCGGTTGCCACTCCGGCCACGAGAGTGCGAGCCGCCGCCAAGTCGGGGGTCATGGCGTCGCTCAGGTCGAGGGCGCACACTCGCCCGAGCAGCGCTCGGGCCCCGGGCCCCGTCAGCCGCATTGCCGCCCGTACGTGGGTGATGTCCACCACCTCGCCGCCGTCGGGACGGTCACCGAGCACGATCCACTCGCCGGGAGAGACGGAGAACGCCAGAGAGTCCCCGAATCGGCGGCCACGGCCCAACCCGACGCCGAAGAGATCCTCCCATATGCGCCATTTGAGTCGAGTGGACTCGTCGACCAGCTGCACGGCACCGAAGTCCTCAACCGCAGCCGGGATCGGGCTTGCGAAACGAGGCTCAGCCACGGAGCCGCTCCCCGTCGATATCGAAGTGGGCGTGATGCTCCATCACCTCGGCGGGGGCAATGTCGCCGGACGGCAGCCGAATAGTCACAATGGTTCCCGGGATCGCCAGTTCTGCTTCAAGCTGTCCAAGGCATACCGACCTGTCGAGGGTGGGGGACAGGCGGCTGGAAGTGATCCTGCCCCGCGTGCGATCTCCTTGTACGATCTGGCTTGCCTCGGGCGGCACCAACAGAGGGTCAATCGTTTGTAGAGCGACCAGGCGCCGCTCCGGTCCGTTCTCGGCCTCCCAGGCCAGCTCGGGCTTGCCGACGAAATCCGCCTTTTCCTGCTTGATGGCCCATCCCATCCCGGCGGCATGCCCCCGGGTGAGCCCATCTGTGTCCTGGCCTACCACGAAGTGTCCCTTTTCCAGGCGCATGATCCTTTGCGCCTCCAGCCCAAAGGGGGCCACTCCGAGATTGGATCCGGCCTCGAGCAGTGCTTCCCACATGTGCAGGCCGAAACCGGCCGGGACGTGCACCTCGAAGCTCAGTTCACCCGTGAAGCCAATGCGCAGCACAATGCAGTTCTCCACTCCGGCCACCGTTCCAGTGCGGGCATGCATGTAGCCGAACTCGTCAGGCTCGAGGTCGATGTCCGCCACTAGCCGGCCCAACAGCTCGCGAGACTTGGGACCGGCCACGTTTATGGCGGCGTATCCATCGGTGACGGCCGTCATGCGGACCTCCCACGAACGGAACCTGGTTTGCAACCATTCGTCGAGCCAGTTCCACACTCGTCCGGCTCCCGACGAGGTAGTAGTCGTGTAATAGTGCTGGTCACCGAGGCGGGCAGTCACTCCATCGTCGAGAACTACGCCGTCTTCTGCACACATCACGCCGTACCGCACCCGACCGACGGCCAGCTTGGCCCACCTGTTGGTGTAAACGAACTCGAGCAACCGGGCTACGTCGCGGCCCCGCAAGTCGATCTTCCCCAAAGGGCTTACGTCGATGATGCCGACGTTCTCACGCGTATTGCGAACCTCGGCGGCCGGGTCGCCGTAGTGGTCGGGCCGAATCCACTGCCCGGCCACGATTGGGCTGGCGCCGTGTGTTTCGTGCCAGCCGGACAGCGGGGAGCGCCGCACCGGATCCTCGTCGTCTCCGGCGAGGGCACCCAGTGTGATTGGTGCATACGGCGGGCGCCAGGTAGTGGTGCCGGTTTTGGCGATGCTCTGGTTGGTAGCCCGGGCGTGAACGGCCACCGCGTTGACTACCTCCAGCTTGCCCTGGATGGGGCCCATCGTTGCGGTCGTGTATCGCTTATTGAGCTCGATTGAGTCGTATCCCTCCGCCGCCGAGGATTCGAGATCCTTAGCCCGAACATCCTCAGAGAAGTCCACGAAACCGTCGGTCGGGCCCAGGAATAGCTCGACGTGGTCGGCCGCAGGCAAATGCGGTGCCGGTTCCGGAGCGAAGCCGGCCGGTCCGGGGTCTACCGCACGGGGCGTAGATCGCTGCCAATCAGATTTCAGTCCCCGGGCCCGATGGGCGGCCTCGATGCCGATGGCCGCGCCGTGGGCGACGAGCTCCTCGACGGTTCCATCGCCGACGATTCCTCCCGCCGCCATCACGTCGTCGGGCAGCGACGCTGGTAGGAACCGAGCAGCACGGGGCTCGTAAACAGGCCGGTCGCCGGCCATATTGAGCAGCGAGGTGGGAGTGGTCCACCCCACGGCGGTCACAAGCAGATCTGCGTTAATCGTACGCCCATCGGAAAGCTCGACCGCCTGCAAACCTCCCCGACCACGCGCCCGGACGATGCCGCGGTCGGCCCGGCGCATGTCGACGACTTCTGCCACCTCGATCCCGGCTCTTGCTAGATCGGCCGCGGCAGCATCGCCGGACTCGTTGGCGGTCGCCACCACAGCCCTGGTGCCGGGTGGCACCGCCCACAGATTGATCAGACGGCGGACAGCAGTCGAGAGCATCACTCCGGGCAGGTCGTTGCCTTCGAAAACGTAGGGCCGCTCAATGGTCCCCGCCGCCACTACGAGGGTCTTGGCCCGGGCCTTGACCAGCGACTCCTCGTGGTGGGTGGCGCCGCGTTGCACTACCGCCACCCAATTGTGGTCGTAGCGGCCGGTTACCACAGAGTTCGTCAGCACCTCGATGCCATGTTCGGCGTCCACGTTCTCCCTGAGCTCGTCGAGTGGCGAGGGCTCCGGGCCATAACGGAGATGACCCCCGAGCCCGTGTTCCTCCTCTACCAGCATGACCTCTGCCCCGGCTCGAGCCGCAGTGATGGCCGCCGCCATTCCCGCCGGCCCACCTCCGGCGACGAGGACGTCTGGATGGGCGAAGCGTTTGCCGCGGTGCACAGTTGGTGTGTGCGGGTCGATGCTGCCGCCGGAGCTGAACCTGCGCAGCGTCTGTTGGTAGAGCGGCCGGAGAGCCCGGGGCCGCATGAATGTCTTGTAGTAGAAGCCCGGGGACAGGAAGCGGCCGAAGAGCTGGTTAGCCGAGCGGGCATCGACCCTGAGCGACGGCCAGGCATTCTGCGCTGCTACGTCCGCCCCGGGCGTGAGGAGACGATGGCCGGCGCGGACATTCGGCTCATCAGCAACCTGGACGAACAGGTTCGGGTCATGGAAGCCGGCAGTGAGGATCCCTCGCGGTCGGTGATACTTGAAGCTGCGGGAGAAGACTCGAACGCCGGCCGCTACCAGGGCTGAGGCGATGGTGTCGCCCGCCAGGCCGGAATACCATCGACCGTTCCACAAGAAATCGAGTGGTTGAGCGCGATCGATCACCTCGACCGGCTGCTGTGGGAGGCGCGCCGACATCAGTCGTGACCCTCGGACGCATCCCGGACCCTGCGAATCTCGTTGGTGATGGTGTTGCGTTCGATGTTCAAGAAACGGCGACAGCCCGAAACATGGAACCATTGCTCGGTTTGCCACCCGGCCACGTTGGCCCGGTCATATAAGTAGCTGCGCCAGATATCCGGTGAGGCATCGGCGCCGGGCCGGGAGCTGGCCTCACCTCCGAAAGCAAACTCGTCGTTGTTGCGGGGCCCGCAATGGGGGCACACGATCAGCAGCACGGGTATCCCTCAATGCCCAACGGCGGCGGCCCCCTTCTCGGCGGTGAGGTCTCCGCGGGCGAATCGGTCCAATCCGAACGGTGCGATCAATGGTGGCACCGAGCCCGTTGCCACCATCGCTGCCACCTGCTCGCCGCTGACCGGGCCGGCTTTGAAGCCGTACGTTCCCCACCCAACGTCCAGAAAAAAGCCCCCCACCTCAGTGGGGCCAATGATGGGACCGAAATCCGGCGTCATGTCACACAGGCCGGCCCATTGCCGCAGCATGCGCATCCCGGACAGCGGTGGCATCAGCTCCAGGACGTGTCCGGCGAGACCTTCGGTGAAATCGAGCGAGCCGCGGGTTGAGTAGGCGCTGAAGGGGTCGACGCTGGCACCAAACACCAGCTCACCGCGCGCCGTCTGGCTGACGTAAACGTGGAGACTCCCCGACACCACCACCGGATTGAGAAAGGGCTGCACCGGCTCGGTGACCGCCGCCTGCAGGGGTCTCGTGGTGATCGGGAGGCGTACGCCCACCATGTCGGCGATGAGCGTGCTCCATCCAGCGGTGCAATTGATTACGACCGGCGTCTCGACCCGGCCCCGGCTGGTCTCGACCGCCCGGACCTGCCCGTCGGGCGCATCTATTCCGACGACTTCGGTGTCCTGATGGATATGCACTCCGAGGGAATCAGCCGCCCGGGCATACCCCCACACCACGGCATCGTGACGAACGATTCCGCCCGGGGGATGCCACAGTGCCCCCAGAATCGGATAACGAGGCTTCTTGCTCACGTCCATAACCGGCACCAGCCGCTTTACGTCGCCCGAGTCGATGACCTCCGACTCGATGCCCTGCAGCTTGTTGACCTCGGCCCGCCAGTGCATGGTTCGCAACGACGAATCGTTGTGAGCAAGGGTCATGTGTCCCCGTTGTTCGAACATGATGTTGAAGTTGAGGTCGTCTGCCAGGCGCTCGTATAGCTTCACCGACCGGTTGTAAAAGGCCGAGCCCTCAGGAGTCAGGTAGTTGGACCGCACGATGGCTGTGTTACGTCCGGAGCCGCCGCTCCCGATGTAGCTTTTCTCCATCACCGCGACCCTCGTCACACCGTGGTTGCGGGCTAGGTAGTAGGCGGTTGCCAGTCCGTGCACCCCTCCGCCGACGATAACGACGTCGTAGTTGCGTGCGAGGTCCGGATGACGCCACACCCTGGGCCAGTCCGCCTTGCGAATGCCACGTTTGGCTAGTGAAAGCGCCGAATACGAGACCGATCGCTTGCTGCGCTTCATCCCAACTCCTCCCGGCCGCACCCTAGGGGCCATCCTTCTGTGAGAAAACCGTCTCACCCCTTGTTGCAGATCGTGGTTAAGTTCGTTTTTCGCGGGTACCCTGATCAGGTGGTAACCCAGCTCGGACCGGGGCAGATAATCCCGCTTCGCCCGTTCACGTCGGTGGAGCTCTACGAGGGGGATCGTCGGCTTCTGGCGACGATGCTCGGCGACCTGCGCACACTCCTCGATGAGGCGGCGGCAGGCGAACGGGAGGTTCTTCCCGATGAACGGGTCGCCTGGAAGGACGACGGCCTCAGGCGCCGGACCATCCTGTGCAACCCGAGCGCGCTGATGCCGGAGGCAGGGCTATGTGCAGTCGGGTTCTTCTCTGAACGTCACCCCGACGTCAACATAGGCCCGCTCGAGAGGGCGAACGACGAGATCGTACGTGAGTTCAAGAAGTACCCGGGCGTACTCAGCTACAGCTCATACGAGCTTCCGGCGAGTAATTGGGCGAACCTGGTTCTGCATGATGAGCCCGACGTGGCCGAGCGGTGGCGCGGTGGACAGGTTCATGCCAGGGCGGTGGAAAATCTCTCCCCGCTCCACTATCGCAACGTCCGCATCCACAACTGCCGGCTGCCCGACGGCCTGGCAGGTGAGATCCTCATAGAGCGCACCAAATACTTCGATTACGAGGCCGGCGATGTGTGGAGAGCAGTCCGGGAGCTGCCAACCACCAGTTAGCCTAAGCGCCCACTTCTTTGTTCCTGCTAAGTCGAGTTCTCTGGAAAGCCCGCGCCTGGCACATGTCGTCGGTTATCAAGTAGGGTTCCAGAAGGTCTGTCGGCTCGCGCGTATGGATCCGAGGGACCTGACTCATTGGGCTAGGAGGCCAGCGATGAACAAGAGAGAACGGCAGCAGGTCGACGCCATCCGTCGGCGCTCGAACGAGATTCAGAACCACGTCATCGATGAATACGAGTACGGCAAGATCAGCCGCCGCGAGTTCCTACGTAAGGGCTCAATAGTTGGCCTGACGCTGCCCTTTGTAGGCGTCATCGCCGCCGCCTGCGGATCAGGCGACGATGCAGCTACTACGACGACATTAGCGGGAGTCACCACCACAACCGCGGGCGGCGCCGCGGCCACGACCACCTTGGTCCCGGCCGGACCGACCACGATACGGGTGGGGATGAACCCGGGGCCGGCGGTAGGAATTGAACCGGTGTTGATCAACGATGAGATCGGCCTCGCCGCCTTTGGGCAGACCGCCCAGTACCTTGTGTTCTCTGACGACGAGCTCAATGCGGTGCCCGTGCTGGCTGAGAGTTGGGAATCCAATGCAGCTGGCGACGTCTGGACGTTCAACATCCGGCCCGGCGTCACTTTCCATGACGGCACGCCGCTGACGGCGGCCGATGTCGTTGCCACGTTCAATGGCCCGATCGCCGGCGGAAACGCTGCTTCAGCGTATGGAACCTTCAGTTTTGCGGCCGGCGCGGCGGTTGCTCTCGACGATCTCACGGTCGAGTTCACGCTCGACCAGCCCAGCGGGGCGTTCCCATTCTTTGTCAGCTCCGACAACTACAACGCGGGGATCCTGCCCAAGGCATTCTGGGACAGCTATACCGAGGGGAGCTACGAGACGGGCGCTCAGAAATTCATCGGCACCGGGGCCTGGATCAACGAAAGCTACGACCCGGGCGTGTTCGCGGTGTACACCAAGAACCCCAATTACTGGGGTGACAACAGCAACCAGCCCGACCGGATGGAAGTGACGTTTTTCGCCAATGAAGCGGCCGCGGTCACGGCCTTCCAGGACGATCAAGTCGATGTGATCCATCACCTCTCGGCTTCTGGCGGCGCTGCCTTGATCGAGGATGCCAGCAACACGGTGCAGAGCATCTCCACTGCCCAGCACCGTCAGGTCTATTTCGACACCACTACGCCGCCGTTCGACGACAAGCGGGTGCGCCAGGCGATGGCGATCATGCTGAACCGCCCTTTGCTCATCGACGGGCTGCTGGGCGGGTTTGGGAGCGTCGGTAACGATCATCCCATCTGGGAGTTCTTCCCGATGTACAACTCCGGTGCCGTGCCGCAAAGGGAGCAAGACCTGGGAGAAGCCCAGGCTCTGCTGGACGCCGCCGGTTACACCGACGGGTTTACCGCGTCGCTCGACACCCTGGAGTTCAGCGAGATGTCGGCGCTGGCGCAGCTCGTCCAGTCCACGGCCGCGCAGCTCAACAACGTCAACCTCACGGTTGGGGTTCACGACGTCGGCACCTACTACAGCGACTATTGGCTGGCCGCGCAGGGGTCCATGGGCATCGTCAACTACGGGCACCGCGGGGTACCCAACGTGTACCTGGGCGCTCCGTTGCTGAGCGATGGAACGTGGAACGCCTCGCACTGGGTGAATCTTGACTATGACGCCCTCTTCGATCAGTTCGTGACGTCTCCAGATCTGGAGACGCAGCGGGGAGTTGCTGGCCAGATCCAGACCCTGCTCAACGACGAAGTTCCGTTCATCGTGCCCTACTACCTGGATTTCATCTCCATCTTGAAGCCGAATTACGGCGGGTTCGAGACGACCGGCATGGGCCACTACGACGCAGTGAACTCTGGGTTCACCGGCTAGCAATGCAAGCGGTCACGGCGGGTAGCTCCGGCTCGCGTCTGGAGCTCTCCCGCTTGGACGCGAGAGGCGCGGGGCCGCCGTGACCAGGTTCGTGCTCCGACGGATCGGCCTGGCGCTGATCACGCTGTTCGTGCTGAGCATCCTGATCTTCATCGGCACGCAGCTGCTGCCGGGTAATGTTGGACGGCGGGTGCTGGGACCCTTTGCTACGCAGGAGGCGGTGGACGCCCTCAATGAGCGACTGGGCACGGACCGCGCCCTCGTCGTCCAATATGGAGACTGGATAGGCAGTGCGGTGCAGGGCGATCTCGGCGACTCCATCTCCTTTTCCAGGCCTGTCACCGAACTGCTCGGCAGAGCGCTGCGCAACTCGGCCAAGTTGGCACTGGTGTCGTTCATTATCGTGGTGCCGCTCGGCGTGCTCGGCGGGATTATCGCGGCCTTGAAGCGCGGGAAGCTCACCGATCGGTTGATCACCGTAGGTGGATTGTCGGCGACCGTGATTCCCGAGTTCGTTTCCGGGATCGTGCTGATCATTGTGTTTGCCGTGTGGCTTGACTGGTTCCCGGGCACGGCCACCGCGCCGCCGGATAGTGGATTCATCACCCAGCTGCATCACTTGATCCTGCCGGCAATACCCCTGGTCCTGGTGTTGTTTGGCTACATCGCCCGGATCACTCGTGCCGGAATGATCGAAGCGCTCGAGTCCGACTATGTGAGGACCGCTACTCTCAAGGGGCTTCCCCGCACGACCATCATTCGCCGAGAGGTGCTGCGCAATGCTCTGCTCCCGACCATCGCGGTGGTGGCCTCCCAAATCGGTTATCTCATCGGCGGGCTGGTGGTCGTCGAGGTGTTGTTCAACTACCAGGGCATCGGCCGCCTGCTATTCGACGCCGCCCAGAAGGCCGACTTCCCTCTACTGGCAGGCGGGGTGCTGGTAGTGGGGGCTGCCTTCCAGGTCAGCATGCTGCTGGCCGACATCGCCTACTCACTGCTCAACCCGAGAATCCGGGTGGGGGGCAAGGCGTGACGATTCCCTCGGCCAGCAGGTCACAGAGATGGGCGATCCTCCGACGATCCACCACGTTCTGGGTGGGAGCGGGAGTAACGCTTATGTGGGTGTTCCTCGCTATCTTCGGCGAGGCGATCGCTCCGTTCAATCCCCTCGGCGTGCCGGAGGATGTCCTCAACAGGCTCGACTCGCCTTCGGCCGACCACTGGTTCGGCACCGACCAGCTGGGGCGGGACGTGTTCTCGCGCGTGCTTGCCGGGGCCCGCCAGGCACTTACCGTGGCGTTGGGCGCCACCGTCTTGGGAACGGTGCTCGGTACCCTCGTCGGCCTCATCGTCGGCTATTTCGGCGGAATCGTCGACGACATCATCAGCCGGATATTGGATGCGTTCCTCTCGATCCCCCTCGTGATCACCGGGATGATCGCCCTCACCGCCCTGGGGCCCAACACCGTGGGGGTGGTGATAGTGATCGGCCTGGTGTTCACGCCCTTGATCGCCAAGACCGTCCGTGCCGCGGTCCTGGCCGAACGCCAGCTCGATTACGTAAGCGCCGCCCAGCTCCGCCGCGAGAACCCGCTCCACATCATGGTCGTCGAGATTCTTCCCAACGTGACAAACGTAATCACGGTCGAGTTCACCGTGCGCCTCGGATACGCCATTTTCACGGTTCTGGCCCTCTCCTTCCTGGGCTTCGGCATCGAACCCTCGGTGCCCGATTGGGGCCTGGCCATCGCCAACCATTACCAATTCCTTACCAACGATGTTTGGTGGCCGGTGCTCTTCCCGGCGGCAGCAATAGCGTCACTTGTCGTGGGGATCAACCTGTTGTCTGACGGTATCGCCCAGGCCTATGAATAGTGAGGTCGCAATGACGCCAAACGAGCGGGTGCTCTTGGTCGACAACCTGGGGATCGAATACAAGGTCGGAACCGAGTGGAAAAAGGCCGTCCGTGACGTCAGTTTCTCAATCGGCCGAGGAGAATCGCTGGGACTGGTGGGTGAGTCGGGATGCGGCAAGACGACGGTGGCGATGGCGATCATGCACTATCTGCCCCGCAACGGCCGTGTCAGCGAAGGGTCTATACGCCTCGGTGGCCGTGAGGTCGAACAACTTTCCCCGAGTGAGCTGCGGGAGATGCGGGTGAACCAGGTCTCGATGGTCTACCAGGATCCCGCCAAGTCGCTCAATCCCTCCATTCGAGTGGGCCGCCAGGTCGAAGACGTCTTCGAGTTGATGGGTTTTCCCAAAGATGAATGGGATGACCGCGTCATAGATATCCTCGAGCGAGTTCAGATTGCCGAGCCGGGCCGGGTCGTCCGCCGCTACCCTCATCAGTTATCCGGCGGCATGCTGCAAAGAGTCGTTATTGCCATGGCGATCGCCTCGGAGCCAGAGCTCCTGGTACTCGATGAGCCGACGACCGGACTGGACGCAACAGTCGAGGCCGAAGTGCTCGACCTGATTTCGAATCTCCGCGCCGAGATGGGCACGTCGGTGCTCTTCATTAGCCACAACCTGGCGGTGATTCGCAAGATGTGCGACAAGGTCGGAGTGTTGTACGCCGGCCGCCTCTTTGCTGAAGGGTCCGCCGAGAGCATCTTCACCGATCCCCGTCACCCGTACACAGTCGGGTTGCTCCGTAGCCTGCCCACCGGTGACGTCAGCCGGGACGAGGCAAAGCTCGACACCATCCCCGGCACCCTTCCTCCATTAGGAGCTGAGATCGTCGGCTGTGTGTATGCCGAACGATGCCCGATCGTGCAGGGTATTTGTCGGGAGGAGGAGCCTGGGCTGAACCCGCTGGAAGGCAACCGGACCAGCCGGTGCCACTTCCCGGAGCGGGCCCCTGATTTGCCGAGGACGGTCGCCGAGACCCCCCCGCAGCGCCAGGCCAGCGACTCGACGCTGCTGGAGATCACCGACACCTCCAAGACATTTGAGCAGGAGGGAAGACCGGTCTTTGCCCTCAGCGACGTCGACCTCTCAATCAAGGTTGGAGAAACCGTGGCTTTGGTGGGTGAGTCAGGGTCGGGGAAGAGCACGCTGGCCAAGGTGATCCTCGGCATTCACGTGCCCGACGAGGGGGGCGTTATTGAGCTGGGAGGGGACGTGCTCGAAGACAGTGTGCAGTCGCGCAGTGGCGACTCCATCCGGTCGGTGCAAATGGTTTTCCAAAACCCTGACAGTGCGCTCAACCGACGGCACTCGGTGCGCCGCATTGTGGGGCGGGCGGTCCAGCGGTTGCGGGGCTTAGGCAGAAAGAAGGCGAATGAGCACACCCGGGATCTGCTGACCGAGGTGCGGATGGGACATCAACATCTCAGCGCCAAGCCGTCCCACTTGTCGGGGGGCCTCAAACAGCGGGTCGCTATTGCCCGGGCCTTTGCCGGATCGCCGGCTCTGGTGGTGCTCGACGAGCCCACCTCGGCCCTCGACGTGTCCGTACAAGCCGCAATCATCAACCTCCTTTCCGACCTTCAGGCGGAGGAGAACGTGGCCTACCTGTTCATCTCCCACGATCTCAACGTGGTGCGCTATTTGGCCGATCGGGTGGCCGTGATGTATCTGGGCCGGCTGATGGAGGTAGGCCCGGCACGTCGCATTTTCGGAGGGCCCCATCACCCATACACCGAGGCCTTGCTGTCGGCTGCTCCCGACCGGGAGGAGGGCACCCGGATCAGGCTCGAGGGGGAGATACCGGCCGCCTCGGATCCACCGCCGGGATGCCCCTTCCAGACCCGTTGCCACCGCAAGATCGGGGAGATTTGCGAGACTGTGGAGCCCCCTCTTGCCGAGGTGGAATCGGGTTACTCAATACGCTGCCACATACCCATTGAGGAGCTGGCGAGGTTGCAGCAGACAGTGCCACAGGATTCCTAGAGGTCGTGGGTGCCGGATCGCTTCGACGCGCTCGCCGGTGGCTTGAGATCGCTTTGATCGGCACGAGTTGGATGGTTGGGTAAACCGCGAAACAGAAACCTAAGCTTATGAAATGAGAGACATAGCGAAGGACGGTCTGGTAGAGCTTCTCACCGACCCACAGGTGAAGCTGATCGATGCCCGCCCTTCTGCCGCATACAACGGTTGGCGGTTGCAAGGCGAGACCCGTGGAGGGCACATTCCCGGTGCTGTTGCTTTTTCGGCCGCCTGGGCGAAGCAGGTCCAGACCGGGACTTTGAAGGGAGAGTTGGTCGAGAAGAAGCTCACTCCAGGTCAGGAGCTGGTGGTCTATGGCGACAACGCCGAAGACGGTGCCACTCTCGTAGAACACCTCTCGGCGCTGGGGTATCGAAATGTGGCGAATTACGGTGGTGGTTTCCCGGAGTGGGCAGCCGACGACCGGCTCCCGGTGGACCGGCTTGAGTTGCACGAGCAGCTCGTGTATCCGCAGTGGTTGCGCGACCTACTCGACGGCCGAGCAGTCGTCGGCCAACCCCGGAGTGACTATGCCGTCTTCCACGTGAATTACGGTGTCCCTGACGAGTATGGCCAGGGCCACATCCCGGGCGCGTTCTATCTCGACTCCAACACTCTCGAGTCCTCGACAGATTGGAACCGGCGGTCTCCCGAGGAACTCAAGAGTGCGCTGTTCGAGATGGGCATCATGCATGACACCACGGTGATCGTCTACGGCAGGGACACTGCGGCCGATCCCAGCGAGCAGAAGCCGGGCAGAACCGCCGGGCAAATCGCCGCCACCCGTGCTGCGGCCATCCTCCTCTACGCCGGTGTTGGCGACGTGCGGCTGCTCGATGGCGGGTACAACGCATGGGTAGCGGCGGGCTTCGAGGTTGAGACGATCACAAGGACGCCGAGTGCCGGGCAAGCGTTTGGTGCCGACATTCCCGCTCGACCAGAGTGTTTCATCGATCTCGATGAGGCGAAGGAGTTCCTCGAGGACCCGAACAGCGTCCTGGTCAGTATCCGCAGCTGGGCGGAGCACGTTGGCGAAACCAGCGGATATAACTACATAGGTGATACCGGTGACATCCCCGGCGCGGTCTGGGGCAACTGTGGCACGAGCGCATACGACATGCAGCACTACCGCAACGTCGACAACACCATGAGGGGCTTCAACGAGATCCGTTCGAACTGGGAAGAGGTCGGGGTCACGCCAGACAAAAAAGTGGCGTTCTACTGCGGCACCGGTTGGAGGGCAAGCGAGGCCTTTTTCTACGCCTATCTCATGGGCTGGCCGCGAGTCGCCGTGTACGACGGCGGCTGGTTTGAGTGGTCCCGTCAGATGCTCGGTTCGGGCGGGTAGTCCTTGACGCTTTAGAGACCAGCGCTTTCGCCCGCACTAGTTTCCGCTCAAAGCACTGAGGAGGACGATGAAGTCGCAATACCGGGTAGTAGTGATCGGCGGCGGCGTCGTCGGTGCCAGCGTTCTCTACCACCTGGCGAAACTCGGGTGGACGGACGTCGCCATCGTCGAGCGGGACATCTTGACGGCCGGTTCGAGCTGGCACGCTGCCGGCGGGTTCCATGCCCTCAACGCCGACCCCAACATCGCCGCCCTCCAGGCGTACACCATCGACCTTTTGACCGAGGTCGAGCAGGAATCGGGCCAGGACATCGGCATGCACATGGCCGGTGGGATCACGTTTGCTTCGGCCCCGGAGCGGTGGGAGTGGCTGCAGGCGACCTATCGCGTCTATCAGACGATGGGTATCGAGGACATCAGGCTCATGGGGCCCGATGAGATAAAAGAGTGGTGCCCGATCATGAACGTCGACGACGTGCTGGGCGGCCTTTGGGCAGACCGCGAGGGCTACATCGATCCATCGGGCGTCGTCCACGCCTACGCCAAGGCCGCCCGACTCCGCGGCGCCGAAGTGATCGAGCACAACCGGGTTGTCGAGCTGAATCCTCGCCCCGATGGCTCCTGGGACGTTGTAACCGAGCAGGGCACGATCGTGGCCGAACACGTGGTCAACGCCGGCGGCCTGTGGGCCAAGCAGGTGGGCCGTATGGTCGGTGTGGAGCTCCCGCTGTCGCCTCTAGCCCATCACTACCTCATCACCGAGCAGCTTCCCGAGATCGAAGCGCTCGACTTCGAGATGCCGATGATGATCGACCTCGAGGGGTTCACCTACATGCGCCAGGAGCTCAACGGGATGCTGGTGGGTATCTATGAGATCGACCACAAGCACTGGAACATCGACGGCGCTCCCTGGGATTACAACGGGTTCGAGCTCATTCCCCCCGAAGTCGACCGGATCTCCCGGGAGGTGTCGATCGCCGTGTCACGCTATCCGGTGCTCGATGATGCCGGCATCACCCGGTGGGTGAACGGGGCTTTCACGTTCTCGCCCGACGGCAATCCGCTGGTGGGTCCGGTGCCGGGTTTGCGCAACTACTGGTCGGCCTGTGCCGTCATGGCCGGCTTTCTCCAGGGGGGAGGCGTCGGCAAGTCGCTTGCCGAGTGGATGATCGAGGGAGAGCCGGAAGAGGACATTTTCGGTATGGACGTGGCCCGCTTCGGGTCCTATGCGGAGAATCGGGAGTACATCCGCCAGATGACCGGACAGTTCTACTCGCGCCGGTTCGTAATGACCTACCCCAACGAGCAGCTGTGGGCGGGCCGGCCGCTGCGGACGGCCCCGGCCTACGACGAGATGAGCGAGGCCGGGGCCCAGTGGGGATGCTCCTACGGCCTCGAGGTTCCGATCTACTTCGCTCCGAAGGGCTTCGAGGAGACGCCGACCCTCCGGCGTTCGAACGCGTTCGACATCGTCGGTGAAGAATGCCGCCGGGTGCGGGATGGAATCGGCGTGCTCGACATCTCCGGATATGCCCGTTACGAGGTGAGCGGACCCAATGCTGCGGCGTGGCTCGATCGGCTGGTCGCCAGCCGGCTGCCGGCTCCGGGCCGGATCAGACTCGCCCCGATGCTGGGCCACGATGGCCGGCTCAAAGGCGATCTGACGGTGTTCAACTGGGGTGACGGGACCTGGTGGATCATCGGGTCCTACTACTTGCGAGCCTGGCATATGCGCTGGTTCAACGACCACCTCAGAGACGGCGTCAGCGTGCACGACATCTCGGACGGGGTCGTGGGCTTCGCGTTGGCCGGACCGAAATCCCGCGAGCTGTTGCAGCGAATCAGCCCGGATGACGTCTCGGCTGAGGCGATGGCCTTCCTGGCGTGCCGTCAGCTCAACGTCGGGCTGATCCGTGCCAAGGTGGGAAGGATCTCGGTCGCGGGCGAGCTCGGGTATGAGATCAACTGCTCCGCCGCCGAGCACGTCGCCCTGCGCCGTTTGCTGCTCGAGGCTGGTGAGGACCTGGGAGTTATCGAGTACGGCATCAACGCCGTGCTCTCCCTCAGGATGGAGAAGAGCTTCGGCATCTGGTCCGCGGAGTTCCGGCAGGAATATACGCCCGCCATGACCGGCATGGACCACTGGATCGACTGGAAGAAGGACGATTTCATCGGCTCCGATGCCGCTCGGAAAGAGAAGGACGCCGATAGCGCTCCGCGCAAGCTGGTGACGCTCGAGGTGGATGCCACCGACGCCGATAGCTCCGGCTACGAGCCGGTGTGGAGCGGCGACAACCGGGTGGGCTATGTCACGTCGGGCGACTACGGCCACACAGTCGGCAAGGGCCTGGCGATGGCCTTGATCGACCGGGACTTTTGCGCCGAGGGAACCGAGCTGAGGACCCATGTTGTCGGCGTCGAACGGCCGGCCCGGGTGATTGCCCCCTCACCGTACGATCCGGCCGGAGCGGCAATGCGAGCGTAAAGGGTCCGCGCCCGCACTAGCGCGAAAGCGCTGGCCGTTCCGGAGTGAGGAAGCCATCCCCGGTTTTCCAGCCAGCCCATACGACGGAGAGCATTGCCAGACTGCCGTATATCAGGAACCCGAAGCTCATGGGCGTCACGGAGCTCTCGAGGGTGGCGTCGATGAGAAAGCCGAGCACTGTGCCACCCAGGAGAGAAAATGTCCCGATGACGGCTGATGCCGTTCCCGCCAGATGACCCATGGGCTCCATCGCGAGGGCATTGCCAGTCGGGATGAAGATGCTGATCAGCGCGAAGATGCCCGTCACCAACGCGTACCACACCCAGAACGGCGGCCGCCCCGCACCGATCGTCGAGAGGAGTGTTATTGCAGCACCCAGGACCACGAACCCGGCCCCGGAAACCAGCATCACGATCCTGGCGCCAACCCGCTCCACCAGCCTCGAGTTGGCGTAGGCGGCACCTGCAGACACGGCAGATGCCAGGCTGAACAGCAAGGCGAACTGGGCCGATCGTCCGTAAACCACGTCGAATATCAATGGAGAACTGGCAAGAAGGGTCAGGAGAATCCCGAACACGAACGTCAAGGCCAGTCCGTACCCCACCGCTGTGCGGGTTGTCAGCACCGCTCTAAACCCGTCCCGCGTTCGAGACAAGCCCAGCGGGATATGGTGGGCCGGATCCAACGTTTCACCGAGGCGCAGTGACCACATGAGCGTGAAGAGTCCGAGGAGCAAGGACGCGCCGAACACGACTCGCCAATCGCTCACTTGCAGCAGTCCTTCACCAATTAGCGGTGCGACGATGGGCCCGATTAGGAAGACGGACATTACGAGCGACAGCACGCGGGCCATTTGGTCGCCTTCGAAAACGTCCCGAACGATGGTGTTCGTTAGGACGCGTGGCGAAGCAGCTCCGACGCCCCATACGAATCTGGCCACCAGCAAGACGCCCAGTGAAGGCGCCATCATCGACGCGGCAGCCCCCAGCAGGTAGATGACGAAGCCGGCGGCCAGGATCGGTTTACGGCCGAAGTGGTCGGCCAACGGGCCGTAGAGCAGCTGGGCCGACGCGATCCCCAGGAAATACAAAGTAATGGTCAGAGCAATGGAGTTCGAATCCGCCGCCAACCCGAAATCGTTTTTGATCTCGTCGAACGCCGGCAGGATGATGTCAATGGCGACGGCGATGGTGATGCTGAAGGCTGCCATCAAGGCAACGAACTCGGTGTGGCCCATGGGGCCCAGACCGGACGAGGCAGATCCAGATGGGTCCTTGTTCGTCATAGAAGCATCCAACTCTAGAAGGGCGGCTTAGTGGTCCGTCGCACAACTAACCGCCGCGCTATTTCCACGACAGACCACTAGGAGCCCGCTGAACCTTGTTGTTCTTGTCTACACCCAGGGGGAGTGGGTTGTTCCCGAGCCGAAGGCCTCTCCTTTGGCGTAGCGGTCGAAGGAGAATGGCTGGAGCTGGGGGACGGGCTGCGAGCCGAGGACCTGCTTGGCGACAAGTTTGCCGATGCCGGTCATCTTGAAGCCGTGGTTGGAGTCGGCAATCATGAATGCGTTGGGCAGGATCCAGTCGATGATCGGCACGTTGTCGGGGGTGAACGCTCCAATTCCTCCGTTACGCCGCTCCCTGAATTGGGGACGGATCCCCTCAAAGCGCTTCATAAACATGCCCATGCAGGCGGTCATGTAGTCGGCGAATTCGGGCCTCGCCTGATAGTCGTCGTTGGCGTGTCCATACGGCTCAACGTTCGCCTTCGGACCGAGCTCGAACGGCATCGCCCCGCCCTGGATACCTGGTCGGTCCATGCGCTCGGTGCCGTTCTTCCAGTAGACGTAGACATTGTCGTCGAGCTCTTTCCCGGTTTCGGGATCCTGGACGGGGGTGTTCATGAGCTCGATATGAAGCACGGGCGGGTTGATGTTGTCGGCCGTGTAATAGGGCCCGGCGTAGTAGATCTCGCCCTCTTCGAGGCGCCAGTAGGTCCACATGTCCTTGTCTGCGACAACGGATCCGTCCGCATAGCCGACGTCGAGGGTCATCGGCTTGCCGAGCATCTCCCAGTGCGCGGGGATCCAGGCGCCCATGCAAAGGAAGACCACGTCTGCATTGATCTTTCCATGGTCGGTCTCAACGGCCTTTACTTGCCCGCCCTGGACGTCGTAACCCTTCACCTCCACGCCAGAATGGATCTGCACCCCGTACCGTTCACACATCTCGGTGAGGCCCTTGACCGTTTGGGCGGTGCCGGCGTAGCCGCTCAGGTGCTCGTGGATCACCACGTCGATCGTATGGTGCTTGAAGTCGGGCCAGATACTCGTGAGGAAATCGCGAGCTTCCTGACCAACGTAGAGGTCCGAATTGTACCCGACGCTGTTCTGGCTGGCATGAATCCGCTGATAGTCGGCGATTTGGTTCTCCTCACCGCAGGAGATATACCCCACTTGCTGGAAGCCGAACAGGACGGGGTCGTAGTTCCAAACATCGACCGACTCGCGAACGATGGCATGGAGTGGTTCGGTCATATAGAAGTTGCGCACGCACCCGCAGGCGATACCGGTGGCTCCGGCCCCGGGGGCGGACTTGTCGAGAAGCACGACGTCCGCCCCGGATCCGGTGCCGCCCTTCTCGAGCTCCATGGCCAGGTGCCACGCGGTGCTGAGGCCGTGCACGCCGCCGCCGACGATGACATACGTGGCCGAGTCAGGGAGTGCGGTGGTCATTGGTGTCTCCTTCTAGTGTCAGAGGTGAGTGCGTCCCGTATCTGATGCCGGATACCCCAGTATCGCGGGTGGGCTCACTCACCGGCGGGGCCTGCGTTCCATGCCTCGTAGCCGCCGATGAGGTCGGTGGCGCCGTCCACACCAAGTTCCCGCAGGTTCGCCGCCGCCAGGGTCGATTGGAACCCCTGGTTGCATACCACGATGACCTTCTGATTTTCCGCGATGTCGACGACCTTCGCACCGCTTGACGGCGCCAGTCGCCACTCGAGCACGTTGCGGTCGATTACAAGGGCCCCGGGCAGTTCGCCGTCGCGGTCGCGCTGCTCGATGGGCCGAATGTCCACGAGGAGGGCACCCGTCGCCACCTCCCGTTCGAGGTCCACCGGGGCGACGCGACTCAAACCGGCCCGAGCCCGAGATATGAGCTCATCGATGGAAATAGCCGTGATCCACCTCCCGACGGACGGGCACGCGATCCTCCGCCTCCGTGATGGATAGAGTACTCGACGTCTCGCGGGGAAGATTGGAGCACCGCGGCCGCCGTCGGGCAGGCAAGGGTCGTCGTGCCCCGGTCGGTCGCAACCGCCGATCGCGCGGTCGAAGGGATGATGTGTGACAGAAGGACGCAAGGCTGACCAGCCCAGGGCCCGGCGTCGGGACCGGAGGACCCGCGGAGAGCGCACCGCCTCGACCGCCCACTACCGCCGCCTTGTGAACCCCTTCGAGCCACTTCAGGTCTTCGACGACGACCAGGTCGAGCACATCCACCAGGCCGCCTTGCAGGTGTTGGCCGAGGATGGAATCCGGGTTCTCTCTCCCGAGGCTCGGAAGCACTTTGGAGCTGCCGGGGCCACGGTTGACGAAGATGAGCAGCTCGTGCGGATACCCCTCGAGCTGGCGGCGATGTCAATCGCCTCCGCCCCGTCCGAATTCGACATCATTCCGAGAGGGCCGACCCGGCGTATCTCGGTGGGCGGGCGCCACGTCGTCATGATGCCGGTGGGCGGCCCGCCCTATGCCACCGACCTCGACGGCGGCAAACGAGCCGGGACGCTGGTGGATTTTGAGAACTTCGTCAAGCTAACGCAGCATTTCGACGTGATCCACACCAACAACCCGACGACGGAGCCCCAGGATATTCTGGTGGAGTTTCGGCACCTCGAGATGATGAGGGCGATGCTGACTCTCAGCGATAAGGCAGCCTTTGTCTACTCGCGCGGCCGCGGCAAGGTGACCGACTGCTTCGAGATGCAGCGCATCGCCCTCGGCCTGAGCGAAGACGAGTTCATGGAACAGCCGCACTGCTTCACGATTATCAACACCAACTCGCCTCGCCAGCTCGACGTGCCAATGTGCCAGGGGATCATTCAGTTCGCTGAGATGAACCAGGTATCGATCATCACGCCGTTCACATTGGCAGGGGCGATGGCACCGGTCACGCTCGCCGGAGCACTGACGTTGCAGCACGCCGAGGCGCTCGCCGGTATCGCCCTCTCGCAGATCGTACGGCGCGGGGCACCCGTCGCTTACGGAGCGTTCACCTCGAACGTCGACATGCGTTCGGGTGCTCCGGCCTTCGGCACCCCCGAGGCCGTCAAGGCGGCGCTAGCCAGCGGCCAGCTCGCCCGACACATCGGGCTTCCCTGGAGATCATCGGCGGTCAGTACCTCCATCGTTGCCGACGCCCAGGCCGGCTACGAGACCATGATGAACATGATGGGCGCCGTTCTCGGCGGAGCCAACATAATCATCCATGCTGCCGGATGGGTCGAATCTGGGCTCACTGCGTCGTTCGAGAAGTTCATTCTCGACGTTGAGATGGTCCAGATGTTCGCCGAGACATTCCAACCGCTGGGAGCATCGGAGGACGATGTCGGATTGGAGGCGATCAAATCAGTCGAGCCGGGCGGGCACTTCTTCGGGGCAGATCACACACTGGAGCGCTACGACACAGCATTTTATGAACCGTTGGTTTTCACGCGCCAGAACTACGGGCAGTGGACCGAGGCAGGTTCTCAGACCGCCACCGAGCGCGCCAACCCCATCTGGAAGCGGATCGTCGCCGATTTCGAGGCGCCGCCCCTGGAGAGTTCGATCCAGGACGAGCTCGACACCTTCGTCGACAGGCGAACCGCCGAGGGGGGAGCGATGCCATCAGATTGACATTTCGCATCGTCGGGAACCGGGACCGGATGTAGGGTCCACCCATGGTTGACCACAAGAGCTACGACGCGATCATCATCGGCGCCGGGATCATCGGTTCCAACATCGGATTTGAGCTCTCGAAGGCCGGGTACCGGACCCTGAATATCGACAAGCTGCCGGCGGCGGGATACGGATCCACCGGAAACTCATGCGCCATCATTCGCACCCACTACTCCACCTGGGCGGGGGTGGCGATGGCCTATGAGGGTCTCTTTTACTGGAAGAATTGGGCCGATTATCTCGAAACCGAGGATGAACGAGGCCTGGCACAGTTCATCTATTGCGGGGGCGTGTATCTGGGGGACACGGCTCGCTACACCGACAAGGTGCTGCCCCTCTTCGATGAGATCGGTGTGCCGTATGAAGTGTGGGACATGGAAACCCTCGCCGAGCGCTTTCCGATTTTCGACTTCGGTAGCTACTCGCCGCCGAAGCGAGTCGAGGACGACGACTTCTGGGCCGAGCCCGCCGAACAACTTCAGACCGCCGTGTATAGCCCGGCAGCGGGTTATGTCAGCGACCCCCAGCTCTCCACCCACAACCTGCAGCGGGCGGCCGAAGCCAAAGGGGGAGAATTCCGATTCAACACTGAGGTGACGGCGATCCCCTCTGCCGAGGGCCGGGTTACCGGAGTGGCGCTGGCCGACGGAACCACCATCGACGCTCCAATCGTGGTGAACGTCGCCGGTCCACACTCGTTCGTCATCAACCAGCTGGCCGGAGTGGCCGACTCGATGAAAATCAAGACCAAAGCACTGCGGCACGAGGTCCACCACGTTCCGGCACCGGAGGGATTCGACTTCGAGGACAACCCGTCCCTGGTCGGCGACGACGACCTCGGAACCTATTTTCGGCCCGAAGTTGGAAACCACATCCTGGTGGGGAGCCAGGATCCGGACTGTGACCCGCAGATCTGGGTCAGTGATCCTGACGATTTCGCTCGAGAGATCAGCTCTGACCAATGGGAGAACCAGGTCATGCGGCTGGCCCGGCGACTTCCGACGCTTGGAGTTCCCGGAGACAAGAAGGGTGTGGTGGACCTCTATGACGTCAGCGACGACTGGATCCCGATCTACGACCGGACGGATCTCGACGGCTTCTACGTGGCGATCGGAACCAGCGGCAACCAATTCAAGAACGCCTCCGTGGCTGCCTATTGCATGGCCCAACTGATCCAGCAGGTCGAGGAGGGCCACGACCATGATGCCGATCCTGTGACTGTGGTCGGCATCCACACCGGCCTCGAGCTCAATCTCGGTGCCTACAGCCGCAACCGCGAGATCAACCGCGATTCCTCTTTCAGCGTCCTGGGATAGCGCTCAGGTGCGGCGGGGACGGCGTCCGATGCACTGCCGCTTAGTCATACGGCTCGGGGGACGGATTGAGGTGCAGCTCATCTCCTTCATAGGGATGCGCCAGCGCTACCTCCTCGTTGAGGACAACACCAAGCCCCGGGGCCGTGGGAGGGATGACACGACCACGTTCCCATTGGATAGGTGTCTCGAGGATGTCGGCGTGGAAGCCGCCCCAGTCCTGGATTCCTTCGAGGATGAGGAAGTTCGGCGTACAGGTGGCAAGCTGAATATTGGCGGCCCCCAGCACCGGACCGCTGTAGAGGTGGGGCGCCAGCTGGGCGTAGTGGGTCTCGGCGATCGCGGCGATTTTCTTCGCCTCGAGGATGCCACCGACCCGGCCGAGGTTGGGCTGGAGAATCGACGCCGCCTGGTGCTCGAGGACCCGGGCGAACTCGTACTTGGTGGTGAGGCGTTCGCCGGTTGCGACCGGAATGGCGGTTTGAGAGGCTACCCGCGCCATTTCCCGCGGGTTCTCTGGAGGGGTCGGCTCCTCAAACCACAGTGGGTCGTACTGCTCGATGCGTCGAGCTAGTCGAAGGGCCCCCGACGCCGTGAACTGTCCGTGGGTGCCAAACAAGATGTCGGCAGCAGACCCCACCGCCTCGCGCACTTTGCGAACCATCTCCTCGGAGCGATCAAGGTCGTCCAGGCTTGGCTGGTGGCCGTCGAACACCGTGTAGGGGCCGGCGGGGTCGAATTTGACTGCAGTGAAACCGCGTGCCACCTCTTCGGCCGCCCGCTCGGCGGCGAGATCGGGGTCGGCATACACATCGGTCGGGTCTCCCGGCTTGGGGAAGAGGTATGTGTACGACCGCAAGGACTCGTGCACGCGGCCTCCGAGCAAGTCGTACACCGGCCTGCCCACGGCTTTGCCGACGATGTCCCAGCACGCCATCTCGAGGGCACTCATGACCCCCATCAGCGTCACGTCGGGGCGACTCGAATATCCGCTGCCATAAACGTTGCGCCACATGTGCTCGATGGCGAAGGGCTCTTTGCCGATGACGTGACGTTCGGCAACGTCGACGATCATGTCTGCGACAGTGTGAGGACCGAACGTTGCCACGTAGGCCTCGCCGATTCCTGCTATCCCGTCGTCTGTGGTCAGCTTCACAAAGAGGAAGTACCTGCCGCCGAAGTGGGGTGGCGGGTTGCCTACGACAAACGTCCGGCAGTCGGAAATCTTCATCAGTCCCGACGCTACTACTCAGAACACGATCAGATGCCGGAGGGCCTCACCCCGCTCCACCGAAGCAATCGCCTCGTTGATTTCGTCGAGCGGATACCGACCCGTTATCAGCTCATCGAGCTTGAGTCGGCCCTCTTCGTAAAGCTCAACGAGTTTGGGAATATCGACGGAGATCCGAGCTGCCCCTAGCTTCGACCCGAGCACTCGCTGGCTCTGGTCGGCGAGGGTCAGTGGGTCGATCTCGGTCATCACACCTGTCGCCGGCAGGCCGACGAGAACGACCGCGCCGGCCGGGGCGAGCAAAGCCGGTGCTTCCTCGATCGGGGCCTTGGACGGCACGGTGACGAACACCGCATCCGCCATCTCCCCGGCACTGGCAGCGCTCACAGCCTCGGTCACGTCTTCGGTGGACGGATTGACCGTGTGGGTGGCGCCGAACATCCGGGCGGCCGCGAGTTTGTCGTCGGACAGATCCACCGCAACCGTCGTGGCTGCTCCCCCCAGCACTGCCCCCTGCACCACATTGAGGCCGACTCCGCCCGTGCCCACGACCACCACGTTCCAACCGGGCTGGACCTGAGCCACGTTGGTGACGGATCCGACTCCGGTGATCACCCCGCATCCAAGCAACGCCGCGGCATCGAGCGGTATCCGCTTGTCGATGGCAACCAGTTGTGATTGATGAACCACGACTTCTTCGGCAAACGCGCCGGTTTGCATGGCGGGGTAGATCGGTTGCCCATCCGAATTGCGCAGCGGCTGGTTTTCGGGGAACGTCGCCGAACAGGCGACCTCATATCCCCGGCGGCAGTATCGGCATTGGCCACAGGAGCGAATCAAAGTGACGACGACGTGGTCCCCAACGCTCAGCTCGTCGACATTCTCGCCGATTTCGGCGACCCGGCCCGAGGCCTCGTGACCGTACACGGCGGGCAGGCTGCCATCCCATACGCCTGCGGCGTATGCGATATCGCTGTGACAGATGGCACATGCAGCCAGCTCGACGCGAATCTGGTTGGGCCCCGGCGCCGGAAGTGAGACGTCTTCGACTACAAGGGGCTCTCCAAAGGTGTGGCAGACGGCTGCTTTCACGGCGCGCATTCTGGCAGCGGAGTGAGCCGACCGCGGCTCTCGCCTCTGATCATCCTTAGAGTTCCCGCTATGAGAGCTGAACGCTTTCCTCTCGGGGCTGCGGTGACTCTGGACGACCTGGAGGGGAATCTCCATTCCACGCTTCACCGGCTCCGGAAGACTGAACCGGTCTCGTGGGTGTCCGCCCTCGGGGCATGGCTGATAACCAGTCGCGACATCGCCATCACCGTCATGCTCGAAGACGAGGGTTTCACCGTCGACGACCCGCGATTTTCGACGGCACAGATCGTCGGCCCCAGCATGCTGTCCACAGACGGCGACAAACACGCCCGCCACCGCGAGCCGTTCGCCGATCCCTACCGCAAACGCCAGGTTGACGAAGACCTCGGGACCTGGGTCGGAGACGAGGCTCGTCGACTGGTCGGCGAGTTGCAGCCGCTCGGAACCGGGGAGCTGGTGACGGCCCTGGCCGCTCCGCTGGCCGCCGCTGTGATTCGTCAATCGCTGGGGTTGGTCGACACCGAGATCGAGGAGATGCTGGGGTGGTACGACGCCATCGTGGAAGCCGTCGAAGGGATCACCGCCGGGCGTGCGGACCAACCCGAGGGCCGAGACGCCTATCGCCGGCTCGAGGAAGCCGTGATTCGGACCATCCGGCAGGCCGAGGGGTCGATTCCGGCTCAGGCCGCCCGCCACTCGATAACGGACGTGGAGGTGGCATCGAACGCGGCAGTCATCATGTTCGGGGCCATCGCCACGTCGGAAGCTGCCACGGCGAGCTTGTTGTACCACCTGCTCACCCATCCCCAACAACTCGCCGCCGTCGAGGCCGATCGCTCTCTGGTTGCCGCCGCCGTCGAAGAGTCGCTGCGCCTGGAGCCGGCAGCCGCGTCCATCGATCGTTACGCCACCCGTGACACGGAACTCGCCGGCGTTGAGATCAGGAAGGGCGACTACGTGATCCTCTCAATTGCGGGAGCCAACCGCGACCCGGCGACATTTTCCGAGCCCGACGAGTTCGACCTGGGCCGAGTGAACACCCGACAGCACGTCACGTTCGCCCACGGGCCGCATGTGTGCCTCGGTCTGCACCTGGCACGGCTCGAAACCGTCGAAGCAGTGGATGCCGCTCTGGATCTTCTGCCCGGCTTGGGCATCGACGAGACCCGCAGTGCCCCACCGTCAGGGCTCATCTTCCGGAAGCCGGCAGCAGTCCAGGCGATATGGGAGACAGACCACTAGCGGTTGCTATTGCAGAGCAGGAGCCGATGTGTGGGTTTCCCGCATTCGCACGGCAACTACTCCCCCTGAGAAGGCGGTGAGGACCGCAACCACCCAGATGGCAGTGTCGGCGTCGACCAGGTCGGCAATGACTCCGGTGAGCAGCGCTCCGACCGCAAAGCCGAGGTCACGCCAGAGGCGGTAGACGCCAACGGCGGACGCCCGCCAGCTCGGGTGGGCGACATCGCCGACGGCGGCGAGCAACGTGGGGTAAACGAGCGCAGTACCCACCCCGAGCAGCGACATGGCGCCAAACCACGCCGCAAAGCCGGATCCGGTCGCGATGAGGGCGATGGCCAGGGCCTGTATCCACATCCCACTCACAATCAGTCGCTTGCGTCCGACTCGATCCGACCAGGCTCCGGTCACCAGCTGACCGGCACCCCACACCGCCGGGTACACCGCGGCCAGCACGCCGATGCGGCCGATACCGAGCCCGGCGTCGGCGAAGAAAATCGGGAGCAGGCCCCAGGCCATGCCGTCATTGAGATTGTTGACGAGCCCGGCCTGGCTCGCCGCCGACAATGAAGGCTCGGTGAGACTGGTCATTACAAAAACATCTCGGGTTGATAGATCGTGGTCGAGGCCGGGGACGGCAGTGTGGGTTGATGCTTCGAAAACGGCATGGTGGTGGGTCTCGCGGACCCAGAGCGTCGACAGCCCGAGACCGAGCGCTGCGAAGGCGATGCCGAGGTAGAACGGCTCCGGCCTGAGCCCGGCCTCGGCGGCGATGAAACCCGTCACCAGGGCGGTGAGCGAAACCGCCATGTAACCGGCCGCCTCGTTGAGGCCCATCGCCAAGCCTCTTTGCCTAGGGCCGGCGAGGTCGATCTTCATGATCACAGTCGTGGACCAGGTAAGCCCCTGGTTGACACCGAGCAGCATGTTGGCTACCACCACCCAGCCCCACGCCGGAGCCCAGATCAGCAGCAAGGGGACGGGAAGGCCGACCAGCCATCCCGCCACGAGCACGGGTTTGCGCCCAAAGCGGTCCGAAAGCGCTCCCGCCGCAAAATTGGTTATCGCTTTGACGATCCCAAACGCAACAATGAAGGTCAACGTCACGGTGATCCCGGTGAGGCCAAACTCGTCCTCGGCCAGCAGCGGCAGCACTGTGCGCTCCTGGCCGACCATTCCCCCGACGAGAGCATTGACGGCAATCAGCAGCGTGAACTGTGCCAGGTTAGGACGCAGCCCCAGCCGCAGGGGCCGATCCGGGGTCATGGGGTGGCGTTGGCCCGGTTACTTATGATGTCGGCGGCGCCGGCCGAACTAACGGCGATGCCGCTGAGGCCGGCTCGTTGCATGAGACTGGCGGCAGTCATGGCCCGTTGTCCGTGGGAACAATGCACTACGGCGTCGACGGGAAGCCGGTCGGTGTACTCGGCCACTTTGCCGAGCTCGACGTGCAAGGCGTCCGGCACATGGCCGGCATCCCATTCGTTCTGTTGGCGGACGTCCACGATGGGGGCGCCGTCCGGGATGTCCATCGGTGCCACGACGGGAAGCTGTTCGACCGACCGGTCATCAGCGATCCAGGCGGGGATGCCCCCTTCCAGGTACCCGGCAAAGCGCTCGTAACCCACTTTGAGAGCCTGGCGCACGATGTCGGCGAGATCCTGTCCGGAGTCGGCCACGAAGACGATCTCGCGGTCCGGTTCAACCAGCCAGCCAAGCCAGCTGGCGAATGATTCTCCGAACGCGATCGATATCGAACCCGGGATGTGTCCCGCTGCGAACTTTCCGATCGGGCGAGCGTCGACGACCTCGGCATCGCCCGACATCAGGCCGGCGACCTGGCCGGGCGACAGCGCTGTGAGGGCCGGCGGCTCCGTTCCATAGACCTTTGGGCCCGAGCGATTCACGTCGCGCAGGCGAAGGAAGTAGGAAGGAAAGCTGCCATATTCACCGAGCAAGCGGGCGACAAAGTCGTCTTCGTCGACAGCCTGTAGAAGTTGGTTTGCCGCCCGCTCCCGACCGATGGTCGTAGTCCGCTCTCCCGACGCGGCGGTGGAGCAGAACGATCCCGCCCCATGGGTTGGGTAGACGGGCAGAGTGTCGGGGAGCGCCAGTAGCACGTCGTGAATCGACCTGTAGGCCGCCCGCGCCAGCTCTTCGGTGAGCTCGGGTGTTATCAAGTCGGTGCGGGCTACCCCGCCGGCGATCAATGTGCCGCCCGAGAAGAGTGCAAGTGGATTGGGGCCATCTGTCAGAAGGTAGGAGCAATGTTCGGGAGTGTGACCCGGGGTGGCGATAGTCCGCAAGGTGAGCCCCCCCAGGTCCACCTCGTCACCATCGCTCAAGCCGAAGTGGTCGAAGGCGAGGTCGCTCGCCTTCGGGGCCAGCAGTTGAGCGCCGCCGGCTGCCAGCTCTCTCCCTCCGGAGACGAAGTCGGCGTGCAGGTGAGTCTCTACTGCCCAGCGGAGGCGTAAGTTGCGCGCCTCGGCGGCAGCTAGATACGGGGTAGGGTCGCGCTCCGCGTCGATGACCAGCCCCCGGCCTTCGCCGAGGTCGATGAGGTAGGAGCTGTTACCGAGGCCGGTGTCGACTATGGGCACGATTTCCATGTTGTCTCTCTCGGTGGGCGACTATCGAGTGTACGCGCTTGGTCGCCTACGGCGGGGCGGTCCATGCTTTGTCAGGCGTCGGAGCCGCCTTCCTGAGTGCGACGGGCGACGAACTCGGCCAGCTCCTCGCTTATGGCCGCGTCGAGCGGAGGGGGTTCGAAATCGGCCAGCACCTGCTGATAGATGCGGTGAGCGCGTTGGGTGGCGGTCTCTGAGCCGGACTCCTCCCACGATTCGAAGTTCTGCCAATCCGAAACCAGCGGTGAGTAGAAAGCGGACTCATAACGTTCCAGTGTGTGGGCGGCGCCGAAGAAGTGGCCCCCCGGCCCCACCTCGGCGATTGCCTCGAGAGCCAATTCGGCTTCGTTAACAGTCAACGGTATGAGGAACTCAGACATCATTTGGAGCAGTTCGATGTCGATGATGAACTTCTCGAACGACGCTAACAGACCACCCTCCATCCACCCCGCACCGTGCATAACCATGTTGGCGTGTCCCATGACCGCCGGCCATAGCGACATCTCAGATTCGTATGCTGCCTGGGCATCGACGGCGTTGGAAGCATTGGCGTTCGAGGAGCGATAGGGGAATCCGTATCGGCGGGCGAGCTGGCCGCCGGCAAGCGCCGCCTGGGCATACTCGGGTGTGCCGAACGCCGGCGCTCCCGATTTCATGTCCACGTTGGATGTGAACCCTCCGTAAACCACGGGAGCTCCCGGGTTTGCAATTTGGACCAATGCGATGGTGGCCAGGGCCTCGGCGTTCTGTTGCGCAAGGGCACCGGCGATCGAGACGGGTGCCATCGCTCCGGCGAGCGTGAACGGAGTGGCCACAACGGCCTGGTTCATTCGAGCCATCTCGATTAGTCCCTCGATCATGGGGCCGTCGAGGCGTAACGGGGAGGAGGTGTTAACCACCGTGTATAGGGAGGGTTCGCTGCGGAGCTGCTCGGAGCTAACGCCGCGGCCGATACGGGCTATCTCGATAGCGTCGAGGATCCGGGTTCTACCGAGGGCGTAGGCGTGAAAGGGCTTGTCGGACAGGGACACAATGGCGGCCAGCGCGTCCAGATGGCGGGTGTTCGGCGGCAGGTCTATCGGCTCAACCGGGTAGCCGCCGTATAAGTGGATGACGTTGAAGGCCTGGCCGAGGCGGATGAAGTTGCGGTAGTCGTCGAAGTTCCCTGTCCTGCGCCCTCCCGCAATATCCGAGGCGTTCGGCGCGCTTGCCACCGTACAGAAGGCGATTTTGCTGTCCCCGATGGCCACGTGGTGGGCGGGGTTGCGGGCATGCAGAGTGAATCGCGCTGGCGCCAGCGCCACCTTCTCCAACAACAATTCCCGGTCGATCCGTACCCGCTGGGTGCCGGACTCAACGTCGGCTCCTGCCGTCCCCAGGATGTCGAGTGCCTCAGGATGGAGGAAGTCCATCCCGATGTCCTCGAGGATCTGGAGCGACGCGAGGTGGATCGCTTCTACCTGGTCTTCGGTAAGGACCTCGATGGGGCGGTAGGGGTTGACAATTTCTCGCCGTGGAAGCTGGGCTAGACCCTGCTCGCGTTGGGCGCGGCGCCTTGCGCGGGACGTCCGGTCACGCGGCACTGGGCGGCTCTTTCCTATCGTTTCCCTCGCTCACACCTCGCTTAAGGTACCAGCCGGTGCGCTGGGAACAGGTACGGCTCGCCCTGGCTTCCGAACTGACAGCAAGACGACAGACAAATGTCAAGCCACGGGTAACCAGCCGGTAAGCTGGCGCGGTGATGGAAGCTCTCGAGCCCACAACCATAGGTCTGCCGGCCGATCTGAAGATGCGGCTCGATAAAACCGCCGCCCAGGCCGGGTGTCCCATCGATGACGTGATCCGCAACGTCCTCGAGAGAGCAATCAAACACCAGCAGCTCCAGGCCCCGGGCAAAGCCCCATTCGAGGGCAGCCTGTGCGAACCCGAGCTCGCCGAGATAATCGATCAGATTTACCCCGGTTCGGGCTGGACGTAAAGAGGCTTTCCCTTCTCTCGCCGACGGGTTAACTTTGCGGCTATTCGCTAGGAACAACTTGGGGGAAAACCCGTGAACATCAACCCGGAGACCTTGGCCAGGGCGAGCAGTAAGAGACCGCGGCTCGTTATCTTCGCATGGCTGGGCTTGCTGATCCTTGCCGTTGGTCTCATTTCAACTTTGTTGGCAGACACCTTGACCACCGACTTCGATTTCACCGACAACCCGGAGGCCAAGCGGGCCGAGCTCCTCCTCGAGACTCGCATGGAGCCTCCCTTCGGTGGGCCTGAGACTTTCGCCGAGACCGTAGTAATCAGCTCAGCTTCCGCAGTTGCTACCGACCCCGCGTTCGCTCAGTATGTGGGCGACATCGAGGCGGCCGCCCTCAGCCTCGGCCCCGACAAGGTGCTTCTGGCGTCCGCGCTGGGTCCTGACGATCAACCGCAGATTTCGCCTGACGGCCACAATCAGATCGTGAGCGTCTTGCTGGCCAATTCGGACCTCGACGAAGCCTCCCTGGATGCCGAAGAGCTCCTCGAGACGATCGATGCCGTTGCAGCTCCGGCCGGCATCGAAGCTCGCATCTTTGGCCAAGCCACTGTGAACAACGACTTTGTGGTGCTGGCCGAGGAAGGGTTGGTGAAGGGAGAGTCGATCGGCGTTTCGGTGGCGATTATCGTGCTACTCGCAGTGATCGGAACCGCCATGGCTGCGTCGTTGCCGATCTTGTTGGCGTTTGCCGCCATATTTGTGGCCCTTGGCCTGGTTTCCCTGGTGGGACAGCTGTTCGACCTCACGTTCTTCGTCCAGAACTTCATCACCATGATCGGCCTGGCGGTCGGGATCGACTATGCACTCTTCATCGTTGCCCGGTACCGGGAAGAGCGTCAACACGGCTTCGACCATATGGAGTCGATCGGCCGGGCAGGGGCGACTGCCAACCGCGCCGTGCTGTTCTCGGGGCTGACTGTGGTGCTCGCCCTGCTGGGCATGCTTTTCGTACCCAATACCATTTTTCGCAGCCTGAGCGTCGGGGCAATTCTGGTTGTGTTAGTCGCCGTGGCCGCTTCGATGACCCTGCTGCCCGCCGCCATGGCGTTGCTGGGGGATCGCCTTGCTTGGGGCCGCGGCTTGCCGCTGGTCAAGAAGGCTGCTTACGCCCTCGCTTTTGGTGTTCCGGTGCTGCTAATCGGGCTCGTTCTATCCGGGGCCTTTGGCGATGCGCTTACCATCATCGGTGGCATCGCAACCGGGATTGGCGGACTGCTGGTGATAGCCGGCGTTGTCACGCTCCGAACGTCGGATCTCGCCGCCGAAGGCGGTATGTGGGACAAGATCACTCACGCTGTGATGGGGCGGCCGGTGGTGTGGCTGGTCGGCGGAACCGCGCTCATGCTGTTCTTCGGTTCCTTCTGGCTGAGCATGGATACCGGATTCTCCGGGCCGAGCACGCTCCCTGAGCGGCTGGAGTCCCGGCAGGCCTTCGACATTTTGCAGAACGACTTCGGGTTCATCCCGACTGACCCGATAGAGATCGTGATTGACGGCCAGGTGACCGCTGAGGTTGAAGCAGCGGTGGCGGACCTCAGCGCGGCCGTCGCTGAGAACCCGGTTCTGGGCGCCCCTGATCCGCTGGTCGTCAACCAGGCAGGTGACTTGGCATTGCTGTCGATTCCGGTGACGAGCGACCCTTCTAGCGATGCCGCCGCCGACGCAGTGCTGAGCCTACGAAACGACCTGGTTCCGGCCTCGTTTGCCGGCTCCGACGTCGATGTGCTGGTAGGCGGTGCCAGTGGGTTCAACGTCGACTTCTTTGATGATGTGTCCACCAGAACACCGATCGTGTTTGTGTTCGTACTCGGGTTGAGCTTCATAGTGCTCACCGTTGTGTTCCGATCGATAGTGCTGCCGATCAAAGCCATTTTCCTCAACTTGCTGTCGGTAGCCGCTGCCTATGGTCTGGTTGCGCTGTTCTTTCAGGAGGGTGTCGGACCGTCGTGGGTGAAGGACATTTTCGGCTTCCAGGCAGTGGAGTCGATCGAGGCCTGGCTGCCGCTGTTCCTGTTCGCGGTCCTGTTCGGGCTCTCGATGGACTACCACGTCTTCCTCCTGAGCAGGATCAGGGAGCATTTCGATCTCACTGGAGACAACACATTGTCGGTGGCACATGGCCTCCGCACAACGGGGGCGATCATCACCGGGGCGGCTCTCATCATGGTGGCGGTATTCGGCGGATTCGCCGCCGGCGAGCTCATCCCCCTACAGCAGATGGGATTCGGTCTGGCGGTCGCAGTGTTCCTGGACGCCACGATTGTTAGGTCCATATTGGTGCCGGCCTCGATGAAGCTGCTCGGCGACTACAACTGGTACCTGCCCAAGTGGCTCGACTGGCTACCCCATATCGACATCGAAGGGCACGAGGCAGCCCTGGCTGGCCGTGAGCACGAGGCGGAGAGGGTGGGAGCTGGTACGCCCGGCTAGCCCACTGGGCTCCGGGCGCTAGTGGTTCAGCTCACTGCAACTGGGAGCAGCTCGATCGCAGTTACTCCAGATGAGCTGGCTTCAAAGGCTGCGGTCGACATCATGGCGGCGGGAGGCTCCGCGGTAGACGGTGCCATCGCCGCGAACGCGGTGGTGGGCGTTGTCAGGCCCACCGACTGCGGGATCGGGGGCGACCTGTTCGCTCTCGTTCACGAGCCCGGGACCCGGGCACCGGCGGTTCTCAACGCCAGCGGCCGGGCGGGCTCGGGTGTGTCGGCCTCCGATATGCGTGCCGGCGGCCATGCCCGGATGCCCTCCCGACACCCGGCCACCGTCACCGTCCCCGGATGTGTCGACGGCTGGCTGGCGCTCGGTGAACGGTTCGGGAATCTGCCGCTCGCCGACCTGCTGGCTCCTGCCATAGGTCTGGCCACCGATGGCTTCCCGGTATCACCCGAAATGTCGTGGAATCTGGCTGAGAATGAGGCGCTGCTGGCCGGGCAGGGCTCGGCTGCCGAGCTGTATCCGCAGGGTGGGGTCCCCCGGGAGGGAAGTCGGCTCACCAGGCCGGCGTTGGCCGAAGCGCTGCAACGGATAGGCGAAGAAGGCCGCGCTGGCTTCTATGACGGCGAGTTGGCCGCTGCGATCTCCGGGGCCACCGGATCTCTGCTCACTCCAGACGACCTGGCGGCCAATCAGCCCGACTGGGTTGAGCCAATGGGCCTGGAGCTGCTGACGGGCCACACCGCATGGACCGTTCCACCGAGCTCGCAGGGATATGTGACCCTGGCGACTCTGTGGCTGGTCGAGCGCCTCGGGGGCAGCTCCGACTTCGACGATCCCGAGTATCACCATCTGTTGATTGAGGCATACCGGGCCGCAGTGTGGGATCGGGATGCGCTGTTGGCCGATCCCGACCACATGAGCCTCTCGCCTTTGCAGTTACTCGATGAGGAACGCTTGTTCGAGCGACTAGCGCGCATCCAGTCCGGTCGGGTGACGGAATGGCCGGCGCCCCGGGACGTGCCGGGGGGCACCGCCTACATGTGCGCCGTCGACGGGCAGGGGCTAGGAGTGTCGCTGATGCAGTCCAACTTCGGCGGGATCGGCAGCGGGCTGTCCGCCGGGGCTACCGGAGTGTGGTTGCAGAACCGCGGGGCCGGCTTCACACTCGAAGAGGGCCACCCCAACATGCTTGCCCCCGGCAAGCGGCCCCTTCACACGCTCGCCCCCTCGCTGTGGACGCAGGACGATCGGCTGTCGATGTTGCTCGGAACCCGGGGCGGACACTTACAGCCCCAACTGGTCGCTCAACTGGCAGCTCAGCAACTGCTGGTGGGTTTTTCACCCGGCGAAGCTCAGGCGGCACCGCGCTGGGTCCTCAACGACTTTGGCCCCGGCCGGGGATCTGCTCCGGTGTTCGAGGAGGAGATCCCAACCCGAGTCGCGACTGGCTTGACCGAACGGGGCCACAACGTCGGGCTCGTCGAACGTCAGCGGGATTGGGGCCCGGCGGCGATCATTCGCCTATTGGAGAATGGAACGCGGGAGGGAGCCGCCGATCCCCGGGTTTCAACCGCCTCGGTCGTCGTCGGCTAGAAAGCGGCGATGATGGCGTCGGTCATTTCGGCGGTAGTTGCGGTCCCCCCAAGGTCTGCGGTCAGGTCAACGCCGGCCCCCGTAACAGTTTCAATGGCATTGTGGATGCGATCGGCGGCTGCGTCCTCCTTTAGAAAGTGGAGGAGGTCCACCGCCGGAGTCAACAGCGGCAGCGGGTTGGCGACTCCGAGCCCCACGAGTTCGGGGGCATCACCGTGGATCGCCTCGTACACCCGCGTGTGATCGCCGATATCGATGCCGAGGCTCGATGAGATCCCGCCGGTGACGCCATTGCACAGGCTCGATAGGACGTCGCCGTAGAGGTTGCCCATGAGCATCACGTCAAAGCGGTAGGGATCAAGCACCAACTGCATGCAGGCGGCATCGACGATGACCTCGCCGAAGGCGAGCTCGGGATAGTCGGCTGAAACGTCGCGCGCTGTTTGCAGGAAGAGCCCGTCTGACAGCTTCATGATGTTGGCCTTATGCACCACCGTCACCTTCTTTCTCTTGAGGTAGCGGGCGGTGTCGAAGGCGAAGCGGGCGATGCGCTCGGAGCCGGCTTGAGTCACTACCTTGATGGACTCGACCACCCCCGGAACGATCTCGTGTTCCAGCCCCTTGTAGATGCCCTCGGAGTTCTCGCGCACAATGATCAAGTCGAGGTCTGGAAAGCGGGTGGACACTCCCGGCAGGCTGCGCACGGCCCTGACTCCCGCGTACAACTCCAGCCTGCGCCGCAGCAGAACATTCATGTTGGCGGTGGTCTCTGGCGGGCCACCGGCGGGGGTGAGCAATCGAGTCTTGAGCGCGATCCCGAGATTCTCGACATTGGCGGCCGCCTCTTCTAGCTGCCGGCGAGCGCTCTCATAGTCCGGCCCCACCACATCCGTCCGATGCCAATCGATGTCCACACCGGCTGCCGCCACGACGCGGAGCACCTCGGGGGTGATCTCCTGGTTGATGGCAGAGCCAACAATGAGGGCTACCTGATGAGGCACTCGGGCACCCTTCTCACAGCGCAGCCAGGATCGCGTCGGTGTATTGCTCGGTGCCGGCCGAGCCGCCCAGGTCTCCGGTGACCATGCTGCCACCGTCCAGGACCTCTTCCACTGCGCGGCGCATCCGATCAGCGCTGTGGTGTTGGCCCATATGGCGCAGCATCATTTCGGCTGACAGGATGAGGGCGGTTGGATTAGCGACACCTTTGCCGGCGATATCAGGCGCCGTGCCGTGCACGGCCTCGAACAAAGCGAACCTCTCACCGATGTTGGCACCGGGCACCAGGCCCATACCCCCGACCAGCCCGGCGCAGAGGTCGCTAACCAGGTCGCCATCGAGGTTGCCAAGCACGATCGTGTCAAATCTCGACGGGTCGAGCGCCAGTTCCATTACGAGGTTGTCGAGGTTGAGGTACTCGACCTCGGTAAACGGAAAGTGAGATGCCACCTCCCTGGCTGCCTTCAGGAACAACCCGTCCGACTGCGGCATCACCGACACCTTGTGGACGATTGTCAATTTCTTGCGACCCAGAGTCCGGGCGTGCTCGAAAGCGAAATTCACAATGCGCTCCGAGGCGTGTCTGGTCACGATCTTGAGAGCCTCCACCACCCCGGGGACGGCTTCGTGTTCCCGTCCCGAATACAAACCTTCGGTGTTCTCGCGGACGACTATCAGATCGACATCCTCATATCGGGCCTTGTTGGGCCCGGGCAGTGATTTAACGGGCCGCAGCGAAACGTAAAGGTCGAGGGCCTTGCGGATTGCGACGTTCACCGAGCTCCACCCTTTGCCGATGGGGGTCTGCAATGGGCCCTTGATCCCCAACTTGTTGCGGCGGATCGACTCGATGGTGGCATCGGGGAGCGGATCGAAACCGGCGCCGACGGCGGCGCTTCCTGCCAGCTGGCTCTCCCACTCGATGCGACCTTCCGTCACTGCGTCCACTACCCGCACCATGGCGGTCGAAACTTCCGGGCCGATCCCGTCGCCGGGGATCAATGTCACCTTCACGGCCACGATTATGCACCGCCCGGTGCCGGCATCTGTGGGTTACCTGCGGGGCACAGTGCGCGGGCCGGCCCGCTGACGGCGAAGACGGACCGCCCGGTTAACCGCATCCAATAACTCCCCGCTGGAAACCGGCCGCTTGATGCGAGCGTTGGCCGCGTCCAGGGTCTTGCTGTCGAGCACCCGGCCGGCCAGGTCGGCCAGTACGCCGGCTCGCTCGATGTCATGGGCTTCGACGGCGTCATTGATGCACCACGCCAAAGCGGCGACGCGGACACTGTCAGATCGCACCCAGGTTTCTGCCACTAGCTCGGCGTCGAGGTCGTCGTTGGACGCCTCCAGGTGGAAAAGGACTTCGTCTTGCAGACGGAGTGGCTTGAGACCTCGAATCCATAGGTCGAGATCGCGGCGGGCGGCCGCTATCTCCGGCGTCAACGAGACGGGCTCCTCCTCATCAGGAACCAGCAGGTGGACTGGTGATACCCCGAGAACCGCTGCGATCGCAAAAGCATCGTTCAGGAGCACCGTGGCGGGGGAGTCTGGTGTGTAACCGACTTTTTCGAGCTCTTCGAGAAGATCGCGGAGGTCCATTCCGCGGGCTGCCAAAATGGCGTCGACCCGCCGATTGAAGACATCTTCGATACTCTCGGGTTTCGGCGGCTCCGTTGCCATCGTTACCCGACCAGCTCGCGCTCGATCCGCTCGGCGTGTCCTTTGGCCTTGACGTTGTACCAGGCATGGGTGACCAGGCCGTCCTCGTCCACCACAATGGTCGACCGGATCAGGCCCTCGTACTCCCTGCCGTAGTTCTTCTTCATACCCCAGGCGCCGTAGGCCTTGGACATCGTGAGGTCATGATCGGAGAGAAGTGGGAAAAGCAGGTCGTGTTTCACCCGGAACGGCTCCAGCTTGTCCACCGGATCGGGGCTGACGCCGACGATCTCATACCCGGCGTCCTGGAAGGTGGCGTAGTTGTCGCGCAAGTCGCACGCTTGAGTCGTGCAGCCGGGCGTGAAAACTCGGGGGTAGAAGTAGATGACAAGCCGCTTTCCGGCGTAATCGTCTCGCGTTCGGTCAACTCCCGCCTGGTCGGGACGCCTGAAGCTCGGGGCCTTGTCGCCAGGTTGCAGTGCCATAGGTGGGCGGAGCCTAATAGTCGATGCTTCGAAGCGACGGGGCGGCTACTTTCCTTCTCGATGACCGGGCAAGGTAACGTCACGCAGCATGCATGCCCGCCGACTCGTATTAGTCATGACCCTCGTTGCCTCCGCCTGCACCTCCGGAGCATCGGAAACGACTCCGGTGCTGTCACCCACTGCGATCGTCACCACAACGCCTGCAACCACGCCGGCTACCACCACACCGGCTACTACCACGACCCTTGCTCCGGCCGCCACCACGACCACTACCACCCTCCCCGTGGGAACTCTCGAAGAAGATGCCCGCGCGGTGATCCTGGCCGGCTTTCCCGGCACCACTCTCGACAATGCCACGGCTGAGCATCTCGCCGCCGGGGGCCGGGGCATCATCATCTTCACGAAAAACATGTCGAGTGCAGGCCAGCTTTCGGACCTCACATCGGCCATGGTGTGTGCCGCCGGCGGCGAAATTCTCGTGGCCGTCGACCAGGAACCGGGTCGTATCGACCGGCTCGCCAAAGTGGGGCTCCCGTCGCCAGATCCGTTCGCGGACCGGGAGACCTTCATTTCCGAAAGTGAGGCCATGGCCACGAAAATGATCGGATTGGGAATCAATCTGGACCTGGCTCCCGTGGTTGACGTCGCCCGGGGTTCCAATCCGGTGCTGGTGGGACGCAACTTCGGGTCAGACCCTGAGGTCGTGGCCCAACGCGGTACCGACTTCATCTCTGCGCTCCAGCAGGCCGGGGTGGGAACCACCGCCAAGCATTTCCCGGGCCACGGGTTGTCCACGGTGGATCCCCACCTGGTTGTTACTCCGATCGACGCCGGGTTGGAGGTTCTAACTGAGACCGATTTCCCGCCATTTGCAACCGCCATCGCCGAAGGAGTGGGGGCGGTGATGGTGGGGCATCCGATCTATGCCGCCATCGACCCCGACAACCCCGCCAGTCTGTCGCCGGCAGTCCTCGACCTGTTGCGTAGTGAGTTCGCCTTCGATGGCGTGGCCATGACCGATGCTTTCTCCATGGCAGGCGTGCGCGAAGGCACCACATTGGGTGATATTGCGGTGGAAGCACTCGCGGCCGGCGAAGACATGCTGATAATCGATAATCCGTCGGAGGTTGAGCCCGCAGTGCAAGCGATAATCGAGGCCGTCAACGCCGGGACGCTGAACCGGGACCGGCTCGCCCAAGCAGCCGGAAGGGTCCGCCGCCTGGCGATGTCGGTCGCGCCCGTACTGTGCGGTAGCTAGAGCCTCTCGCCGGCGGTGATCCGCAGGTCGAGGTGGTTTTCAGGGGGCGCTAAGGGGCATGACCAGCGGTCGCTGTGAACGCAGCTTGGATGGTACGCGTAGTTGAAATCGAGAAGGATGAGATCACCATCGTGGCCGAGGTCGGCGCCTTTGACGGTGTCCAGTAGATAGCGACCCCCGCCATAGGTTTCCTTACCCGAGGTACCGTCTCGAAACGGTAGAAAGATCCCACCTCCGTAGCTGTCTAGCCAATACAGAGCCAAGCTCAACTCCTCTCCCTCAACTTCGAACGTGGCCTGTGCGAACCGGCGGACGGGGGTGAACTCCCGGTCGCTGTGCACGATGGAGAGCTCCTGCGGGGCGACCGGCTCGACCTTCGCATGAATCCGCCACGTCGGCTCGTAATCGAAGAATGGAAGCCCGGCAAAACCCTCGATGTTCTCCACGTTGAGGGCGGATTGCGAGTGGGTGGCGAACAAGTCATCACGTCCATACCGCCAATTCTTCCAGCTGTCCTCGTCCGCAGGGTTCTGGCGCACCCGGCTGTATAGGTCACTCGTTGCCCGGCGATAATCCAACAGGGCGAGGGTTTCTTGTGGTTCTGACATGTCGAGAAATCTAGCTTCCGCCCTGGACTATCAGATACTCACCACAGCCAGGCGGCCCCGCGCACTCCGCTCGAGTCACCGTGGGCGGCAGGGACCAGCGGGGTGACCACCTGGTCGCCAAACACATACTGTCCCCAGAGATCGGGGACCTTTTCGTAAAGGCTGGAGATCTGCGAGAGACCGCCGGCAAGCACGATTACATGGGGGTCGAGCAGGTTGATCACCGCGGCCAGACTCCGGGCCAGCCGATCGGTGTAGCGGTCCAGGCTGGCCACCGCCTGTGCTGCTCCGTCGGCTGCAGCGGCGGCAATTGCCTCGGCATCCATCCATGCGCCGGTGGCTCGCTCGTGATCGGCCGAGAGTCCCGGTCCAGATAGCAGAGTCTCTATGCAGCCGGCCAGGCCGCAATAGCAGGCCGGCCCGTTCCTTTCCTCCTCGGTAGACCAGGGGACCGGGTTGTGGCCCCACTCTCCTCCGATGGCGTTGGGACCTGTGAGGATCGATCGGTTTACGGCGATGCCTCCACCCACCCCGGTTCCGAGAATCACCGCGAACACCGTCGGCATTGAGGCCCCGGCTCCGTCCGTGGCCTCCGAGAGGGCCAGGCAGTCGGCATCGTTGGCGATGCGCACCTCGCGAGCCAGGCTGCGGCTCAGGTCGGCTGCCAGTTCTCTTCCATTGAGCAGCGTGAGGTTGGCGTTTTTCATGAGGCCGGTTGTAGGGGATGTCGCCCCCGGGGTCCCGGCACCCACAGAACCGGCTTCACCAATTTCTGCTTCGACCTCCAGAACCAGATCGCGAACTGTGGCGATTATGTCTTCGTAGCTGTCAGTCCGGGTTGGCACCCGGCGTCTGGCTAGTTCTTCGCCGTCGGCAGCGAGGGCGATTGCCTCGGTCTTGGTGCCTCCAAGGTCGACACCGATTCGTATCATGCTGTGATCCTGGCCGACTGCCGTCCAGGTCTCAAGCCGATGGGCTCCTAACATCGCTGGTGTGGGTCCGTTGCAAGGTTTCACGATTCTCGAATTGGGTGGGATCGGTCCCGGGCCATTCTGCGGGATGATGCTGGCCGATATGGGAGCCGAGGTCGTCCGCCTGCAGCGCCTCGGGGAAGCTTCGGCTCCGGGACCATTCGAGCCGCTCCATCGCGGAAAAAGCTGGCTGGCCATCGACTTGAAGGCCCCTGGTGCGTCCGAAGTCGTTCTACGGATGGTGCATCAGTCTCACGCCCTGATTGAGGGTTTTCGCCCCGGGGTGGCCGAAGGTCTCGGGGTGGGGCCCGAAGAATGCCTGGATGCCAATCCGGCGCTGATCTACGGGCGAGTGACCGGGTGGGGCCAGGACGGGCCGCTGGCCGGAGCTGCCGGGCACGACATCAACTTCATTGCTCTCGCCGGCGTGCTCGACCTCATCGGCCCCAGCGGCCAACCCCCGGTCATTCCACTAAACCTCCTGGCCGACTTCGGAGGTGGAGGCATGCTGCTGGCCTTCGGAGTCGTTTGTGGTCTGCTGGAGGGGCAGGCTTCGGGTGTGGGTCAAGTGGTTGACGCCGCCATGGTGGATGGCGCGGCCCTCCTCTCGACCATGACCCATGGCCTGCGGGCCCAGGGGAGCTGGCCGGGGGAACGTGGCAACAATTTCCTCGACGGCGGTGCGCCGTTTTATCAGGTTTATGAAACGGCGGACGGGGGATACGTGTCTGTTGGTGCCATCGAGCCGCAGTTCTATGCCGAGCTGCTGGCAAGGCTCGGCCTCGACGAGGACCAGCTGCCGTCTCAATTCGATCCTGCATCCTGGCCCGACCAGCGGGATCGACTCGCAGAGGTGTTCGCCACCAGGAGCCTGGCGGAGTGGCAGCAGGTGCTGGAAGGCACCGACGCCTGCTTCGCCCCCGTGAATTCTGCTTGGGAGGCACACGCTCACCCCCACCTGGCGGCAAGAGAGACCTTCGTCGAGGTCGCTGGTCTCAGGCAGCCGGCACCGGCCCCGCGTTTCAGCCGCACCGCGGTGGGCAAGCCCGCATCGCCCGCGTCCGGCCCCGGCACCGGCGAAATCCTGGCCCGCTTCGGCTTCGCGCCGGAGGAGATTACGGAGCTTGGCTCCCGGGGTGTGATTCCCAATTCCTAGTTGACTACCACGAGGCCGATCGCCGACGCCGGTCCGGGGGAGCCGGAGAACACACCCCGCAGGTCGTAAAGGCCGTTCGAAACGTCGAGTGGCGCAGTAAGGACGATGCGGTCGGTCTGGCCACCGGAGAGGCTTTGGATCCGTTCCGCTTGTGTAAAGGCCATGCCCTCACTCCAGCGGTAGACCTCGGTCCCCGATTCCGGGTCGGTGAGTATGACGTCGGCCGATTGTCCCGACGGGAACGTCACCTCTACCGGGTCTAAGCCGGAGTTGGTGAGCAGGGCCACCCAGCTGGTTCCTTCTCTGTCGGCTTCTAGTGGCACCTGGACACGGAAGCTGAGGCCGCTGGAAGCGTCGTAACTGTTGAACTCGATGCTCTCCACCTCCATGCGATTCCCACGCAACAGGCCGCTGATCCGCACTTCGTCTGCCCAGAAAACGTTCTGGTTGAAGTCCACACCCGCCAGCTGTGTCACATCCACCATGTCGAGGTCGATGGCCGGTTCCCCGCATTGGGGTGGGAACGACTCGAGGGATGTCGAGCACAACCGATATTGGCCGTCACCGGGGCGAGCCCAGAAGAAGCCCTGCACGCTGGCCACGCCACTCTTGTTTTGGGCCTCCTCTGGAGTGAGGAGGGGAGCACCGCGCGCTCCCGCCTGGTCCCTGACCGAGCCACAGGCGGCGGCGAGCAATGCGAGAGCGAAAACGGCCCCGACCGAAGGCCTCACGACACCGGGTTGAGGCGTCGAGCCCGCAACTGCCCGCAGGCGGCATCGATCTCCCGGCCCCGGGTGGCCCGCATGGTGACGTTGGCTCCTCGCTTGCGAAGCCGGGCCATGAATGCCGCGGTCCTCTCGGCGGACGGGGCCTTGTCTGCAGTGAGCGGAGTCGGGTTGAGGGCGATGATGTTGATGTGGGCGCCGAGCCGGCCGGCGATGCGGGCAAGGCCGTCGGCTTGTTCAAGCGAATCGTTGGTGCCGTCGATGAGAGTCCACTCTATGGAGGCCCGGCGGCCCGTCCTGGCAACGTAATACTCGGTGGCCGACACCACCTCTTCGAGCGGGTAGCGGCGGTTGAGCGGAACAAGTTGGCTGCGTAGCTCGTCGTCGGCGGCGTGCAGGCTCACCGCCAGGCTCACCTTCCAGGGCTCATCGGCGAGGCGGCGGATTGCCGGCGCCACCCCAACTGTGGAAACAGTGATCGAGCGCGCCGACCTCCCCATAAGCCCGGTCATTCGGTCGATCGCGCTTTTCACGTGCCGGTAGTTCGCCAGGGGCTCACCCATGCCCATGAAGACAATGTTGGTTATGTGGTCGGGAGTTCCCGCCATCGGATTGGCCGTGAGATAGGCCGAGGCATATGCCACCTGAGCCACGATCTCACCGGATAACAGGTGGCGTTCGAACCCGAACTGTCCGGTGGCACAGAACGTGCAGGCCATGGCGCAGCCGGCCTGGCTCGAGATGCACAGTGTCACTCGTTTCGGGTAGCCCATGAGGACGGCCTCGATACTCACGCCGTCCGGGGTGCGCATGAGCCACTTGACCGTCCGGCCTTTGTCGGCCGTTTGTTCTATTTCCACTACGAACGGCCACAGGTCGAGACTCTGGCGCAGCCCGGCAGGCAGATTCGTCATCTCGCCGGTGGTAAGAACCGGGGTGTCGTATAGCCAGGCTGACAACTGGGCCGTCCGGTAGCCGGGCTCGTTCGGAACTACGGAGGCGAGGTCCTCGGGTTCGGTCAGGTAGAGCACCCGGCAACCACTAGCTCTCGAGCTGTTTGGCCTGAGCGATCCAATCGACGACGTTGGCTCGTGAATCGAACCGGGCCGCAACCGCTTCGGGGTCGGCGGCGGCTAATGCAGCGAAAGTGGTGATCCCGAAGTCCGTGAGCTTCTTGGCAGAAACCGGGCCGATGCCTTTGATTCTGGTGAGGTCGTCAACCGTCGATACGGAGGACGGCGCCGGGTCCGGCACGGCTTTGAGCTCGAGGGGCGGGCCCTCCCAGGCATCCTCGGATGAAACCGGCCGACCCTTCTGGCGGGCGTACCAGACGGCTCCGGCCACCACCCCGGCCAAGGTCAGGAAACGTAGCAATCTCTTCATTGGTAATCCTGGCATTTACGAAGTACCTACGGTAGTGCTGTTTGTGGTGCCGTCCGGGATCGTCGGCTCTGTGGCTGCGGTCGATGACGGCACTGTTGTGGTTGTTGTGGTGGTTGTGGTGGTTGTACCCGGTTGAGTCACATTACCGTTGCCCCAACAGCTCTGTGAAGGGTACCAATGTTTCCAGTCGCCGCTCGAGTACCGCAACCAGGCAGCTACTGCAGTGTTGGCCTCGGGGTCGAAGATATCTGCACCGGCCCAGCCGGCCTTTTGTGACCGTTCGCTCCAAAAGCGAGGAATGTGCTGGAAAAGCCCTGAAGCGCGACTGGAGGGGTTTACCGCGTTGGCGTCGTAGCGGCTTTCACACCAGACGATGAGAACCGCCCGCTCGACGTCCTCGGGCTGGAAGTAGGCGGCGACGAGTGCATAAACGGTCTCCGGTGGCAGTGGGGCTTTGGTCGGCCGGGGGTACGTCGTGGTGGTAACGGCGACCTGGTTGGTCGTGGTGGTAGTAGTGGTTGAGGTGGTAGTGGTCGTCGGGGCCAAGGTGGTTGTCGTAGTAGTACTGGTAGTTGTGGTGGCCGGAGCCTCCAGGGTGAGTAGCTCCTGAGAAAAGCCGAAGGCGGCCTGGCGCCCGGCTGCGGCTCCGATGCCGGACGGGATGACGGCCGGCTCATCGGCGGGCCCGGTGGTCGTGGTGGTGGTTACCGCAGCCGTGCCCGGGGGCGAAAAGGCAGAAAAGGCAGCCACTGCCAACAACGCGACTACCACCCATGTGGCGAACGCTAATAATCGTGTGAATCTCACCGTCGATACTCCGCCGTATCCGTTGCCCTAAACATGAAACGCCGGGCGAAGCTTAGAGGCTAGGACCCACTAGATGACGGGGCCAAAACGCGAAAATCACCCTTGTTATCTGGGTTTTCGCGCTCTGCTGGCCGGGAGCCCGTCGGGTGTAGCCTCTGGACGATGAAGGTGGACCAATACCTGGCTCCCGGGGCGATCGCCAGGGCTCCCGAGCACGCAGTTTGGACTGAAAAATGGGGTTTTGACGGGCTGTTCTCCACCGACACCGCGCACGACCCCTTCCTTCCGATCGCGGCCGCAGCCGCTGCTACCTCCCGCATTGAATTCGGCACCGCTATTGCAGTGGCGTTTGGTCGCTCCCCAATGACTGTTGCCTACTCCGCCTGGGATCTAGCCGAGCTCACCGATGGGCGATTCCTTCTCGGGCTGGGAACTCAGGTGCGGGCCCACATCACCCGGCGCTTCAATATGCCCTGGTCGAGCCCGGGCCCGAGGTTGCGGGAGTACATCCACGCCTTGCGAGCCATCTGGAACACCTGGCAGACGGGGGAGAGGCTGGCCTTCAAAGGTGACTTCTACGAATTCAGTCTCATGACTCCCTTTTTCAGTCCCGCTCCGATGGAACATTGGGAGATCCCGGTCTACATTGCCGGAGTCGGCGATTACATGTGCCGGGTGGCCGGCGAAGTTGCCGACGGCCTCCACATCCACCCTTTTCACACCTTGCGCTATCTGGACGAGGTGGTCGCTCCCAACGTGGCGGCGGGGGCAGACGAGGCCGGCCGGTCCGTCGCGGACGTTGAGATGGTGGGAACCGCCTTTGTGATTTCGGGCCACAACGACGAAGAAATGGCCGCTACCAAGATGGCGGCCAAACTGCAGATAGCTTTCTATGCCTCGACTCCGGCCTATCGGGGGGTGCTGGATCTGCACGGGTGGGACTTCGGGCCCGAGCTCACGGCTATGAGCAAACGCGGCGAATGGATGGCGATGGGCGAGGTGATTACCGACGAGGTGCTCGACGAGCTGTGCGTGACAGCTCCGCTCGACGAGCTTGGTTCTGCGGTACGAGACAAATATGGAGACCGGGTAGACCGTATGGGGATCTACTTCACCGAAGTTCCCAATCAACCTCCCATCCTCACTCTTTCAGACGAAGAATGGGCCGCGCTGGTAGCCGGTATTCACGGGTGACAAAGCTTCTCATCGTTCGCCACGGTGAAGCCGAGGGAAACCGGGAACACCGGTTCATCGGTCAGAGCGACGTCTCGCTGACCGAAGATGGCAGGGCCCAGGTAGAGGCCCTCACCCGACGTCTTCTCGGAGTTGGCATCACCCATGTTGTTTCGTCCGACCTGCGCCGGGCCACCGAAACCGTTAATCCGCTTGCCGAGACCCTGGGGATCCCGGTGAAGACCGATAGTCGGCTGCGGGAGATTGCCAACGGCGAGTGGGCCAACCTGGTTGCCGCCGACGTGGCAGCCCGCTGGCCGGATCTCTGGGCTCGATATCGAGATGGCGAAGACGTCGACCGTCCCGGAGGTGAGAACTGGACTGAGGTGCAGATCCGAGCGGTGGCGGCCATCGAGGACATCATCGTCGCCGGCGGAGATGACGCCGTGGTGCTGGTGGGGACCCATGCCGGGCCCGCCATCGGAATTCTCCGCTGGGCGATTGGCCTCGGGCCGGAAGGAAACGTTTTCAACGGCCCGTTCGGAGCTCTCCACAACGCCTCAATCTCGTCAATCGCAGTACCGGGGCCGCGTCTGTACACAGTCAATGACACAGGTCACTTAGAGGGTGAAGACCTCTTGTTCGCGTAAAGAGGGCAGTCAGCAGTCAGGAGTCGGCATGAAGGCAGGAGGCGGTAGGCGGTAGGGAGATGGCAGGAAATCTTGCTTATTGCCTATTCATCTCATCAGCGCGGGGATGCGACGGTTGAGAGCATCCAGGACTGCCCGTACGACAGCCTCGGCTTCATCGCCCCGTACCAGGGCGCTGCCAACGGCCACGTCCTCTTCGGTGCCGCGCATGCTCACCACCTGGGCCACAATGACGGGTCGGATGCCGACGTTGGTAGCCGCCACCGAGTCAAGAGCCAGGGGAGGAGTGCCCCCGAGCACTTCCTCCAGCGCCCGCAGGGTTGCTTCACCGATGATCCGCAGACGGGCGGAGGAGGCGGCAGGCCCCGTGGACTGGCCTACATACTGTTCGCCGTTCCACGTGAGGGTGACCTTGACCGAGGTGCTGACACCCTCGGGATACTCCTGAATTGAGGTGATCACGGGCCGATCACCTCCGGTCCCACGATTCTCTTCGCTGAGTTGCACAACCGAGATGGCCTTGCGGTCGATGCCGATGCCGAAACGGGCCATCGCCAGTGACTGTATGTCGCGCACGACTTGCTTGGCAGGCTTGGCAGGCGAAGCCAGAACGTGCACTTCGCTGATCCGGTCCCGATCGTTGACGATGCGGACAGCGTCAATTGCAGGAAGGCGGCACAGCGTTTCTTCGAGTTCGCGGAAGTTCACGACTACGAAGCGTAGTGACGTGAGCGGTGGGTACGTTGGCAAAGCGCGAAAAACCAACTAAGTTGTTGTTGCTCTTTGAGCCTGCCTTTCTGTGCCAGCGCTGAGGCGACGGACGGGCGGCGGAGGAACGGGCGTCTCCGTGAGGAAGATCTCCTCGACATATGTCGAGGGAGGTGAGGTGCCCGGGAGACGACACGACATTGACTCAAGCGGAGCGATCCCTGTAAGCAGCAGATCAGAGCTGCGCGCAAGGAAATACACGATTGGGGAGATTCACACTTATGAAGAAGGTCATAAAGATCGTCGTCGCACTCGGTGCACTGGCGTCTGCGGTCCTTGCCGGAGCCGCCGGATTCAGCATCGGCTAACACGAGTAAGAAGTAAACCTCGTCCCCGGGCTCTCCTCGCCTAATGCTTCCTTCGCAACGCGCCCGTCTCTTTATCGCCACGGCCTATGGAGGAGCCGGAGCGGTGCTGGTCGGCTTCCTCTTCTGGAAGACCACGTTCCCGTTTCGATGGGAGTGGCTTGCCCTGGGTCTTGCCTTCGGACTATTCCAGGCGCTCTCTGTCGAGGTGAACGATCGGCTACGGGCCAGCCCGACCGTGATGATCACGCTGACCGCGGCAGTCATATTCGGGAAGGGGAGCGCGGCGCTGGGAGCAGCAACCATCGCCGCCTTTGGCGCCATCACTCCGCGAGATCTCAGGGAGCGCCGCTGGTTCCAGCCGATTGCGAACCTGGGCCAGTTTGTGTTGTCCGGGGCCCTGGCCGGCGCGGTGATCGAGCTAGCTCTCCCGGACGGGCCCTTCGAAGTTGGAGACATCGGCCGGGTAGCGCTGGGGTCGGCCGTGGGTGCCGTGCTTTACGGTGCTGCCAACCTCGGATTGGTCACTCTGGCAGTGCGCACGGTTTTCCGCCGCCGAAACCTGCGGCCCTGGGCTCGCATGCGGTCGCTGGTTCCGTCGCTTCTGCTGATGGGCCTGCTCGGCGGCCTCCTGGGGGCTGCCTATCAAATGGTCGGGCCGGCCACATTGCCGCTCATCCTCACTGTGTTCCTCGTCGGGCACCTTGGATTCCGCTCCGTCGCTCAGTTGCGGGAGGCCCACGAGTCCACGTTGCAAGGCTTCATCAAGGCTCTGGAGGCGAAGGATCTCTATACCCGGGGCCACACCGAACGTGTGGCCTATTTCAGCCAGCTCACCGCCGAGGAAATGGGTTTTCGGGGAGACGCGCTCGACCGGGTGCGGATCGCCGCTCTCATCCATGACATCGGCAAATTGGCAGTGCCCCGGCGACTCATCCGCAAGAAGGGCCCCCTCAGCGAGAGCGAATACCGCATGATGCAAGAGCACGCCCGACTGGTTGAGGAGATCCTCCACGAGGTCGAATTCCTGGCCCCCATGGTTGAAATCGCCTCCGGACATCACTCGAGGTTCGATGGAGGCGGGTACGGCGGCTCTGGTCACACCCAGGGTGAGCCCCCGGGGTTGGAAAGCCGGATCCTGGCAGTGGCCGACGCCTTCGATGCCATGACCAGCACCCGGTCCTATCGGCTGGCCCTGAGCCAGGATTACGCCATAGCCGAACTGCGCCGAAGCGCCGGGAGCCAGCTCGACCCGGATGTTGTGGAAGCTTTTGTTCGAGCCCTGGCTGCTACCGGAGAACAGTACGGCTCCCCCAGCCTGGCCGACGAAAAAGAGGCCCGTCGGAGAGCCGAGGAGGTGGGCGTTGCCTAATCGTGCCACCCGGTCCTTGCACCTGGCACTGTGGGCCGGCGCCGTTGTGGGCGGTGTCGTCCTCTCCCTGGCGGCCGATCGCAGCTGGGGGAACATTGCCCTGTGGGCTACGGTGCTTGCCCTGGCCGACCTCGTACGGGTGCCGAGCCCGAGCGGTGGTCGAATCTCGCTGATGGCCGGTGTCGCCCTGGTGGCGCTCGTGTTCGTCTCCGAGATCACGGCGTTGAGTGCCATGTTCATGCTCGGGTTCGCCGGTGCCAGCCTGCTGGCTCCGCTCTGGCGCAGGGTCCGGGTCGCACCAGGTGACTACATGAGACAGGTTGCCGCTCTCGCTACGCTGCTGCTGGTTGCGGCCGGGTATCAGCAAGTGAGCGAGCGGCTGGATTGGGACACGCAGTGGCAGCACCTGGCACTCGTGTTGGCGGCCGGCCTGGCATGGTTCATCGCAGACGCATCGGTACGCATGATCACAGCCATGGGGGTCGGCGGTGGCGCGCTCCGCTTCGTCTGGTTGCTGGCACTCGAGGACTGGCCGATCATGGTGAGCTTGTTCGCTTCGGCCGGCCTGTTTGCCTTGTCACAGCCGATCATCGGCTGGTGGGCAGTGCCCGTTGGCGTCGTCCCCTACGCCATCAGCCATGTTTCCTTCAGTCTGCTGGCCGGATCGCGCCGTACTTACGCCCAGACCATCCGCGCCCTGTCACGGTTGCCGGAGGTGGCAGCTCTGTCACCGGAAGGGCATGCCGCCGCCACTTCAGACCTGGCCATCGCCATGGCCCGTGGTCTCGGGCTGCATCCTGATGATGTCGTCGAGCTCGAGTACGCCGCTTTGCTTCACGATATCGGTCGAATCGTTGCCGAGGATCTAGAGGAGGAGCCCGGGGCGAACGATGTGGCTCGCTGGGGCGCTGAGATCATTCGCCAGGCCCCCTCGCTGGTAGGCGTGGCCGATCAGGTGGAGATTCACAATTCGCCTTATCGTCGTCCTGGTGAACAGCACGATCCAACAGTGCCCATCAATGCCCGGATCCTTCGGGTGGCTGCCTCCTACGACCGTCTGCGAAAGACCCACGACATGTTGCCTCTCGAGGCCCTCGAAGTTCTCTACCGGGGCACTGCTTATGACTACGACCCGGCCGTCGTCCGACGGCTGCGAGAAGTCCTCTCCGCCGAAGGCGAGCTCAGCGGCCTCTAAGCAGCGTCCGGGGGGCGACGGGCCGAACCGGATCCGGTGACGTTGAGGCCGTGCTTGAACCAACGCACCGGACGACGCATCTGGTCATCGACGAAGACTCCGAGCCCTATCGCCAGAAAGACGTCTCCGAGCGAGATGACATTGCGGATGATCCGGACCGGGATCACATCGCCGAGAAAGGCGAGCCGGGTGCTGCCGTCGAGCAACACGTGTTTGGGCAAGGCGTCGAAGTCGAGTGCCGTGATGTCTCTGCCCAGACCGATGGTGGCCGCCCCGGGCAGGACCGGCATGCCGCCGTTAATAGCGATCACGGTGAAATTCATGAACACACCGATGCCCGCCAGCCACATTCCCGCCTCCTGCCGGTTGAGCCACACGAGGAAAAGGAGGGGAACGAATGACAGGATGATCATCGTTACCGCGGTGTTGTGCGACCAGGAGCGGTCGTTGGGTAGAAGGTCGGCTGCCAATTGTATGCCGAACCCGAGGATCAACAGCGGCCACGCTCGAAGCTGGATCTCGGATAGATTGAGAAAGCGGCCGCCGCGCAGCAGTGACATAACTATCGAGATTCCGATAACGATCGCCAGCCACGCCATAAGCGGAAAGGTAACAGACACGCCGGCGTTTACTGAGTCGCTCCAGGAGGGTGGTTGGCATTAGCGACCGGCCTCCTAAGGTTCCGATATGGGATTCTTCGACAGGCAGACCAAAGAGTTGGAAGCCCGCGGGTTGGATCCGGCTCGCCTCCCTCCCGGTCAGTATTTCACCGACCGTTTCCCGGTACTCCACGCCGGCGTTGTGCCCGAAGTCGACCTGGCGACCTGGGACTTCACCATCGACGGGCTGGGAATGGGCGCCCACGCTTTGAGTTTCGCGGAAATCCTCGACCTTCCCAGCACCCGGGTGACGGCCGACATTCACTGCGTGACTAAATGGAGCAAGTTCGACACCGAGTGGGAGGGGGTTGCGGTCACTGAAGTGCTGAATCTGATTCAGGTCCCGGCCGCGGCCACTCATGTGCTCGTCAACGCCGAGCACGGGTTCACTGCCAACCTGCCGATCGAGGATTTCAGTCGCGAGGGCAATCTCTTCGCTTACAACTACGGTGGCGAGCCGCTCGAACCGGACCATGGCTGGCCGCTGCGGCTCGTGGTCCCCCACCTCTATTTTTGGAAATCGGTGAAGTGGACCAGAGGCTTCACATTTCTCGATCAAGACGAGCCCGGTTTCTGGGAGCGCAACGGTTACCACATGTACGGCGATCCATTTCAAGAACAGCGTTTTTGGACATATTGATTGCGTCCAGTGTGTAACTGGGTTTATCGTCGTCTCCGCGTTCTATTATGACCCTGATTTCGAGCGCGAAGGCGAGGAGGCGTAGCTCGTCGATGGCCCACGTTGGGAGCGGGTCGAGGTAGGTTGCTCGGAGGAATTCGTCGAGCCATTGCGCCGAGCCGCGTTCCGGTTCGAGGTCCTTCGCCCAATCTTCTCCGCCTTCGACAATGGTCATGTCGAATAGGGCGTCGATGGAGAGCGGCGTTAGCGGCTCTGTCGTGTGGACCTTCTCAAGCTCCAGGGCGAGTAGTTCCTTGTACTGGGCGAGTTGTGCCTTCGGGCCTTTGAGTCGCTCGTAAAGCTCGTCTTTTTCGAGTGCGCCGTCGGCGTAGAGGGTGATAAGCCGGTCGATGCGTTTCTGCGTCGCGTCGATTTGGCCGCGTAGCGCAGCCTCGTCGGTTTGGTGGCTGAGAACTTCGAGGGCTTCGGTCGCTTCGACTACAGCCTTGTGGTAGGTGTCCGGGTCGGTCACAAGGTTGACGATCCACTCGATTACGGCGCCTTCGACTTTGTCGCATCCGATGGACGTTTGCGGGCGACCGTTGCTGGTGGTCGCGAAGCCGGGACAGTTGTTTCCCCAGCCGTCCTTGCAGCGGTAGCGGCGGCCGCCGTCCTGCTCTTTGTATTTTTGGCCGCGCATGGGGACGAGTGTCCCGTCTGGGTGCCGGTGGAAGATGCGGGTTAGGAGACCGTAGGGGTGGACGAGGCCCTGGTGCATCGACGTGACCCTCTGCGCTTTCTGCCAAGCTTCAGCGTCGACGAGGGCCGGGCACTCATAGCTGAAGGTTACCGCCTCCTGTCCTTCGCCGGGTGAGAGGCTGATCGTCCACGGCTCGTCTTTGTAGTAGGCCTGTTGGGTCCAGCGTTCGACGGTATGCGAATTCTTGCCGAGTTCTTTCGCCACCTTGTAGAAGCTCAACCCGGCGCCGCGTAGTCGGAATGTTTCACGGACGTAATGGGCTTGGCCCTCGACGATTTCGAGCCGCTTGTCGTCTTTGTTCCAGCGGTAACCGTAGGGCGGGTTGCCGGATGCCCAGTCGCCGCGGCTCGCTTTACGGAACCGGCCGGACATATTCCGGTGCCGTATGGTGTCGCGTTCATATTCGGAGAAGCTGCCGAGCATGTTGCGGAACAGGCGCCCCGAGGTTGTGGTCCCGTCGACGCTTTCCTTGACGAAGACGACCCGCTTCTTCCTCTTCTCTAAGTCGTCGAGGTCGTTGAGGCTTCCTCGGAGTGCGCGAGTGAAGCGGGACATATCCGAAAAGATGACTATGTCATGGTCGCCGGTTAGCAGCTTGCGTCCCTCTGGCCTGTCGGCGAGCCTCAGTTCGCCGGAGACGCCGACGTCGACGTACTCGGCTACGACGGTCCAGTCCCGCGAAGTGGCGTAGGCTCGGGTCCTGAGAAGTTGGTCCTCGATGCTGGTCGCTTTAGGTTCGCCTTGGGCGGCGGTTGAGACCCGAGCGTAGACCGCCACCCGTTCCGCTTGCACAACGACTCCTCTCGTTTTTGCCATCTTGCGCCTCCTCCGGGTTAAATCTGCCAGCGCGGCGACCCCTTCTCCAGGGTCTTTGGGCATCAACCGACTTCGGGCATCTGACCGTGGTTCACAAGCTGGAAGTCGAGTACGGAGGGGAGCCGCTTTCATCGACGCAACAGCAGGCGGTCGCCGCCTTCATCAAGTGGCTCCAAGCCTCCCAACCCCAGCCAGCCGTAGGCCACTCAGCGCGGCATACCGAGTGCTCCATATTGAATCTCTTATGTCAAGGTGCGTTGCGGGTTGGGTGGACAGGACTGGGATGGGCCACACAGTTGTGGGCAGGCTCTTATTAGGTCACACCGTCCGCGGAAAAGGGTTGGGTGGGGCCGACAGGT